>Ga0079219_10000130_pt1 | contig 11757 bp, 10 predicted proteins | sample GAControl_FD_77074 | JGI IMG/M metagenome (GOLD analysis project Ga0079219, IMG submission 77074) | Agricultural soil microbial communities from Georgia to study Nitrogen management - GA Control | ecosystem: Environmental > Terrestrial > Soil > Agricultural land | place: USA: Georgia...
CGCCAGCAGAGCCTCTCTGTCACCGCCATAACGGGAGATAAAGGCATCGGCGATCTCTTCGAGATGCGTCTCGCTGTACGCAAACGATGCGCGAAACGCTCGCAGCAGCGTTTCTTTGATCCCTGGCGATTTCTGCAACAAGTCCTCGCGTGCCGCCACCATATGTTTGATGATTTCCTCGAAGCCGTGCAACTCTTTCCAGGCTTCTCCGTCGGTATAGAGACGACGTACACCATCGGCAACTTCGCCGCGAAAAAAGAAATGATCGAGCAAGACCACGGCGTCCGCCTCGCCTCTCTGCAGGACGTCCAAAAGTTTTTCCTGTGGATAGGCCGCCCAGCGTAGCTTGGTATCGTCGACGCCGTAAACTCGGCGCAGCAGATATTGATGGATCGCGTGCGCTCCTTGGTGTGTGGCGATCACCCGGCCTTCGAGATCTTTGGGCGTCTTGATCGCACAGTCCGCACGCACGAACACACCATTACCTTTCATCGTCGACTTCCATTCGGTGGCAAGGCCAATGATCGGCGCCCCTTGGAGCTTGCGCCGCAAGAAATTCGGCAAATAAAGATTCGCCGCTTGCACCTCGCCGCGGATTAACGCCTCCTCTTGCTCTTTGCTCGGCGGATCGGGCAACTCGATCACTTGCAGATTGACGCCGTCGGGTTTCACCTTGCCGACCGCGAGCGCATAATAAGTCCGAAACATACAAAAGCGATTTCGGTAATGCGCAAACGTCAGATCCATTTTTTATTTCCGCTTGGCTTTAGAAGCTACGATTGAAGACTATCTCCGCGCCACTTCTTCCTTCTTGGTATTGCAAATTTCCAGCGCCGCCGCGGCGTAGACTTTCGTGCAATTGACCATGTTCGTAATGCCGACCCCGCGGCGAATCCCGCTCGGCGAATCCCACTCTGCTCCAGCTTTGGTTTCTGTCGGATCCACGAGATGAGTTCCGAAACCCGGCCCATAGGTAATCGCCGGAACCCCGTATTGGGCGATACGTGAGCCATCGCTGGTGATGCCATAACGGATCGGCTTGGCATAGGGAACCGGCTCAGTGAATACTGCGCGATGCGCCCGTTCCATGACTTTGACGAGCGGCTCGCTTTTGGAGATTTCGTAGCCGGGCGTGGTGAGATAGAGATCGACCCGAGTATCGAGAATATCCGACTCGCGTTTGCGGACACGCTCGCATACCTGCTCGATGTCGCGCTTGATCGCCAACGGCACCGCTCCAGGCAGCATTTTGACGATGACAAAAATCTCCGTGGTCGGACGTGTCCCTGGCTTGAACGGATTACCGCCTTCGATGGCGCCGATCTGTACGGTCGGCAACATGAACTTGTGCGGATTCTTACGCTGATAGTCCTTTTCCCACTCCTGTATCGCCTGCGCGACCTTGCAAGCGGCGAGAACAAATTTCGTCGCCTTGCCATCGACGCTAACCCGAGCCCAGAGCAAGCCGGAATTGCCGATTTGCAACTGCAACCCGGTAGGCTCACCGATAATGCACATGTCGGCCATAACGCCGTGATCCATTAAGTACCGAGCACCGACGCCGGCGCCGCGGTAGGTCTTGCCTTGAAATCGTCCGATCTGCGCCTTTTCGATCTCACCCACCACACCGGCGATAATGACGTCGCCCTTGAGCTTGACTCCGGCTTTTTGGATCGCCGATACGGCCTCGATGTAGCAAGCAAACGCCGCTTTCATATTAACGAGACCGCGGCCGTAGATGCGGTCTTCATCCACCACAGTCTCCTGAGGGTTGTCGAAATGATCCATGTGCGCGTTGAACATCAAGGTCGCGCCGCCCCCCGTGCCTTTAAGTATTCCCACCACGTTGGGCCTGCCGTCTTCGACGTATTGATACTCCACCTGCATGCCGAGCTGTTCCAACTCGCTGCCGATATATTTCGCGACTTCCTCCTCCTCGCCCGTAATGCTGACGGTATTCGCCAAATTGCACGCCAGCTCCACGATGCGATTGCGATCTACCTGTTGCAGTACCTCTTCTTGCATCTTGAAAAGAGCTCCTCTCTTGAATGAAGACCAGGCTTTTTCTGTAACACACGCGCGCGAGGATTGACAGGGAAACAGCGGCAGCAATGCGCAGCAAGCTCGCCCGCCGTCACGCGCTTGCCGCGATAGGAATAGCGTTTACAAAGATCGCGATGCAGCCTGACACCGCGGGTCTAGACCGCCTTGCCGAGTGACACGAATATTAAAATGTCCGGAGAGAATTTCAGCCGTGGGCTCAAGATGTGATTATCGCCCAGCGAAAGCCATAGCCGCATCTCATGCAGAAGCCGTGAATCGGTCGAACATTTTTCACCGAATCGGCAATGACGATGCCCATAGCTTCTTTGCACATGGGGCAGCGGCGAATGAGCCGTTTCGCCGCCGACGGATCGGATCCTAATCTGCGCATAATCCCAAGAACACGGTTCGGTTTGCCGAGCGCGTCCTCCTCTATAGTTTGTGATAACAAACTGAACGCACTGAAAAAAGATGGCGAGCCTTCGCGGGAATTTGCGCGACAGGAATGCGCAGCTCAGGGGGTAGCGTTGAAGGGCGCGCACGAGCGCTTCGGAACCAAAAACCGCTATTTGCCGATTATCGGCTTTGTTCCGAGGGCTCTTTTTTACAATCCGAATCCTTACAACTCGTATGAGACCGATCAATGGCGGGTGGAGTAAGTGTGGCTGGATTGCATTCGTAACTTATGACAGAGACGGTGTCGTCCCCCATATACACAAGCAACTTTTGCGGTTGCTGTTTGGGTGAAACGAGCCTGCTTCCTTCGATCGTACGCGGGGTGGAAGCATGGCGCTTCACCGTGCTCCGTGCTGCTTCCACACAATCTGACCTGGTTTTGAACTGCGACAATGGTGTCCAGGTTTCCTGGGAAGATGCCGGGTTCGTGGTATGGTTCCACAGGATCCAGGCAGAAGTAAGCAGCAAAGCGGCGCGTTTCACGAGGGCTATTGTAAATGCTTTTTTCGCGGCGTCCTATACCTCCATATCCTGCCGGCTAGAAGTGTTGGCATTTTGTGCGACAAAGCACCCCAGCGAATCCCTTTGCGCGGTTCTACACGCCTCGAAATGCCGCGATGCGCTCGATTAGCCAGAACATTGCGACACCGCCAATCGCGTAAGCCGGGAGCACTCTCAAAACAGCGAGGTGTTGCGGCCGAAGCGGTGAAGATCGCAGCCGCCGAATCGCTCGACGTCCAAGCGCAATGGACGTGAATACGGCGGCGATGAAACCGAAATGGCCGATCTCGACACCGACGCTGAACAATGCCAGAGCCAACGGAATATGGTCTGGCGGCAGCCCGGCTTCGCTAAGCCCGCTTGCGAAACCCAGTCCATGCAACAATCCAAAACTGAATGCGACCAGCCACGGCTGGCGCTCTGCGAGGCTTGGCTTAGCAGCCGCAGACGCATCATAGCTGCGCAGGACCTCGCATGCGACAAAAACGATGCTGAGCGCGATCACCGCCTCTACGGGCGGCGGCGGCACGTGAACAAATCCCAGTGCAGCCAGAGAAAGCGTGACGCTATGGGCTATCGTAAACGCGCTGACGGTCTTGACCAGCCGTCCGACACCGCGCACCAAGAGCAGCAAACCCAGTATAAAAAGCAGATGGTCCACACCCGAGAGAATATGCTCGACACCGAGCAGCAGATAGGTGCGGACGACTTCCAACCGGCTCGGCGCCGCTTCCACAATCAACGACGGATTGGAAGGCTGCAGGCGCGCGATCTGGGTCGTGCCTTCAAGGCGTTCCAGACGCACCAAAACATCGGTCATGGTCGCGGTAAGCCCGATGATATGAATCTCGCCGCCGGCAAGGCCGCCGCCACATTTTACACTCCAACGCTCCGTATAAGCGCCGGCGGCAAAGACGCCGCGAGGCGCAGAGAGCTTCGCACACTTCGACGGTAGTTCGACATAAATCGCTAGGCGCAGGTCATCTCCAGCTCCCGGGACTTTCCATAGCACATCGTAGGTATCGTTCGCCGTCTGGCGCATTTCGAGATACGCCGGACGGACTTCGTGCGCCAAGAGAGTCGAGGCGTAGAACAGAAAGATCACACAACAGAAACACACGACCCATCGTGCGCCGATGTTCACGCGCATATGGGCGGCGGTTTGCATCGGTCGCTTCATCGCGTCACCTGCGCGACTTTCTTGGCTTCTTCGCCCGGCTGAGATGCTTCGATCACGACGTCATACCGCTTCAACAGGTTGTGGTAAAATTTTTCGCTCGCCTCGACCCGATGCGCATTCGCCCACGCGCTGCGCACCGCATCGCGCACTTCCTCTAAGGCCGGAATGTGCCCCTCCGTACGTTGGCGCAGCAGGACCAAATGGGCGCCGTAACCCGATTCGATCGGCCCCTGCCATTGTCCCGCCTGCAACTCGCCAAGTTTGGCCGCGAATTTCTCGCCAAACTGCTTCGCGACTTCACCGGCAGGAATGCCGTTGAACTCATAATCGAGCATCAATGAATCGCCAAGCGATGAAACATCGGCCCTGCTGCCGGCCTGCTGCAGATGCGCGAGCATTTGCGCCGCGTCGCGTTCGAGATTCCTGCCGCGCTGCTGCGGGTTCAAATAGACCTGTTCGAACGTAAACCGGCGGTCCGTGCGGAAAACGTCGAGGTGTTGCGTCAGGTAAGCGCGCAATTGTTCCTCGCTCGGATCCGCTTGATTGGCGATGTCTTCGGAAATGAACTCCAGCTTTTGGCGCAGTCGCCGGCGGATGATCGTGTCGTCCTTGTCGAGGCGGAGAATCATCGCTTCCCTCGCATAGATCTCCTCGCGCACGTAGTCCCGCACCAGCCCCTGCAGCTCGGCCGCTGTGGGCGGCCGCCGCCAGGTGCGTGCGAAACCGACCCCAAGGGATTCGATTTGCGCTTGCGTAACCACGATCTTACTCGGCCTGTTTGTTTCGTCTCCCGAAACGAATCTAAACGCGACAAAAATGACGGCGCCGATCAACAGAAAGTGGAACAGCGGCTCGCGGAGAAGCCGTTCCACCAAAAATCTCTCCTTCCCATCTTTTCCAAAGACGGGAAAAAGCAATGCGCGGAAAATTCCCCCTTTGAAAAAGGGGGATCGGGGGGGATTTGAGTGCCACCTCAGCCGTTGCCATCGTTCGGAGTTTTTGAACCAACTTCTGGTGCCCCACACTAGGTGACCGTCACTCGACATTGTGTCGTGCCTTTTCACTTTCTTTTGATCCTTTCAATCGAACTGAATAATTTCCCGAGCTCTGCGCCGTTTCGATTCCGTCATTCCCGCATGCTTCAAGCGGGAACCTAGGCGAAATTCGGACTGGACCCCCGATTAAAATAGTCGGGGGTAACACACTCGGGAAATCTCCGATACTCTGTAGTTTCCTGAACGCGATCTGACTCATTGTTCCTGTGGTTTCTTCACTCGACCTCGACTCTCGCCCCTTGTCCCTTAGCTCGGCGTGTACCAGATCGGCGAGGTATAGGCGCGCTCGGTGGTGGTCATGGGGACTTCCTTCGGCATTTGGACGCTGAAGTATTTTGCGTCGTAGGCCGTCCAGCGCGGCGTTGGAATTTCGATCACGCGTCCGTAGTAAAAGGCGCGCTCGGAAGGATTGAAATCGGGGTCTCTCCACACCGCGATGAGCTCGGTCGCGCCGATGGTGTTCGTCCAGCTTGCGTTCTCCACATCCACCGTGCTGCCCACGTCCGCCAGCTTGCCGGTTTTCGAATCGACCTTGCGCTCTCCCGACCACGCGACATCGTAAATCTTTTCGTGAAGCTGCCCCTTGGCGTCGAGCCAGCCCTTGATGATTTGATAGCGATCGAGATTGGCACCGATCGGGTCTTTGAGCGCGGCGACGAGAAAAGTTGGAGCTTTCCCTTTGGGTGCATTCGACAGATCGCCGCCCATCGGTACGCCTTTGCTGTAGCCGATCCCTGCCGGCAGCCGGTTCTGCGCGTCATTCGGCTCGAAATCGAATCCGCCGAAAAAGCGCACGATCATACGCGGACCGGTGGTGGCGTACACTTCTCTGCGTTTCATAGCATCGAACAGTGAGGCTCGAGTGTTCTCGGTGGCCCACACCGCTGCATAGCCGGAAGCCGTCTGTTCCCAGCCCATGATCACCGCGCCGCTGGGTGCCTTGAGCCACGGGTGAATAGCGCGGTCGGGGCCGGGCTCGGAGTTCGACGCCTTGCCGAAGAAATTATCTTCTTCAACGGCGGCAAGTCCGGTGTGCGAGTCTGTGCTCCCGACGAGACCGAACTTATAGGGATTCACGCCTAGCTCTGCTTCCAGCTTGAGTCCGTTTTTCAGCGCCGAGCGCGCATACTCGAATTCGAGCATCTCCGGCTTTTTCAATTCGCTCAAGTCGAGGTTGCCTTTGTCCCATCTCTCGAAGTTCGCGAACTCATCATTGGGCGAGAGAAACGGATGGGTTTCGCCGTCGCCTTTGATTTGCGTCACTTCGTAGAGCGGCTCCCAGCGCATGCGGCCTTCGGCATACGCGCGATCAATCCTTTTGCCCGTGAACGACTCGATGATGGGAAACATGCGCCCGTTGCTGAGATTGCCGTTATGCGCGAGCGCCAGCACTTCGCTGCCGGTTTTCTCCTCAGCCATGGTCATCCATTTCCAGAGATCGCGCGGATTATCGCTACCGAGCGGCGGATAAACGGTGAACGGCTCGACCAAACGAGCGCGCTCACCGTTTTCGCGGAAGATGACGTTTCGGTGGAGATTGTTGCCGCCGGTGTTCGAGGTCCACTCGAAGCCGATGAATGCGGTGAAGCGGCCGGGGTCGTTCGCATCGTCCGCCGCCTTGATCGTTTCTCGCCAGGCGCTACGATACGCCGACGAACCCGGCAAATACTGCAGCTTCTTGGGAAAGGTACCCTGGGAGAACGCCACGATGACTTCAATGGCTGCTTCCGCGCCCCTGCCCGACTGAATCATGTCATACCACTTGCGCCCCGTTGGATCAGCGAGTATTTCCGGCTTCGCCGCGAAGAGATCCGGGAAAAATCCCATTTGATCCGAATGATCGGTGACGGCCATGAAATCGAGCGGACGCGAGAGCTTGGCCCGCTGCCCACTGGAGGCGACGATCTCTTGTCCCTTGGCGAATCGATAGGCATCGACCGGGCCAATGCGGGCGCCGAACGCGCCGGCATCCATCGAGAACGACGTGTGCAAATGCGTATCGCCGAAAAACGGGCGCGTCGGGAAATCGCGGCCCGCGTAGGGCGAGTATGGAGGTTTGCTCGGGAAAGCCTTGGCTGCATCTTCTTTGTCCAATGTGCCGATGTCGGTCTGCATCTGCCCCAGCACCGGCACCGCGACGCCGGCGGCTGCCGCGGCTGCAATCTTTAAAAACTGGCGGCGTTTGATTCCGTTCAACGAATTCAGGAGTGATTTTCTTCCGGCCATCTTATCTTCCTTCCTCGTTTGGTCTTTTGGAGAGCAGTTCCTTTTGCTGAGCCAGAACATCGCAGCGAGCGCGTAAAGGTCATAGCGAACACAGCACCCTTCCACCAGGCACAAGTTCCTGGAAACTGCAGTTCACTTCATGCTTTCGCGTAATTCGACCAGCGCCTGGTCGGAGGCATCGACGCGGATCAAGCCCCAACCGGGGATATTCAAGATCCAGAATGACGTACACCGCCACCGCAACGACAACTCCGAAGCAAATCCGGTGGAACCAACTGCAATATTTGCTAGTGGCCATGCCGTAGCCGGCCAGCAGCGTACTTGCCAGGGCCAGTCCGAAAAGCATCGCAAAAATAATCAGCGGTAGATGCATTTGCATCGCCTTCGTTCGTGTAGTGGTGATATCAATCATTTCATTGAGCGCTGGAAGCAGCAGTTTGGCCGCATCGGAATGCGCGTCCGGCCCGCGAGAAGCGCTCACGGACTGACGCCAGATTTCACCCTGCAATGTGTTTCCCCGAACAAGCTCCTCTCTTGCCGCGGATAGATCCGGCAGCTTTTTGTAGAATACCAGACGCGCCTCGAGATAGCGGCGAAAACTGTCGCGCAGGGCCGGCTGAGCGCCGGTTGGGAGCAGGTCGACCCGCAGATAGGCCGTTCCGATGGCATTGGTCTCTTCGATGACTAATTGCCGCCGTCCATCAAATCTTGTGATCGCGCCGGAAAAGGTGAAAGCGATCAAGAGGCCGAATAGGCCGAAGACCGCGCTTTCAATCGCCCCGACACCTGCCTGCTCTCCGCCAGCATCACGGCTGATCTCTCTGATACCGATGCGCCGCCCAACTTCGAGAAGAAGCAGCATCGCAAACAACAGACCGACGTGGCTAAAAAAGCGACAACGGCGTGACTCATGTCGCTTTTCTCAACATCGGAGCGTCGAAAAGTCGACGCAATTACTTTGCGCCGCTTCGTAGCCGGAGGTGCTGAAACGAAGAAGCCGACTCTCAATTGATCCAGCCCTGTTCCCGAAATCTGATCTTGAGCTGCTCTGCAATCGCGTCGGCGGTCGCCTTGGCTCTTCCCTCGGGCGTATTACTGCCGCTCGCCTCGCCATAAATCCTCGTTGCGCCAACGATGATCAGTCCGATGGGATTGCGGGTCACAATCGTGGCCGCGGCCGGCACGATGATTCCGGGCGTCTTGCTTCCGGACGAAGTCAGCCTGCCCGATCCAAGTTCGCGTAACCCCTCGGGCGTCATCACATAGGTTTCCACTACGGTATCTATTTCCGAACTCCCCGCGCTGAATCCGATCACAAAGCGCTTGGCCGCACTGCCGGCCTGGACCGAAACCAGGTAACCGCGAATCACGCCGTCGCCCATTTGCGGCGCGGCTCCCGGAGCGGCTTGAACTGCGGGAAGACCCATGGCCTGGATATCCGCAACCACGCCGTTGGCGATGATGGCACTAAGCCTGCGTCCGCTTTCCAGTTCCTCGGCCGTCAGCATTGTGCTCGGCGCGCGCAGGTCGGCGTCTAAAGACGAATCGGCGGGAATCTTCGTCGGGTCGGCGATGAAGTCGTAGACCCGGATTTGACTAGGGCGGGCAAATCGAGCGGTAATCGCTGGTGTTTGCTGGGTGACCCTGGTCGACGCGCACCCGGAAACTACGGCTAGAGCGAAAAAAATCGATATTGCGCGATTCCGAGTGATCATAGCGAACCTCCTATTACGACTCGTTCGAATTGCCTCACAATCCTGAGGCTCTGGCCGCACTCCATGAGGCATCTGACATTCGGGACACAACGGCAAAACCAATGGCGAACAAAACGATACTGGTGACGATCAGAGCAAAAACTCCAGGAGAAAAATTTTCCGCGCCCGCGATGCCGTATTGGAGAGGTAAGGTCGAAAGCACGCCAGCCGCCAACCCCCTGGGAATGGCGACTATAGTCAGCCAGGTCTGTTTTTTGGTGAAACCAAGATTGATCGTTGAGAGCTTCACCGCAGGTATCCGGAACAACAACAGGACAAGAGCTCCGAGCGCCCCGAGCACAATCAGCCTTGGCGAAGTGGGAAACATTAGGCCGATCAGCACGAAGAAAAATGACTTGATGAGAAATATCATTTGGTCTTGCATGACGCGCGCGGTCTCCGTGAAAACAAAGGCCTCAGGATGGGCGCCCGGAATCACTTTGGGAACAAGCGTTGAAGCATTGCCAATCAAAAGCGCGCCGGTCACCACGGCCAAGGCACCGTTGCCGTTGGCCAGCTGCGTCAAGGCGTAAAGAATGAGCATCGAGGCGAGAAACACCGTATAGCCGTGGGGTTTATCGCACAACGCCGGAAGCACTGGGATGAGCACCGCCGCCACTAACAGACCGAACGTTACCCCGATGCCGATTTCACGGGCAAGAGCAACGAAAGGGCTTGCCAAATCAACGCTGCCGGTGACAACCAAATCAATCAACACCATGGTCATAACGATGGAAAGCGCATCGGTGCCAGACGACTCCACCTCCAGTAGGTGCGAGACACGCGAATCCACCCTCGCGCCGGCAGGCGTCGGCATCACGACCAATGCGCTGCCGCCGACAATCGCACCAGCGATTAACCACGATAAAGAGCTTACGGGTTTGACAAGCTCCAGCTTGGTGAGTGTCCAGAAATAGGAGTAGACCGAAGCCACGGAAAAAACGAATCCGACAAACGCTAAGAACAGCCCGCGCGGCGCGGCTGCAGCAACGTCCGTGAGTCGGAGCCGAGAGGCGCCGCCCGAGAGAATAATCGTCAGCGCAATCGCGCCAAAAAACGGCACCGCAGGCTCGAGCATTCGAGGCGAAACCACTTCAAAAACCGGTCCCGCAAAAATTCCGGCCAACACCAGCCAGATCACGTCCGGTATGCCCGTGCGCGAAAAGACAAACTCTCCGAGCGCGCCGATTAATAGCAGGCCCGCGACGATTACGAGCAACTGGGCAACCGGATTCACCGCACGCTTCTCGGAAGCAGGCTCTTATGTCCTTCGCATACGTTGGCTTCCCCAGCGGAGCGGGCTGAGTCAAGATCGATCATCAACTCTTTTGTTCCTGGCACTGAACGCCCAAGTGACGGCAGGTTTGCACGAGCGCTTCTATCGCTTCGTTTATACCCGTGCCGTCCTGATCGTTTTGGAGCGTAATATTGATGCGGCTTTGATCGCTTCCAACAGGAACCACCTGCAGGTCGCGTTCTTACCCTTTCTGGTTCCTTCCAGAAAAGATTTTTCATCATCCTGCTTTGTGATCTGCGTCAAGTCCCGCTGTTTTACGACTAACCGCATCAGCGTAAACGGTCGCCGCATCCCGGTTAATCAAGACCGTCGCGGCACTGGTGCTTGATCCTCTAGTGGCATAGATGATCAGGGGCACCGCCGCCAGCGATACAACCGAAAACAGTCAGCGCAAAAATCCCCGTGTACGCCGACAACGCAAATCCTCTAAAGCCTGTGTTCGTTACCATGGGTTTCCCCTTCATCGAGCCATCGACCTGCGCCTTCATTTTCCTGTCGTTTGCGGTTGCCATTCTTAACTCTCGTATGGTCGAAAAATTTTATACGCGTTAAAGAAAGTAACCGAATTTCTGCTCGATCCGCGATTGCACTTATATGGCTGACAAACGACGGTGAAACTCGCCGTTCTTTGATAGTTCGTCTATTGTCGCGCCATCGCTACCTTGAAGCGTTCCTCGGGAGAGATTAAGTGATTCTGATCGTCTTTCTCTAAATCGATCTGCACCCAGTGCACCTCTCCGCTGAATTCGTTGCCGTGCGGCCTGTAGTCCGGCGAGACCGGCGAGCCTTCGTCCTTCCCGACATTGCAGGTCTCATCGGCCGAAAACGCCATCGGCTGCGTCACTTCTACGCGGCCCTCTCCAACCTTGGCGCCGTCCACATAGAGCGAAACAGCACCGCCTTTCGCTAGGCCACCGCCATCGTATTTGAACGCCATGCATACTTGGTGTTTACCAGTCGGAATCGGCGAGCTTGCTTCCGCATAGAAAAATTTAACTCCGAAGAAATTGTAACAATACTTGAGCTTTCCCTGGTATGCGTAGAGTGTCCAACCACCGATATGGCCGCCCTGGGCAATGATGACACCGCTCGCTCCCGAATCCGGCACGACAACTTCGGCGGTTACCGAGTGCGATTTGTTCTTGATATTGACAACTGAGTTCTCGCTCAAGCGACCCATACCGGCGAAAAGGATTTGTGAGTTGCCGCGAATGAGTTGCGGCCGGCCAGGTCCGGATTAAGGCG
>Ga0079219_10000132_pt1 | contig 11710 bp, 10 predicted proteins | sample GAControl_FD_77074 | JGI IMG/M metagenome (GOLD analysis project Ga0079219, IMG submission 77074) | Agricultural soil microbial communities from Georgia to study Nitrogen management - GA Control | ecosystem: Environmental > Terrestrial > Soil > Agricultural land | place: USA: Georgia...
CTGCCGCGCGCGACTGCACTGCACAACGTGGAGCTTCCCCTCGTCTATGCCGGAGTCGCTGCGGACGAGAGAAAAAAGCGCGCAGTCGAGGCGCTGGAGCGCGTTCAGCTCGGGGAGCGAATCAATCACCGCCCCAACGAGTTGTCCGGCGGTCAACGCCAACGCGTTGCCATCGCCCGTGCGCTCGTAAACCAGCCGTCGATTCTGCTCGCCGACGAGCCCACCGGCAATCTCGACTCGACAACGTCTGAAGAAATCATGCGCGTGTTCGAGGGACTGGCCGAACAGGGGCAGACCGTGATCATGGTCACCCACGAGCCAGACATCGCCGCGCACGCGCGTCGCGTGATCGTGCTTCGCGATGGACTGGTATCAAGCGACGACAAGCGCTCGACATTCATCAAGTCCGCCGGCATCGCTCCGCCAGCAATTTCCAACCGACAGTAAGAAATGCCGTTCGCCGAGGCAATCTGGCTCGCTCTGGCGCAGATCCGCGTACAGAAGCTGAAGAGTTTTTTCACTCTGCTCGGCGTTTGTATCGGTGTGATGTTCCTGATCGCGGTCATCTCGATCGTTCAGGGCATGAGCAACTACATGGAGCAGGATTTTGCCGCGAAGCTGCTCGGCGTAAATACTTTCACACTGCGCCGTTTTCCGTGGTTTGGCGACGGCGCCAGCTCGGAGGAAGAGTGGCGCAGCTGGCTGCGACGTCCGCGCATTTATCACGCTGACCTGCCGCTCGTCGCCAGTGTGTTGCCCACGGGCTCGCGCTACGCCGTAGAAAGCCAGGAGAATCTTCAGGCGGCATCACCGTTCGCGCGCCCGAAACAGCTCGAAGCCCACGCGGTAGACGGCGATTACTTCACCATCAAGAAGTACGACGTCCACTCGGGGCGATTGTTTACCCAGCAGGAATCCTCGCTCGGTGCGCCAGTCGTCGTGATCGGCGACGAGGTCGCGAAATATTTCTTCCCTGATCTCGACCCCATCAACCGGCAACTGCGCATCAAGGGAATGCCGTACACCGTGATTGGCGTTCTGGAAAAACAGGGTTCGGTGTTCGGTTTGTCGCTCGACCGCATCGCGATCGCGCCATACAACTCGCCGCTCCATCACTACACGAATCCGCGCGGAGACGTCGACGGCATCATGGTGCAGACGCCGACCGCGCTGACGTTGACCGACGCAATGGAAGGTGTGCGGGAAGTGATGCGCGGCAAGCGCAAGCTGCGGCCCGGTGAGCCCGACAACTTCTTCATGGAAACGTCGGAAAGCGCGCTCGCTTTCATGGACAAGCTGAAAAAAATCATGACGATGGCCGGCACCGCGTTCCCGGCGATCGGGCTGATCGTTGGCGGTATGGTAATCATGAACATCATGCTCGTCGCTGTCGCCGAGCGCACCCGCGAGATCGGTATCCGCAAATCACTTGGCGCACGCCGCCGCGACATCATGCGGCAATTCCTCGTCGAGGCCGCGACGCTGAGCACTTTGGGCGCAATCATCGGTATTCTCCTCGGCATTATCATCGCCAAGGTCGTCGAGTGGAAAACACCGCTTCCGGCCGCGATCGCTCCGTGGTCAATCGTGATGGCAACGCTTCTGGGCACGGTTGTCGGCGTTCTGTCGGGCATCTATCCGGCACGCCGCGCCGCCTCGCTCGATCCGATCGAAGCGATGAGGAAGGAGTAGCCATGCGACTGGCGCAGCGAGTCTTCAACGCACTGGAAGGCGTCGGCATGGCCGTCGACTCAATCCGCGCGAACAAAATCAGAGCTGCGCTTACCATCATGGGTGTCGCGATCGGCGTGTTCGTGGTCGTCGCGATGTCGTCCGTTGTACGCGGCATCAATGAAAGCTTCGCCCGCGATCTTGAGGCGGCCGGACCGACATCGTTCTACATCTATCGTCGCCCGATCAGTGGCTTCGAGGCCTGCGACGGCTCGGATAATACCTGCCCCGAGCGTCGCAACCCGCCGCTGACGATCGACGATGCCCAGGCGCTCGAGCGATTGCCGACGATCAAAGCAGTAACCGCCCATCTGGGGAGCGGCGCGAAGTTCACCTACAAAGACAAGCAGGTGAGCACCGGCATGGAGATCTACACCCCCAACTGGGTTGATGTAGACGGCGGCGACATCTATCCTGGCCGCAGTTTTACCTACGCCGAGAATACCACGGCCTCTCGGGTGATTATCGTCAATCAGAAACTCGCTGACCGGCTTTTCGGTTCGTCTGACCCGATCGACAAGACGATCGGAGTCGACGGGGTCAATTATCAGGTGATCGGCGTCTACCACTACACCGCCAGTCCAATGGGGACACCGACATCGGCGGGCGGTGGTGATCAGGCGAAAGCCATCGTTCCATTCGAGAGCGCGCGCCGCAGCCTGAATCCCTGGATGCGCGGGGTCGATTTCATCGTCAAGCCGCAGCCGGGTGTCACGACCGAGGAAGCAACTGATGACGTGACGGCACTGATGCGTTCTCGCCGCGGGCTGCGCGGCTCCCAGAAAAACAACTTCGAGATCGTGACTCAGGACAGGCTGATGGGCATCTACAACAAGCTGTTCGGCACGTTCTTCGTCGTCGGACTGGCGTTGTCGTCGGTCGGCTTGCTCGTCGGCGGCGTCGGTGTCGTCGCGATCATGATGATCAGTGTTACGGAGCGCACGCGTGAGATTGGTGTTCGTAAGGCGCTCGGCGCGACCAAGAGCGCGATTCTCTGGCAGTTCCTGGTCGAAGCGGCAACTCTGACCAGTATCGGCGCGTCGATCGGGCTGGTGCTTGGCATCCTTGTCGCAATCGGCATCAAGACGGCGTTCCCCGCCGTTCCCGCCTCGACGCCGGTTTCAGCCGTCGTCGCAGCTCTGGCAACGAGCGCTTTCACCGGAATTCTTTTCGGACTGTTGCCTGCTGCTCGTGCAGCTCGCCTGGATCCCGTTGAAGCGTTGAGGTACGAGTAGGCGTAAGAGCGGCGATACTCGCATTTACATGTAGATGTCCTCTTACCTCGCGCCCATATTAGGGCGTGCGTTTCGCCGACGTAATCACGACTGCGCTCCAGCAGATCCGCGTCAACAAACTGCGGTCGTTCTTCACCCTGCTCGGCATCATCGTGTCGGTGGCGTTCCTGGTGGCAGTCGTCGCCATCATCTCCGGAATGAACGCTTACGTGAAGGAGAACCTGGCGAGTGCGCTCATCGGCGCCAACACGTTCCAGGTTCGCAGAACTCCGATTCGAATCGGGTTGTTCGACGACGAGGAATGGCGTCGGCTGCAGCGACGGCCACGATTGACGGAATCCGATGCGGCGGCGGTCGAGGCTGCGGTACCCGAGGCGGTCGCGGTGAGCATGCAGACGGGATGGCCAGTGCCGATCGCAGATCTCGTCTGGAGAAACAAGACTCAGGCTGACGTCGCGATCTTCGGTATAACCGCTCCTTACCAGACGGTGCAGGACTACGTTTTCGCCAGCGGTCGGCCCATCAGCGACATCGACGTGCGCGAGCACCACTCGGTCGCGGTTATCGGCGCCGACATCAGCGAAAAGCTTTTCGAGAATGTCGATCCGGTAGGCCAGGATATTCGAATCCTCGGCCAGCGCTTCACCGTCATCGGGACGATCGCGAAGAAGGGGCGCGTGCTCGGTCAGTCGTTTGACGGCTTCGTGCTGGTGCCGCTGCCGAACTTCGAGATGGTGTTCGGTCGCCGGAAGACGAACAACGTATCGGTCAAAATGCCGAGTGCCGATCTGGTGCCGAGCGGGATGCAGCGCGCGGACGAGGCGATGAGGGTCGCGCATCATCTGCGACCCGCTGACGAGCCGGATTACTCGGTGGAGACCGCCGACGCGCTCGTCGAATTCTGGAAAAACCTGACGCGCATTCTGTTCTCGGTGATTCCGGCGATCGTCGCGATCGGGGTCGTCGTCGGTGGAATCGTGATCATGAACATCATGTTGATGTCGGTGACGGAGCGCACCCACGAAATAGGTGTACGCAAGGCGATGGGCGCCAAGCGCGGCGACATCCAGCGGCAGTTTCTGGTAGAAGCGATCGTGCTCGCCAGCATCGGAGGACTGTTTGGGGTCGTCGCCGGCTGGGGGCTCGCCGGACTGGTGAGCCTCGCGTCACCGCTGCCGGCGCGAGTCAGCCTCTGGTCAGTGATGCTGGCGCTGAGCCTCGGCGCGGGTGTCGGAGTGTTGTTCGGAGTCTACCCGGCGTCGCGCGCTGCGCAACTCGATCCCATTGACGCGTTGCGCGCCGAATGATCGTCACCGAGAAGATCGCCAGCAACGTCCAGCTCGCACTCGACACTTTGCGAGCGAACAAGCTGCGTTCGTCACTCACCATCCTTGGCGTCGTCATCGGTGTGTCGACCGTGATGACCATGGCGGCGATAGTTCAGGGGATCAAGGATCAGATCGTGCGCACGATCGAGATCGCTGGGCCGACCACCTTTTACGTCGTGAAAGTTTTTTCGCAGACGCCGGTGAATCCGGATCGGCTGCCGAAATGGATTCGGGTGCGGCCCGATCTCGTCGAGGCGGAGGCAGAGCGCATCAAGCAGCTGCCGGAAGTGTCATACGCGGCCATCTGGGCGCAGAGTAACGGGCGGTTGTCCTATGAGGCGCAGCGGACGCAGAATGTGCTGATCATGGGGGCCGATGACCGTTACCAGGAGATTCAGGGCGGTGAATTGCTCGACGGCCGCTGGTTCACGCCCGCCGAGCTCGCCTCGGGAGCCAGCGTTGTCGTTCTGGACGAGAAGGCAGCACGAAAACTCTTCGGCCGTGAGTCGGTGCTCGACAAACAGATCCACATCAGCGGACGACCGGCTCGCGTGATCGGGCTCTACGCGCAGCCTGACAACATCTTCTCGCCACCGGGCCAGGATATCGGCGCGATCGTTCCGTACGCGATGATGGATCATCAATTCACCATCGACAAAACGAACGCGCTCTACATCCCGGTGAAGCCGAGGAAGGGCGTCACGACGGCGCAGGCTCAGGAAGCGGTGACGATTGCCTTGCGGGAGATGCGGAAGCTCCGTCCGGCGGACAAAAACAACTTCGATCTGATCACTCAGGATCAGATTCTCGACACGTTCAATAAGATCACCGGCGTGTTCTTTCTGGTGATGATCGTTCTGTCGAGCGTCGGGCTACTGGTTGGCGGGATTGGCGTGATGGCGATCATGATGGTCTCGGTCACCAGCCGCACGCGCGAGATTGGAATCAGGAAAGCGCTTGGTGCAACGAGGAAAGAAATCCTGTTGCAGTTTCTCGTCGAAGCAGCGACGCTCACGGGTTTCGGTGGCCTGCTTGGTATCGTCATCGGACTGACTTTTGGCCGCCTCGCGACTCTGGCGATGAACATCGATGCCGGCGTGCCGATCGGCCTGACCGCGGTCGCCGTCATCGTTTCAGTCAGCATCGGTCTCGTCTTCGGGATGCTGCCCGCTCAGCGAGCCGCCAAGCTCGATCCAATCGCCGCGCTTCGGTACGAGTAAATTCCCCGCCATGACACGAGTAGACATTCTCGCGATTGGCGCCCACCCCGACGATATCGAGCTGATTGCTGGCGGCACGCTGATTCGCGCGCAGATGCTGGGCAGGTCAACGGCGATTCTGGATCTGGCGGCGGGCGAAATGGCGAGCAGAGGGTCACCGGATCTGCGCGCGCAGGAGGCCGCGAAGGCCGCAAAGGTCATGGGTCTCACCACGCGTGAGAACCTTGGTTTTCCTGACAGCGGAATCCTGAACACTCCGGACACGCGCGCCAAAGTCGCAATGGTTATTCGTCGGCTTCAGCCGAAAATAGTCATCACGCATTCGCTCCATGGGCGACATCCCGACCATCCGATGGTCGCTCAGCTTGTACGCGACGCCTGCTTCGTGGCGGGCCTCAAAAAGATCGAGCCGGAAGTGCCCGCCTTCCGCCCGCTGAAAGTCATTCACGCATTGTCGTTTCGCGAAGACTATCAGAAGCCGACTTTCGTCGTCGACATCAGTCAGTCGTTCGAGAAAAAACTGCAGGCGATCGCGGCCTACCAGTCGCAGTTCGGTGAGGCAGTCCAGGCCGGCGAGGTTTACCCGAACGGCGAGCCGCTCGCCGAGCTGATTCGCCACCACGCCGCTCATTATGGCTCGCTCATTCGGTGTCGCTATGGCGAGCCGTTCTTCACGACCGAGACGATGCGAGTCGACGACGTGTCCGCGCTCGAGGTGTCGACCTTTTGACCGGCAAGCCGAAGAAAACGGGCAAGTCGGAAAGCGACGTCACCTACCCATCCTATCTCGCGCTAGATGAGCTGCTTTCGCTGCAGCGCCCCTTATCGCGGCCGGAGCATCCCGATGAATTGCTCTTCATCATCGTCCATCAGGCGAGTGAGCTCTGGTTCAAGCTGATAATTCACGAGCTCGACCATCTCGTCGAGCTGCTACAGGCACACGACACCCTCGGCGCACTTAACGCTGTCAAACGCGTCAACGCTCTGGTACACATCGTCACCGGACAGCTGTCAGCGCTCGAGACGCTCCCGCCGCAGCGCTTCGCGCAGTTTCGCGGATATCTCGGAACCTCGAGCGGATCGCAGAGTGTACAATTCCGCGCGATCGAGGCGATGTCGGGTATGCGCGATGAGCACTTCATGCAGGTACTGAAGCAGCACGGAGAGATCGCGCCGCTGGTGCAGGAAGCGCTGTCGAAGCCGACACTGCAGCAATTGTTCGACGAGCTACTCGCTGCACACAAGGTGACCCTCCAGCAGATCTACGCCGAGCAGAATCAGCGGCCGCTGCAGATGCTGGCGGAAAGTCTTTTGGAGTACGAACAGGGTTTCGCGATGTGGCGCTTTCTGCACGTCCAGCTCGTCGAGCGCATAATCGGGCCGGGTACTTCCGGCACGGGTGGAACCCTGGGCTCCAGGTATCTGCAGAAAACCGTGTCGCAGCGCTTCTTCCCGAAACTCTGGGAAGTGCGGAGCAAATTCTTCAAGGGATGAGCTAAATTTCGTCTATGGCAACTCCGATTTACCTCGACCACGCAGCCACAACGCCGGTGCGCGATGAGGTTTTCGAGGCGATGAAGCCGTTTTACGGCCCTCGCTTCGGAAATCCGTCGAGCACCCATCGGTGGGGCCGCGAAGCGCGCGCGGCGCTGGACGAGGCCCGGGAACGAGTTGGCCGATGTCTAGGAGCACGCGCGGACGAGATCTGTTTCACCTCGGGCGGGACCGAGGCTGACAACTTCGCCGTCCTCGGCGCCTGGCGCGCGCTGAAGTCAAAGGGCCGGCCCGCGATCGTGTGCACCCCGATCGAGCACAAGGCGGTGCTCGGAGCCGTCCATCAGGCAGCCGATGAAGGCGCCGAAGAGCGGCTTCTCGCAATGACCAAAGACGGCATCGTCGATTCCAATTCGTTCGACCGCCTCGTCGACGAAAAGGTCGCTGTCTGCTCGATGATGTGGGTGAACAACGAGATCGGAACGATTCAGCCGGTACCCGAGCTTGCCGCGAAGGCCAGGCAGAGCGGGGTGATCTTCCACACCGACGCCGTTCAGGCGTTCGGCAAGGTTCAAATCGACGCGCAGAAGCAGCAGTTCGATTTACTGACGATCTCCGGCCACAAGTTCGGTGCGCCGAAGGGAATTGGCGCGCTGTTCATTCGTCGCGGGACCGAGCTCGAGCCGCTGTTACACGGCGGCACCCAGGATCGCGGTCGCCGCCCCGGGACCGAGAACGTCGCTGCGGCCGTTGGACTCGCGCGCGCGGCGGAGCTCACGCTCGCCGAGTGCGAAGCTCATTGCGCGCGACTTGGAAAACTTCGAGACAAGCTCGAAGCGGGTATTCTAGAGAAGGTCCCGGACGCTGTGATTCACGGCCGCGGAGCGCAGCGTGCGCCACACATTACGAATGTGTCAGTGCCTGGAACCGACAGCGAGTCTCTGTTGATGGCGCTCGATCTTCGTGGCATCGCGTGCTCGGGCGGATCGGCTTGTCAGAGCGGAAGCATCGACCCCTCGCACGTGCTGAGCGCGATCGGAGTGCGACCGGACCTCGCGAGCGCCGCCGTTCGCATGAGTCTCGGCATGCTGACAACCGATGAATGCATCGATCGGGTGATCGAGGTCTTCCCCGCTCTGGTCGCGAAGGCCAGGCAGCTGACGACGGCACAGTAGGATGTCAAAGGAAAGAGTTCTGGTCGCCATGTCCGGCGGCGTCGATTCTTCGGTCGCAGCTGCGATGCTCGTCGAGCAGGGCTACGACGTCATCGGCGCGACGATGAAGCTGTGCTGCCACGGCACCGACGTGCCCGATCGCCCGTGCTGTTCACTCGATTCGGTCAACGACGCCAGACGCGTTTGCGAGCAGCTCGGAATTCCGCACTATGTGCTGAATCTCGAGAGTCGATTCGGCCACGACGTCGTCGACAACTTTGTGGAAGAGTACGCGCGCGGTCGCACGCCGATTCCGTGCGTGCGCTGCAACACCTTCACCAAATTCCGCGATTTTCTGAAGAAGGCAGACGGTGTCGATGCGCGGTGGATTGCTACCGGGCACTACGCACGTGTCGTCAATGGCGAGCTGTATCGCGGCGTGGACGCGAACAAGGATCAGACGTACTTCCTCTGGGGCATCGATCGCGAGGTACTGCGGCGCATGCTACTGCCGGTTGGCGGCCTGGATAAGCCCCGCACACGCGCGCTGGCTCACGCGATGGGTCTCGAGGTAATCGCGGAAAAGGCCGAGAGTCAGGAGATCTGCTTCGTTCCGGACGGCGATTACATCCGCATTCTGGAATCGCGACTCCCCGCGGACGCTCCGGCGCTGCAGCCAGGTCCGATTATGACAGCGAGCGGTGTCGTGATCGGCCAGCACGCGGGCTTTGCGCGGTATACGGTCGGCCAACGCCGAGGCGTACCGGGCGGCTTCCCGCACCCGATGTACGTCATAGCAATCAGACCCGAGACTCGCGCCGTCGTCATCGGCACCCGCGAAGAGCTACTGGGTAGCGGACTCATTGCGCGTGAGATCAACTGGCTCGCCGACACGCCCGCGATCGGCACGCAAGTCACGGTTAGGGTTCGGCATCGCGCCGGTCTCGCTCCGGCGGAGATTGTCCGCATCGCTGGAGACGAGCTGGAGATCGCCCTCGACGAGCCGGTGTCTTCTATCACACCGGGCCAGTCGGTAGTACTCTATGACGGCGAGCGCGTGCTCGGCGGTGGGTTTATCGAGTCCGCCCGCGCGCGTCGAACTGCACTTCCGGTATTAGCGGCATAAGGCTCGGCGCGTTCGTCGAGCGAACCTTTACAGAGGGAGGCCCGACGTGATGCGTGTGATTGGATCGCTGCAAGTGCGTGTCGTAGTAGCAGCTGTTGCCCTGGTAGGAGCAGCCTGCGCTCCAAAGCCGACTACTGCCCCGAGTCCAGTCACCCGGACACCACAATTGGTGCCAGTGCCAGCTTCGATGGCCTACACCACGGGCGCGCCATTCACGCTGCAGCGGACGTCCACCATCGTCGTCGATGCCGGAAGCGCAGAAGCCGCTGCCATCGGAGAGCAACTGGCAGCCCTCATTCGTCCACCGACGGGCTATCCCGTAGCAGTAGTGAGTGGTCCGGCGGCGCCCGGCGCAATTGTACTGCGACTCAATTCCGGAAACGCGACACTCGGTACCGAGGGCTATCAGTTGACGGTCACACCCGATTCGGTGCGCGTCGTTGCGAACAGCCCGGCCGGACTTTTCTACGGCACACAGACTATAAGACAGCTGCTGCCCGTGCAGATCGAATCCGAGATCGGCGTAGATCGCAACGTGTGGTCGATTCCGGCGCTCACGATCACCGACTATCCGCGCTTCGCGTGGCGAGGCGCGATGCTGGACGTCGCCCGCCATTTCTTCACGCCCCGCGAAGTCGAGCAGTACATCGACCTCCTGGCGATGTACAAAATGAACGTGCTGCACCTTCATCTCGCGGACGATCAGGGCTGGCGCATTCAGCTCAATTCGCGACCGAAGCTCACTGAGGTCGGGAGTGTGACGCAGGTCGGTGGCGGGCCCGGGGGCTTTTTCACGCAGCAGGATTACCAGAACATCATTCATTATGCCGCGGCGCGGTACATCCTGATCGTCCCGGAAATCGACATGCCCGCGCACAGCAACGCCGGCCTGACCGGATATCCCGAGTTCGGTTGTAGCGCGCGCCAGACCGCGCTCTACACTGGCACGGATGTGGGCTGGAGCAGCCTCTGCGTCGACAAGGAAGAGACTTACGCCTACGTCGATGACATCGTCCGCGAGATCAGCGCAATGACTCCCGGACCTTATTTCCACATCGGCGGCGACGAAGTCGCCACACTAACCGACCAGCAGTACGTGAAGTTCGTCGAACGCGTTCAGGCCATCGTGAACAAGTACGGGAAGAGGATGATCGGCTGGGAAGAGATCGCCAAAGCCCGTCTTCTTCCAACCACAATCGCCCAGCAATGGAAGAGTGATTCAGCGACCGCCGCCGTCACACAGGGAGCGAAGCTGATCATGTCGCCGTCGAACAAGATCTATCTCGATATGAAGTACAGCCCCGCGACTGAATTAGGCTTGAATTGGGCGGCGTTCATCGAGGAGCGCGACGCTTACGACTGGGATCCGGCGATGTATCTCAAGGGCGTAACAGAACAAAGCATCCTTGGAGTGGAAGCGCCGATCTGGAGCGAAACGGTGCGAAACATCGGTGCCGTCTTCTTCCTGGCGTTGCCACGAATGCCCGCTGTTGCGGAGATTGGCTGGAGCCCGCAAACAGCTCGAAACTGGGAAAGCTTCCGCTCGCGCCTCGTGACTCACGAGCCGCGCTGGCACTACCTCGGCTGGAACTACTTCCGCTCGCCCCAACTGCCATGGTGAAACGCTCCTCGGTAATCGCCGCGGCCTGCGTCGCAGTAGTCTCTTCGGCGTCCGCGCAGGCGCCGCCTGCCAGTCCGCCATACCCAGCGCCGAAGACTGCACCACCTATCGTCACGCCGGGAATCACCAACGCTGATCCGCCATCAGATGCGATCGTGTTGTTCAACGGGAAGGATCTTTCCCACTGGCGAACCGACAATGGCGGTCCGGCCAGGTGGATCGTCCGTGACGGCTACATGGAAGTGAATCCGGGCAGCGGCGGCATCGCCACCATCGAGAAGTTTGGCGATGTGCAGCTGCACATCGAATGGGCGACTCCGTCGGTCGTGAAGGGCGAAGGTCAGGAGCGCGGGAACAGCGGCGTCTTCCTGATGGAACGCTACGAGGTGCAGGTGCTCGACTCGTATCAGAACGAAACCTATTACCACGGCGAGGCCGGTTCGATCTACAAACAGTATCCGCCACTCGTAAATGCATCGCGAAAGCCGGGTGAGTGGCAGACGTACGACATCATCTTTCACGCACCACGGTTCGACGAGATGGGAAAAGTCGTCGATCGCGCGCGCTTCACTGTTCTACACAACGGGGTTCTGATTCAGAACAACGTCGAGGTCTACGGCCTCACTTATCACGACCGTGCGCCGGTCTACATTGCGCATTCACCGCAGGAATCGCTGGCACTACAGGATCACGGCAATCCGGTGCGCTATCGGAATATCTGGATCCGACGGCTGTAACGGCTTGAGCCGGGCGCTCAGGTCCGGGCGTGGACGACGTGAATGTTCACGTTCGCGGTTTGCA
>Ga0079219_10000133_pt1 | contig 11699 bp, 9 predicted proteins | sample GAControl_FD_77074 | JGI IMG/M metagenome (GOLD analysis project Ga0079219, IMG submission 77074) | Agricultural soil microbial communities from Georgia to study Nitrogen management - GA Control | ecosystem: Environmental > Terrestrial > Soil > Agricultural land | place: USA: Georgia | collected...
CCACCCTCGGAGATCGATCCAAGTGAGATTCCGCGCGAGATTAGCCGCGTCTGGTGCAATCGCGATTTTTTCGTTTCCGCACTCGCTGCACTCGCAGCGCGTGCCCGGCGTGCCGCAAAGCACGCTCTTCACCTACGACACCACCGCCTTCTCCGCGCTCAAGTGGCGGGAGATCGGCCCGTTCCGCGGCGGCCGCTCTGTCGCCGTTGCTGGCTCGGCGAAGCGCCCGAACGAGTACTACTTCGGCACGACCGGCGGCGGTGTGTTCAAGACAACCGACGCCGGTATCACCTGGGCGTCCGTCACCGACAAATACTTCGGCGGTACCATCGGAGCGATTGGGATCAGCGAATCGAATCCGGACATTGTTTACGTGGGTGCCGGCGAGTATCCGATTCGCGGCAACGTTTCGCACGGCGACGGAGTTTTCAAATCGACTGACGCCGGCAAGACATGGACGTCGGTCGGGTTGACTGAGACCCGGCAGATCTCGCGTGTAAGGGTGCACCCGACCAATCCTGACATCGTCTACGTCGGCGCGCAGGGTCATGTGTTCGGACCTAGCACTGAACGCGGTGTTTACAAAACCGTCGATGGTGGCAAAAGCTGGCGCCGAGTCTTGTACAGGAATGATTCAACCGGAATCACCGACCTCGTCCTCGACCCGGGCAATCCGGAAATCATTTACGCTGCGTTCTGGCAGGCATGGCGTACTCCATGGCAGCTCGTGTCGGGTGGCGCCGGCAGCGGCATCTTCAAATCGACCGACGGCGGTGAGCACTGGACAGAACTCACTCGCAATCCCGGTCTGCCAGCGGGAGTGATTGGCAACATTGGTCTCGCGGTGTCACCTTCGAATTCGAACAAGATCTGGGCGATCATCGAAGCGGATTCTGGCGGCGTCTTTCGATCGACCGATGGCGGGGCGACCTGGACCCGCACCAACAGCGATCGTCGGCTGCGCCAGCGGGCGTGGTATTACACCCGCATATTCGCAGACCCGAAGGACGAGAACTCGATTTACGTTCTCAACACCGGCATGTATCGGTCGACTGACAACGGTAGAACTTTCCGTCCGATCCAGGTGCCGCACGGCGATAATCACGACCTGTGGATCGCATCGAACGATCCGCAGCGGATGATCGAGTCGAACGACGGCGGCGCCAACGTCTCCTTCAATGGCGGCCGGTCGTGGACCGAGCAGGATCAGGCGACCGCGCAGTTCTATCACGTCACGACGACTAACCACTTTCCGTATCGGGTTTGCGGCGCCCAGCAGGATAACTCGACACTCTGCGGACCCAGCAGAAAGGCGGGCGGGATCGACATCAGCGACTGGTACGATGTAGGCGGCGGTGAAAGCGGCTACATCGCGGTGCGCGCCGATACGCCCGATGTCGTCTTTGCCGGATCGTACGGCGGGTTGCTCACACGCAAGAACATCAACACCGGTTTCGAGCGCGACGTCAATCCATGGCCGAACAACCCGATGGGACACGACGCCGCGGACGCAAAGTATCGGTTCCAGTGGACCTTCCCGATCGTGATGTCGCCGCACAATCCGAGTCGGATGTACGTCGGTAGCAGCGTCATTTTCCAGACGGATGACGAAGGCCAGACATACAAAGCGATCAGCCCCGATCTTACGCGTCACGATCCTCGCACACTCGGCGCATCAGGCGGGCCGATCACGAAGGATCAGACTTCAGTCGAGTACTATGCGACTGTGTTCACTATCGCCGAGTCGCCGCGGACCGCGGGAGTGATTTGGGCGGGATCGGATGACGGCCTGGTGCATGTCACGAGGGACGGAGGCAAGACGTGGAAGAACGTGACGCCGGCCGGCCTTCCGGAATGGACGCGCATCTCGATGATCGAGCCATCTCACTTCGCAACCGGCACCGCCTACATCGCTGCGAACCGGTATCAGCTCGACGATATGAAGCCGTATCTCTACAAAACGAACGACTACGGCGCGACGTGGACTCCGATTGTTAACGGTATCCCGGCAACTGAATTCACTCGCGTTTTGCGCGAGGATCCCGAACGGGGCGGACTGTTGTATGCGGGAACCGAGCGCGGTGTATGGATCTCGTTCAACGATGGCGCGAGCTGGCAATCTCTGCGACGGAATCTCCCACTCGTTCCGGTGCACGATCTGGCGATCAAGGAAGGCGATTTGATCGCAGCCACCCACGGTCGCTCGTTCTGGATTCTCGACGATTTGTCTGCGCTTCGTCAGCTGCATCCAGAGACGCTTCGCACAGCAGCCACTCTCTTCAAGCCGCGCCAGGTTTATCGTGCCAACTTCAGCGGCGGCGGCGGCACCGGCGCAGCCGGTGGTCATCCTACAGGCGCCAATCCGGCCAACGGCGCGGTGATCTACTACTGGCTTGCACAGCCGCGCCAGGTCGTGACGATGGATTTTCTCGATCCGCGCGGCAAGATCATCCGCAGCTTCACCAGCAATCAGGATCCGCGGCAAGCGGCGGATTCCGTTCGCGGCGACAGCATCCGCACCGCACGCAATGACAGCCTTCGTCGCGCTGGATTGCCACCGGACACGACGCAACGATCGGAAGCACGCGGTGAGGAAACTCCGTCCGATGAGGGGCCGATTCGTCGCCCTCCACCGCCGCGCGTACCCAATAAAGCAGGGCTCAACATGTTCGCGTGGAATCTCCGTTATCCGGACGCTTCCGTCTTCGAGAACATGATCATGTGGGCTGGCACAGTAGCAGGTCCAGTCATACTGCCGGGCACGTACACCGTGCGGTTGAACGTTGGCGGTCAGACCTACACCCAGCCGTTCGTGGTCTTAAAGGATCCGCGGAGCACTGCTACGGACGCCGATCTGAAAGAGCAATTCGATTTGCTGACCCGTATTCGGGACAAGACCAGCGAGGCGAACGATGCGGTGAAGACCATTCGCAATGTCAAAGCGCAGTTCGCCGATCGCTCACAGAAGATCAGAGGCCCACGTGCGGCCGCGTTCCGGCAGGCTGCCACCGACGTCACCAACAAGCTTTCCGCGATCGAGAGCGAGATTTATCAGGTGAAGAATCAATCGAGTCAGGACCCGCTCAATTATCCGATACGGTTGAACAACAAAATCGCCGCGCTCGCCGGAGTCGTTGGCGGCATCGATGCCAGGCCGACGAGCCAGTCTTACACGGTCTTCGCCGATCTGTCGTCTCAGCTCGACAGACAGCTCTCGGCAATGCGCGGCGCCCTGTTGGTTCTCCCGTCACTCAATGCAACACTCAAAGACGCTGGCTTGGCGCCGATCGTGCCGAGTACAGAGGAGATCAAAACGCCCGGCCAATCGAGCACGTCGACCGGCGAAGAGGAGAACGACGATCAGTAATCACCGCGCACGTGTTGCCGTTGTCGCAGTTGGCTTCGCCGCCGCTGTCGCTGCTGGAGCGTGTCGGAATGACGAGGACACGTCGCGCACTCGCATTCGGGTACTCGATTCCACATACACGAATTCCTGGGAACCAATGCAGGACACGGGTACGGTGTATAGAATCGAAGTCGTGTCTCCTTTCGGTGCTGACACGATTCGCGAGGTAATTCCGCCGGCGCCCGTCGTGGTCGGCGACACGCTGGTACTCGGCCTTATACAGACGTCGGAAGATTCGTCCACGCCGCAGCGACAGATCTTCCGACTCAGGCTCGGGAAGCACAGCGTCGAGACCCAGCCGCTGCCCGACGACGTTTGGCCGTCGTATCAGGATGTCTTGATCTCGCCTGACGGACGGTACATCGCCTATGTCGGCGAAGACACCACACCGTCGAATCCGGGGATGTACGGGATTGTGCGCGAGCTAAAGACCGGCGCGATCGTGCTGCGCGGACCGGGCGGTGGTGGCTGCGATTGCGATGAGGACTTCAATCACGCGCGGTGGTTCCCGCCTGATAGCTTCGAGATTGCCGTCGCGCACAGCAACACCAGCGGCAATTGGCAGCGACTTTCCGGAAAGGCATCCGCGAGCCGGCTCCACGTCGATACTCTCACCGACGAACCCGATTGGCACTGAACACCGATCCAAAGCGCGGCTTTCTGCGTCACACTCTTGCGACGGTCGCGTATCGCGCCGCCAAGGTCGAGCGCTTTGCACCGCCAGGTTTTGGAGATTTCCAGCTTGGCAAAGCCGCGCGCACGCCACTCGAGATCATCGCTCACATGGCGGATTTATTCGACTGGGGTCTGAGGCTGGCGAAGGGAAACTCTGATTGGGTGCAATCGAAGCCACAGTCCTGGCGGAAAGAAGTCGCGCGATTTCACGCATCCTTGCTTTCGCTCGACCAGTATCTCGCATCCAACGCGCCGCTCAGCGTGACGCCGGAGGAACTGTTTCAGGGGCCGATTTCGGATGCGCTGACACACATCGGCCAGGTCGCTGTGCTTCGTCGACAGGCGGGAGTGCCGGTGCGGTCGGAGGTCTACGCCAAAGCAAAGATCGCCGCCGGCACGGTCGGCGAGGAACAACCAGCAAACCCGCTGGAGTTCGACAGCCCGCCCGCAGAGAGCGCGGCGAGGTGAAACACGTCCAATGTGAGCGTGCTAAATTGCGGCGCAGGTGTAACCCGGATGCGCTCTGATCCGTAAGACTCTTATGCAGAATCAACCACCCGCTGCCGCTACGCCGCCGACCCCGCAGGCGACTCCCGCACCAACGGCTGCAGCGGACGTCCAAACTCCGTTCGCTGTGGTGGCCGGTCCGCAGGGCTCGCAGGTATTTTCGCTCGCCGGACCGAAAACGCAGCGCGAGATCGATGCGCTGAAGGCTCAGCGCTCCGAGCTGTCGAATCAACTGGAATCCGTGGACTCGCGCAGATCGAGTCTGATGAAGCAGCTGAGGTCGAACGGCGATCCCGTCGCGGTGAAGGGACTCGAGGCGCGTTTGGCTCTACTCGACGCGCGCCAACTGCAGCTCGAGACGGATCTCCAGCGAACGGGCCAGCTGCTGTCGAGTCCTGCAGCCGGATTGGTGTCGTCGACTTCAGACCCGGCCCGATTCGGGACGTTCACCACGAATCAGACGATGGCGCTCTCGGTACTGGGAATCATCTTCATTGGATTCCCATTGGCGATTGGACTCGCGAAGTCAATGTGGAGACGTTCAATCAAGCCCGGAGTTCCACCGCAAGCGCTCACCGAGACCGCGCAGCGACTCGAGCGCCTCGAATCGTCGGTCGACGCAATCGCGATCGAAGTCGAGCGAATCTCAGAGGGACAGCGCTTCGTGACCAAACTGTTGTCGGACGCGCAGCCAGCTCCCGCCATCGGCGCAGGCAAATAACACCTGCGCAAATAAGCTGCGGAGAAGAGCCAACAAGTTGGTCATCAGTTAGCTCTCCTCACGCAGCCCTCAAACGGCTGCGGGTCCCGGCGTCTTGTCACTCTCTCCACTGAGAGTCTGTTGCCTTAGCGCAGCGGCGCCCATCAATCCGCCGAGTCCCATTGATTCCACGGCGGTGCTCGGCACCAGCATCAGCGCGCCTTTCTCCTTCAGTCCTTCGTACAGAATGTTCATTGCGCGCAGATGAAGGGCGGTCGGATTGTTCTGGTATGACTTCGCGGCCTCGAAGAACAGATTGGCGATCTCGACCTCGGCCTGACCCAGAATGATACGCGCCGATTTCTCACGTGACGCCTGTGCCTCCCGGGACATCGCATCCTGCAACGATGATGGGATCACCACGTCGCGCATCTCCACAGACTGCACGGTGACGCCCCACGGGTTCGAGCGCTGATCGATCAGGGTTTGCAGCTCTGACTCGATCCGCTCCCTTCCCCGCAGCAGCTCGGTGAGCGAAGTGCGACCAATGATGTCACGCAACCCGGTCTGCGCCGCCCAGCTGACCGCCTGCGTGTAATCCTGAACTTCGAGCGCAGCTTTCTCGGAATCGTGAACCATCCAGAACAGCACCGCGTCGACGTTTACCGGCACTGTGTCCGACGTCAGGGTCTCTTCAGCGGCGAAGCTGGTCGTAACCACACGCTGGTCGATGTAGAGTGAGACCGACTCTACGAATGGTGTGATCCAGAAGAGGCCCGGGCCGCGCAGTCCGGTGTAGCGTCCGAGCCGCAGCACCACCGCGCGCTCCCATTGCTTGGCAATCTTTGGTGACTGCGCGAGCACTACGCCGGCAATTGCAAAAATCAAAAGCCAGCCTGGATTCTGGGCGACTGCCGTCATCACCAATCCGATGACAAGTGCGACGAGCAGTATGAAAACGGCGACAACGTTGACACGCCCTTGCGACCGTGAAGCCCGCGCGGCGCGGCGTGCTGCGAGAACTTCGTCCATGCCTGGCATTTATTTCTTCTCCTCGTTTCTGAGCTTTTCAACCAGCTCAGGTAAAGTGAATCCCAGCACTGCTGCATCGCCGACGAATCGGCGAATCAGCTCACGCAGATCACGCTCGCGGTGGGCCCGCGCAGCCTGCGGTGTTGGCACTTCGCGAACGAATGTCCCGACTCCACGACGTGTCTCCAGAATTCCGTCCCGCTCGAGCTGGGCGTAGACCCTGGCAACGGTGTTGGCGTTGACCGAGAGATCTACCGCCAGCTGTCGCACAGTTGGCAGCTGCATTCCCGGCTGGAGCGCGCCCGTCGCGATGGATGCGCGGATCGCGCGATCGAGTTGCGCATAGATCGGGGTCGGACTTCTGGTGTCGACGTCGAATGGAGGCATTGTGCGCTTGTACTATCACATTGGGACAATACGAGCGCAAGATCGGCGTTGTTTCAAGACCGCTGCGGCTGGTTAACCGCGTCTACGCCCGGACAACTCAGCGATTGTGGGTGTACATAAGGTCGACGAGCTCGTCGTACATCTGGTCGGCCTCTTCGCCGCCGGTCCGGATAGCGCCGGTCGCACAGTGTTTGAGATGGTTGCGCATCAGCTCGCGACTGACGCTGCGCAGCGCTTCCTGCACCGACGAGATCTGCGTGAGAATGTCGGCGCAATAGCGATCTTCCTCGACCATTTTCTGAAGACCGCGCACCTGCCCTTCTATGCGCCGCAATCTGACAACGTTGCGCGCTTTGATTTCCGGATTTGTTGCCTTGGCTTTCCGTGGCATGGCGATCTCCGCTAGACGAGGCGCGCATTGCGCAGCCGCAGACTGTTCATCACGACGCTCACCGAGCTGAGTGCCATCGCCGCGCTCGCAATGACCGGATTGAGCAGCGTGCCAACAACTGGATAGAGCACACCGGCCGCGATCGGAATTCCGATCACGTTGTAGACGAACGCCCAGAAAAGGTTCTGCTTCATCGTTCGCATGGTCCGACGCGACAATGAAATCGCGATAGGAACCGCATTTAGATCACTGCGCAGCAGCGCAACATCGCTGGCCTCGACGGCGATGTCGGTCCCCTTCGGCATCGAGATTCCAACGTCGGCCTGGGCCAATGCCGGCGCGTCGTTGACGCCGTCGCCGACCATCGCGACAACGTGTCCGTCGCGCTGTAGGCCCTTTACAACGTCGACCTTTTCCTCGGGAAGGACTTCGGCAACGATAGTCCTGATGCCAACCATGCTCGCCGCTGATTCAGCTGGCGCACGGCGATCGCCTGTAACGAGCACCGTCTGAATACCAAGCTCCCTCAAACGATCGATCGCCGAGCGGGAGGATTCGCGGACTATGTCAGCAACCACGATCTTTCCGAGCAGCTTGCGGTCCGCGACGACAAAGAGCTCGCTTTCGCCGACCGGGACCGCGTCCGGCGTCGACAGGTCGAGGCCCAGCTCGCGCGTCAACGCCGCGTTTCCGACTGCTATGCTCATCCCGTCAACCAGTCCGGTGACGCCGCTGCCGGTGAGGGAGCGGAACTGCTCGACACGCTTGGCGCCAATTCCCCTCTCGCCCGCGGCTTTAACGATCGCACCCGCCAGTGGATGCTCCGAGTGATTCTCCAGCGCTGCCGCGAGTTCCAGCAGCTCCCGTTCGGAGACACCTGGCTGAGGCACGACACGTGAGACGCGCGGTCGTCCTTCAGTGATCGTACCTGTCTTGTCGAAGACGACGGTATCGATATCGCCCGCCCGCTGCAAAATCTCGCCGCCCTTTATCAGCAGCCCAAGCTCGGCGCCTCGACCTGTCGCCACCATCACTGCGGTTGGCACGGCCAATCCCATCGCGCATGGGCATGCGATGATCAGCACCGACACCGCGGCGACAATCGCGTGAGGCAGTGCCGCAACGCCGGCGATCGCGAGCCAAACCACGAACGTGACCGTCGCGATCGCCAGCACTGTCGGTACGAAAACGGCGCTGACACGATCCGCGAGTTTCTGCACTGGCGCGCGTGAGAGCTGCGCGTCACGCATCAGTTTCGCGATCCGCGCGAGGACGCTGTTCGATCCGACACTCGTCGCTACGTAGCGAAATGAGCCGGTGGCGTTGACGGTCCCACCGACAACCGAATCACCCGTGGTCTTTGCAACTGGTAATGGCTCGCCGGTGAGCATCGACTCGTCGACTTCGCTCGCGCCGTCTACGATTTTGCCATCTACCGGTAATCGCTCGCCCGGTCGAACCAGAATCACATCGCCCGGTTTCACTTGAGCGAGCGGTATGTCTCGCCAGGCGCCCGATTGCTCGACGCGAGCCGAGCTGGGAAGTAGCGTCGCCAGGCGGCGCAGTGCGGCAGTAGTTCGTCCACGAGCACGCGCCTCGATCGCCCGGCCGGCCAGCACGAGGCCGATGATGAAGATCACCGCCTCGTAGTAAACCTCCGGCGCGATACCGTTGCGCGAGAACAAAGACGGCGCAACCGTCGCGACTGTGGAGTACGTAAATGCCGCCGCCGTTCCCAGAGTGACGAGCACGTTCATGTCGGCGGAGCGATGCCGCATAGTCTTCCACGCAGAACGGTAGATGTCCCGCCCTGCCCACCCGATGATGAGAGCGGTAAGTCCGAGCAGCCCAAGGTTCACCGCTGTCGACCCCATCGCCATCATCGTCAGCGCCATCGCCACGACGCCAGCGATCACGCTGACTATCGCTTTGGTTGTAAGTGTCCGCGCGTGCTCGGCCGCTGCGCGGTCATCTTCGTGAATTGCGTCGCCCTCGACCTTCGGCAGCGATGCGTCGTACCCGGTGGCGCGCACTGCATCGATCAATCGCTGGGGGGTAACCGTCGCAGAATCGTAGACGACGGCAGCGCTATTGGTGACGAGATTGACGGTCGCATCGCTCACGCCCGGCTCTGCTCGCAACGCGCGCTGCACGCGCGCCTGGCAGGCGGCGCAGGTCATTCCGGTTACAGGAAACGAGATTCGTTGTTCGGGCGGAGCAGTCGTCGTCATCAAACCTCCCATCAACGAATCAATATACCCCCCTCCCCTATGTCAAGTTCAGTGTATGACCATGTCGAATCGAAGCGGATTCGGGACATCATAGGTGTAATGCCACCACTCCTGATCGTAATTCGTGAACCCGCGACGCTCCATCGCGGTCTTCAGTCGCTGGCGATTGGCCGCCGCGAGTCCCGCGGCGTTGGCAGTGTGCGCTGCGGCTGAGAACGTGTCGAATGGAGTCCCCATCTCAAGCTCTCGACCGGACGAGAGCTCGATCAGCGTCAGATCGATGGCAAGACCGAGATTGTGTCGCGAACGACTGGCGATGTACCCGTCGCGCAGTAGATCCTCGCGGTTGACCCGTTTCGTCCAATCCACCATCGCCAGCGTCGCCCGCACCGGCCGATAGGAATCGAAGATCTTGAGCCCCAATCCCTGGGCCCGCAGATCGCTCTCGACGCGGGCAAGTGCCGCAGCCGCTTCGCTCCTCAGAAACGCTCTGTTCGCGAGATAGCCGGGTAATGGCGCGCCGGTGAAGTTGTTGGGCGTCGCGTAGCGCAGGTCGACGACGATTGTCGAGTCGAGCGATCGCACATCGGTGAGCAGAGTGTCGGCGACTGCGTCCGGAGCAATCGCCGTCTCAGCGGTGTTGATTGGCGGCGCCTTCTGCGCCGGGTGCGCGCATGCAAGCCCGACTGCCAGCACCGCGACACGAAGTGTGCTCCTCATGCAACAAGAATAACCAGGATACATTTTGCGCATGACAGGTACCGACGCAATTACCCGCGGATCGGTTGGCACCGCAGCTCCCCGCGGCCATCGCTCGGCAGTCCTCGCCAGCTTCCTCGGCTGGACGCTCGACGCATTCGATTTCTTCCTCGTCGTATTTTCGCTGACGGCGATCGCGAAAGAGTTTGGCAAGACCGACGCCCAGCTGGCGCTGACGATCACCATCACGTTGGCCTTCCGTCCAGTCGGCGCTTTCATCTTCGGATTGATGGCAGATCGGTACGGGCGGAAGCTCCCACTCATGATCGATCTGGTTTTCTTCTCGATCGTGGAAGTGCTTTCAGGGCTCGCTCCCAACTATACGGCCTTCCTGATTCTGCGTGCGCTCTTCGGAATCGGCATGGGCGGCGAGTGGGGCGTCGGCGCGTCGCTCGCAATGGAGAAAGCGCCCAAAGGCAGCCGAGGCGTTCTTTCTGGTTTGCTCCAGGAGGGCTACGCGACAGGGTATCTCTTCGCGGCCGTGTGCTACTTCTTCGTGTTTCCGCGCTGGGGCTGGCGTCCGATGTTCTTTATCGGCGGTCTGCCGGCGCTGCTGGCGATCTTCGTTCGCATGCGCGTCGAGGAATCAGAAGTGTGGGAGAAGACGCGCCACAAAGACTGGAGCAGTCTGGGCAAGGGGATCGCGTCGCACTGGAAGCTTTTCGTCTATCTGACGCTGCTGATGGCAGGAATGAATTTCGTCTCGCACGGGACCCAGGACATGTATCCGACGTTCCTTCAGCGCGACTGGGGATTTTCGCCGCAGAAACGAGCGGCGTTGACTGCGTTCTCGATGATCGGTGCAATCATTGGCGGAATCAGCTTCGGTTACCTCTCCGATCGCGTTGGTCGGCGCCGATCGATCGTGCTCGCGCTCGTTCTCGCGATTGTGGTGATTCCGTTGTGGGCTTTCTCGCCGGCTCTGGTCGGACTGGTGATCGGGGCGTTCCTGATGCAGTTCATGGTGCAGGGTGCCTGGGGTGTGATCCCCGCGCACATCACCGAGCTATCACCCGACAACGTGCGCGGTTTTCTGCCGGGCTTCGCGTATCAGTGCGGCGTCCTGATCGCCAGCTCGGTGGCGTACCTCGAAGCCGTGCTGGCGACCAGAATGACTTACGCCAAGTCGATGGCGATTGTGGCCGCCATTGTCTTTTCCGCGGCGGCCATCATTGCATGGCTCGGGCGGGAGCGTCACGCAGTTGAATTCGGCGGTGACGTCTCCATCCCGGAGCCACGTCTTGCGCGATCAGGCTGACTCGATCGCGGCTGCCTGCGCGACCAGACCCTCGAGGAGTGCGCGCACCTGATCTTTACCCGTGCGCGGATTCATCATCGTCACTCGCAGCACCGGCCGCCCCTCCAGAAGAGTCGCCGTGATCCAGCCTGTCCCCTTCTTGTTATAGCGAGGGCGCAGCTCGCGGTTGAGCGCATCGACTCTTGGAGCATTGCCGCGCAGCTCGCCTTCACGACCCAGATAACGGAAGCAGAGAATGTTCGATTCAGGCTCGTGCAATGCCTCGAAATCGTCGCGCTCCTGAATCGCCTCGTACAGTAGCCTTGCCGTGTTACACAAATGGTCGTGCAGTTGCCCGAGTCCACTCGATCCAA
>Ga0079219_10000135_pt1 | contig 11696 bp, 5 predicted proteins | sample GAControl_FD_77074 | JGI IMG/M metagenome (GOLD analysis project Ga0079219, IMG submission 77074) | Agricultural soil microbial communities from Georgia to study Nitrogen management - GA Control | ecosystem: Environmental > Terrestrial > Soil > Agricultural land | place: USA: Georgia | collected...
AATGGCGGTGGCGGTACTACCAGTCGTGCCCGTAGCGGACTTATTTGAGCATCTCACGCTCCATCCAAAAAAACCGGTGCCGCTTGAGGGGCTGCTAGAAGCCGACGGGTGCGGAAGACAACTTGTGTCACAACTGATGGTGACAGATTGCGTGCCGAGAGTCTCTTGCACCACAGTACGGCCAAAGGAGTCCTTGTACATTTTTGTCCGAGTCGGCCAGGTGAAGGTTTGTGAACTCACCGAGGGATTGCTCTGAAGCACACAACTGCCTGCTGTGGCCGGCTTGATGCTGACTTTCTTGCCCCAACCATCTGCAATCAGCTGCATGCGGTTATCCACCTTGGATTGCAAAAATACAACAACCGGATCAAGCATTTTGCATTGAGAGAGCGAGGCCCAGCAGAATTCCATCGATTCATAGGAACGGGAGTCCGCACCAATCGTCGCTGTAATTCCTAGTCGACGGTAGACGCCCATCTGCAAAGGCAGGCCAACGTCCTGAAACCGGTCTGGGAGGGAATTAAACTCTTGATGTTCCCAATCAGACTCAACTGAATCAATAAAACCCACATTTGTCAGCTCAATGCCATCTTGGTCCGACTCAACACGGTATGTGGGCACCACAAGAAAGGCGCTGAACGGTTTGCCCGCCAGGTCTGAGAGTGGTCCCTGGCTCAGCGTCTGAACGTTAAAACTTACCTTCCCGCCAGTCGCTGTAGCATATTCGCCATAGGTTCTTTCAGCAAAATGTGTGGCTGGTCCCGGGGCAGGTCCCTGAGCTTGTGTAGTTAGGTTGGTTGTAATAAAGAGGAGGGCGATTGCGGCGATAATCTTGGACTTCATATCTTTACTCTTTCTTCCCTTTAACAAGTTAGAACAATTCAATAAATGGTTTCGCAAAGTACGAATTGAGATCGGTGATAAAGCAGACTTGCAGGAATCAACCGAAAATACCGGCAACTGCTAAGCAGTTGCCGGTCAGTTTTGTGATGGTTGTTGTCACCTAGGTCCACGATCACTTCGGTCAGGAGCAGGGCCGCGCGTTGCTACTGAGTGCCTGAAACCGTGGTACAAGAATCTTGGAGGATAACGCCGTTAGGATCCACTCGTCCAACCGTGGTCCAAGCAGTGTTCACTTTCGCCGTACCAGGGTCGACAACAATTACGCGCGCGACGGCCGTGGGCCCCCCCGGAGGGCTGTCGGTACACTTGGTTTGGGCAATCCCTTTGACCTGACTACCAGTTGTGCCTTTAGCCCCTATATTTGCGCATGCCGTCGTCCATCCCGGAGCGTGGGTAGCAGTTGAAGGGCTACTGGAAACAGTCACATGTGGAACACAACTTGAGTCGCAACTGATGGTCACCGATTGCTGACCGAGATGCTTTGTCACCACGATACCAGTGGTGCCACCAATGATGCCCGAATGCGTTACGGTATGGGCAGGCGCGGTCTCAGTTAGTGTAGTCACACTGGGATTGCTCGCAAAACCACATTTGCTCGTGGCGGCCGCCGAAGGGCCGGAAGCCAAGTCTGAAGCCCTCGTGAAGGTGACTTGCTTGCCCCAGCCATCTGCAATCAGGCGCATGCGGTTCTCCACCTTGGATTGCAAAAACACAACAACCGGGTCAAGCAATCTGCATCGGGAGAGCGAGGCCCAGCAGAATTCCATGGATTCATAGGACCGGGAGTCCGCACCGATAGACACTGTGATGCCCAGTCGACGGTAGACGCCCATCTGCAAAGGCAGGCCAACGTCCTGAAATTGGTCTGGGAGGAGACTCATCTCTTGAGTTACAAAATCAGAACCGGTTGGCTCAATAAAGCCCACATTTGTCAGCTCAGTGCCATCTTCGTCCGACTCAACACGGTATGTGGGCGCCACAAGAAAGGCGCTGAACGGTCTGCCGGCCAGATCTGAGAGTGGTCCCTGGCTCAGTGTCTGAACGTTAAAACTTATCTTCCCGCCGGTCGCTGAGGCATATTCGTTGTAGATTCCTTCAGCACGACCTGTAGCTGGCCCCGGGGAAGGTCCCTGAGCTTGTGTTGTTAGGTTGGTTGTAATAAAGAGGAAGGCGATTGCAGCGATAATCTTGGCTTTCATATCTTTACTCTTTCTTCCTTTGCTAAGTTAGAACAATTTAAGAAATGGTTACGCAAAGTACGAATCAAAACCGCTGAACTAGACTTTGCGGCCAGTGATTAACCGAAACATGCATAGCAATGTACTCGTAGTTAGCAGGCATGAAACATCATTGCGGCAGCTTGCACGGATGGCGCGATGAGGCGATTGTGTTTTGCGTCGGATGTCACCCACCGCCAGTCATAGGAGGAACGTTGCAGCACGAGAAGTTGATGATAAAAGGCAAAGGATCTCCGTGCGTGCAGCCCAGCGCGGGTGCGAAATGAGTCCTAAGTAAGAAAAATGCCCACAGAGAATCTGGACATGGGGACGAGACACGCTACAAGCTCAGCAGGCTAAGGTAATGCATTTTCAATCAGAACGAAATTCCGCCAGGCACAGAGTCAGGCGTTCAAATCGCCGCTGCTCGCCATAAGTGAATGGCGGCATATGCACGCCAGGGCCGCCACGCCTGGGCCCGCTGTTCGAGCTCCCGCGCCGACAATGATAAATTTTTGGGCGCGGCAGCCATACGACGTAACACCAGGTCCGACGCCGGGAACGCGTCGGGCTCGCCCAGACCGCGTAAGGCGACATACTCAGCCGACCAGTGGCCGATTCCCGGGACCGCTGCAAGAGAGCGGCACACTAGCTCCGGGGCTGCACTCCAATCCATCTCGCCATTCGTGGCCCATTTTGCCAAGTTTCGTAATGCTTCGGCTCGAACGGGGGTTAGCCCCAGCTTACTTAGATCGGCTCTAACCAGATCAGACGGCGTGGGAAACAGATGAGTGAGTTCGCTAGTTGGCGAACCAATCCGCCGTCCAACTTGACTTACCAGCCGGGCCGCGATGGTACGTGCGGCGCGAGCGCTGTTCCGCTGACCCAGCACGGCGCGAACAGCGCACTCAAACGGGTCCCACACTCCTGGAATGCGCAACCCCGGCCGTTGTTTTACGAGCTCTCCAAGCAGCGGATCGTCTCGGAAAGCAGTAGCAATTGTTGCCGGATCAGCGACGATATCAAACACGCGCCGCGCGGCCAAGGAGATCTGCAGTAGCGAACTCGGATCGGCTCGGAGCACCCTCAGTTCCAACAGGTTTTCGGTCTGCACAGGCGTGATGCGGACTATGACAAAGCTGCTGCCAATTGCCACAGTGCGGACGTAGGCATTCTTGTTCACCAGTTCGATGCCGGGTATCGCTTGTGCCACCAGGAAATCACTGACCTGGTCCCAGTCATAGGGTGGGCGGTAGGGGAGGCGCAAAACGATCTCACCCTCAGCACTGACTGGCTGCTCGCGGCGGTCACGCCGGAAATCACGTGGCGGTCGCCGGAAGGTCTGCTGGAAAGCGCTGTTGAAGCGCCGGAGGCTCTTGAAGCCCGCCGCGAAGGCAATCTCCGTGATCGGCAAGTTCGTATCGTCCAGCAGGCGTTTGGCAAAATGCAACCTCCGGGTTTGGGCCATGCTTACGGGAGGGGCGCCTACATGTTGCAGACAGAGGCGATGGAGGTGGCGGGTGCCAATACCCAGACACTCCGCCAACTCGCCAATTGAGCTGTGGTCGAGAAAGCCTTCATCAATCAGACGCAGCGCTCGTCGAACAACCGCTGTCGTTCCTAGCCAAGCAGCCGTTCCGGGCGCTGCTTCTGGCCGGCAGCGGAGGCAGGGCCTAAAGCCAGCGGCCGTTGCAGCTGCAGCGCTGGGGAAATAACACACATGGCGCTGTTTAGCGTGCGGCGAAGGACAAATAGGACGGCAGTAGATCCGTGTGGAGGTGACTGCAATGAAGAACTTGCCGTCGAAACGCTGGTCGCGGCTCATACGCGCGCGGTTCAGCGCGCGCACACTCAAACCATGGATCTGCCTCATGATTATCGACCTTAACTGAGATTTCTCATACGACTAGCCATTTTTAGACATTACTGTTTCGTCGCAAGTTTAGCAATAAAGCTTACCAATCGCTTCCGGCCGCAAGGCGACTGGGTCGTAAACGTCCGAAAGTGGCGAGTGATAGCCCTTTCAAAGTCTTAACGTTGATCTAAACACGACGAACCGACCTGGCTCGGGCATGGCCGATCGAGTTCCGTTGGCAATGAGGAGGACTTATGCGATCTGCAGCTATGAAAAGGATCGTCGTCATTACTGTCCTGATAATGGCAGGTGCAGCGCAGCCCTCGGCCCAGCCGAACACCATTAGTCTGCCGATGACTTGGCAGGACCTTCGTGACGCATTTGCGGCATTATCCTTGTTGCTGGTGCTGCCCTTGTGGAGCTCTCTCTACCTTGGGATCAAACATTATCAGGCATTTCAAACCGAACACGAACGTGCGATCAGGGCGGAAGCTCTTGCCCGTGAGGCAAAGTTGCATGCATTGAGGAATCAACTGAATCCGCACTTCCTCTTCAACATACTCAACGCGGTTTCAACCCTAATCATCCAAAACAATCCCGTCGCCGCCAACCGCATGATTGGCCAGTTGGCAGCTTTCTTAAAAATGACATTGGAAGAAGGGGACACCACAGAGCTGCCCTTAAGCAGAGAAGTGTCGATGACCGAGCAATATCTGCAAATTGAAAAGGCGCGGCTCGGTGAACGCCTGGAATTGCAGTTAGCGATTGCGCCGGAAGTTCGAGATGTCCTGGTCCCCAATATGTTGTTACAGCCCCTGGTAGAGAACGCCATTCGACACGGGATAGCACCAGCGACGGCAGGCGGGAGGCTGACGATTCAAGCGAATCGAGTGAACGAAAGAGTCCAGATCCGGATCACTGATGACGGGATTGGCATGAAAATCCGATCACGCGAAGATGAACCACAGCACGGTGGAATAGGTCTGGCCACAACCGTTGAACGACTGAGAGTCTTGTATGGCAATGACCATCGGTTTGCCGTGCGGTGGCCGCAGCAGGGTGGTTGTCAGGTGGAAATTGAGTTACCTATTTAACCGAAGACTTGGGCTTATTAAGTTACTATTTTCTGTTACATGATTAAATTTACCTTTGTTAACAAAGATACACACATTATTTGCAACGTTTTGATTTTTATCATCACTATTTAGTATCGCCGTGGTTTCATAGTTTGAGCGAATGATCCATGCCGAAGAAACTACTTTATCGCAGTGTGCAATGTTAAGCGTTAAAACAACGACGCCCTTTTCTTTAGCGAACACACAGCATGCATAAGAAAGGGAGTGACAAGTGCGTGTTGTAATAGTCGATGACGAGCCATTAGCACGGAGCGGTGTAAGAGCCCGGCTCTCCCGGTTCCCTGACGTGGAGATTGCTGGTGAATGCGGTGATGGCAGGGCCGCCGTAGCGGCAATCAGGGAATTCTTGCCGGATCTAGTTTTTCTCGACATCCAAATGCCGGATGTGAACGGATTCGATGTGTTGCGGAATCTTCCCGCAGATAGGCTGCCCCTAATTATTTTCCTTACGGCTTACGACCGCTATGCCGTGAACGCGTTTGAAGTACATGCGCTTGATTATTTACTGAAGCCGATCGATGATGAGCGCTTTCGTTGTGCCGTCGAACATGTCCGCGGTTACTTGAGCAATCAAACGACGGCCAACCTGGACTGCCGAATTCGAGAGTTACTTGAGCTATCTGGAGAAAGGTACAGGAGCATCTACGACAACCATTTCGCGGCACAGACTGGCCAAAGGATTGTGATTGTTCCCGTTAAAGACGTTGACTGGATCGAGGCGAACGGCGACTATGTCACACTGCACGCTGGAGGCAAATCGCATTTGTTGCGGCAAACCATGCGCTGGATGGAAGACAAGCTTGATCCGAAACGCTTTCTTCGAATCCATCGCTCGGCGATCGTTCATGCATCGAAGATCCGTGAACTTATAAGTCTGGGGAATCGAGAATTTATGGTTCGACTCAGCGATGGCACAGAGATAAGAGCCAGCCGCAACTATAGCGAACGGATCGAAAGATGGCTGTGAAGTCAATCCGGCAGATCTGCTGGAGATTGTTCTTAAAAAAAGAGCTGGTTGGCGGCCCGCGCCTATCCAAAGAACATGCTTTTGATCAGCCGTGAACAAGCCAGGGCCGCCGGCAACTCTACCATGCTCTTCCTCCATAGATACCAAATATTTCAGATAAAATTCTTTGTATCTCGTCGACTTCAGCGATTGTCAACATGAATCCTCGGTCAACTGCATATTCCTTACGAACGGCTCGCAACAGTTTCAATATCAATCACTTAAGAACCTCATATTCAATAGGTTTCAATAGGCTTTGGAATCAGGTTCGGAATCAGGGGGTTGACCACAAGGAAACCTTTATATTCAACATCGAAAATTGCAGATGTGGTGATGCTTCCAGCGGAAGCGTGGGCCACCCATCCTTTCGCGGCTTGCACCGGACCGTTCGTCCCCACTTGGTGTTAAGCAATCTTGTCGAGAAATCTTAAGCAATTCTTATCAATTCATGGATTGTAAAGAGAGTAACATGGAGTTTAAGCAACCTCGGTTTCTTGGAACGGGGACGCAAACGGTACGCCAATGCTTCTGGGGACCCGGGCGGTTGAAAAGGGAGTATCCTATGAAGCGTTTAGCGATTCTCGCTCTCATTGCGTTTTTCTGTTGTCTTGCGGCGGCACAGAGCGCCTCAACGGCAACCATCGTCGGCCAGGTGCTTGATCCGCAAGGCGCTGTGGTTCCCGACGCAACAGTAATAGCCACCAGTACGGCAACTGGAGTTGGCCGTTCGGTGATCACCACTGCCACAGGCAACTACACCATCCCCAATCTACCGGCTGGAAACTACAGCGTGAGGGTTGAGCACAAGGGTTTTGCAACTGGCGAAATCAAGAATGTGCTTCTCAACGTAGGCAACCAGCGGGATCTCAGTTTCAAACTGGCAATAGCCGGATCAATGGAATCAATCGAGGTCACAACCTCAGCTCCCTTGATTGAGAGCACTAAGACTGATGTTTCCTCGACGGTGACGAACCTTGATATGGAGCGGCTGCCTACCTTTGCCGGCACTGCCGTCATCGGCGGCGCCGTGAATGACTACGCACAACTGGCGCTGACCGCTCCCGGAGTGAAGAGCGACACCAGCGGCCTCACTACGGGTGACCTGATTGCGCCGGGTTCCACCAACAACCGCGGCAACCTTTACAACGTGGATGGCGCGAACATCACCGACCAGCTCGTTTCCGGTCGCGATAGCACAGGTGCTTCTGTTGACGAAGTCCAGGAGTTTCAAGTAATCACGAACACCTATAACGCGGAGTACGGCCAGGCAACCGGTCTGGTGTTGAACGCGGTGACCAAGTCAGGCACAAACGGAGTGCACGGCGATGCTCATGCGTACTTCCGCGGGCGCAATCTCGCATCGTCGGATCCGTTTTACAATCTGGGTTTTCTCGATCAGACGACCGGGCTCATACCTGCCACGGAGACTCGCTGTCCTGCGAACCGCATCGGGACTAGCGATATTGATGGGTGTGCGCGGGCTCCGTTCAATCGCGCAGAAGGCGGCTTCACCCTGGGAGGACCGTTCATCAAGGACAAGCTCTTTTGGTTTACGAGCTATGAGATCAGCCAACAAGAGCAGTCGCTCATCTTGACCCCGTTCGGGACATCGCAGAGTACTCCGCAGCCGGTCCATAACCTGCTCTACTCGGGCAAGATCGATTACAAGATCGATAGCAATAACACGCTGACGGCCCGGTATGCGGTGGATCGTCTCAGAATCACGAATCAAATCGTTCAGACAGGAGCCAATGTCACGCCGGACGACCTCACCGCACAGACGATCAACAATGCAAGCGTAAACGTCGGTTTTATTTCCTCTCTCACACCGACGATCGTCAACGAGGCGCGGTTCGTGTTCTTTCGGTTTGTAAACTCTCTTGTGGACAACACGACCGTGCCGGGAGTGATCCAGGCCGACGGCACGCAGACTGGAGCCAACTTCTGCTGCCCGCAGGGCGGAGAGCAAAAGAGATATCAGTATATTGATAACCTGACATGGACCCATGGAACCCACACCATGAAATACGGGTTTAACATCAGCTACTACCCATGGACCTCCCTGTTCCAGCAATTCCATTTTGGGCAGTACACAGTGGACTCAAACGGGGCCCCAACCAGCTTCACATTTGGCACTGGCCCCGGGGAAGTTACCTCAAAAGACAATATCTACGGCTTCTATGCTCAGGACACCTGGAAAGTCACCAGAAAGCTAACCGTGAATTATGGCCTGCGATGGGACTATGAAGCTGGCGCATTTAAGGGCGGGCCCATCCATGGCCCGAACTCGAGTTGCTTTCAGGCCAACGGCTTGATTCCTGCCTGTTCCAAGGACCTGAATAATTTCCAGCCCCGTATCGGATTTACGTATGCCATCGGGAATAGAACATTGCTCCACGCTGCCGCAGCCGAGACCACGATGCTGGCTTTTAACAACGTGGTTCTTGATTCGCTGAATTTTGATGGCATCACGCTGAATACTGCCACCTCGACAGACCCGGCAGTGCTGGCGGCGTTTCCCAACCAACCCAATCCTGCATTGCTTGTGGCCCCTGTTTGCCCTCCAGATTGCGGACGCGTCAGGCCAATTTCCACACACCTGAGGAACCCCGAAATGCGGAGCGTAAACGTTGGGGTCGAGCATCAATTCACCAACACGCTCAAAGCGGAGGTCCAGTACATCGGGCAATTTGGATTTGGTCTGTTTGGCGAACGGGACACCAACGCGCCGCCGCTACTCACGGACCCTGCGCACCCTGGATTCTTCTTCTACGGCCCACGGCCGAATCAAAACTTCACCCCAATCCGTACCAACGAGAACTCACGAACTTCGCACTACAATGGCCTGCTGGTGAGCGCACAGAAGAGGATGTCGAATCACATTCAATTCAATGCAAGCTATACCTGGTCGCATGCCCTAACTTCCGGCGAAGACTTCTTCGGCATCTCTGAACCGGGGGACTTCGTCAACATCCGGCCAGAACTTGGCCCAGCCTATAATGACATCCGCCATGCCGTGAATATGGGCGTTGTTCTGGATTCGGGCAAAATGTTTACCGGCTTCACAGGCAAGATTATGAACAACCTTGGCTTGAGCTGGTTAGGACAAATACAGTCCGGCCGTCCTTATCCTTTATCGACCGGCAGTTCCCAGTTTGGAAACGGCAGCCGGTTCTTTGGCAGTGGCAGCGAAACACAGCAACGGCCCAATATCCTGCCCGACGGTACAGTTTCGGTTGCGGGAATTGGTACCTTTGATGGTTTCGCGGCGAATTTCGGGCCGAATGCTCCGTCGGCGTGCCTGGTAAATGGAGGTCCGGCGGCTGTGTGCAACGCGATTGTGCCCAACACCTTCCTGGCGCCTGCCACGGCCGATCCAAATGGGCCGATCGATGCAATCACCGGAGAAGTGGTGGATTTCAAGTTCCCCAACGGCGGCGTGGAGAGGAACGTGGCCAGGGGCGATCCGTTCCTGCGCTTTGATGCGTCTCTGCACAAGGATTTCGTAGTTCCACAGCACGACAATATAAGGATCGAACTGCGATTTGACGCTTTCAACGTTTTCAACAGCACCAACTACAATTCGTTCAACAGCAACGACGTACTCACAGCGTTACCTTTGTCCACCACGACGAATGCTGCCGGGGGCATTGTTCCTAACCCTGATTTCTTCACCTGCGTTGGCTGCCAACGGCCTGACGGAACGTTCGTCGGCCTCAACGGACAGGCATTGCATCTCAACGATCTCAGGAGCGGGAGGGTCAGTCACAGCCTCCTGGCTTCCCAGCGGACCTTTAACGGTCTTGGCGATCCCGGTGCGAACGACTTGAACTCGATTGGTCCAAGAAAACTTCAACTTTCCTTCCACGTGCGCTTCTAGTTTTCGGCACGCGCAAAACGAGGCGGCTCTCGGGATTCCCGGACCCGCCTTTTTTGCCGTTGCCGGGTTGTGGTGTGCAAAAACTTCGTCGGGCAGACATAGTTCAAGTGAATCAATGGCTCGCGTGATGGTGCGTGATTTTCACAGAAGAACAAAACAATTTGCCTTGCCTTCTCTAAACTGTGTGGGGTTTTCGCACAGCATATCTTCGTTCCCGCCAGTCTTCTGCGTCTTTAAATATATGTAAAGATCTTCTGCATGAGGCGCTGACCTTCATACCACTGATCGCCTGTTCCCGCCATGGTTTGTTCAAATTCTATGAAAGCGGCTCCGCATGACGCGTTCGATTAAATTGACCATACGCGATGCACCGGAGCATCCTTCTCTAACCAGTGCGAGCGGTAGGTCTGGAAAAAGTTGACGGCGATGCCGACAAGAACCATTACGCCGATGATCGCGGCATCGACCGCTTGCCCGAGAAAGCCCAGCCAGAGCTGCGGCAATCAGGAGGATGATCACTAGCGGGTTGAGAAAGAGAAGCAGCAGCTCCAATCCCTGAGCGACCCCTGCCACTCATCGGATCGTTTGGCCCATACTGAACGAGCCGGTCCCGAGCCTCCTGAGAGGTCAGTCCTTCATCTACAACAATATGGGCTGAAGATTAGCGTGCAACTCAGCTCCCTTCCACAAGGCTTATTTTGGCACTGGAAAGCCAGGTCATATCGGTGACAAAGATCACAGTCCGTGTGGACGGAAAGCCCTTTTCCAGGAACCAGTGTGATTTACATCACGGTATCGATTTGGGCGTCAACGTGTAATAGAGCGAGAAGGAGGGCCACATGTCTGCCTTAGCCGCAAATCCCCTGCCAATACCAACAGAGAAACTCAGGAATATCCTTTTCGCTACAGATTTCTCGGATGCATCAATGCATGCGTTGCCCTACGCAGCGGGAATATCCAAGAAGCTGGGTGCGTCGCTCTATTTGTGCCACATTGTGGAGCCTACTCCATTGGCGAATGGCGCGCCGGAAGCCGCTCCCACATTGTATGAGGCAATGCGGGACCAAGCGGAGGCACAGCTGACTGCTTTGGCCCATTCGCCAGAGTTGAAAGACCTGGGCCCGAACACTATTGTGGGCGCAGGGACACTCGGTGATGCTTTCCCTGATACAGTCAAAGAAAAAGAGATCAATTTGATCGTGATGGGGACCCATGGAAGAACAGGGGTGCGGAGGCTCTTGCTGGGCTCTGCCGTCGAAGCGGTCTGCCGGGCTGCTACTTGCCCGGTACTAACCGTCGGTCCTGGTCTGAGCCCCAACCTGGCAACCGCGTTCAGCCGGATCCTGTTCCCGACTGATCTTTCCGAAGACAGCAAACGGATCCTTCCCCATCTCCGGCAAGTGGCAGAAGAGTACCAATCGGAGATCACTGTTCTGCACGTCATGCCGGAAGAGCTTGCCACGAACCCCGACGCCGCCAAGCTCGCCGAACCTATTCGCCGCAATATGGTTGACACTCTTGAACCAGAGCTTGCAGGCATGAAAGTAGAGTTCATGATCGGCTTCGGTGAGACGGTCGAGACGGTCCTCAGAACAGCTCGGGCCAAAAAAGTTGACCTGATCGCCATGGGAATCCGCAATGCGTTCCTTCCCAGCGTCCAATTGAAGTCCAGCACGGCATACCGGATTATGGCCGGCGC
>Ga0079219_10000136_pt1 | contig 11666 bp, 8 predicted proteins | sample GAControl_FD_77074 | JGI IMG/M metagenome (GOLD analysis project Ga0079219, IMG submission 77074) | Agricultural soil microbial communities from Georgia to study Nitrogen management - GA Control | ecosystem: Environmental > Terrestrial > Soil > Agricultural land | place: USA: Georgia | collected...
GCCGTCGGCGTTGTAGATCAGCACGGGCTCGACGGCGTGATAGCCGGTGCTCCAAACGAGCGCTGGATCGGCACCTTCGGCGCTGGTGGTCGCGGCGGCGGCCTGGAACAGCCCGCCTGCGCCGAGTTGCGCCTGGCCGCGGACTATCTTGCTGAGCAGGGCCTGCGCACCGTTGGCGAACACCACGTTGAGCGGGACGCCGCGCTCGCGCGCGAAGCGGGTGAGGAGGTCGTGGTCGAAGCCGGACGCTTCGCCGCTCGGACCGATGAACCAGGTGGCAGGTCCGGGCAGCACGATGACGGTGAGGCCCGGCTTGCCGGGCTTGGGCGCCTCGGGCGCCCGCTCGCAGCCGCTGAAGAGCAGCAGCGCGAGGGCGGCGATCCCCATCAGGGATCGTCGGGGAAGCTCGGCCAGACGAGAGGCAAAAGCCCGATCGCGCATGACTCTACATCGCCCCCGTTGCCGGGTGCGTTCTCGAATTTTTGCGGCGATCTTTGCCGCCGTACATTGTTGCGAGCCTTGCCGTGGGCTCGCAGAACTCCACGAAAGTGGTCGCGGACGCGGCCTCGCGTCACGGGCGACGGGTCGGATTATAACCTTGGCGCCCGCATGGCCAATAGACCGCTCGGCCGGTTGGGCGGCCGCTCGCGCCGCGGCTTTCGACCGTTCGTTCGGCGGGCGCGTTCGCCGGTATAATGGCGGCTCGCGAAACAGCGCCCGATCAACGGCGGGTCGCCCCGCATTGCACGGTCGTGAACCTGGTCAGGTCCGGAAGGAAGCAGCCACAGCGATTAACTGCAAGTGCCGGGGGAACGGCTCGCCACCCCGTCTCTTTGCTCGCCAGATCCCGCTGATACTTCGTTGCTCGTCCGCTGCGAACGCTCACGTACCTCCATGTACGTCCCGCGTTCTCGCGGACTCGCGCCTAGTCTCAGCGCGATCCGGCGGCAAATAGACCTGCTTCGTCCCTCATGAGTTACCAGGTCCTCGCGCGCAAATGGCGGCCCCGCACGTTCGGCGAGCTCGTCGGCCAGGCTCACGTCGTCACCGCGCTCGCGAACGCGCTGACGCGCGGCCGCCTGCATCACGCGTACCTGCTGACGGGCACGCGCGGCGTCGGCAAGACGACGCTAGCGCGCATCCTGGCCAAGAGCCTCAACTGCGAGAAGGGCGTCGGCGCCACGCCCTGTGGTGAGTGCGGCGCCTGCCGCGACATCGACACCGGCCGCTTCGTCGACCTGCTCGAGCTCGATGCCGCGTCGAACACCGGCGTCGACAACATGCGCGAGATCCTCGACAACGCGCGCTACGCGCCGACGGTGGGCCGCTACAAGGTCTACCTGATCGACGAAGTGCACATGCTGTCGAAGGGCGCGTTCAACTCGATGCTGAAGACGCTCGAGGAGCCGCCCGAGCACGTGAAGTTCGTGCTCGCGACGACGGACCCGCAGAAGATCCCGGTCACCGTGCTGTCGCGCTGCCTGCAGTTCAACCTGACGCCGCTGCCGCGCGCGCAAATTGCGGAGCGCCTCGCGCACATTCTCGCGGCCGAGTCGATCGCGCACGAGCCGGCGGCGTTGCCGCTGCTCGCCGCTGCGGCGCAGGGGTCGCTCCGCGATGCGCTGTCGCTGCTCGACCAGGCGATCGCCTACGGCGGCGGGGAAGTGCGCGAGGAGGGCGTGCGGGCGATGCTCGGCGTCGTCGATCGCGCGTACCTGCACCGCATCGTGGAAGCGCTGCTCGCGAACGACGGACCCGCATTGATGGGCGCGGCCGATGCGCTCGGCGTGGCCGGCCACGCGTTCGCGTCGGCGCTCGACGAGCTCGCGTCGCTGTTCCATCGCATTGCCGTGCGGCAAGCCGTTCCCGGCCTCGATGGCGGCGACGACGCGGACAAAATCGGCGAATACGCCGCCAGGATGTCGCCGGAGGCGGTGCAACTCGCCTACCAGATCTGCATCCAGGGTCGCGTCGACCTCGCGCTCGCACCCGACGAGGCGACCGGCTTCACGATGACGCTGCTGCGGCTGCTCGCATTCGAGCCGGCGGACGACGTCGCGGCGGCGACTCCTGCAGTGCCCGAGCGCGCGCCGAAGACCGCCGCAGCACCTCGGCGCGAGGCGGCCGCCGCGCGCGTCGCGTCGACGACTGCGACAGCCCCACCGGTCGGCTCTGCCGAGGTGAGCGACGCGCGATTAAGCCTGCCCGAGTCGCCCGCCGATTGGCCGGCGTTCGTCGCGCATCTCAGGCTCACGGGCATGGCGGCGCAACTCGCGGCGCAATCGGAGCTGAAGTCCATCCGCGGCAACGCCGTGTCGCTCGCGATTCCGGTGAGCCACAAGCATCTCGCCGACAAGGCCTACGCCGACAAGCTCAAGACCGCGATCGAGGCGGCGACGGGCCGCAAGGTGCTGCTCGCGTTCGAGATCGGCGAAAGCGGCGATGGATCGCTTGCGGCGATCGAGCGGCGCGAGCGTGCACAGGCCAAGGCGGAGAACGAGGCGGCGTTTCGCAACGAGCCGTTCGTGCGCGATCTCGTCGCACGCTTCGACGCCGCCGTGCGCACCGAGACGATCGAGACCACGAAACCCAAGGCAGGAACGTCATGATGAAGAACCAGTTGGCCGGCTTGATGAAGCAGGCGCAGCAGATGCAGGAGAACATGCAGCGCGCGCAGGAGGAGCTCGCGCGCACCGAAGTCGAGGGTCAATCGGGCGCCGGGCTGGTGAGGGTCGTCATGACGTGCCGCCACGACGTGAAGCGCGTGTCGATCGATCCGTCGCTGCTCGCCGACGACCGCGACATGCTCGAGGACCTCGTCGCAGCGGCCTTCAACGACGCCGTGCGCCGCGCGGAGGCGACGACGCAGGAGAAACTCGGCAGCCTCACTGCCGGCATGCCGCTGCCACCTGGTTTCAAGCTGCCGTTCTGAACGATTGATTCCGCACGAGCCGCTGTCGAGCCTCGACGAGCTGTCGCGCGCGCTGCGCTGCCTGCCCGGAGTCGGGCCGAAAGCGTCGCAGCGCATGGCGCTGCATCTGCTGCAGCACGATCGCGAAGGCGCTGAACGGCTCGCGCACGCGCTGGTCGCGGCCATGCGAGCCGTCCAGCATTGCGAGCGCTGCAACACGTTCACCGAGGGAACGCTGTGCGCGCTGTGCCAGTCGGACAAGCGCGATCCGTCGCTCCTTTGCGTCGTCGAAACACCGGCCGACCTGCTGATGGTCGAGCAGACGCAGGCGTACTCGGGCCTCTACTTCGTGCTGATGGGGCGCCTGTCGCCGCTCGACGGCATCGGCCCCCGCGAGATTCGTCTCGAGCGCCTGCTGAAGCGCGCGACCGACGGCATCGTGCGCGAAGTGATCCTCGCCACGAATTTCACCAACGAGGGCGAGGCGACCGCACATTACCTCGGCGAGCTGCTGTCGACACGTGACCTGCGCGTGACACGACTCGCGCGCGGCGTGCCAGTCGGCGGCGAACTCGAGTACGTCGACGCGGGCACGCTCGCGCAGGCGTTGCGCGAGCGCCGCGCGCTCGGCGGGTGACCGCGCGAAGCTGTCGCGCGGTCTCCGCGTTCCAGTGCATTCCACCTTCAAGGCGCACGCACGGCGTCAGCGATTCGTCAGCAATTCGTCGCCGTAGCGTCAGGAACTGCCGCTAACGTATCGCTCCGGAGCGAGCGCGCAACGTGCTCGCGTGCAAACGGAGGAGCGAATGGAAGCGGGCAGCAGGCCCGGCGCGCTCGTGCGCCCTGCGTCATACCGGTGGCTGCAACTGTTCATGGGCATCGTCTGCATGGCGATGATCGCGAATCTGCAGTACGGCTGGACGCTTTTCGTGAATCCCATTTCCGCAAAGTACGGGTGGACGCGCGCGTCGATCCAGGTCGCTTTCACGATCTTCGTGCTGACCGAGACGTGGCTGGTGCCTTTCGAAGGCTACCTCGTCGACCGCTTCGGGCCGCGACCCGTCGTGCTCGTGGGCGGGCTGCTGTGCGGAATCGCCTGGGTCACGAACGCGTACGCCGGTTCGCTCGTCGTGCTCTACGTCGCAGCTGCAATCGGCGGCACCGGAGCAGGTGCGGTTTACGGAACGTGCGTCGGCAACGCGCTGAAATGGTTTGCGGACCGCCGCGGTCTCGCCGCGGGGCTTACCGCTGCAGGATTCGGCGCCGGCTCGGCACTCACGATCATTCCGATCCAGGCAATCATCAAGTCGATGGGATACGAGACGGCGTTTCTCTATTTCGGCATTGCCCAAGGCGTGATCGTGATGCTGGTGTCGCTCGGCTTGACCGATCCGCGCAACGTCGTGAGCCGGACGCTTGCGAGCAAGGCTGCGACGAAGCCGCGTTCGCCGGAGATCCTTCAGACGGCGCATCAATACCGTCCGCTCGAGGTGATTCGCGAGCCGGTGTTCTGGGTCATGTACGCGATGTTCGTCCTCGTGGGCGCCGGCGGGCTGATGGCGACGGCGCAACTCGCGGTGATCGCGAAGGACTTCGGCATCGCGGAGATCCCGGTCAGTCTCATCGGCATCACGCTGCCTGCGCTCACGTTTGCGCTCGCGATCGATCGCGTCCTGAACGGCTTCACGCGACCGTTCTTCGGATGGGTGTCCGACAACATCGGCCGCGAACGAACGATGCTGATTGCGTTCGGCCTTGAGGCGATCGGCATCGTGGCGCTGTGGAGGCTCGGTCACGACCCCGTCCTCTTCGTGGTCCTGACAGGCGTCGTGTTCTTCGCGTGGGGCGAGATCTACAGCCTGTTTCCCTCGACCTGCACGGATACCTTCGGTACGGAATACGCCACCGCGAACGCCGGTGCCCTTTACACCGCGAAGGGCACGGCATCGCTGCTCGTGCCGCTGTCGAGTGTCCTCGCCGCGAGCACAGGAGGATGGCACGGCGTGTTCATCGTCGCGGCCGCGATGAACGCAGTCGCCGCGCTCGCCGCATGGTTCGTGCTGCGGCCGATGCGGCGTGCACGCCTGCGGGGCGAGGCGACGCTGGCTCCGGCTCCCGCGCCTACGTGATCACGGCTGGGCCATCTCCGTCGCCGGCTGCGTCCCGAGCGAGGCCGCGTCGGCAGCGGCCGGCGGAAACCGCACGACGATTCGCGTGCCGCCCCCGGCCGGCGCCTCGATCTGCAATGTAGCGCCGTGATTCGACACGACTTCCTTGACAATGGCGAGCCCGAGGCCCGAACCGTCGCCGGGAGTTCCCGGAACGCGATAGAAACGCTCGAGGATGCGCGCGTGCTCGCGTGCCGGGATTCCGGGCCCATCGTCCTCGACGCTCAAGAAAGGCGTCCTGCCCTCGCGACCGCATTTCACGGTGACGGAGCCGCCCCGCGGCGCATAGCGCAGTGCGTTGTCGAGGAGATTGTCGAGAAGCTCACCGAGCAGCAGCGCATTGCCGTATACGGTGGCGTGCGAGAGCACGAAGCCGAGATCGATCTCGCGCGCGATCGCCCGCTGAACCCATTCCTGGACTGCGCGATCGGCCACCGCGTATAGATCGATCGCGGCGGCGGGCCCCGGCTCCTCCACGCTAGCCTCCGCCTTGGCAAGCGCAAGCAGCTGGTTCGCGAGATGGCTTGCCCGCATGGTCGCCGCGTGCATGCCCTCGATCTCCGCGCGAAAATCGGCATCGAGGCCGCGTCGCAGCAGCAATTCCAGATGCAGCTGCAGGCCTGCGAGCGGCGTGCGCAGCTGGTGCGCCGCGTTCGCCATGAAGCGCTGCTGCGATTCGTTGGACTCGCGCAGCTTCGCGAACAGCCGGTTGAGCGCCTCGATCGCTGGCGCGATCTCGAGCGGCGTCGCGCTGTCATCCAGCGGTCGCAGGTCGTGCGGCGTGCGACCGAGGATTTGTGTCCGGATCGATGCAAGCGGAGCGAGTCCGCGTGCGACGCCCGTCCATGCGAGTGCGAGCGTCCCGGCGGCGATGAGGAGCGCCGGCAGCACCCCGGCGGCCAGGATCTCCCACACCAGGCGATTGCGCTTGTGCAGCGTCTCGGCGACCTGAACGTAAAGCCCCGAGTCGGAACGAACCGCCGCGACGCGGACAGGCTCCCCGTTATAGCGGCTGTCGAAGAAAGCGCGTTGGCCGGGAGCGAGGTTCGGCGGCGCGATCAGCATCGCGTTGCCGACGATCACCGCGCCGCTCGCGTCGCGCGCCTGAAATACGACCTCGTCCTCGTGATCGTAGAGCAGCGCCTGCTGCGCCTGCGCCTGCATGGCAAGGTGCGGCCCGCCTGCGTCGTCGCGGATGTTCGCCGCGATGTCGAGCGCCGGATCGAGCAGCGAGCGGTCGTAGGCCGATGTCGCGACGCGCAACGCTACGTGGTAAGTAAGCGCGGCTGCGCCCACGACGAGCAGCAGAAGCGACGGGATCAGGAACAGGAGGAGTCGCCGGCGGATGCTGCCGCGGCGTACGCTATCAGCCATCCGCCGTTTCCCACAGGTACCCGAAGCCGCGCACCGTGCGGATGCGCACGTCGGCGCTCTCGATCTTGGCGCGGAGCCGCGACACGTACACTTCGATCGCGTTCGCCGTCAGCTGCGTGTCGTATTCGGCCAGATGCTCGGCGATCTGCTCCTTGCTCAGCACGCGCCCGGGCCGGGTCATGAACAGCTCGAGCAGCGCCCACTCGCGCGTGGTGAGCTCGCTCGAGGTGCCGTTGACCTTGATGCGCTTCGCTTCGAGCTCGACGGTGAGGCCGCCGACGTGGACGGCGCCGGCAGGTAACGTCGTGCGGCGCAGCAGCGCGCGCACACGCGCCTCGAATTCGGTCACGGAAAACGGCTTGGTCAGGTAATCGTCGGCGCCGAGGTCGAGGCCGTGCACGCGATCCTCGACGGCGTCGCGCGCCGTCAGCACGAGCACGCTGGTCGCCGCACGCCTTGTGCGCAATCGCCGCAGCACCTCGAAGCCGTCGATGTCCGGCAGGCCGATGTCGAGAACGAGCAGATCGTACGAGGCGCGGCGCAGCGCCTTGTCCGCCTGGACACCCGTTGCGACGTGGTCGACCGCGTGCCCCGCGCGCAGCAGCAGGTCGGTGAGGCCGCGTGCGAGCAGCGAATCGTCTTCGACGACCAGGATGCGCATCGCGGAAATTCTACCGCGCGCTCAGAAGCGCGCGTGCGCGCCAGCCATCAATCCGCCAGGCAGGAGACCGAGAATGAACGGTTTGCCGCGCGGGTGTGCGAGATACCCGGTGAGCGAGCCGAGCGCGACACTCGCGAGCACGTCGGTCTGCCGGTGAGCCTGCGACTTGACGCGCGCGACCGGGCCGAGCCGCCGGCGATCGCTGCGCCGGCGGACAAGGCGAAGAGGAAGAGGCAGCGGCAGGCGAAACGGGAGCGCAAACCCCAGGGAGGAGTGGCGGGTAGCGCCCGGCGTCCCAGCCTCATGAGCGTGCCGACTGCCTGGGAAACGCGTGCCTAGAACCGGTAGTCGACCCCGACCGAGACCCCCTGCACCTTGCCGCCCGAGAAACAGTGCGGACCCGTGTTGGTCACCCCGCCGGTCGTCGGATCGAATGCGGCGAGCGGCGTCGAATCGTGGCAGTCCGTCGTCACTCCGTGACCGCCCGCCCCGAGGTCGTAGTGCGCGTCCGCATGATTCACGGTCATCGCCCAGTCCGCATAGAAAGTGGTGCTCTTGTCGAGCAGGTGCCTCCACGCGACCGAATACAGGTTGGCGGCGTTGTCGAAGCTCGTCTGGTCGTCCGGCGTGTTGTGCACTCCCAGGAAGCCCTTCGACTTGGCCGCGTGGCCCCATCCGAAGCTCACGTTGTCCTTGTCGGTCAGCACTTGCGTCAGCGCGAGCCATGTCGCGTTGGGTCGCGAGCGCTCGTTCTGGAACTCGAGGTCGGACGGGAGGTCGCGGTGCGTGCGCTCCCACAACGCGCTGACCGTCGTCCTGGTCGCGAACGTGTATTGAGCCCCCACCTTGACGGCGCTCTCGTCGCCGATGTCGCGCGGGTCGAGATTTCCCAGGTCGCTCGTGCGGTTGACGTTCCGGTGCAATTCGTAGGCGGCGGTCAGGTAGAGCGGCCCCTTCAGATATTGGGCGCTGACGCTGTAGAGATCGCCGAACGATCCATCGTTGCACGTCGGTGGCAGTGCTCCGCTGCCTGGGATATTGCCACCCGCGCAGTCCGGCTCCGACGATGGGACGATGCTGCTGGTATCGTCGCGATTCTGGCCGGGCGAGTACATCGCCTTGAACGACGCACCGGTCCAGCTCGGGGACTCGTACCAGATCGCGTGCGAGGCACGCAAGCCGAATTCGACGCGATTGTCGCCGCCGGTGTTGCCGATCATGACGCGATAATCGCCGAGCATTCCGGAGAACGGGTTCAGGCGGTCCGTCGACGTCTTGTATGGAGTTTCGGACTTGCCGATCATGGCGGCGCCCCAGTCCCTGCCGGAAAAGCCGACAAAGCTGTTCCTCGAAAACAGCGCACCGTTAACGGTGTCGCTGATGTTCGACGTCGTCTGCTTCGTTCCGGGCGTCGCCGCGATGTCGATGCCCGCTTCGAGCTGCCAAATGAAGTCCAGATCGGGCTTGAGAGGATGCCTGCCGCGTGCCCCGAGGTAGGACAGGTTGCTGCCGATGGCGGGCTGCCAACCCATCTTGCCGACCGGCACTCCGCCGTTGTCGCCGTAGTCGCCCTTCAGGCCCTTCGTCGTGTAGTCGAACGACACGTCGAGATTGCCGTACAGCGTGAGCTCGCCCCCGCCGGGCGTCAGGAACGTCACCGCGTCGCCCGGCTTGCGCTGCAGGAATGGCCCGCCGCTCTTCGATTCGTGTTGCGCGGCCTCCTTCTGCTTGTTCATGTCGGCGGTGACCTGATCGAGCTGCGTCTTCAGGATGTCGAGCTGCTTCTGCAGCGCCTCGACCTGCGCCTTGAGGTCGCTTTGCGCATCGGCCAGCGCGGGAGTAGTGACGACGATCGACGCGGCGGCAACAGCGCCGAGCAGTAACCTCGCCTGCATGACTTCCTCCTTGTCGTGTCGCGCGCGGATCGCGGGCGCGACGCGACACTCGCGAAACGCACGCATGACCGCGGCTTGTTCGAGCCGAGGTGATCGTACGCGGCGGAACTGTCGGCCGACTGACGCGAACCTGACGGTGTGCTGACACGACGGAGGACGGATTGGGTTACTTCGTCCCCTGGTACAGCACGCTCGGCAGCCAGAGGATGATCTGCGGGAAGATGATGCAGAGCAGGTTGCCGATGGCCTGCAGACCGATGAACGGCATCGCCGAGCGGAAGATCATCGCCATCGTGATCTCCTTCGGTGCGACGCTCTTGAGATAGAAGAGCGAATAGCCGAACGGTGGACTGAGGAACGCCATCTGCATGTTGACCATGAAGATGACGCCGTACCACAGCGACACGTCGTCGGCCTTGACGCCTGCGACGCCGAGCACGCCGCTCCACGGCAGCGCGGTGAGGATCGGCAGGAAGATCGGCACGGTGAGCAGCATGATGCCGACCCAGTCGAGGAACATGCCCAGGATGAACAGGATCACCATCATCAGCAGCAGGATCCCGTAGGGCGGCAGACCGGTCGACAGGATCAGGTCGGACACGAACGTCTGACCGCCCTTGATGATGAAGAAGCCGACGAACATCGTCGCGCCGAAGAAGATCCACATCACCATCGCGGTGGCCTTCAGCGTCGCCATCGCAGCCTCGTAGAGCGCTACCCACGAGAGGCGCCGATGCAGCGCGCACACGGCGAGCGCGCCGAACGTGCCGATGCCGGCCGCCTCGACCGGCGTCGCGATGCCGACGAAGATGATGCCGAGCACGAGGATGATCAGCAGCACCGGCGTGATCGTGTTGCGCAGCAACCGCAGCTTCTCGCGCATGTCGACGCGCTCCTCGGGCGGCAATGCGGGGCCGAGCGACGGATTGACGTAGCAGCGGATCGTGACGTACGTGATGTAGAGGCCGGACAGCATCAGCCCCGGGAACACCGAGCCGATCAGCAGTTCGCCGAGCGACTGCTGCGCAACCACGGCGTACACGATCGCCATCACCGACGGAGGGATCAGGATGCCGAGCGTGCCGCCCGCGAGCAGCGCGCCGCAGGCGAGCTTCGGGTCGTACTTGCGTCGCAGCATTGCGGGCAGCGCGATCATGCCCATCGTCACTTCGGTCGCCCCCACGACGCCGACCATCGCCGCAAGCACCGTGCACGCGACCACCGTCGCCGACGCGAGCCCGCCCTTCAGCGCGCCGAGCCATTTGTAGATGACGTCGAACAGCTCCTCGATGATGCCGGCCTTCTCGAGCACCGCCGCCATGAAGATGAAGAGGGGCACTGCCGAGAGCTGGTAATCCGTCATGAACGGGAAGATCCGCGACGGCATCATGTTCAGCACGGCGCTGTTGCCGAACACGAACAGGAAGATCGTCGCCAGGCTGCCGGTGCAGAACGCCATTGGCAGCCCGAGCGCGAGCAGCAGCCCGAGGCCGCCGAAGAGGAGCACCGACAGCCACTGGATCGGAATCTCGATGCCCATGGCTCAGGCTCCCTTGCGCATGACGAACAGGATGTCCTTCAGCAGCTTCGAGACGCCTTGCAGCAACAGCAACGCGGCGCCGATCGGGATCGCGAGCTTCACCGGCCAGTACTGGATACCCCATTCGGTGAACGAGTGCTCACCGACGTTCACCGCATCGGCAGCGAATCGGTAGCCGGTCACGAGCATCGTGCCGATGAAGATGAAGAAGAACACCGAGGTGACGATGTCCGCGATCGCCTTGCCGCGCGGCGAGAACTTCGCGTAGATCACGTCGACGCGCACGTGCTGGTCCTCGCGGTACGCATACGCGCCGGAGAGCATGTACTGCATGCCGAACATCAGGAACATGCTCTCGTGCACCCAGTTCGTCGGCGAGTTGAAGACGAAGCGCGCGATCACTTCGTAGTAGTAGATGAATACCGCGATCAGCGACCACCATGCGACGAACTCGCCGGCCTTGACGTTGATCGTTTCGATGGCGTCGGTGACCCGCGAGTGGAAATGCAGCGTCGGATCCTCGGCTAGCACCGGCTCGGCGACGACCGGCGGCGGTTCCACGACCGGCCGGTGCGGCGTGTCCAGTTCCCGGTTGTTCTGCCGGCGGACGAGGCCCGGCAACAACACGGCGTCGCCGAGCAGGAGGATGGCCAGCAGGATCGCGCCCCACCGGGCACGGGAATACCAGCTGTCGGTGATCGCCTTGGCGGCGTCGTATTCGGTTTGCATCTTGCCGACGTCCGCCTGCGCACGCTGGTATTGCGCGGCCGCTTCCGGCGTGGGGTTCGCTTCGCCCGGTTTCGCGATCTCCGCGGCGTGCTGCGCCTGCTCGAGCGCTGCGAACGTGCGCGACGTGTCGTCGCGAACTTCCCGCAACTGCGTGTTGCAGTAGATGATGAACAGGAACACCGGTATGAACGCGAAGCCGAGCGCGCTACGCAGGTAGAACCGATGAATGCCGATGAACCCGGCCGTGAGCCAGAACAGGTAGGCGATGAAGAGCGAGGGTCGCGCATGCGGCGGACGGCGCATTTGCCGGCGCACGAGGTACGTCGCGATCAGCGGGAAGATCAGCAGCCCGGCCCAGTAGAGCCAGTGCGGCATGATGAAAGTCAGC
>Ga0079219_10000138_pt1 | contig 11637 bp, 8 predicted proteins | sample GAControl_FD_77074 | JGI IMG/M metagenome (GOLD analysis project Ga0079219, IMG submission 77074) | Agricultural soil microbial communities from Georgia to study Nitrogen management - GA Control | ecosystem: Environmental > Terrestrial > Soil > Agricultural land | place: USA: Georgia | collected...
CGAAACCAGAGGAAGTCGAGCGCGAGTTAAGGGCGCAGGTCGAGCGCGCCTTGGCATTGGGAATCAAGCCGACGCATTTGGACAGCCACATGGGTTCGCTGTTTACGACTCCCGCGCTGTTCAACGTCTACACAAAGGTGGCGCACGACTACCATCTGCCGTTCCTGGCCGTGCGGCAGGGCCCGCTGGGCGCCGGAGACTTCGTGCTGACGCCGAAAGACGTCCCGCTCGATGCCGTCGTCATCGCCGGCGAAAACGTGCCTCGCGACAAGTGGAAAGAGTTTTACCTTGACGCGATCAAAAACCTGAAGCCTGGCGTCACCGAGCTCATCATCCATCTCGGCCACGACGACGCGGAGCTACAAGCCATTACAGTCAATCACGAGCCCTACGGATCAGCGTGGCGCCAGCGTGATTACGATGTGGTGAACAGCGCGGAGTTCAAGCAGGCGCTGAAGGACAATCACATCGTTTTGATCAGGTGGCGGGATCTCGGAAGATTAGTCCGGTAGCATCGCGGCGCACGGTGCTCGGTGTCTTCGACTGGCAATCACAACACTAAAGCGGCGAGCTGCAAGCTGGGCAGCGGCCAGCGGAGAGCGTTGCTACCACTCGTAACCATCAGCGGGGAGCAGTAGGCGAGCTCCGAGCTGCGTGTGGAATGAATAGAGCGGCTCGTAGCCGGGAGCTGCCCAGCTGGTAGCTCGCCGCTTTAGTGTTGTGATTGCCAGTCGAAGGCGCCGAGGACTCTACGCCGAGAAACGAAACAGCGGGCCTCTCCGAAGAGAAAACCCGCCGTTCGTTATGTCCGTAACACCCTGACTTAAAGAATTCCGCCGCTTCTCACTCTGAAGTCGACGTTGTCGTTGATCCACTTCCAGAGCTCGGCTTGCTGCTCGGGCGGAGCGCCGGCCTTGTAGTGCTGGCGCCAGGTGGCCATCACCTCGTCGTCGACTGTCCAGATTCTTACGCGACGACGCGGGACGCTTTTCTCCCAATGCACCGCGACCGTCGGGCGTGGGTAGAGGAGGCGCAGCGTCGTGTTCTTCGACAGGTACTCGAGGCCACTGACGCTGATCTTTCTGTATTTGCTCAGGCTGTCGTTCTTCGAGGTCGGCGTGTCGGGAATGCCGTCGGTCAGCATCACGACGTTGATTGGCGACAGAACCAGGTTCTGACGCTTCACCAGCGTTGCGACGCGTTCGAAGAATGGATTGAAGTCCGTGAGCCCGTCGTGGGGCGGATATTCCTTGCGCAGATATGCAGCTATCTGCGGCACCGTCATCTTCTCGAAGGTCATGATCGGCTGGAAGGACTTCGTCTCGCCGGGTTTTTCACCGCCGAACGAGCCGACGAATACTGCCGTCGGTTCCTTGAGGCCGCCAAGTCCGTGCAGGTGCGCGTACAAATAGTTCGCGGCGAAATCCACCGCGCTCTCATACCCGCGCTTGCCGCTGAACGAGCCGCTGACGTCTATCGCCAGCACCAGTGTTGACCGCGCGACGCGGGGAGTACCGCCCCCCGCCTCAGAACATCCCAGAGCGGCCAGGATCACCATGCCGGCCAACGCCGCGCCGGTGACGACTTTCACAATGCGTAGTTTGCTCATGATGCTATCCTCGGCATCGGATCCATTGGGGTCCGCATTCTGCCCTTGTCACCCGAGGAGCGAGAGCCGAAAGGAACCGGGGTCGCTGCCAGAATGTCTTCGAGCGAAGTGAACGGGAGCACGAAGTGAGGGCGGGACTGGACGATCACGACCGCGAAGTTGATGGCTGCTGCGAACAGTTGCAGCACCGGCAGCGACAGCAATTCGAACATGCGCTTCGCTTCTTCGTGGAACCACTCCGTCTCGGCCTTGAGAGCGTTGACAGGCTCGCGCCAGAGACCCGGCTGCGGAGCCGCAACCGGCATTTTCGTTACGCCCTCATGATTGACCGCCTGGCGCGACAGGATCGCCAATAGAGCCGGCGTTCCAAATCGACCAAACAGGAACCATGACATGCCGCGCACACCCAGCCAGCCGAATGAGGCGAGGCCGATGGTCGCGCCAATTCCAAGATGAACCGAGTCGCCCGACTGCTGGGCAATCCACGGAGTAATTGCGTCGATCAGCTCGCGGTAAAGGAAGATGACTTCGAAGAACATCACCGCTGCTTCAACGACGAGCATCTGTGCAATGGTGCCCGGCTTCTTAGCCTTGACGGCGTCGGTTACGACCTGGACGCAGGCAAAGCTTCCCGCCACCAGGAGGAACAGGAACATCCAGAGTAACGGAGCCATGACCGCCGGATTGGGGTCGAAGCCCGTAAGGCTGCCGAATACTTCAACGAGTGTCGGCTGCAGCGTGAACGTGAAGATTGTGGCTTCGATCGCGCACCAGATGGTGAGCACGATGAAAGCGACCCACGGTACACCGGGCTGGAAGTAGCTGCGTGACGCGCCGTCGAGGAGCGTCAGCGGCGAACGGACAATGCCAAGCAGAATGTTCTTGAGCATCAGCAGGCCGAAGCGGATCGACCCGATCACCCAGCCAACGAGCGCGACGCCGACGCGAAGCATGCCGGTCCAGAACAACCAGATGCAGCGGGCCGCATCCCACCAGGTCATCAGAAGCGCGGTGAGGAAATGGCCGCGACCAGAGCGGAACGGCAGCGTATACAGAGAGGCCGCAGTGCACCACGCGCCGGCCATCAACAAGAGCACCGGTACGAGTAGCACGACCCAGGTGAATAGACGCGCCGCGGGATGTGCATTGATCAACGAGGACAGCATCGCCGGCTGCCACTGGCCGAGCCAGCGCAGAGGCGCAGTTAGAAGAATCACCGCGGGCTGCCACTGCGCGGGGAAGAGTTGCGCGAAAGAATCAAACATTTTTGGACCTCGCAGTGAGGTTTGCATCAAGCCCGGGAACACACGGGCGGAGGCACCGCGAATCGTGACTGGCGGTGCCAGTTCTGCGAGTTTGACGCGCAACGGCTGAGCTTGGATACAGCGCCGCAGTTATCCTCGCGTTCGGGCGCTTTACTACCAGTGACCAAAACCAAAAGCCCCCGGCAATCGCCGGGGGCTTTGCTTTCTGTTCGGCCGCTACCAGTTCGTAGTGTTATCCAAACAGGTCTTGTTGGCCGCGGCGCAGCCGGTGGTTGTCGGCGCAACGGTTATATCACCGCGTGCCGTGATCGTGTACACGCGGCCGCCGGCAAAGGGCACTGAAGTTCTGGCGAGCGCATTCGTCGACGAGCCGGTGTAGCGCGTACTGAGATCGTACGTTCCAGCGGGAATGCTCACGTACGCTCCTGCGCCCTTGTACGCGGTTTCCGCACCAATGGCAGTCTCGGTTGCCGTCGTCGTGTTCTTGGCGTAAAGCGTCATCGGGTTCGCGTTCGATATCGCGTTCACGAACCTGACCGAGGCCTGCGTGAAATCCGTTGGTTGGGTGAAATTGTCTTCCACCACAAAGGCGTCGGACTTCTTGGTGGTCGTATTGTAGATGCCACTCAGATAAAACGAGTAGAACTTCCCATCTTCGATGTTCGCGGCGACGTTTGCGATCGCCAGGTCCTTGTCAGTCGTCGCGGCGATGTTGCCGGTTAATGCATGCTGTCCCGGTGAAATCGCCTCGTACGCGCCACCAGCGCCCACACCACCGTAGGAGACGCCGGAAGTTGCCTCAACGCCGGTGGTGGATTGGGTAGCCGTCATCTTCGTCGCGTCGGCGTAGAAATTCACGCTCGGCGCGTTGACGCCGAAGTTGAAGAATCTGATACGGGATGTGGCCGGCGGCGGCGCAGTAATACTCTGAACCTTCTTGTCGCCAACGGAACAACCCATCAGCACACCTGCACAGAGGAGTGCCGAAAAAGCTCTATGTCTATTCATGATAGCACTCATGGTGTGAGGATCCACAACGGCTTGGTGTGATAGTCGGTGTCGAGCCCGCCGATGACCTGGAGGGAAGCTCTGTTCCACACATACTCGGAATTGAATCGCGGCCTGATTCGGTAGACCAGCTTGCCGGCGTTGTCGCCGTACAGAATCGACGGCGGTGCGAAACCGCGGAACACTTCCACGCCACTCACAGGATCGACGTCGGTGTAGTGATACCGCCGCATGTCCATCCACATCTCGTTGTGTCCCCAGCCGAACTGCGCGATGTACTTCTGGGACATGATGTGTGAAAGTGTCAGCACTGCCGGCACGATGTTCGGCGATGCGAGGAAAGCGGCCTTCTCCGTCGCGCTGATCTGCGTCGCCGTTTGGGCATCGTCGAGATTCCGCGCATTGACGAAGTCGATGTGCGATGAAATCCCATTTCGATACGCCGCCAGCGCCGTTGCCTGATCGCCCATTCTCAGCGCCGCTTCCGCCTTGACGAACTGAAGCTGCGCGTACGTCATGTTCGGTACTTTGGAACGGTCGTTGAACAAGTACTTCCCGAACAGCTGTCCTGGCTGCTGCGCGGCCGGAACTCCGCTAGTGCGGGTAACCGGATCCAGACCGTGGTACACCGAGTCCGGAGCGTTTGCCAGCATGCGGGCCATTCGCGGATCGACCGTCCCTCCGAACTGCGTTCCGTTCATCAGGCCGACCACGAACTGCGTTTGCCTGTACAACGGCAGGTTGCCTCGAGACGGGCCATTGAAGTTTCGATCCTGCAGATCAGGGCTCGTCGCAGGATACGTCATCAATGCGTCGTCAGCGTTGCTCGAGAACGACGCGTCGACTTCGGCGATTACCTTTGCCGGATCGTACGTCGCTTTGTTGGTGAAGTGATTCAGGCTGATCGCCTTTAGTCCGTGTGCGAACTTCAACCACTTGACGCGATTGCCGTTATAGATGTGGTCGCCCTGCGCGAGATAGGTCGCATCGACTGCACCGTCGGTGCGGTTCAGCAGAACGATCGCGCTATCGAGCAACCGTTGTACTTCGGAGTAGGCGAAGTCTTCGGGGTCGTAATCAAAAGCGGTTCTCGACTCGTCGAAGGCTTCCTTGATGATAATCGGGCCGTGCAGGTCGGTGAGCACTTGCCAACCCCACGCCTTGAGGATCAACCCGACGCCCAGCAAGTCCCATCTTTGCTCGGCTTCGGCCTTTGTGTTCATGTCGACAAGATTCTGTCCCAGCGACCAATACACGTCGCGCCACTGCATCGCACCGTTGTCGCTGCCGGGATCGTAACCCATGCGACCCCATGTCAGCGCGGGGCTTGTATTGGTCGAAAGCGAGATCCATTCCTGGGTATAATGTCCGATGAACCGGCCGTCGTACTGCGGTGAGGTCACCAGCCAGTGCAGCATAGGCGGCAAATAGACGTTCGCCGAGACAACCTGCGGTCCGTTCGGGTTTGTATTTACGTCGAGATAGTCGCTACACCCCCCCGCAATCGTCAGCGAGGCGGCAAGTAACGCAATGTGTCTATTCTTCATGGTTAGAAGCCCATCCTGATGCCAAAGTTCACGCCGCGCGGGAGCGGGAAGTTGCCGAAGTCAATTCCGGCTCCGCCCGATCCGCCGACTGCTGCGCTGTTTCCATTCACGACCGGATCGAGACCCGTATAGTTGGTCCACAGTCCGAGGTCGGTTCCCTTGACGAACACACTGGCGTTATGCGAGCCGATGAAGCCCTCCGGCAGCAGGTAACTGAGCTGAATGTCGCGCAAACGTATCCAGTTGATGTTCTTCTCGATAAAGAGCTCTTCGCTCATGTTCGTGTAGTAGCCTGTCTGCACTGCTGGCACGATCACGATATTGTTGGGCGTCGGATTCGCTGAGCCCTCTTTGCCATCCAGCAACACGCCAGGAATCACACGAGGTGTGTTCCGGTCGAGCGTAGACATCGTCAGGCCTCTTACCGTCAGGTAGTGCTCGGTGGCGTTGAAGATGTCGCCACCACGACGGATATCGAACAGGAAGTCCAACGTCGCCTTCTTGTATCTCAGGGTGTTGCTGATGCCCATCGTGTATTTCGGCTGGCGATCGTAGCCGCCGGAGATGAAGTTGGCCGACCTGACTGGCAGGCCAGTCGAAGGATCGATCAATAGCTTGCCGTACGCTGGAGATCCCTTGACGGTATCCCTTAGATAGAACTGGCCGGTGAGCGACATCGTCGACAGGCCCGGCTGCACGCCGTTGCGCACGTTGCCGTAAAGCCAGGTGTCGGACACATAGCTCTCAGGAAGCGCGCGAGGCAGCGACAGGACTATGCCCTTCGCGTGAGCATAGTTGATGTTGAAATCCCAGTTGAACGCTTCGCGCTGAACGGGAGTGCCACGCAGCGTCAGCTCGACACCGGTGTTTCTAGTCGACGCTCCATTCAGGTTGAAGAGAATGAAGCCCGTGCCGTAGCTGCCACGAATGTCGTTGACGATCTGATCCTTCGTTTCCTTGCGATAGACCGTCGCATCCACGCCGAGGCGATCGTGCAGGAATCCAAGCTCTGTACCGAACTCGTAGGAATGCGCGAACTCCGGTTTCAGATCGAGGTTCGGGCCCCAGAAGTTGTAACCGTATCCGCCGTAGGAAGTAGTCTTGTACTGCAGCGCCGGACGGAACGCGTACGGACGTGCATCCTTGCCAACGGACGCCACCGCTGCCCTCAACTTTCCGGTCATGAATTTCTGCATGCCCGGGAAGGCGTCGGAGAATATGAAGCTCGTCGAGAACGAGGGATAAAAGAACGAGTTGCGTCCCTTCGGAATCGTCGAGGTCCAGTCGTTTCTTCCGGTAGCGGTCAGGAAGAGATAGTCGCGGAAATTCACGACTGCCTCGCCAAACGCACCGATCAACCGACGTTGCTCGATAGTGGTCTGGTTGCTGCGCGTGTTCGTATTGTTGATCGAAACGAAGTTCGGATCGACGAAGCTGATTCCCTGCAACGCATCCGTCGTCGCCTTCGCATCGGAGATGGCGTTACCCAGCAACCCGCTGATGGAAAGACTGTTCGAGATGTGGCGCGGATTGACATTGAACAGCGTCTGGACGTTGATGTTGCGCGTCAACAGATCAGCCTGCTCGAGCATTCCGCCGTAGGGAAATCCGACGGAGCTCTGCGGATCTCTCAGAATGTTGTTCGAATTGCTATAAACGTCGGCGCCAATGTTCGTCTTGATGTTACCCCACGAAAACGGCGTGAGGGTGACGCCCACATTGGAGAGAATGCGGTTCGTTTTCGCGCCAAGCTTGTTCTTATCGACGTTGTAGTACGGGTTGTCTACTTCGTTGTCCGTGGTCAACGTCGTCACGCGGCGTCTAACGCCGGATGGCGTCAGATAATTTTCGGCGTTATCCGTCTGCGGCCACAGCATCAGACCAATTAGCGGCCCGATGTTGCCCTTGTACGCCTGATCGTTGTTGTCGTACGTGTACGCCATCGAGGCGTCGGTGTTCAGCCAGGAGAGGATCTGCGCCTGCGACGCCGCGGTGAGGTTGATACGACCATAGTCGGTATTGCGTACGACGCCGCGCTGCTTGTCACTCGACGCTGCCAGACGATAGTTGATCTTCTCGTCCTGCGTCGCGCCGTTGAAGCTGAGATTGTGGGTCTGCGTCGCTCCCGTCTGCAGGAAATTATCGATGTTGTTGTAGAAGACGGTTCCCGCCGGATATGGCGCGCCGAAATACTGGAACGAGCCGATGGTTCCGTCGGCATTGAGCGTCGTCGGGCCATACACTTTCTGCAGGTCGTATTTCGCGCGGGTGCTCTCGATTCGGAAGCTGTTGCTGTACTGGAAGCCACCGCCTGGACGTCCACGCTTCGTTGTAATCACGATCGCACCATTCGCTGCGTCGATTCCATACAACGCCGAAGCCTCGGGACCCTTGAGGACGGTAAGGCTCTCAATGTCCTCGGGGTTCAAGTCGGAAGCGCGATTGCTGAAATCGACGCCTCTGTTGCTGAACGCCTGCGTCGAGTTTTGATCGGAGACCAGCACGCCCGTGTTGAGGGTCCGGTTATCCATCGGCAGTCCGTCGATGATCATCAGCGGCTGATTACTGCTCGAGATCGAGCTGATGCCGCGGATGGTGATCGACGCTGACGCGCCGGGGATTCCGGAGCTGCTGACGACGTCGACGCCGGCGACCCGCCCCTGCAGAGCGGTCACGAAATTCTCGCGCTGGGCTTCAGCGACCGCTTTCCCGCTCACGGTTTGCTGCGCCGTACCAAGCGCTCGTTGCGCGGTGCTCTGACCGAGCGCGGTCACAACGACCGCATCAAGGTTCGTCGCTACCGTGCGGAGCTGCAGATTAACGACGCCGTTGCTACTGACGACTCGCTCCTCGGGCGCTTTGCCGAGAATTCTGAACTGCAGCGTCTGGCCTGGTTGGGCCTGGATGGTGAAGGTACCGTTGTCGTTCGTAGCGGCCCTGGTGTTTGTCCCTTTCACAGTGACTGTGACGCCGGACAAAGGCGTTCCTTGCTCACTCGTGACCTTTCCCGTGACTGTTTGCTGCTGCGCGAATACTTGCGCTGCCACGAAGACGAGGCTCGTCAGCACGAAGAGCAGTCTTTTTTTCATAAGACGCGTACCGGTGGGAGAAATGGATGTACGAGTTTTGGAGGACGATGAGTGTTTCAGTCCGCCATCTCCGATGAAAAGAGGGACCGTATGTTATTGCGCTGCAACCCAAAGCGCCATATGCGTGGCGCGGCGAGAAAGTGTTCCAACGACTCGCTCGGTGATAACCCCGAACTCCCTTCTAAGTGGACCGACGGAGTGGTATCATCTCGGCCGCTTTCTCCGCCACCCAGTACTGCTCATCATGCGCGAGCACGACCGCGGTCGATGCACTCAGCGAAGTCGGGCCAACGATCCTGCCAAGGGGTTTTGCTACTCGAACCGCGTCGTCGACGGTCGCCACGTTGAACCACGCGTCCAGCGCGACCCCATGACACGAGTTACTCGCCAGCGGAATTGGTCCAGCGCTGCGCACGAGGCCGACCCGCTCTGATTCTTTCACTGCACGAGGGGCGTTGACTGCGATGACCCGCAAGTCAGCCATCTCCGCCAGCTCCTGCGCTGCATAAGCCCATAAGCCGGCCAGGACTATAGTCGCGCCAGGCTGGGTCGTGTCGAGGTATGCACCTGCGCGTGTCGCCAGCTCTTCCCGGCGATGGCTCACATGAGCGCGTTCCGCCTCGTACTCGGCGATGTTCTCGCCTCGAGTGAAATCCACGACGCCATTGGTGATCTCGTACTCCGCGCCGCAGATGGGGCAGCCGAGCGTGCCCTCGGTCACGATGCGATTGGTGACCTCCCTGAACGAAGCAACCAGCCAGGTATCTTCGTGCGCGTTGATGCAGCGCAGCAGGTCGATCATCTCGATGAACACTGGAGCCGGGACGGAGGTCAGCTATGCGATAAGCGCAGCTCGTCGATATTAACTGTTGCGGGCTGAGTAAGCGCGAACATCACTGCGCTGACAACGTCCGCCGGCTCGAGCATCGGACGCTTCGAATGCGGGCGGGTGACCGGATCAGTAACGGTGACATCGTTCCAGATGTCGGTGTTGGTTGCAGCTGGCGAGATCAATGAAGTCCTGACACCGGTGCCGCGCAGCTCGGTACGCAGTACTTCGTGAACCGCCCGCAGGCCGAACTTGGCCGCCGAGTAAGCAACGTTGCCGGAATAGATCGTTCGATCGGCGATCGATCCAATCGTAATGATATCTCCGCTACCTCGCTTCTTCATCTCGCCCAGAAACGCGCGGACAAAAAGGAATGGCGCGACGAGATTGGTGTTGAGCATTGTTGCGAACTGCTCGCCGCTCGTCTCCTCCGCGACCGCAACACTGAAGATTCCCGCATTGTTGACCACGATGTCGGGGACTCCGAGCTCGGATCGGATCCGGCCGATTGCCTTCTCGACACTGCTCGGATCGGTAACGTCGGCTGAGATCGGAACGGATCCTTTGATCTCCGACGCCCGGTCTTTGAGCGTCGACTGGTTGCGGGCTATCAGCGCTACCCGCGCCCCGGCGGAGCTCAATGCAGCGGCAATCCCGGCGCCGATGCCTCGCGACGCACCGGTGACGACCGCGGTTTTTCCGCCGAGTGCGCTCACTCGCTAATCACGACCATTGTGCGCGAGACGAAGGAACTCGTCGCGGGTCTTCGGATCTTCGCGAAACACTCCACGCAGCGCCGAGGTGATCGTCTTCGAGTTCTGCTTCTGCACCCCACGCATCATCATGCAGAGGTGGTAAGCCTCGATCACCACACCCACACCACTTGGGTGGAGCACGCTGCATAGCCCTTCGGCGATCTCCTCGGTCAGACGCTCCTGCACCTGGAGGCGCCTGGCGAACACATCGACGATCCGTGGAATCTTGGACAAGCCGACGATCTTGCCGTTCGGGATGTAGGCGACGTGGGCTTTGCCAAAGAACGGGAGCATGTGGTGCTCACACATCGAGTAGAGCTCGATGTCTCGCACCATGATCATGTTGTCGTGGTCTTCGTTGAAGACGCCATTGCCAACCACTTCCGCGGCGGACGATTGATAGCCCTGAGTCAGAAACTTCATCGCCCGTGCGACGCGCGCCGGCGTTCTTACCAGCCCTTCGCGCTCTGGGTCCTCCCCAATCAACTCGAGCTCGCGATGAACGAGGCCCTCGAACTCTTTCGACCACCCGGAGTCTGACTCGCTGTTCTCGTCAGCCGATTCGTCGAGTGATTCTGCTTTATACAGGCCGATTGCCATTTATGCCTCTTGGGCTTCAACCGAAACCGGCGGCGGCGGTTGCAGCAACAGCGCTCGCGCCAGCTCTAGCTCAGTTTCAAGGTTTTGACGATCGCGATTGATCGTCGCCATTGCGCGACGTTTGTTGCCCACCATGTACGAGACCGCGCAGTCCAGCTTTTCAACGCTGCCATCGACGACCGTGGAGTCCCAGCGCTCGACGTGTCCGGTGTAGCCGATCTGCACAGCGTCGTAGTGCGCACTCCAGAAAAACGGGATGTCGTCGAAGCTGTCGCGATGGCCGAGCATGTTCCGCGCGACCACCTGTCCCTGGCGCTCAGCGACAACCCAATGCTCGACTCTGATCCGCTGTTCGGAATAAGCATCCGGATAGCGCGCGACATCTCCGGCAGCGAAGACGCCTTTGACGCTGGTTTCGAGGAATTCGCTTACCGCGATTCCGTGTTCGACAGTGAGTCCAGCGTCCTCTGCAAGTTTGACGTTTGGGCGGACACCGATGCCCGCGATTACGATGTCGGCGTCGATCCTGCTGAAATCGTCGAGCTCTACACTTCCATCGTGAATGGCACTCACGCTGTGTCCGAGACGGAACGTGACACCTTTGTCTTCGTGCACTTTCTTGATCAAGGTGCCGAGCTCCTTGCCGAGGACTCGCTCGAGTGGGAGGGACTCCGGAGCGACAACATCCACTTTGAGTCCACGCGTGGTTAGCGAAGCGGCGACCTCGAGTCCGATGAAGCTCGCTCCAACCACCACTGCCTTATGACCGGACTTGGCGCGCTCGATGATCGTGCGACAGTCGCGCAGGCTCCGCATGTAGAGAATTCGTTCGGCGCCTGGAATCGAGAGGCGGACCGGAATAGCCCCGGTTGCTATGAGCAGGCAACCGTAGCGCCGACTGGACCCGTCACTCAGTTGAATGGTTTGTGTCTTCG
>Ga0079219_10000144_pt1 | contig 11574 bp, 9 predicted proteins | sample GAControl_FD_77074 | JGI IMG/M metagenome (GOLD analysis project Ga0079219, IMG submission 77074) | Agricultural soil microbial communities from Georgia to study Nitrogen management - GA Control | ecosystem: Environmental > Terrestrial > Soil > Agricultural land | place: USA: Georgia | collected...
CACCTTGGCGCCAAAGGACGCCAGCTCCGACGCTTCATCGAATCGAATTTGTTCAATGAGCTGCGATCCTTTCACCACCCGTGGATCCGCGGTCAGCATTCCGTCGACATCCGTCCAGATCTCGATTGCGTCCGCGTGCAGCGCGGCGCCGAGCAGCGAGGCGCTGTAATCAGAACCCCCTCGTCCGAGCGTTGTCGTAATGCCACTCGCTGTCTTCCCGATGAACCCGCCCATTACTGGCACCGTTCCCTTCTGCACTAATGGGAGCACCAGATTGCGCGAGGCTTCCGCAATTTGCTCCGTCTGAGGCTCGGCGCTCATGTAATTGTCATCCGTGACGAACACATCACGCGCGTCGATGTGCTCGGCGGGAATGCCGCGCAGCTTGAAGAAAGCGGCAACGAGATGCGAAGACAGTTGCTCACCGAAGGCAGCGATCGCATCGAAGCTGCGCGGCGTGGCGTGGCCCAGCACCGACAACGCCTCGGCAAGACTGGCGAGCTCATCGAACGTGGCGCTCATTTCGGCAGCGACTTCGGCGGCCTCGTCCGACGTGCCAAGCAGCTTCTCGCATTGCTGGAAATGGCGATCCCGCAACGTCTCCACCCCACGCAACGCGCCGATGAGATGGCCCTTCGCTGATTGCTCGCCGATTGCCAGCAGCGCATTTGTTGCCCCGCCAAGCGCAGAGACGACCACCGCTGGCTGGCGGTCGAGACGCCCTTTTACGATCGCAGCTGTGCGCTCGATCGCTTCCGCATCGCCGACTGAGGTGCCCCCGAATTTTACGACGATCACACAGAGTCGAACGCGCCGGTGGTGGCCAACAGTTCGGCGTTGAGCACCGACCCGCCAGCTGCACCGCGCACGGTGTTGTGACCGAGCGCCACCATTCGAAGATCGAGGATAGCATCACGCCGGACGCGGCCCACCGTCACAGTCATGCCCGAGCCGGCGTTGACGTCGCGCTTCGGCTGAGGACGATCGGGTGCATCCGTAACCACCAGCGGGTTCTTTGGTCGCGTCGGCAACCCGTTAGTCGAAGGCAGTCCCTGCCACGAGCGCATCGTCTCGATCGCCTGCTCGGGAGTTGGCGTCTCCTCGAAGCCAATGGACATGCAGATGGTATGACCGTGTTCGACTGCTACGCGGTTGGTGTGAGCGCTCACCTTGAAGTTCGCGCTGGTCACTTCGCCGTCGGCGTAGGTTCCGAGCAGCTTCAGCATCTCACGCTCGAGCTTCGGTTCTTCGTCCGCGATGTAGGGAATGACGTTGCCGAGGATGTCGAGCGATGGTACTCCCGGATACCCGGCGCCCGAGACAGCCTGCATCGTCGAGAGAAATAACTGCCTGATGCGGTACTTCTGATGCAGCGGCGCGAGCGCAACGGCAGCGACAGTCGCCGAGCAGTTGGCGTTTGTGACGATTGCGCCATCCCAGCCTCGACGCTGACGCTGGCAATCGATCAGTGCGAGATGATCTCCGTTCACCTCCGGAATCACCAGCGGCACGTCGGGCTCCATCCGGTAGTTCTTGGCGTTGCTGAGAATGAACTTGCCCGCTTTGGCAAATGCCATTTCAACTTCGCCGGCGACCACAGCATCCAGCGCGGAGAAAACGATCGGCGCGGTGACGACTCCCGGATCGCACGCGATCACCCGCCGGTTCTGAACCGATTGCGGTGGCAGTGCCCCCTCCAGCCAACGGGTCGCTTCGACATACTTCTTGCCCGCAGATCGCTCGGACGCGGCGAGCTCGGTGATTTCGAACCAGGGATGGTCGGCGAGCATGCGTACGAACATCTGCCCGACGGCGCCGGTGGCGCCGAGGACGGCCACTGGCCATTTGGTTTTCCGTTTGCCCGGAATTGGCGAATTCGTCATCGCGCGAGAAGTGTGCGAGCTAGTCGCTCGTACGTGTCGACGCTGCGGCGCAACTCATCGACGTCGATGAATTCGTCGGGAGTGTGCGCAACGTGGATTGAGCCGGGGCCGAACAGAAGCGGCTCGCCCCAGTTGGACAGCAGTGGAATATCCGATGTGTATGCGACCGGTCCGGTCTCGAAACCTGGTACGGTCGCAAAACGCTGAGCCGGAATGTTGGAGCCGAACTCCACATCTGCCCGGCCCTTCGCCCAATCGAGAACCATTTTCTTGATTGGCTCGACATCACCAACCAGCCGGAACATGATCTCTGCTTCGGCGTGCGCCGGGATCACGTTCGCCTCGGTCCCACCGCGGATGGTGCCGATGTTGACCGTGGTCTGGCCGAGCAGCGGGTCCGATGGCAGCGGCAGCTTTTTGAGTGTCGGCAACAGCTCCAGCATCGGCTCGATTGCCGACTGACCGAGCTGAGGGTAAGCGGAGTGTGCTTCCCGCCCGCGCGTACGAATCGTCGCGCGGAGGGATCCCTTGGCGCCACTCGCCAGCTTGCTCTCCGTCGGCTCGCCATTGATCAGGAAACGGCTTCTCGCGTTGAGAGTGTTTGCGGCGCGCGCGCCATCGGATCCTTTCTCTTCGCCAACGACAAACAGAACTTCCACTCTCTTCTCGCCGTCGTTCACCAGTCGCTCTGCCGCGACCAGCATCGCCGCCGCTATTCCTTTCGCATCCGAAGAACCTCGACCAAAAAGGCGGGTTCCTTCCAGCCGCGGAGGGACAAACGGGGGAACTGTGTCGAGGTGCGTCGAGAAGGCGACGCCATTTCCGCTCCCGGACCGAGACGCCCAGACGTTCGCCCGACCGCGTGACACTTCCTGCAGGGTCACGTTCCAGCCTCGGGCGACGAGCCATCGCGACACATAATCGACGACCGCGGTCTCGCTGCCCGTCGTCGATTGAATCGCGAGCAGCTCCGCAGCGAGCGATACGACATCGTTCATGCGCGGAAATTAGCGTTGGTTGAATGGGCGTGTCAGTGCGGCGCGGCTTATTTCGCGCGACGCCTTCGCAGCACCGCGCGACTAGAGAGTCACGTCGGGCTGAATATCGATCGTCGTCTGACGGAAGCCATCGACGCCCTGAACGTGTTCGACGAACATGTGTTGAAGGAGCCGATTGGCCTCCTTCACGTATGCATCGTGATGGCGTTCACCGATGTCGCCGATTTCCTGCAGCGTACGATTGCCCATCATCTTTCCGGCTTCGCGGAACGTCTTGAAAGCGTCCTCCGACTGCCGAGCCATCACAATGTCGCCGATCAGCCGGTTGTAGTCGTTTGCAACGGCAGCGTCCGCGAGGTCCTTTACGACACCGATGGCAGTGCCAACGACGCGGCTGGCGATACCGGGTCCGTCGCCGAGCTGGGACTGGTACTCCTCGAGCATCCGCTGGTGAAGCCGCATGTGCGGAATGTGTCGCGCGCACAGATCACGGAATCGCTCATCGTCAGCCTGACTTTCGTGGTCCTCGAGCGACTGAAGAAATGTCCCGTGTTGTAGCAGGAGGTTGCGCACCTGCGATCGCAAGAATTCGCTGCCGTGCTCCATGTGTGCTCCGTTGACTCGGCTCGTCATCCGGGCCAGCTGTGTTTGATCAGGGATGGTTACTCAAAACGTGATTAACCTGGAAACCCGATGGCTTACCGGATGGATCGATCCGCACCGGGGGATCGCCCATGAATTTTTGCGTTGGTGCTACCGGGTTGGTGCAGGCGACTGCTGCACCGAGGATCAACATCGCCATCACTAGCCGCTTCATTTTCGCCTCCCAAACAGCTCGAACTCAGACTTTTTGAGAGAGCGAAACTTGTGCCCGAATCGCCTTGCGTTTGGGCCTGCAAACCCCTAACTTACCGTACCCGAAAATGTGCCGAACCACCGGCGCGTAAGTATCGGCAGGCCAGGAGTTTACATTGCCACCAGTAAGGAGGAACCTCAACGGTAGGCGGAAGGAGAAAACGCAGGTCCAGAGAAAGGTGAAAGTGCGCGAGATGGATCCCGTTCAAATGTGCGGTAAAGGGACGTCGGTAACCCAGCTATATCGAGTCGAAGAGAAGCTCGATCGCACCTTGATTCACCACCTGGTTTTTTTCGACCGGCACGGCTGGTACTGCGAGCACGGCAGCCAGTGCAGTGCGGTAAAAGACGTGCAAAAGTTCACTAGAAATGGAAGACATGGCGACTAACTACGGATGGATGAGAGCATGATCGCAAGACAGGACACCTACACGGAAAAGAGTGACGTTTGGGCGAAGCTATCCGCCCCTGTTCCAACTGGTGCTATCTCCTGGAGACAGGATGGCAAAGTCACCCCCCGCGAGGGAAAGTTTTTCGCGCGGTTCGTTGCATATATCGAAGCAAACACGGTAAGAGAGCGACTTGACCGAGTGGTTCCCGGCGAATGGGATCTCACTCTCGAGTTGCTGCCGCCGATTCCGGGCGACGACGGTGACGGAACGCAGTGCTCCTTCAAGGCGCGCCTCCAGATTCTGGGCGTGATTCGCGAAGACGTCGGCACGGGTCGGGACTACAAGCAGGCATCGACCGACGCGTTCAAGCGAGCGGCAGTGCGATTCGGCGTCGGCAACGAGCTTTACGACTACGAGCAGAACTGGGTCGAGGTTGATGGCGACGGCAAGTACGCGAAACCCGTCGAAGATCCTCAGCTCGCGTATAACCGGCGTTACGGAAAGGCCGCCGCGACGACCGCCGTCGCGGAAGGGACAGCGCCGAGCTCAATGCTGACGGATATGGAAATCGTTAGCTGTCCCAAGTGCGGTGGTCGGATGTGGGATAACCGCCTGACCAAGCGCAACCCGCGTGCGCCGGACTATAAATGCCAGAACCGTTCTTGCGACGGGGTGATCTGGCCGGCCAAAACGTCCGCGGCTGCCGCGCCAGGTGAGGATCTCAAGAAACCGGGTGAAGCAGTGCTAATCGGCGGCGAGGAAGAGCTGCCGTTCTAACCAGGGCGCAAAAGAAAGGCGAGCTGAGAAGCTCGCCTTTCTTTTGTTTGTGGGTCACCTATCTCTCCACTGTCCCAGCCGTCGTATCGTTGCCTGCCTTGGCGGCGTGATTCAATCGCCACGACGGCTTCGCGGCAAAAGAGGTTGGCGCGATGCGGGCATAAGCCGAAAGGAAAGTCAACGCCGGCCCGACGTCGATCGTTCTGTTGCCGAGTGGCGGCAGGGAAACGCCGTCCTCCATCGGTGTGAATGGAGCGATCACGGTCACCGGCTCCGGCATCTGCTGCACCTCTTTCGCGATCTCGAGCGCCTTGGCGCGGTCGCTTTTCGTCAGGGGCCGCATCGTGAACGGAATCGCGTACTCCTTGAACAGCTTCTCCATCTCGGCGTTCCACGCCGCCTGCTGCGGGTCGACCGGATCGAGAATCGACACCACGCTACCGGCTTGCCCACCGAGCACAAAGCCGAACATCTCGTGCTGGTTGGGATACGGGATCAGCCACTTTCCGTGATCGATGTGCGCCAGGGATCCGCGCTCGAATGGCACTGGGCGATCGGCGAAGCCGGTTGCTGCTTTGATGTCGCTGCCGAGGGCGATCTTTCTGCCCTCAGCTTCGATCACGCGCTTGGCGACGTTGACGCGGTCCCGACCAAGACCGCAATGCACGTAGTAGACGCCTTTGCCGGTGCGCGCAATCTCGCGGAGTTTCTCGAGCGACTCGTCGTTGTTGCTCACCCACGGCAGCATCGGGGCCTGAATAAAAGCCAGGTGCAATTTCTTCGTGGCGTCTTTCTCGGCGCTGATTCCTTCCCGCTCGATGACGACTCCCGGATGCTGCAGCGAAATCACGGACGTAACGCCTTGTTTTTTCAGTTGCTCGAGGCGCGGCTCGTCGGGATAGGCGCCGAAAATAAACTGTGGGCCGCCCGCGACGTTGAAGGTCCCACCGTTTCCACCACCGGCGATTCCGGCAAGGAGCTTCGCCGGATTCGACCACTCCCATGCTGTGCCGGCGGCGAGCAGAGTCAGGACGGCGGCAATTCCCCAACGTGTGTTGCGGCTGCGGGCCCTGAACATGATGCCGACGATCCAGCGCGTGAGGAGCAGAGAGAGTGCGAGATAGAGCAGGATCACGACAATCAGAACATGGTCCTGCGAGCTTTGCTCCCAGCCCGCGCGCCCCATACCTTCGGTAATCAGGCGCACGGGACCAACGAGGACCGCCGTTCCGAGCACGAGTCCGACCAGCAGCCACATGTAGAAAAATGTGCCGAGGACCGTTCCCGCCCCCGGACGCGAGCGAGAGGTTCCGAAATACTCTCCAGTCACACTTGTATCGACACGAGTCGCCACTGCGGGATCCTGTTTGGTCAGCACCGCGAGGTGCACCCTGGGCGGTGCTCTGCGAGCCTACTTCCGCCTTGGAATAAGCAAGGTACCGGCCAGCGGATCGACCGAAGCGGACAGTGGTGTGACGCCGAGTAGCTCCCCGTCAGCTTGTGAGCGCATTTCAGGGAAAGTCTCTACCCGGAATTCACGCCCTGACTTATAAAAGAGGCATGGATCGTCGCCAAAGTCCTTGCGGATCATGCGCCAGAGAATGCGCAGCGCGTCCCAGAGGTTGGCTGGTGAAAAAACGCACGCTGTAAGCAGGCCGTCATCGTGGAGAATGCCGTTCCCGAAAGCGATCAGGTTGTTGAGGACGGCTCCGAAGTTCGCGATCAGCACTGCCGACGCGGGTCGCTCGTACACGTGTCCGTCGACAGTCAGGCGGAGCGTGAATTTCTGGTTGCGGAGTACTGCCTTGTAGCCGCCGACGACATAGGCCATGAACCCAAATCGTTTTTTCAACCGCGCCGGTGCCTCTGCGATCATCGTCGCGTCGAGACCTACCCCGAGCCCGATCGCGAAGCGCCGCCCATCGCCGAGCCGGCCGAGATCGAGCCGAGCTTCATCGCCCGATAGGAGAAGAGGAATCGCCCGCGTCGGATTGAGCGGAATGCCTAGCGTCCGCGCCACCACGTTCGCCGTTCCACCCGCCAGGACCCCCACCGGCGTATTCTGATGGGCGAGCGCGGAAAGGACCTCCATCACCGTTCCATCGCCCCCGAGGGTGAAGACGGCGCTGTACTTTTGGGCGTTGTCGCGAGCGATCGTGGTGGCGTGTCCGGGCGCCTCGGTTGGCATCACATCGCACTCAACGCCGGCTTTGGCAAACGCTTTCTCCGCTCGCTGGCGAATGCGAGACGCGCGACGAGATGCGGGATTGACGATGAGCAGGACGCGCTCGATCCTGCGGGGCGCAAACTTCATCGCGGTTGCGGCGCTCAAAACTGGAACTCCTCGCTGATTCGCAGGCTCATCTGGGAATTTTCATGCTCGGGGCGGGGATCGAACCCGCATGGGAGTTTGTCCCAAGGGATTTTAAGTCCCTCGCGTCTACCGGTTTCGCCACCCGAGCGTCGGGGTAGGAATCAGCGCGTCTCAGAGGGGAACAATACCCTCGGTAAACATCGTTGACAAACCCCGAATCCAAATGATAACGTCTCCCCGCCGGCGGACGTCCCTCTCACTCAGACGAACGCCACCCGTGCGTTTCACACCCTGTGGAGATTCTATGCGGCGTCTTTTTGTCTGCGTTACCGCTGTCGCCTTGACGTTTATTGCACTTTTGCCGACACCCTCCCGCGCGCAGCGCGTGCTGGGAGTCGGTGATGACGCTCTGGTCCTTCCGGCCGGCGTCGTCCGCTTCAGAACACTGGCCCAGTGGACCTGGTTCAACGAGCGCTACGGCAAGGACACGCCGGGTCGGCCCGACGGCGCGCTGGAACCACTCGGCGTTGATTTCACGCTCGACACCATCGGCGTGAAGCAGTTCCCCAACCTCGCCAGCCTTCAGGCTGGAATTCAGGCATTGAGTGGTAACCCGAGCTGGAATGCTACGCTCGGCAATACCGTCGTAAACCTTCGCGACCACGTCACTGCGTTTCCGTTCGTGTTCGAAGCGGGTCTCAGCAAGCGATTTTCGGTCGGTATTCAGGTTCCTTATGTGAAGACCCAGACGTCTGCGTTTTTCAACGTCAACACTGGAATCACCAACGGAAACCTGGGCTTCAATCCGGCGCTGGCTGTGGCCGCCGCGCAAACCCAGAACGCAACTCTGAACACTCAGTTCACTACTGCCGCAGCAACCCTGCAGGCCTCGCTCGACGCTTGTGCGGCGAATCCCGCCGCCTCGCCGCAGTGCCCGGCCCTGAACGCCCAACGCGCCAATGCCAATGCGCTCATCGCAAACTCACAGGCATTCGCTGCTGGCGTGAATCAGATCTACACCACGTCTCCGTTCGTTCCGATCGTCGGCACCGATGCCCAGCTCGCGATCGAGGCGCGGGTCGCTGCATTCCGCTCGCTGTACCAGAGTTTTGGCGTCAACAGTATCGCCGCGGGTACCACCGGGCCTTTTGCCGCGCAGACGCGACTGTCGCTGCGCGATGCACAGACAATCCTGACCAATCCGGCTTTCGGAATCTCGGCGGCCCCGCTCGAGTCGAACAGCAAATCTCACGTCGGCGACATCGATATCGGCGGCAAGTTCTCTCTTTTTGATACGTTCAACGGCAATACGTCGGCGAGAATGTCACCGACGGGCCTGAACTTCCGCACCGCAATCGGCGGAATCTTTCGCCTGCCGACGGGTCAGATCGAGTCGCCAGATAACTTCATCGACATCGGCACTGGGCGTGGCGCGAAGGCGATAGAAGGACGCTGGTTCACCGACATTTTGGTCGGGAGTCACTTCTGGGAGTCCTTCATCCTCCGCTACAACCATCCGTTCGCCGATCAGCAGGACATGAGGATCATCGACCTGCCGAATGAGGAGCTCGCTCCGCTCTACAGGAAGCAGCACGTCGATCGGCAGCTCGGCAGCGCCTTCGAGTTCGAGACGGCACCACGCATCGTGGTGAACGATTTCTTCGCGGTGTCGGCGTGGTACATGTACCGCCACAAGCAGCAGGATAAGTATACGGGCAGCTTTACAATTCCCGCCGCAACGACGGGCTTCGCCGATATCACGATCGACGCGTCGACACTGGATCTCGAGACGGAGCAGACCGAGCACCGCTTTGGCGGTGGCATCTCGTTCTCCAACCTGTACTCGTTCGAGCAAGGCAAGGCGAAGCTGCCCTTCGAAGTCACCTACCTGCACTGGCAGACCATGGGCGGCTCCGGCGGCAATCAGCCGAAATTCTTTACCGACCAGATCCAGCTGAGACTCTACGCGCGGATCTTCGGCAAATAGCCGCGAACCATTTAGAAAAAAGGACGAGCTGAGAGCTCGTCCTTTTTTTTGCTTCAGGACTACCGGTCTACCAATTCGAACTCAGTCAGCAGTCAGCAGTGCCGTTAGTCCGCGCTGGTAGTTCTTTTTTCAAACGGCGGCCGCGCTCTCCAACAATTCCTTTGCGTGCGCTCGAGAAACCTTGGATTCGGGATCGCCACCGAGCATCCGCGCGATCTCGTTGACGCGGCTGCTTCCCTCGAGCACCGTGATGTCGGCAGTCGTGACGCCGCCCTTGGCACCCTTCGCCACTACGATGTGGTGGTGTGCACGTGCGGCGATCTGCGGAAGATGGGAGATCGCGAACACCTGGTGCTCGCTTGCGACGCGGCGCAGCGTGTCGCCCACCTGAAGGCCGACACGTCCGCCGATGCCGGCGTCGACCTCGTCGAAGATCAGGGTCGGTACCCGATCCACGCGCGCCAGAATGGTTTTGAGCGCGAGCATCACCCGGGACAGCTCCCCACCGGATGCGACACGAGCCAGCGGGCGGTCCTCGTGTCCAACGTTCAGCGCAACGCGAAACTCGACGTCTTCGGCGCCTTCGGCGTTCGGCTCGTCTCGCGACGTCAGAGTGACGCGGAATCGCCCGTCGGGCATTCCGAGAGACGGTAGCAATGCATCGACTGCTTTCGCCAGTTTCTTCCCGGCAGACAAGCGCATATCGGAAAGCTTTTCCGCTTCACTTACCAGCCGCTTCCGGAGCTCGCTCTCGCGCGCATTGAGATTCGCCAGGTCGAACTGGGCCGTGTCCACCAGATCCAGCTCGGCGCGCGCGCTGCGGCCGCTCTCGATGACGTTGTCGAGCGTCGGTCCGTACTTCTTCAACAACCCGAATAGTCGATCGCGGCGACGACGCACTTCTTCCAGGCGCGCCGGATCGAGCTCGACAGAGCCCGCGTAATCCTCGACCGTGCGCGCCAATTCCTGGAGCGCGTAAAAGCCCGCGTCGAATAACTCCTGCATCCGCGCAGCCGACGGATCGATGCGCTCGATCGACGACAGTGGACGCTGCGCCGCGCCGAGCTGGCTGAGCACGCTGCTCTCTTCACCGGAGAGCAGCTCGTTCAGAGCGCTGGCGAGCGTGCGCAACTCGTCGGCGTTCTCGAGCACCCTCGCCTCGTCTTCCAGCTTGGTATCCTCACCCGCTGAAAGCTTCGCCTCCTCGATTTCCCTGGCGACGTGCCGGAGATAATCGGCGCGCTTCTCAGCTTCTGCGCGTCGCGTCGAGAGATTCGCAATTTCGCGGCGCACCACTGACAGCTCGCCAAAGGTCGTTCTCACGACCTCCACTTGTCCCTCGGCTCCGCCGAAGGCGTCGAGAATTCGCCGCTGCGACTCGTTGTCGAGCAGCGTCTGGGCTTCATGCTGCCCATGAAGATTGACCAACAGGCGCCCAATCTCGGCGAGGACCGTGGCCGTGACCGTTGTGCCATTTATCCAGGCGCGACCGCGGCCATTGACCGCGATTTCACGCTTCAGCACCAGCGTATCGTCTTCGACCTCGATGCCACGCTCGTCGGCGAACACGGCGATTCCTTTCAGACTCGAGACGTCGAAGACACCTTCGACCGTCGCCTTGTCAGCGCCCGAGCGAATGAGATCGGCGCTGGCTCGCTCGCCCAGCAGCAGCCCGAGCGCGCCGACAATGATCGATTTGCCGGCGCCGGTCTCGCCGGAGAGCACGTTGAATCCCGGAGCGAGTGGAAGGTTCACCTGCTCAATGATTGCAAAATTGCGGATTCGCAGCTCAGTCAGCATCAGCCCTGCTCCCCGTCGGGAACTCCGCCCCAGCCGAGTTTCACTCGCATTCTCTCGAAGAAGGTCGTGCTCGGGAAGCGCACGATACGCACTGGGTTGTCGGCTCTACGTACCTTGAGTTGCTCGCCCTTCACAAAGCTGGTGCCCACCTGTCCATCGACCGTAACCAGAAGCTCGGTGGGAGACTCGTTTGCTTCCACGGTCACTTCGGCATCAGGCGGAATCACGAGCGGCCGTATACCAAGCGTGTGCGGCGAGATTGGCGTGATCAACATCGATTCCACCGTCGGCACCACGACGGGGCCGCCGGCTGAAAGACTGTACGCCGTCGATCCCGTCGGGGTCGAGATGACGACTCCATCGGCAGCGTAGGTGCCGATGCTCTCTCCGTCGATGAAAACGTTGAGGCGTACGACACGCGCGAATCCGCCTTTGTGCAAGACGAAGTCATTGAGCGCGCGCCATTGTTTGCGCACTTCGCCCTCAGCGTTGATCGCGCGGGCGCTGATCGCCATGCGCGGCTGCGCGACGTACTCGCCGCCGGCCAGATGCTTTAGCGCCGGCTCGA
>Ga0079219_10000147_pt1 | contig 11532 bp, 4 predicted proteins | sample GAControl_FD_77074 | JGI IMG/M metagenome (GOLD analysis project Ga0079219, IMG submission 77074) | Agricultural soil microbial communities from Georgia to study Nitrogen management - GA Control | ecosystem: Environmental > Terrestrial > Soil > Agricultural land | place: USA: Georgia | collected...
ACCGTCGAGTACATGTACTTCGAGGTGCCAACGAAGTTCACCGAGGACAAGTGGGTGCAGGCGATCGAGATCATGCCGGGCGCGCGCGACGTGGTCCACCATGTTCTCGTCTTCGCCCGCCCGCCGGATGCGCCGGCCCCCAGCACCGTCGTGCCTAACGGCGCTCCCGCCGCATCACCCACGGGCGCGCCCGCGGCGGCTCCACGCCCAGCCCCCAAGCCGGTCCTAACCTTCGATTCCGTGAACAAGATCGTCGACGCTCCGCGCAAAGATTCACTTCATGCGCCGCCCAAGCGTGTGGGAACACTCATCGGCACCACCGCGCCAGGCACGAACGTTCTGACTTTCCCGCAAGGAACCGCGCTCCGCATTCCTGCTGGGTCGATTCTCACCTTCCAGATGCACTACACCGCCAAAGGGCACGACCGCATGGACCGCAGCGCGGTGGCGTTCCGCTTCGCGAAGGAGCCGCCAGCGGAGCAGATCATCGCGACTCACTTCGTCAACGGCGTGTTCACGCTCGCGCCGGGGGCAAAGGACGTTATGGTTCCCGCCGGCGTCACATTCAACGAGCCCGTGCGGATCTATGGAATGTTCCCGCACACCCATCTGCGCGGAAAGCGGTGGCAGTATACGCTCGTGAAGCCAGATGGGACGTCGGAGGTGATCCTCGACGTGCCGAAGTATGACTTCAACTGGCAGACGTATTACCTGTATGCGAAGCCCCTCGAGATTCCGGCGGGCGCGCGTATCATCGCCCGCGCCTGGTACGACAACTCGGCTGACAACGCGGACAACCCCGATCCGTCGGCGACGGTGCACTGGGGTGACCAGACGTGGGAGGAAATGCAGTACACGGGACTCCTCTACAGCGTGAACAGCCGTCGGCTCAAGCCAGCGACGAAATAGCGGTTGTAAGCGGGGCACGACGGACTCCGAGTGCGGAGACAGCTCCGCGCGCCACTGATGGTTTGAGTTCTTGAGTGCGTCGGGAGAGTTCAATGAGCTTTGCAAGCATCCCGGGGCATTTGAACAAAGCGCCAGCTTCTGCTTGGTGCGCGTAGCCAGCGATGCTGAGGGAGCGGTCAGGAGTATCAGCGTCCTGTCTGCGGTTTCAGCGACCGCTGTTGACTCAACGGGTCCCGAGATTTCGTGAAGAACTCACATCGGCATCGAAAGCCTTTCCGATCCGCGCCCAAACCAGCTGCTACACTTACTCCGCTCGGAGCGCCACTGCCGGGTCGATCGAGCTGCTCGATCGTGCTGGAAAGAGGCTGGCCAGTGCTCCCATTGCCAACAGAGTGATGGCGACGATACTCAGCGTTGGCACGTCTGTCGGCGTGACGTCGTACAGCAGGCCAGCTAGCAAATAATTCGTCACGAGCGCGCCAACGAGGCCGAACAGCGTGCCGGCCGCGGCCAACAGCATCCCACGCCGCAGCACGAGCCGCCATACCTCGGCGGGCGTCGCGCCTAACGCCATGCGCACACCCAGCTCGCGCGTCCGCTGTCGAACCATCGTTACCATCACGCTGAAGAGGCCAACGGCCGCGAGAACGACCGCCGAGGCGGCAAAGACCCCCAGCAGTAGAGCGTTGAGCCGCGGCTGAGCGAGTGGCTTATCCAGATGGTCATCGAACGACGATGCGCTCGAGACGGTGACGCCCGGCTCCGATTCGGCAACTACGCGCCGAATAGTGGCGATCACCCCATCGGGCGCGCCGCTGGTGCGGATCGCGAGATTGGTTGGAACGTACGGGAAGATTGACTGGCGGAGCGGGAAGTAAATGCTCGGCCGCGCCAGGCGCAGCTCGCGATAGCGCGTGTCGGGGACGATCCCGATGATCGTGAGCCACTGTGAGGACGTGTCCGCGAACTTGAGGCGCTTGCCGATCGGATCCTCGTTAGGCCAGTAGTGGCGCGCCGCCGACTGGCTCAGCAGCACGACGGGCTGCGTGCCTTCTCGATCGGCATCGGTGAATGCTCGGCCGCGCAACACGGGAATGCCTAACGCCGCGTAGTACCCAGGAGTCGCGACTTCCATGTTGAGCATCGGATTGGCGGCGATCTCCCGGGGCGTTTGCCCATCCGCGATCATGCCTCCGTCCCAACCTCCGTTCCCCGAGAACGGGATGGCGACGACCGGCGACACCGCGCACACCCCAGGAATCGCCTCCAACTTGGGCAGCAAGCGATCGAGCAACGCGAGACTCTTTGCTCTCGTGCCGAACTGATCGTATCGAAGCGCGAGCTCGGCGATCAACAGATGCGACGGCTCGAGCGCCAGGTTGGCGCGCTCGAGCTTGATGAGACTCTTTGCAATGACGCCGGCTCCGGACAACATCATCAGCGCGAGCGTGAGCTGCCCCACGACGAGCGCCTCGGTTGCACGCCTCGAGCGTCGCGTCCCACTCTGGCGGGCTCCGCTGCGTAGCACCTCCTGCAGCTCCGTCCGCGACGATGTCACGGCAGGCGCGAGACCGAAGAGCAGCATCGCGCTGCCGGTAATCGTTAAGGCGACGCCGAGCAACACCGAGCTCCCGCCAATCTCGTCGATGCGTGGCAGACCTGCGGGCGCGAAGGCAAGGAAAAGTCGGACGGCAACAGTCGAAACGATGACCCCAAGCACGCCACCAGCGAGAGCGAGCAGCGCGTTTTCCGTCAGCAGCTGGCCAGCAATCCGCAGCCTGCTTGCCCCAAGCGCCGAGCGGACGGCGATCTCGCGCGCGCGCGTTAGCCCGCGAACGAGGAGTAAGTTCGCCACGTTGATGCACGTGATGAGGAGGAGGAGTGCGACGGCGGCCGAGAAGGCGAGCAGCGCCGGCCGCGTGTCGCCGAGGACGAGCCGCGGCAGCGTTTCCACGACCCCGCGCAGATCGCGCTCGATGACCGGCCCGCCGCGGCGCAGGAAGAACGCGCTCAGTTCGGCGCCCGCCATGGCGGGCGTCACGTTAGGCACGAGCCGCTCGACGACATCGACGGCGACATACTCGAGGCTCGACGCGGGTACCGTCGACATTATCGGCAGCCAGATTTCTGTCGCGCGCGGATAGTCGAGGCCGCGCGGCATCACGCCGACGACGGTGTACGTGACCGCGTTGTCGAACGCGAGCAGTCGTCGGCCGAGGACTGCTGGGTCGCCGCCGAATCGCTGCTGCCACGCGGCGTAGCTCAGCACGAGCACCGGCGCCGCGCCGCTGACATCGTCGGACGGGCGTAGTGCGCGGCCGAGTACGGGCCGCACGCCGAGGACATCGAAGAACGATCCGGACACGAGGGCGCGACGAAGGCGAAACGTCTCGTCGCCGGCGCGAAGCGTGATCGGCCAGGCGCCTTCGTAGCCGACAAAGGCTACCTGTTCGGGGCGATCCGTACGGCGTGCAAAGTCGCGTGACTCGTCGAGCCCGATCGGATAGTGATCGAAGCTTCCATTGCGCATCTGGCCCCAGAGCGCGACGAGCCGATCCTGATCCTTCACCGGCAGTCGCTTGATCAGCAGCGCCTCGGCGACGGTGAAGACGGCGACCGACAGCCCGATACCGAGGGCGAGAATGAGAATGGTCGCAACGGCGAATCCAGGTGTTCGGCGCAGCTCTCGCACGGCGACGCGAATGCTCTGAGGCATGGAGGTCTCCTCCTCACTCAACATGTTAGCGTGAGCAGGAGTCGCGGCACAGTAAGCCGCAGCGCTCGGTGAGCTCGAGCCGCGACTGCCAACGCTCGCGCGCGGGGTTCCCGGCCGCCATGTTTGAGACGCCACTCCAACCCCGGCCATCGCCGCTCGCGACAATGATCGCCTCCGCCACTCGAATTCGGTCGACCTGCGCCTTCATCGGCGCACTGGTCTCCCTCACCGTGCCAAATAGCCCGCTGCTCGCACAGCAGCCCCCGCGGCGCCAACCGGCACCGACGCCGCGCAGCGCGCCGTCGGACTCGGGCCGCGCTCGCGCCATTGCCACCGATACCACCCGGAACCGACGCGCAGCGAATCAGGACACGTCAACCAGCGCCGCCGGCGATTCGACCGGCGCGCCTAACGGCGGACGCGGCGGCGATCCGTATGCCGGCCTCCGTCTTCGCTCAATCGGGCCGGCCATGATCTCCGGACGCATCGTCGATCTGGCCGTACATCCGCGCGACAAGAAAACCTGGTATATCGGTGTCGCGGCGGGCGGCGTGTGGAAGACGACGAACGCCGGCACGACGTGGACGCCCGTCTTCGATAATCAGTCCACGTATTCGATCGGCGCCATCACCATCGACCCGAAAAACCCGAACACAGTCTGGGTGGGAACGGGAGAGAACAACGCGCAGCGAGCGGTCGCCTACGGCGACGGAATTTACCGCTCCACCGACGGCGGCCGATCGTGGCAGAACATGGGACTTCGCGAGTCGGAGCATATTGGGAAGATCGTCGTCGATCCGCGAAGTTCGGACGTCATCTACGTCGCTGCGCAAGGTCCGCTCAGCCGTGGCGGTGGCGACCGCGGGCTCTTCAAATCCACCGACGGCGGCCATACGTGGGCGAAGGTGCTCGATCCCGGAAAGTGGGCCGGCGTCAGCGACGTCGTTCAGGATCCCCGCGACCCCGACGTGTTGATCGCGACCAGCTGGCAGCGCATTCGCCGGACGTACGGCTACGTCGCTGGTGGTCCCGAATCGGGCGTCTGGCGGTCCACCGACGGCGGCACGACCTGGCGCCGCTCGCAGGCCGGTCTGCCTAACGACGCCGAGCTCGGCCGCGTCGGACTCGCGATGTCGCCGGTGAATCCGGACGTCGTGTACGCGATCCTCGAGGCGTCGAACGATCGCGGCGGCACGTTCCGCTCGCGCGACGGCGGCGTGTCGTGGGAGAAGATGTCGAGCTACAACACGGTCGGATTGTATTACGCGGAGTTATTCCCGGATCCCGTCGACGTGGACCGCGTCTACGCGGTGGACGTGCGAAACATGGTGAGCGAAGACGGTGGACGAACCTTTCGACCTGTCGGCGAGCGAAACAAGCACGTTGATAATCATGTCATTTGGATCGACCCAGCCGACGTCGATCATTTACTCATCGGATGCGACGGCGGACTGTACGAGTCGTTCGATCGCGGGCAGACGTACAAGTACTTCGCGAATCTCCCGTTAGGCCAGTTCTATCGCGTCGATGTCGATCAGAACGCCCCTTTTTACAAAGTTCATGGTGGCACCCAAGACAACGGTTCCGTTGGCGGCTACGCGCGGACGCGCTCGACGTTAGGCATCACCAATGCCGATTGGAGCGTCACGGGCGGTGGCGACGGATTCGTCTCCAAGGTCGATCCGAAGGATCCGTTCACCGTCTACAACGAGTCGCAGCATGGCAACTTGCAGCGGGTCGATCTTCGCACCGGCGAGTCGGTCAATATCGTCCCACAGCCGGAGCCGGGAGAGGGTGCGTTGCGATGGTATTGGGACTCGCCCGTGATCATCTCGCCGCACGCGAACACGCGTCTTTATTTTGCCGCGCAACGCCTCTACCGCAGCGACGATCGCGGGACATCGTGGAAAGCGCTCACGCCCGATCTTTCGCGACAGATCGATCGCGACCGCATCAAGCTCATGGATCGCGTCTGGTCGATCGACGCTGTCGCGCGCAACACGTCGTCCTCGTTCTTCGGCGCGATCGTGGCCGTCGCCGAGTCGCCGGTGAAGGAGGGTCAACTCTGGATCGGCACCGACGACGGAACCATTCAGGTGTCAGAGAATGGTGGACAGAGTTGGCACAAGATTGATCGATTCCCCGGGGTTCCCGATACGACACAGGTCGCGCGGGTCGTGCCGTCATCGCACGACGCAAACACGGTCTACGCCGCATTCGACGGCCATATGTCCGGCGACTTCAAGCCGTATCTATTGAAGAGCACCGACCTTGGCCGTAACTGGACCTCGATCGCGGGAAACCTGCCTAACAAGGGAACCGTCTACGCCATCGTCGAAGACCCAGTGGATCCGACGCTACTCTTCGTCGGCACCGAATTCGGGCTCTATTTCACGAAGAACAATGGCCAGACGTGGACGCGCCTCCGCGGCGGTCTCCCGACAATTCAAGTGCGCGACCTCGTGATCGAGAAGCCGATGAACGATCTCGTCGTCGCCACCTTCGGGCGATCGTTCTACGTGCTCGACGACATCAGCCCGCTCCGCACGATCACGCCTCAGACACTGGCGCAGGAATCGACGCTGTTCCCCGTTAGGCGCACGCCCCTCTACGCACCGTCGAATTTCGTTTCGCCGGGGAGTAACGGCTCACAGGGTTCGCTCGCCTTCACCGCCCCGAACCCGCCCTTCGGCGCCGAGTTCACCTACTACCTCAAGAGCACCATCCGGAGCCGGCGCGAGCAGCGCCAGCAGGCAGAGCGCGTGGCGGACCGGCAGGGCCGCGACGTATACCCGCCCTCGTGGGACTCGCTTCGCGTCGAGGATCGCGAGGAAGCGCCGGCCATCGAGCTCACCGTGAGCGACGTGCAGGGGCACGTCGTTAGGCGTCTCACCGGCCCGGTGCAGCAGGGCTTTCAGCGCGTCGTGTGGGACCTCCGCTTACCGGCGCCGATAGTGGCGCTCGCCGGCCGCCCCGGCAACCCGGATGATGAAGAGGAAGGCGGTTTCGGCGGCCGTGGTGGCGTCGGCCCGTTCACGCCGCCGGGCAGGTATCAAGTAGCGCTCGCGAAACGTCTGGATGGGGTGACGACACCGTTAGGCACCCCGCAGCGGTTCGAGGTCTACCTCGTCGACGGCGACGAGGACGCCGGACGCTCGGCCGCGGTCATCGCCTTCCAGGAGCAGGCGGCGAAGCTGCAGCGCGCGATGATGGGCGCGAATGCGCTTGCCGGCGAGCTTGCGACCCGCGTCACCGCGCTCCGCCGCGCCGTCGAGGAAACGCCCAGCGCGCCGGCCCAGCTACCTAACGACATTCGCGCGATCGACCGAGATCTCCGCGACATTCGCGAACAGCTGAACGGCGACCCGACGCTGAGTCGACGACAGGAGCCCACGGCGCCCTCGCTCATGGGCCGGATGCAGGTGATGACCCAGGGAGCACGGTCGCTCGAGGCGCCAACGGTAACGCAGCGGCGTCAGTACGAGATTCTGTCGACTGAGTTCGCGACGCTTCTCACCAAGCTCCGCGCAATCGTCGACACGCGCCTCAGAACCGTGGAAACCGCCGCCGAGCAGGCGGGGGCGCCATGGACACCGGGGCGGATTCCGGAGTGGAAGCCGTAGTCGGTTGAGAGCTTCGAGCTCGCTCGAGATTCAGCTGAGCTCAATCTCCTAGCTCGTGGCTTGTCTCTCGCGGCTCGCGGCTTGGCTCGTCGTCGCGGGTGAGAGGTCGGCACTGGCCATCGAAAGGGCCGGTTCTCACGGCTCAGTTCTCGATTCTGGAGCTCGCTCACAGCTCGGAGGATGAAGGGAAACACTACTCCGATCGCAACGCGATCTGCGGATCGACCTGCGCCGCACGCCGTGCGGGAATCCAACTCGCTACTGCGGCGACGAGGAGCAGCATCAGCGGCACAGCCACGAATACCGCGGGATCGTGCGCCGTGATGCCATAGAGCTGGCTGGCGATCCAGTGCGTCATCAGCCACGCCGCAACCGTGCCGGCAATGACGCCGGTCGCCACGACGCGCAGCCCCTGACCAACGACCCCACGGGCAACATGCTCGTGCGTCGCGCCTAACGCGATCCGGATGCCGATCTCGCGCCGGCGCAACGCAACGATGAAGGCTAACACCCCATATAAGCCGATGCCCGTGAGAAACAACGCGGCGAGCCCGAAGACGGCGAGCACGGTGGACGCGAACCGACTCGGCGCCGTCTGTCGCGCGAGCATTGACTCCAGATCCCGCGCACCGAACAACGGAATCGTCGGATCGAGCGCGGCGAGCTCGCGCCTAACGCTTCCGCTCAACAGCTCCGGCGACCGCGTCGCGCGGATGGCGATGTCGATGCTGCCCGGGGGTCGCTGAGCAAGGGGGAAATAAACGTCGGGCTCGCTCGTCGCGAGCGCCGTTGTCAGGTCGCGTTGTCGCACGTCGTCGACCACGCCAATGATCGTCGCAGGCGGCGCCGAGTCACGGCCGAGACGAATGATCTTGTTCACCGGATTCTGCCCGGGCCAGAAGCGGCGCGCCATGGCATCGTTCACGATCACCACGGCGGGCATGCCCGCGCGATCGTCGGCCGTGAACGTGCGCCCGGCCACGAGCCGCACGCGGAGCGTGTTGAAGTAGTCCGGCGCAACTGCGTGCCGATAATAACGAACCGACTGGTTCGCCTCGACGATGTGGATGTACGACGCGCTCGTCGAGCCGGTGAGGGGCAAATCAGAGGTGAATGTGACGCCAGCGACCGACGGCAACGCGGCGAGTCGCCCATGAAGGCGCTCGAGGAACTGGAGCCGCGCCTCCGGCGAATAGCTGGCCGGGAAGGAGAATCGCGCCGCGAGCACGTCGCGCGCGTCGAAACCCGGTGACACCGCCAACTGCTTTCCGAGGCTGCGCACGTAGAGGCCAGTGCCAACCAGCAGCACGAGCGCGATGGTGGCTTCCGCAACGACGAGAAGTTCCTGCGAACCGAAACGTCCGCCGCGACCGAGATTCGCCGCCGAGCCGCGAGCGCCTTCCTTGAGCGAGTCCGTCAGGTCGACGCGGGCGCTCCGCAGCGCGGGAACGAGCCCAAAGACGAGACCACAGCCCACGGCAATCGCGAGCGCGAAGAGGAAGGCAAAAACGTTGATCGATGGCGTGGCGTAGTTAGGCAACAGGCCCGGCGGCGAAAGCGCGACGAGTGCTTGCAGCGCATACTGCGCCACGAACAGTCCAACGATCGCCGACGCGATCGCGAGCACGAGCCCCTCGACCGTGAGCTGCTGCACGAGGCGGGCGCGATCGGCGCCGATCGCGATCCGCAGCGCAAATTCCCGCCTGCGTCCCGACGCACGGACCAGCTGCAGGCCGACGACGTTCGCACACGCAATCAGCAGCAGCAGACCGACCGCGGCGAAGACGGCGATGAACAGCGTCCGCGTCGAACCCAGATAAGAATTACGGAGCGAAAAGAGTTGGACGCCCCGATCCCTGTTGCTGCGCGGGTATTCGACCGCGAGCTCTGCGGCGACACGATCCAAGTCTTGCTGGGCCGTGGCCATCGACAGGCCCGGCTTGAGGCGGCCGACGGCGCCCAGCCATCGAGTCGAGCGATCCGTCAGGTCGGCAGGCGCGCCCTCGACGTGCGCCATCGCCGCTGGGAACCAGACGTCGGTGTTGAACGAGAGTCCTTTGAACTCCGGCCGCATGACGCCGACGACGGTGAACGCTTTGTCGTTCAGGATCATCGTCCGCCCGAGCACCGAGGCATCGTGTGCGAATCGCGTCGTCCACATCGCATCGCTGATGACCACGACGGGATTGGCGTCCGGAACACGGTCCTCGTCCGCCGTGAAGACCCGACCGATCTGTGGGGTGGCCCCGAGCATCGGGAAGTACGAGGCGGAAACCATCTCCGCCTGGACCTGATCGGCCCCTTCGGTTGTGCGAAGGTTTAGTGATGTCTGATCATACAGGGCGATGTTCTCGAAGGTCCGCGCCCGGCGCGCCCAATCTTGTACTTCTATATAGGACGCGCCGCGAATGGCGCGTTCGGGGCCGGCGGCGCCCCAGAGAAACGCGACCCGCTCGGGCGTGCGAAAGGGCAACGGCCGCAGGAGCGTGGCGTCGACGATGCTGAAGATCGCGGTCGTTGCGCCCAACGCGAGCGCGAGCGTCGCGACGACCGCGACTGTGAAGGCAGGCTGCTTGAGCAGCGTGCGAATGGCAAAGCGGACGTCGTTCGCGAAGGAGTCCACGACTCGTGAGGCTGGGGCGATGAATGGCGGATGAGTACTTCCCCGGAGCGCATCCGCAGTGCCATGGGTGATTATCAGCAAAGTCGTTGCTGCCACGGACGTTGGGAAGTTCGAGCGAGGTGGCCACAGTGCTGCCACTGTCCGTCTGCGGAATTCGCGTCCCGCGAGTGAACACTCCAGGCGCCCTCGTGTTGACATTCTACCTGAGTGAGGCGATACTCAGGTAGAATGTCGACCAAAGAGACCGCCGCCGCTGGGCGCGACGCCCTTCTCCAGGGCACGCTCGATCTGCTCATTCTCCGCATCCTCGCCCTCGGCCCCTACCACGGCCAGGCGATTGCCCGCGTGATCCAGCAACGATCGAGCGACACCTTGCTCGTCGATCATGGATCGCTCTACCCCGCGCTGCAACGGCTCGAAGACCGCGGTTGGATCAAGGGGAGTTGGGGGACGTCCGAGAACAATCGACGCGCGCGCTTCTACACGCTCACGCCGGTTGGCCGTAAGCAGTTCGTCAACGAAGCGGGACGGTGGCATCGACTCGTCGAGTCGATCGCTCGCGTTCTCGGTCCCGAACCCGTCGAGGGTTGATCATGCCACTGCGCCGCCGCCCTCAGCGCGACTTCGAGGAAGAGATCCGCTCGCACTTAGAGCTCGAGACGGACGCACTGATTGCGCAGGGAATGTCCGCTCGTGAGGCGCGGCAGGCGGCGCGCCGGCGATTCGGCAACGTCGGTGCGGCGCAGGAGCGCTATCATGACGCGGGCGCGTTCGTCTGGCTCCAGCAAATCGTCGAGGATGCGCGCTACGCGACGCGGATCATGCGGAAGACGCCGCTGTTCGCGCTCACCCTCACACTGACGCTCGCGTTAGGCATCGGCGCCAACACCGCCGTCTTCAGCGTTATCAACGGCGTGCTGCTCTCGCCCCTTCCCTACCGCGAGCCCGATCGGCTGGTCGATTTGTGGGAGTCGCTGCCCGACGTTGAGCAGATCATGATCTCGTACCCGGACTTTCTCGATTGGAAAGCGCGCAATCGCGTCTTCGAGGACATCGCGCTCTACTCGCCGTACGGCGGAATGGCCAACACGACGGGCGACGTGCCCCGCCAAATCGGCGTCGGCAAGGCCACTGCCAATCTCTTTCATCTGCTTGGCGTGAAGCCGCTCCTGGGACGCGATTTCCTTCCCACGGAAGACAAGCCAGGCGGTGCGCCAGTGGCATTGCTCGGTGCGGCCTATTGGCAAACCGAGTTCGGCGGCGATCCCGACGTGCTCGGAAAGACGATCTCGCTCGACGGTGAGCCGTATCGAATCATCGGCGTTGTGCCGGCGCTTCCGTCGATCAAGACACTCGAGGTCTGGCTGCCGATGCGCCCCGATCTCGATTCCGCAAACTACAATCGTGGCAATCACCCGGGATTGCGGGGCAACGGACGGCTCAAGCCGGGCGTCACGCTCGCGCAGATGCGCGCCGACCTCGCCCGCATCTCCCGCGAGATCGTCGCCGAACATCCCAAGGAATCGTCAGGCATCGGTGCCGGCGGCGAGTATCTCGCGGAGACGCTCGTGCACGGCATCAGGCCGGAATTACGACTACTCAGCTGGGCCGTGCTGTGTGTGCTGCTCATCGCTTGCGTCAACGTCGCCAATCTGATCCTC
>Ga0079219_10000148_pt1 | contig 11526 bp, 7 predicted proteins | sample GAControl_FD_77074 | JGI IMG/M metagenome (GOLD analysis project Ga0079219, IMG submission 77074) | Agricultural soil microbial communities from Georgia to study Nitrogen management - GA Control | ecosystem: Environmental > Terrestrial > Soil > Agricultural land | place: USA: Georgia | collected...
CTGCTGGTCTACGTCCCATTCTGCTATAAGCAGGTCCCCTATCTGGTTTCCGCATTGAAGCTTCACGCGGCAGACACCACGCTGGCGCATTGGGACCTGGCAATGTGGAAAGTTGATCCGGTGTTCTGGCTGAGTTCGATGCCGAACCGCTTCCTGACTGAATTTCTTCAGTTGATTTACACAATGTTTATTCCCGGCACGCTTCTGTTGGGAGTCATTCTTTGGGTGCGGAGACCGAGACAGGAGTTTCGCTACGGCACGTTTCTAATCTCCGCGACATTTCTGATTTCCTATCTTGGATATGTCCTTATGCCTGCTCGCGGACCGCGCTTTATGGATTACGCTTCACTGCATCCGCCATTGCAGGGACTGTGGACATTTCAATACTTCCAGAATGCCCTGGATGCGCTGGAAGGGGCGCAATATGATTGCTTCCCCAGCGGACATGTGGCAGTGGTGCTGGTTGGATGTTACGTGGCCAGAAAAATCACGTCTCCGGTGTTCTATGTGTTTTCTGCATTCGCCGCGCTTATTACGTTTTCCACGGTTTATCTGCGGTACCACTACGTGATTGACGTGATCGCCGGAATGGTACTGGCAATCGTCATGATGGCCGCTTCGCCTTTGATTTACCGCAAGCTGGGCAGCACTCCTTCAACCTGACCAAGTCGTTATGTGGCTGCGATTCTAACTGCGGCATAACGCGAGAGCGCCATCGTCGTCAGGGCTATGTTGATGGTGATGGGTGAAGGAATCACGCTGGCATCGCAAATCCACAGATTTTGGATTCCATGGACCTTCATGTTTTCATCCACCACACCGTAATATGGCTTGGGCGCGATCACGTTGCCGCCCTGCATGTGAGCGGACTGTACGGTGATGAAATCGCTGGGACCGATACCGGCAAAGTGTTCGCCCACGAGTTTTGGATCTTTGATCGACTTTGCGTCAAACCGGTTGGTAAAAACTTCTTCCGCGCCCATCTCAAACATGGCACGCGCGGTGATTTCCAGGCCTTTCTGCAGGCGCCGCCAGTCTTCATCGATCAAGGTGAAATCAATGCCGAATCCGCTGTCACCCATCACGCTCTTCTTGATTTCCCCATAAGCGAGTGTGGCAAAAACGGGGACGCCAACCATCATATGCCTTGATTTTTTTACCTTGCGCTGAAACTCAGCGCCCCACGCAGGCAGCCCCAAGGACATGATTCCCGGTGGAACAAAAGCAGTTTCAATAATCATGCGCTCTTCCGGAATTTCAATTGCATAGCCGATCTGCTGGCCAAGATAAGGATCTTGTGGTTCCGGAAAGATGCCGACTAATGGCGAACCGGCGTTCACGCTGAATTTCTTGCCGACGGTGCGAACTCCGGGAATGGCTCCCTGAAATCCGCTGCGCCAAAGAATCTTGCTGGAAGCATAAGCCCCGCTGGCCAGAATGAACCGATCTGCTTCAATGCAGACTTTGTTCCCTTTGGCGTCCTCCACTTCCACAGCAGAAATAGAATAAGGATTGTTCTGGTCTGAGGCGCTGGTCTGGAATTGAAGGCAAGTGACTTTAGTATCGGGAACGAGCAATCCACCCGCTTTTACAAAATCAGGAATAAGAGTGACCGCGAGAGAGCGCTTGGCATCATACTGGCAGCCTAGGTTGCAGCGGCCGCAGCCAATACAATCCAGTGTGTTGCTGGGGACGGTGATGGGTTTTTCCAGGTGCGCGCGAAATCCGTCAAAGTCTGTTTCCTTCTTGCTCAACTTCTCAAACCCTTCACGCAAAGTATGCGCGCCGATGGTGATGACCCGGTCCTCCAGCGTGTGTACATGCAGCAGAGGGCTCAGAACGTCATACTGGCGAAGCAGGTCGTCATAATCCAACTGGATGCCAAGGTTTTGCCAGCGATCTTTCAGGTTCTTCCACCAGAAGCCTTCAGGCTTAAACGCCACTGAGTTATTGACCACCGTTGAGCCGCCGACGCAGCAACCCTGTTGAAACAGAAATTGCTGGTCCAGGGAGAGCGTGGCGGCAGCGTTCATATACAGCCGCGCCGTTGCTTCAAGAAATGTCTGAGTAAATTGATTGTTGGCAATGATGGGGCCTGACTCCAACAGAATTACGCGCGCTTTAGGGTCTTGCTCCTGAAGAGTGCGGGCGGCCACACCACCCCCGGCGCCAGATCCGATGACGCAGTACGTCCGCTGCCCAGCAGGTTTGCGGGCCACCTCGCGCGGCGTTTTGCGATTGGCCTGAAGTAGCTTCCATGCTTCAGTTTCCGGCGGGTCTGCGAAATTGGGACCGCTGGGAGGCTGCCAATCGCGGTCCTGGAACGGTTTATAGCCTATCGCTTTCCACACTTGCGGCTGGTCAAGATAGGCAATGCCCAGCACTGATTTGAACAGCGTGAGTGTAACGATGGTCTTGACCAGGTCTTCTTGCTCTTCCGCCTCGTTCTTGATCAACCGATGGAACATTTCATCGATCCATGCCGCGCGCTTACTTTTGCTGGATAAAAGAAAGCTCCCATGGCCGAACAGGCTTTTCAATCCGTACCAGAGCTTGACAAAAAATCGCTTGAATGCCGAACGGGGATAGGAAGGCGGGCCATAAAGCGGCAAAAGAGCAACCGTAGCGATAAGTTTCAGTCGAACCGGCTGCTGGAGCTCACGCAAATATTTTGTGATCTTGCGAACAATGACACGCCCCTCAACCTTCAGATCACCTTCGCCATATCCAAATAAGGCCTCAGTAAACGCCGCCACGAAGGGCCGATTTGCATGCCAATATGCCCACGCCGCCCAGTTGATCAGTTTCTCTAACATTTATCTTTTCTCCAGCTTGCATAGCCAGAAATGGGTGACGGGTTGAACCGTATCCGGCGCTGCAACGTGCAGATCTTTTCAATTTGCGCACAAGTTTATCCCAAGCGCCGAGCTTTCAGAGCAAGGAAATCGCGCTCGCCGATGGCGAAAACACTACTTGCCAGCAAGGGTACTTCCCGGTAGGTAACCGAGATTGTGTCTTTACAAACTGCGATTTTTCAGGTGGAATGGCAGCTTGCAACCAACCTAGGAGTCAACTCTGGACGATATTCACGCGAGCATGCCAGCGCATTGGGCTTGCTTGTGGGCAGAATTGTTGTACCCGATAAGTAAGCTCTCATGCCTGTATCAACTTCGATCCAAACTGAGGCGAGCGGAACCAACCCAGCAGCCGAACTGATGGTTGAAGAAAAACGGCTGCAACAACTGGCCGCCAATCCCCCGGAAGAAATTTTTGTCGTGAGCGATTTCCATCTGGGCCGAGGACGCAATCCCATTACAGGCCGCTTTTCACGCACAGAAAATTTTCTTGCTGACGAGGCATTTGCCCGGTTTCTTGGCTATGCTGCGCCGGGACCACAAAAGCTTCTGATTATCAATGGAGATACCTTCGACTTTGTACGCATTTGTGAATACCCGCGTACGGCGCAGGAGTTGGAAGGCTGGAGCGAGTTTCTAAAGGCCCTTAAAATCGCCAGGACACCCGCAGAGCTGCGGCAGGGGATTTCAAGCAAAGAGAGAAAGTTCGGCCTGGAGACGGACGATTACAAGAGCGCCTGGAAGTTGCTGCAAATCGCGAACGGCCACCGTGAATTCTTTCAGGCCCTGGCAAAGTGGATCAACGCTGGCGGGTTGCTGTTGCTTTCAAAAGGCAACCATGATCTTGAGTTGTATTGGCCCCTCGTAAGGGAGTCGCTGAAGGAGCTCCTGCGAAGAGAGGGAGCGGACGGGAGCAAGCTCGACACGCAAATGCTGTATTGCGATGATTCTATCCGCATTGCGAATATCTACTTCGAGCACGGGCACAGGTACGATCCACAGCAGCGGATTGACGACAACGATCCTAGTCCGGTTTTATCTGATCAGCCAACTCAGCTGAAATTGCCGCTGGGAATTTTTGTAAACCGGTACCTGATAAATCAACTGGAGAAACTGGAGCCGTTTCTTGGCGCGGTCCGGCCCACGGAGCGCATCTTGTGGATGCTTCTGCGCAAGCACCCGCTGGCGGGCATCCAGGTGCTGTTTCGCTCGTTGCGCTTTATACGGCGCGCGTTTCAAACTTCCCATGTGCGTGACTTTTTCTGGTATGCCGTTTATATCGGCGCAGTGGCTCTGCCTTTTATAACAGCGCTGGTGATTGCGGGCATCTTTGCTTTTGTGAGCAATCAGGAGATTGTCGTCAAAAAGCATCCATGGATTTCGACGGTGCTCGGTCTGGGGATGGTCGCCCCGTATCTGGCGGCAGCGTTCCGTGAACTGGTGAACTGGTTTGGGCGCAAAAAGAAGAAGAGCGCGGTGGTGGGAGAAGATGAAATGGCCCGGGGCGTCTACGCCACCATTCGGAAGCTGAAATTTCCCAGTGCCAGCAGAATCTATGCTGTGATGGGCCACACCCACGACCAGGACATCCAAAGCCTGCCCGATCTGGAAGGCTCCAAGGTTTTGTACCTGAATACGGGCACATGGATCCCCGTTTGGCCGGATGATCGCCCTGATTTAGATGGGCAGGTGCTGTTTCCGTTTATTCGTTTCCGCCGCGTTGGTCTGCAGGAATACAGCCACGAATATCTGGAGTGGAGAGATGATCGTGGCAAGCCCGCAGAGAGCTACATCCTGGAGCCGCCAGCAAGTTAGATGCTGTTGAGTTCAAAAACGAGATGCGGGAGCCCGGAAGAGAAGCAAGCGTTTAACCGATTGTTCCCTTTGAGCCAACCTTGGGCTCCCTCCCACAAGAAAGATAACTTTCTTGTGGTACTCGTGACTCTTAGACACATCTGCAAAAGGAATGGGAACAAAAAGACCGCGAGTGTTTCAGGAACCGGTATATAGCTGAAGAGAGGCCCAATAGTAAGGGCGGTTGGATAGCTCGTTAGAATGCAGCATCTTTATTTTTGCCGTGTGCAAAGCGTCAGAGGCACTTTTGCCGCGTTTGATTTCACCATAAAAATCATTCATGAGCGTGGGAGTGACTGAATCCTCAGCCTCCCACAACGCAGCGACTACCTGTTGGGCCCCAGCGCGCATGAAGGCCCAGGCCAGTCCCACAAGGCCCTCGCCTGAGTATGTTCTCTGGCCGGCGCCATAACAGGCAGAGATTGTAACCACCTCGGAATGGATTGGCTTCTTAATAATGTCATGCGCGTAAAGCTTGTAAGACTTGTCTTTGTCGGGCGATAGGATGATTGCCGAGTCCAGGGGAATTAACTGGACTGCGGTACCGTGTGTTACGAAGTCAATGAACCGGTATTCCTCGGGTTTGGCCTGGAAATAAGCTGCGGGAATTGCATCCTTGTCGGCAATCAAGGTCTGCATTCCCGGTGAAAAGTGAGTGGCCACCGACTTCATTTCTTCAGCAGCATGCTTCAATCTGGGATATTCAGGTGTGGCTTGAACGGGGTCGCCCATCAGGAGTAATTCTTTCGGTGTCCTGGATGCACGCCGTTGCATTCCAAAGCGGAACAACAGTGAGCTGGAGTTTTCAATCACAACATCGTCAATCCAATAGTGTGGCGTATTGCCGGGAACGATCAGAGTTTCGAAGTTGAGACGGTAGAGACTGCCATGAGGGATAATGACAACGTGGCTCCCTTTGGGTATAAGTGACGCCGCCGGTTTAACCAGCATGTCATACAGGGCACTACCACTTGGTGCATCCCCCAGTTTTCTACGGTTAAGCACCTGCGTGCTGTAGTCCTTCACGGCTTCATCTATGTCCGCTCTTTGTGGCAGGTGAAAGAGCGTGGTTTGGCCCGCGGCGATGGCCCAAAGATAGGACTGTTTATCTGCCACCCAATAAGCCAAGATGACTTCATTTTGGCGGCGTAATGTAAGTTGAATCTGCTGGAGATTTAGTTTAGCGGTAGGTGCATTCACACCGAGGCCTTCGGAAAGGGTGCGGGAACGGCTGAATTCGGCCACTTGCAGAGCCCGTGCTGTCTCGCCATGGTCGACTAAAAAACGGATGTATCCGTCAAAAAAGGGCGCTGCATCGAGCACGGACATGCGCTGTGCTTCCTCAGTGATTTGAGAACGGGCCGATTCCACGATATGGATAGCGTCTTGAAAGGCACGGTCGGCTTCAGCAGTCTTTCCCCAGCCTACGTAGAGATCGGCCAGGTCCGTTTGCGCCTGCCAGCGGTCAGATATGTCCGCGTCACGTGTGGCAACGATTTCTTTTAATGGCGCCTCGGCTTCACTGCGGAGCCCTTTCGCGGCAGCAATCTCACCGCTGGTAAGCAAATATCCAATGTAGAGGGGGCTCTCTTTTTTATTGCCTCCCATAGAGGCCACGCTGCGGTTGTACTCCTCGGCCTTGGGCAGATTGCGCCGGCCCAGCTCAACTTGTGCCAGATTGTGAAAAAGGACTCCTATGTCAGACTTATCTGGGCTGTTCAAGCTTTTAGTCAGTTCCAGGGCATGCAGGTACACGGTGGCGGCTGCATCGTAATTTTTTTGAGAAAGATGCTGGTTGCCAAGACTGAGAAGCCAAAGGCGTTGATGGTCCGGAATGCCGAGCTTAGCAGCAAGAGCCTCCGCCTGCACGGTATTGAAACTGGCATTCTGAAAATCTCCGAGCTCATAGAAACTGTTCCCGATATTACCGAGTGAATTCTCCTCCGCGCGCCGGGCATTCAGAGATCGGGCCTGGGACAAAGCTTCCTTGAAGCGATCAATCGCCTCATCGTAGCGTTGCGCTCGCATGGAGATCACACCCAGGCTTTGTTCAGCATTTACTTCCAGAGACGGTTGTCGGTACTGGCGGGCAAAGTCGAGCGCATTCAGAAAATAAGCCTGAGCTTTTGCATTGTTCTTTTGCGTAAGGGAGCAGCCACCGTGTGTCAGGGCGATTTCTCCCCAAGACTCAGGGTTTCCTGCTGCAGCCAAGCGCTCAGCCTCTGCCATGCGCAATTCAGCTTCCGGGAGCCGTTCAAGCTTGCAAAGAACTCGGGACTGAATAATGCGGCGGCGAACTGAAAACTCGCCGGCTGCCAAGCTGGGAGGAGGATCGGTCTCCAGAGCAGTTAGCGCATCGCTCACTCTGCCCTGACCCGCCCAGACCTCAGCTTTTATCACCCGAAACTTATAGTTCCATACGGGATCTGTGCTCTGGGTTTGTTGAAAGCCCTGTTCCGCTAACTTCAGAGCTGCTTCCAATTCACCAGACTGCAGCTGCGAATATGCTCCAGCGTAAAGCACAGACAGCGGCTGCTCCAAGTGGTGTTTGCACCCGGTTACCAGCACTATCAAAAGCAAGATGCCGCGTGCGACTACGGAATGGGAGGAATGCCACCACCGCCCGAGCCTCCACCTGCATGAATGGCCCCATCTCCCGCAGAGCACATATCCACACGAATCATGTTCAGATAGCGTCGCTCGTGATGGATGAGGACCTCGGCCAGATGAATGACGCCAAACTTTGGAACACAGATAATAGAGCCATATCCCTGGATTTCCGAGTCTTCCCCAACGTGCTTCTTCAAATCCAGGTGTCCCGCCGCCGTGCAGCGGTAAGTAGCCGTGGCGGGCTTTTTTGCTTTGGGTTGTTTCCATCCTGCTATCCGTTTAGAGACTCCATGCAACGCGTGGTATTGCGTTTCCAGATCCTGTAACTGCTTTTCCTTGAGATTCTTTAATCCAGACAGCATAAACAAGTGGTCCACTCTTTTTGCCTGGTGGGCCTGATCGAACTTTGAATATGTGTCATGCCGATGAAATTCATGTGTCGCCAATTTTACATCGACGGGATGGCCGCAGATGCGAAGATTCTCAAAGTGGCTGCCGGTGATATCAAAACTGGCTTCCTCCTCGCTGCCTTCGATCGGGGAATACACGGAGACACGGGAAACTACCTTGTCCGCTTTGATAATGTCAGCAATATTCAGCTCCTCAATCACAGAGGAAGAGTAGCTGGTATGCATGTCATGGCATTCATCAAAGCTGCCGCCTACTTCGGTATATGCGGCACGGAATGACAAGATGCCATCCAGCTTAAAATTATCTACGCGATTAAACCCGCGGCCTCCTGTGGAGGCGAGGGAGGTAGCTGCCTGCGCACTGATGCTGTGCCGTGCGGGCCGGAGTAGCTCGCCGGAAACACCAAAAGCAGATGCATGGTAAACGTGATTACAATGATGATGAGAGCACTTGGCCATCTTTTTTCTCCACTTAACCTGGAAAAGAACCGATAGGGGGCACCGGTACAGACGTGAGTTCTTTTGGCTACTCTAACACCACAGAGGGTGGCAGTCATAGCCAAAGTTACACAAGTCCAGGAGACGTACTATGTGAGAAAACGTTAACTGTAAGGTCTATTCCTGCAGATGGAAGCTGAATGTATATCGGGTTAGCTCGGACATCGTTCCGTCCTTATTCACTCCCTGAATCACTATCTGGTGGGTTCCTTCGTCCATGACTTGTGAATCCAGCAGCAGATTAATGGTTTCACTCGCCTGTTCTAAGGACACTGGGAAAGAGTATTTTAATTTGCCTGATTCAGTCAGAAGCTGACCTTCATAGCGGGTGTAAGAGCCCTTTTGCAGCAGTTGAAAGTTCAGATTAAAAAAACGCGTGTTTCTGGGTACCGTTACTTGTTTGATTCCTTCCGCTTTTGCCCCGTCGCTCAGAAAGGCAGCCGGCGCAACCTGTACGTGGCGAAATCCGCTGATGAGCCGGTTTTGGTACACGTTCAGGCCAATCGCGCAAAAAAGTAATGTGAATGCCACCATGGAAACCGGTTGCCGCATTCCGGACATGAGTGTGCCGATAAAGCCGGGGTGGGTGATCGTTCCCACCTCTTCCTTACTGATGTGGCGGAGCTGGCTCACAAACTCAGTGCCGGCCTTGACCTGCTCAAAGCAGACAGGGCAGGAAAACAGGTGGTCTTCATAAGCGTCGCGATCATCCTCAGTCAGTTCGCCAAGCAGGTAGCGTTCCGCGGTAAAATTTTTGATCGCTTCTTCGTGGTCCATTACTCTTGCATCCATAACCTTACCTCTAGATCTTTTGATTGGGCCGTGATTGCTCAAAAACCGTTAATTGCTTCTTTTCTTGTAAAGCTCTCCAAATTTGTTAATGGCCCGATGCAGCAGAACGCGAAGATAGTCGCGGTCCACTCCAAAATCGTTGCAAACATCCTCGCTGTCGCGTTCTTCAAAGAACCGCGCGCGCAGAATATGGCGATCTCTTTCCGGAAGCTCAGAGAGAATGGCCTGTACGAGCTGTCCGTGCTCATGGCGCTGCATGATCTCTTCCAGCCCCAATTGTTCATCAGCCACGTCCGTGGATTCGAGGGAATCATGCTGATTGCGATAATCAATGCGCCGGCTTTCCGAGAGAACGTGTTTGCATACGGAATGCACGTAGGAGCCGAACCCGCGAGGATTATTGACGCTGCCTGACTGCACGGCCAGCCATACGCGGCAGAAAGTTTCCTGGCGCACATCTTCAATCGTGTGCGAATCCACGCCCCGAGCGCGCAGTGTGATCCTTAGCCGCTCACTAAAATACGCAACAAAGTGGGCTTTGGTGGCGGCGTCACGGGCCCCGAGGCGACGGAGATATTCTTCATCGAAGGAATAGAAGTCCACTGGTGCTCTATTTAACCAGTATACTTCAGGCTCCGCTGCGGCCTTCTGCTTTCTGGAGCGAACGGGCATGCTTAAAGACGAATGATGCAGTGCGGCACCGCTTCGTTTTTTTATTTCGGCCCGGGAACGCAGAGGCACGCTTTTCACTCCATAAACTCCCAAAATGGCACACTCTTTATCATCAAAATCATTAAAGCCTGCGAAACGGCAAGTCAGAACCAAAATACAAACCCGGTTGTAAATCTCCCATGGCCAGGGCAGACATTGCTGTTACCGTAGCCAAAATTCCTTGTTCATCAAAATGAGATCGTGACTGGCCCGCACCCTCTACGGAAACTGGCGCAAGTGCGGCAGATCCGGGCCATGATCCATCCTGCAATTGCGTTTGACGGAGACCGGCCAGCAGTGTCCATGCAGTTTGTGTGCGCAGGTGCATCAGGCAACGCAGCAACAGAGACTGCTCCCACGTACCTTCCGCGGAAAGCTGGCAGGTCAGCTGGCGAACCGCGTTGACAATGAACCAGGGCGCCATGCCGGGCTCCCAATCCATAAGAACGGATGACACAAAAAATCTAGAGCTCAGACGGCAGGGGGCCCTTGGCAAATCCGTGCGAAGATGAGACGCAAGGAACTCGGAAGAAGCAGTATCAATGGAAGCCATGGCCCTGGCCGCGATAGCTGTAACATCAGAGCTGGAATTCGGAGCCTCAGGATGAATGGCAAACCCTCCGTTACTACGGCGGCAGCTCCTCACCAGTTCTATCGACTCGTCGGGTACTGCGCGTCCGTGCTGGCGCAAAGCCACAATTGACCACGCGGTAGAATCGGCGTCATCCGTTGATCCGGGGCCGCCAAATCCCCATCCGCCTTGTGGCGTCCGAATTTCCATGAGCCAATCCAGCGAATCTTCAATCTGCCGGCGTAACGAATGGCCGATGTAATGCGAGGGTATCTCTCCTAAGCGGGTAAGAGCATATGCTGTCACCCAGGACGCGGACTCCATAGAGGTAGGGTTGCAAAAGCTCCAATGTCTCTGCTTACGCCTGGAGAAAAGGAATTGCAGTCCGGCTGCTATGGCATCTGAATTGGAGCTACGCTGCCGGACAGGTAACACGATCCCCAGCGCTGTTGCGACTTGCTGATCAGACCTTAAGATTTGACGATCTAATTCAGATTGTTGGTCAGTCACAGATTGCTCCAAAGAGAGGGCTGGAGGCATTCAAAAAAGGAGCCAGACGCCCTACTGAAGAACTAGTGATAAATCAGGGACCAACGTTTCATGGCGCAGGGAAGAAACGAATGCAATTATTGCAATAATGACCTTAAGTTGTTTGTTTTGTAGTATTTAAATACATAGACAAAAGCGATAATTACCGCAAGAAAATAGCGGGTTGGGAAAGCAAGTCTTTTAACTGCCGGAACTAGTAATTCAGCGATGAATTCTTAGAAATTTTTATAATTTGCCATCAGCCATGATTTTGATTAACACGAAACTTCTTGCAATCTGAAAAAGATTTGCATTGCTTTCGACCATGTAAATAAAGCAGTGGTCGTTTAAGCCCATGGTTTCTTAACTGCAGATAGGGTACTGAAAAGAGCTTTGTAAAGAGCGCCGAAATGCATCAACACCGCAGGACATTAATTTTTCTAATCTGATAGCCAGCCTATATTTTTTTCGCTAGGGTTGACGCGTTTTCCAGCTTTCTTCCGGAACCACCAAAGGCTGAAAAACAAAGCTAGGGCCAACTTCAACAGCTCTGGTTAGCCACTGACGGAAACATCCCCGCTGTGACTCATCACGCCCGAAGTGTGTCCCTCCCCCCTTTTAGGAGACGACGACAATGAAAAAGAGCCGAAGAGACATATTGAAACTCGGCGCTATGGCAGGCGCAGGTGCGGTCCTA
>Ga0079219_10000149_pt1 | contig 11522 bp, 10 predicted proteins | sample GAControl_FD_77074 | JGI IMG/M metagenome (GOLD analysis project Ga0079219, IMG submission 77074) | Agricultural soil microbial communities from Georgia to study Nitrogen management - GA Control | ecosystem: Environmental > Terrestrial > Soil > Agricultural land | place: USA: Georgia...
CGGGTGTGCGGCAGCCAGCGGGTCCACTCCCAGTCGGCCCGGCCGCCGGCATCGGTGAGCACGACGATCGACAGGTCGCGCGGGCTGTGCAGCACCGCGGACTGGGCGACCAGCCAGCGCGCGGTGGCCTGCACCTCCCGGGCCGGCCCGGCGACGCCGAGCACGCCACCGGCCTCGATCAGCGGCACGGTCACCGGCACGTCCTCGAGCATCGGCGGCTCGGGCGTGTCCTTGGGTGAACCGCCGGTCAGCTCGATCGCCGAGCGCAGCCGGGCCGTGCCGAGCCGCAGCAGCAGCCGGTCGGAGTCCCAGCGGCGGCGCTCCCACAACCGGCGGCGCGGACCGAGCGCGGTGACCAGCACGGTAGCCGGGTCCGGCGCGTCGTGCCGGCGCATCCGGCGCTCCCACCGGGCCGCCTCGGTGATCTTCTTCTTCGCCTCGGCGAGATCACGCTTGTAGTCGGCGAGCTCTTGCCGGTAGGACCGCTTGCCCTGCCTGCGCTCGGTCAGCCAGCTGCTCAGCATCAGCACCGGGCTGAGCAGCGTGAACAGCAGGAACATCGGTGACTTGGTGATCAGGAACATGGCCACGCCGAGCAGCACCGGCGCCAGCGACGCCAGCAGCGGGATCGGTCGGCGCTGCCCGTCGGCCGGCTCGGCGGGCATCTCCACGGTGACGCTGGCCGGCGCCGGAGGCAGCCGCGGCGGCCGGTTGTAGGCGAGACCGCCGTCCTCGCTGGGCACCAGCGCCGCGTCCGGCGCCTCCGCCGGCACCACGGTGAACCGGCTGGTGCCGACGGCGACGACCTGCCCCGGCCGCAGCGCCCTCGGCTCGGTCAGCGGGCGGCCCTCGATCGTCGCCGGCGTCGCCCCGTCGTACGGCGTCCAGCGCACCTCCTGCGGGGTGACCTGCAGCCGGGCCTGCCGGGCGGCGACCGAGCCGTCGGCCACGTAGGCCTCGGCGTCGTGCGCGGCGCCGAGCACGAACTCGCCCAGCGGCAGCCGGTGCACGCGGCCGGCGTCCGGACCGCCCACCACCCGTACCTCGGCCACGCCGCCGACGTCCGGGTCGTGCACGCCGAGGCCGACGGGGCCGCCCAGACCGACCACCGCGCCCTCGCGCAGCGGGCTGACCGTCATCGGCAGGGACGGCTCGACCGGACGGCCGGCGATCCAGACGTCGGTGCCGGAGGGCGAGGTCGGGCCGTAGCCGTCGACGTAGCCCTCGACGCTGTCGGGCAGCCCCAGCGCGGCGCGCAGCGCGCGGGCCGCGTCGGCCACCGTGCTGTCTTTCTCCACGACCAGCACGACGTCCGCGGACCGGCCGCTGCGGGCGTCGACCGCGGTCAGCTGCACGTCCACCGGTGCTCACCTCCGGCCGAGCACCTTAGGCCATTCCGTCGCATTCGCGCGTTTTGTTGTCCACAAGCGGACCACCTGTCCACAGCCCGTCACTTGATGGGGATGGATCGCCCGAAAGTGCTTAGACTGCCCCCCGACCACGACCGGGCCCCGTCGACCGGAGCGACCACTGATGACCACCCAGACGACCAACGGAGAGCTGCCCACCCGTGCCGCCCGGCGCGCGGCCGGCTCCGTCGTCGCCGGCGACCGGCTCCCGGTCCCGACCCGGCAACGCCGGCCGCTGCTGGCGCTGCTCGCGCTGGTGCTGATCCTCGGCGGCGCGGCGCTGGCCGCGTCGCTGGTGCTGACCAGCGGCAAGAAGCAGGAATATCTGGTGGTCGCCCACGACATCGCGCTCGGCCAGACGCTGACCCGTGACGACTTCCGGCAGCAGGCGCTGGCCGCCACCAACTCGTCGCTGTTCGCGCCGGTGCCGGTCAGCGACTTCTTCACCCGGGTGCAGGGCAAGAAGGCGCTGGTCGCCCTCAAGCAGGGCTCGCTGCTGTCCGAGGGCACGTTCGGCAACGCGGTCACCCCGGCCAAGGGCCTGGTGCAGATCGCGCTCAACGTCCCCGACGGTCAATACCCGCGCACCCTCGTCGCCGGCGACGTGGTCAAGGTGCTCTACACCCCGCGCGGCAACAGCGGGCAGAACTCGGGGTCGACCAACTCCGGCGCCGCCGACGCCAAGCAGGTGCCGCACGCGCCGACCCTGATCAGCTCGGCGTTCGTGACCAGCGTCGACCCCAGCGCGGCCGGGCAGAACGCGGTCGTCGTCGGCATCGAGGTGCGCAACCGCGATCTCGGCACCGCGCTGGCCGACGGCCTGCCCGCGGTCACCGCGGCCAACGCGCAAGCAGCGATCACGATCGCCCGCCTCGACCCCGGCCACCAGTACGACAAGGGCGACGGCTGATGGCCCTGATCGCGCTGGCGGCCAACAAGGGCTCGCCCGGGGTCACCACCACCGCGATCACCATGGCCGCGGTGTGGCCGCGGCGGACGCTGCTCGCCGAGCTCGACCCGTCCGGCGGCGACGTCGCGCTGCGGTTGCGCGGGCCGCGCGGGGCGCCGCTGTCGCCGGAGCTCGGGCTGATCAGCCTCGCGGTCGGCGCCCGCCGCGGGATGCGCCCGGAGCAGGTCTTCGAGCACGTGCAGCGGCTCGACGGCGGCCTCGAGGTGGTCGTCGGGCTGTCCGCCGGCGAGCAGGGCAGCGGCCTGTCCGGGCTGTGGGGGCCGGTCGGCGAGCTGCTCGACCTGGCCCCGGGGGTGGACGTGATCGCCGACTGCGGCCGGCTCTACACCGGCAGCCCGGCGGCCGACGTGCTCGCGCACACGGCGGCCGTGGTGCTGGTGACCCGCCCGTCCATCGACGCGGTCGCCCACCTGCGGGCGAGGGCCGGCGCGGTGCTGCGCGAGCTCGACCGCCGCCCCGGCCGGCCGCCCCAGGTCTACACGGTCGTGGTGACCAGCCCGCGGGACGACTCGTCGCCCAAGCAGATCGAGCAGGTACTGCGGCAGGCCGGGCTGCCGGTCCCGGTGCTGGGCCGGGTCGCGCTCGACCCGAAGGGTGCCGGGCTGCTGGCCGGCGACTGGGTCGGCCGGCTCGACCGCTCGTTGCTGGTGCGGTCCGTCCGCGAGATCGCCCGCCAGCTGTCCGGGCGGCTCGGGGCTCCGGTGACGCGGTAGTGGCCATGGACCATGCGCTGGTGCGCCGGCTGCGCACCGAGGTCGCCGAGCAGATCGCCGGCCAGCGCCGCGACGACGCGGTGCTCGGGCTGGCCATGAGCCCGGAGGACGAGCGGCAGTACGCGCGGTCGCTCATCGCGCGCGCGCTCGCCTCGCACGCCCGGCTCGAGCTGGAGTCCGGCCGGGTGCCGCCGACCGCGGAGGAGGAGGAAGACCTCGCCGCCGCGGTGCACGCCGCGCTCTACGGCGTCGGCCGGCTGCAGCCGCTGCTCGACGACCCGATGGTGGAGAACGTCGACATCAACGGCTGCGACCGGGTCTTCGTCGGCTACGCCGACGGCCGCGAGCTCATGCTCGACCCGGTCGCCGAGACCGACGAAGAGCTGGTCGAGCTGGTCCAGACCCTCGCCGCCTACTCGGGGCTGTCCAGCCGGCCGTTCGACACCGCCAACCCGCAGCTCGACCTGCGGCTGCCGGACGGGTCCCGGCTCTCCGCGGTCATGGAGGTCACCAAGCGCCCGGTGGTCTCGATCCGGCGGGCCCGGCTGCCCAAGGTCTTCCTGTCCGACCTGGTCGGCAACGGGACGCTCGACCAGGGGCTGGCCGCCTTCATGCGGGCTGCGGTGGTGGCCCGCAAGAACATCATGATCGCCGGCTCCACCAACGCCGGGAAGACCACGATGCTGCGGGCACTCGCCAACGAGATCCCGCCGCACGAGCGGCTCATCACGGTGGAGCGGGCGCTGGAGCTTGGCCTGGACGAGTTCCCCGACCTGCATCCGAACGTGGTCGCGTTCGAGGAGCGGCTGCCCAACTCGGAGGGCCAGGGCCGGATCTCGATGGCCGAGCTGGTCCGCCGCTCGCTGCGGATGAACCCGAGCCGCGTCATCGTCGGTGAGGTCCTCGGCGACGAGATCGTGACGATGCTCAACGCGATGAGCCAGGGCAACGACGGCTCGCTGTCCACGATCCACGCCAACAGCTCGTCCGAGGTGTTCAACCGCATCGCGACGTACGCGTTGCAGGCCGCCGAGCACCTGCCGATCGAGGCCTCGCACATGCTCATCGCCGGCGCGATCAACTACGTGATCTTCGTCGAGCGCCGCAACGACTACCGGTCCGGCGGCCAGCTGCGCCGGTTCGTGTCCAGCGTGCGCGAGGTCAACGGGGTCGACGGGCGGGTCACGTCGAGCGAGATCTGGGCGCCCGGGCCGGACGGCCGGGCCCGGCCGGCGGCGCCGATCCAGGCGATCGACGACCTGGAAGCGGCCGGCTACCGGCCGGACGACTTCGGGCGGTGGTCCGGGTGATCTCCTCCGACCTGCTGCTCGCCCTGCTCGGCGGCGCGCTCGCCGGCGGCGGCGTGCTGCTGCTCATCGCGTCGCTGATCGGCTGGGCACCGCGGGAGGCGGCCGGACCGACGCTGACCGACCGGCTGGCGCCCGCGGACCTCGGCCGCCGGCTGCTGCTCGGCGGCGGGCTGGCGCTGGTCGCGTTGCTGGCCTCCGGCTGGCTGGTCGTCGCGGTCGGCGTCGGGCTGCTCGGGTTCTTCGCGACCAAGCTGTTCGGCGGCGCCACGCACGGTCGGGCCGAGGTGCTGCGGCTGGAGGCGCTCGCGTCCTGGACCGAGTCGCTCCGGGACACGATCGCCGGCGCGGTGGGGCTGGAGCAGGCGATCCCGGCCTCGTACAACGCCGCGGCGCCGATCCTCAAGCCGCCGCTGGCGCTGCTGATCGACCGGCTGCACACCCGCGAACCGCTGCCCGACGCGCTGCTGAAGTTCGGCGACGAGCTCAATGACCCCGGCGCCGACCTGATCCTCGCCGCGTTGATCCTCAACGCCCGGCTGCGCGGTCCCGGCCTGCGCGACGTGCTCACCGCGCTGTCCCAGGCGGCTCGCGAGGAGATGGACATGCGCAACCGGATCGAGGCGAGTCGCGCCTCGACCAGGCGCAGCGTGCAGATCATCACCGTGCTGACCCTCGTCGTGGTCTTCGGGCTGCGGTTCCTCAACCCCGACTACGTCGAGCCGTACGACTCCGTCGGCGGGCAGGTCACGCTGGCCGTGGTCTGCGGGATATTCGCCGCGGGGTTCCTCTGGCTGCGGCGCCTGAGCCGGTACGACACGGCCAGGCGGTTCCTCGACAGCCGGCCCGAGCGGCTCGCCACCCGGACGGGGGTGTCGTCGTGATCCTGTCCGCGGACCTGGTCTATGCGCTGATCGCGGGCGCGGTCGTCGGCCTCGGCCTGCTGATGTTCGTGGTGGCGCTGCGCCCGGCCCGCACCGGCATCGCCGCCGGCATCGCCCGCCTCGACGCCGACCGGCAGCCGTCCCGGTTCTCGGTGTCGGAGGCGCTGCTGTCCAACGAGGGCATGCCCAGCTGGCAGCTGCGGCTCGGCTCCCGGCTGGCGACCGCGTTCGAGGTCCGCGGGTTCCGGGTCACCTCACTGCGCTCGGACCTGGCGGTGCTCGGCCGGTCGCTGGAGGGCTTCCTGGCCAGCACGGTGCTGTTCGGGGTCGGCGGGTTGCTGTTCGGCCCGGTGCTGGCCGCGAGTGCCACCGTCGCCGGGATCCAGCTCGGCTTCACCGTGTCGGTCGGGGTCACGATCCTGTTCGCCCTGCTCGCGGCGCTGCTGCCGCTGGCGTCGGTGCGGCGGGAGGCGGCGGCGCGGCGGCAGGACTTCCGGCACGCGGTCGGCGCGTTCCTCGACCTGGTCTCGATGAACCTGGCCGGCGGCCGCGGGGTGCCCGAGGCACTCACCGCGGCGGCCTCGATCGGCGGCGGCTGGCCGTTCGCCCGGCTGCGCGACACGCTCGCGTTCGCCCGGTTGCAGGGCCTCACGCCCTGGGCGGCGCTCGGCCGGCTCGGCGACGAGGTCGGCATCAACGAGCTGCGTGACCTGGCCGCGGCGCTCGCACTGGTAGCCGACGACGGTGCCAAGATCCGTGACTCGCTGGCCGCGCGGGCGGCAACGCTGCGGCGGCGGGAGCTGGCCGAGATGGAGGGCCGCGCCGGTGAGCGGTCCCAGTCGATGCTGGTGGCGCAGATGCTGATTGTCCTCGGATATCTCCTTTTCCTGGCCTACCCGGCAGTAATCCGGATTCTGTAGGTTCGGGCGGTACCGCACGCAGGTACCATTCGTCGGTCCGCCGCGATCTTCCCCATGATCACGAGGAGCAGCAGTGTTCAATCTCTTCGACCACCCGATGGTCGCGTTCACGATGGCCTTCGTGCGCACCCGGCTGGAGCCGCTGCGGGAGCGCAGCGAGCGGGGGGCATCCGCGCTGGAGACGGCGATCATCTCGGCTGTGCTGATCGCCGCGGCCGTGCTCATCGGCAAGATCGTGATCGACAAGGTCAACGGCGCCGGCGAGACGGTGAAGAACGAGCAGATCCCCGCTGCGCCGTGACCCGCCGGCTGCCCTGGCGGCGGCGCCCCGCCCAGGGTGACCGCGGCTCGGGCAGCCTCGAGTTCGCGGTGCTGTCGCTGGCGTTCCTGCTGCTGGTGTTCATGACCGTGCAGGCCGCGCTCTATTACCACGCCCGCAACGTGGTCAAGGCCGAGGCTGAGGGCACCGCGCGCGCCGTCCGGGCCTACCCGACCAACGCACAGCTGGCCGACAGCGTCCCGTCGGCCCAGCAGGTGCAGACGCTGGCCCGCGCCGCGGCGCTGGACCAGTGGGAGCGGCTGGACAACAGCGGCGACACCACCAGCCGGCCGGTGGTCGACGGCCGTATCACCGGCCTCAACCAGGTGCAGGTCACGGTGTCGGCGGACCCGATCATGCTGATCCCGGGAATCTTCGGGAAGAGCAAGCTGACGATCACCGCGACCGCCGGTGGGCCGTTCGAGGTGTTCAAGCGCTCGGGGGAGGACTGAGCATGACCCGGCAGCTCGGCGTCGGCGGCAGGCGTCGCGAGCGCGGCTCCTTCTCGCTGGAGCTCGCGGTGCTGGCGCCGGCGTTGCTGCTGGTGATCTCGTTCATCATCTCGGTGGGCCGGGTGACCGAGGGGCGGGCGTTGGCCGAGGGCGCCGCCCGGGACGCGGCCAGGGCCGCGACGATCAACCACAACGGCAACGCCGAGGCGGCGGCGCGAGCGGCGTACGACGCGGCGACCAAGGGACACGACTGCGCCAACCTGGTGATCACGCCGCGGGTGCCGGTGCCGGGCGGATCGGTCACCGCGACGGCGAGCTGCCGGGTGACGACGCTGTGGGGCAAGCAGACGATCACCCGGACGTCGGTGTCCGCGGTCGACATCTACCGGGGGACGGACTGATGCGCGGGTTGCGCCGGCAGGGCCCGCCGGGCTCCGTCGGCCCACTGGGCTTCCTGGGCCGATTGGGCTTCCTGGGCTCCTTGGGCCAATTGGGCTCCCTGGGCCGACTGGGCTTCCTGGGGCCATTGGGCTGCCTGGGCCGAGTGGGCTCCATGGGCCCACTGGGCTCGCTCGGTCGGCTGCGTCCTTCCGGGCGGCCGAGCCGTTCCCGGCCGCTGAGCCTCCCGCGGAAGGCGCGCTCTTCCCGGCGGTTGAGGGTGTGGCGGGAGGCCGAGCGCGGGTCGGCGGCGCTGTTCGTGGCGATCTTCGCCCCGGCGATGATCTTCATGGCCGGGCTGGTCATCGACGGCGGGGCCGCCCTGGAGGCGAAGCAGCGGGCGTCGGACATCGCCGAGCAGGCGGCCCGGGCCGGTGCCGGGCAGTGCGACGTCGCGCTGCTCCGCTCGCAGGGGATCTGCTTCGTGGACAAGGGCCTGGTGCCGGCGGCGGTCGCGCCGTACCGCAACAGCCCGGGTGTGACCGACTTCGGCTGGGTGCCGTTGGCGGATCCGGACCACCCCGGGCAGGACAACGGTGTCCGAGTTACGGTCACTATGACGTTTCGTACGACTTTGCTCGGTATCATGCCGAAGTTCAAGACGTTGACGATCACCGAGCGGGCCGACGCGGTCGCGGTCACCGGGTTGTGAGGGGCAGGCACAGGTGGGCAGGACGATGTCGAGAGCGCCGCTGGAGGGCACGCGGCGGGTGAGCCGCGGAGGCGACGTGCTGCGCGGGTCGGTCTCCGCGCTGCTGCTGCTCGGCATCGTGGTCGGCATCCCGGCCGCGCTGGTGGCCGTCGTGGGCAACCCGATCCCCGAGATCCCGCGCGATCCGCTGGGCGGGCAGGTGCCGATCGAGTTCGTGCTCGACGTCATCGTCTGCATCGTCTGGCTGGCCTGGGCGCAGCTGGTGTCCTGCCTGATCGTCGAGCTGGTGGCCGGGGTCAGGGGCAGCGGCCTGCCGTGGCGGGTGCCGTTCGCGGCCGCCGCCCAGCAGGACCTGGCTCGCCGGCTGGTGACGGCCGTGCTGCTGCTGGCCACCGCCGGCCACGGGTTGCAGAGCGCGCACGCGCCGGCCGGTCCGCCGGCCGCGGCGCCGGCCGCGGTCGCCTCGGTCTCCGGTGCGATGGACCAGGTCGCGGTGGCCACGGTCGGGCAGGCGGACGCAGCGGCCCGGCAGGCGGACCAGGCCCGGACCGCGCCCGCCCGGAGTGAGGCGCCGGCCACTCCGCACGGCACGAAGCAATACGTGGTGATGCCGCCCCAGGGTCGCCACCACGACAGCCTGTGGGACATCTCCGAGCGCTATCTGGGATCCGGCATCCGTTATCGGGAGGTGTTCGAGCTCAACAAGGGTCGGCCGCAGCCGGACGGGTCGAAGCTGACGCTGGAGAGCCTGATCCGGCCCGGCTGGACTCTGATCATGCCGGCGGACGCGCGCGGTGAGGGCCTCGTCGAGGTGAGTCCCGACCTGCCGACCCCGAACGCAACGATGACCGGCAACGGCGGCACCGACTCGACCAACGCCCACTCCGCGCACGCGGCCCACCCCGCCGACGGCTCCGTCCCCGGCCCCGGCTCCCACTCCCTGTCCGCCCCCGGCTCCCTCGCCGGTGCCGGGCCGCACGCGGGTTCCGGACCCTTGTCGGGTTCCGGCTCCCTGTCCGGCCCGGGTCTGCTGTCCGGCTCGGGTCCGGTGTCCGGCTCGGGTCCGGTGTCCGGCTCGGGTCCGGTGTCCGGCTCGGGTCCGCTGTCCGGCTCGGCCACGGGCGCCGGATCGCCCATCGGCCCTGACTCGCCCGCCGGTGCCTCGGCTGCGGTGAACGGGAGCGGGTGGGCGCCGGGCCCGGGCTCGGCGCACGGCGTGGGGAGTGGGGCGGGGACGGTCGGCGGACCGCTGGCGCGGGCCGGGGCCGACGGGCGCGCGATCGGCGGGCAGGCGCGCGCGCCGGAGCGGTCGCCCGAGCTGCCGTGGGATCTGGTCGGCGCGGAGCTGCTGGCCGCCGGCGTGCTCGAGGTGCTCGTCGCGCTGCGCCGCCGCCGGGCCGCCGTGCGCCGCGCCGGCAGCACGGCCCTGCTGCCGGACGCCGAGGCCGCCGCGGCCGAGGTCGCGATCCGGCTGGGCGCGGACCCGGCCGGCGCCGACTACCTCGACCGCGCCCTGCGCACGCTCGCCCGCACGCTGGCCGAGCACGACCGCCCGGTCCCCGAGGTGTACGCGGCCCGGCTGTCCACCGATGCGCTCGAGCTGCTGCTCGCCGTCCCGCAGCACCAGGCCCCGCCGCCGTTCGTGGCCGAGAACGGCGGATCCCGCTGGGTGCTCGACCGCTCGACGCCGCTGCCGGCGGTGGACGGCGTTGCGGCGCTGCTGCCGGGGCTGGTCTCGGTCGGCGGCGACGGGCACGGGCGGATCTTCGTCGACCTGGAGAGCTGCGGCGGCGCGATCTGCGTGGCCGGCGATCTCGACCGGGCCCGCAGCGTGGTCGCCGCGGCCGCGGTCGAGCTGGTCACCAACCGGTGGTCCGACGACATGCGGGTCACGCTGGTGGGCTTCGGCTCGGCGCTCGCGCCGATCAGCGAGGACCGGCTGCGTTGCGTCGACTCGCTGGACGAGGTGGTCGAGGGCGTCACCGACCGGCTGTCGGCCGGCCGGCAGGAGCTGTCCGCGGCAGGGATCGACTCGGTGCTCACCGGGCGGGTCCGCGGTCTGCGCGGCGACGGCGTGACCCCGGACTTCCTCGTGCTGGCCAGCCCGCCGGCCTCGGAGCAGCTGGCCGAGCTGCAGGACTGGGCCCGCTCGGCCCGGCGCGCGCCGCTCGGCATCCTCATCGCCGGCGAGGTGCCGAGCGCGCGCTGGCGGTTCGAGATCGACGACCGCGGGATGCTCGACACCGGTGTGCTCGGCGTGACGGTCGGGGCGCAGCTGCTCACCGCGCGCAGCTACGCGGCGCTGGCCCGGCTGATCCGGGCCGAGGCCGCCGTCGCCCAGCCGGAGCCGGCCGCGGCGCCGCCGGTGTGGGGGCCGGTCTCGGCGGCCACGTACGAGCCCGCCGGCGAGCTGGTCGTGCCGCACCTGCCGCGGCCGGTCGACCTGGACCGCGAGCCGGCGGTGCTGCTGCGGATCTTCGGTGAGCCGGCCGTGGACGGCACCGACCGGCTGCTGCCGGGTACGCCGCTGGCGCTGGAGATCGCCGGCTTCCTCGCGCTCTCCGGCGGGGTGACGCCGCGGGCGCTGGCCGCGTCGGTCTGGCCGTACGGGGTGACGGCGGCCGAGCGGGACGCGACGCTGGCCCGGGTCGGCGACTGGCTCGGCACCGACGCCGACGGGAACGCCCGGCTGCGGCTGGACGGGGACGGGCGGCTGCACCTGTCCGACGATGTGCAGCTCGACTGGCACCTGTTCGTCGCGCTGGCCGAGCGTGGCGACGAGTCCGACGTGCTGCGGGCGCTGGAGTTGGCCCGCGGGCCGCTGCTCGAGCCGCACCTGCCGCGGCGTTACACCTGGGTCGCGCGTGACCCGGTGGCGCACGAGATGCCAGCGTTCGTGGCGGACGTGGCGCACCGGGCGGCGGCCGGCTACCTGGCCGCGGGCCGGCTGGACGGGGCGATCGCCGCCGCGCGGGCCGGGCTGCGGGTCGAGCCGGCCTCCGGCGTGCTCTGGGACGACCTGGTGCAGGCGATCCGGGAGCGCGACGGCGAGGCGGCGGCGAACCGGGCGCTGACCGACAAGGCGGCCGCGGTCAACCCGCCGGCGACCGATCCCCGTCGCATCCCCGTCCGCCTGACCGCCTAGCCAACCCCTCGACCGACCCGGCAGCCACAACCCACAGGGCACCCCAGCCGCGTGACCGGCCGGCGGCCACGGATGCCGTGGCACGCGCCCCGGCCGGCCGGCACGGGACGCCGCGCCAGCCGGCCGGCGGCCACGGACGCTGATGCACGCACCCCGGCCGGCGACCTCGGAAGCCGCGGCAGCGGCCGGCTGAGCCTGTTCGGCGGCGGCTCAGCTGGGCAGGACCTGACGCATGGTGTTCATCTTCGGCTTCCGGGTCTACAGCCAGTGGCTGGCCACGGTGGCGTACGTCTGCGAGAACTGCGGGCAGCAC
>Ga0079219_10000153_pt1 | contig 11380 bp, 11 predicted proteins | sample GAControl_FD_77074 | JGI IMG/M metagenome (GOLD analysis project Ga0079219, IMG submission 77074) | Agricultural soil microbial communities from Georgia to study Nitrogen management - GA Control | ecosystem: Environmental > Terrestrial > Soil > Agricultural land | place: USA: Georgia...
ACGAGCACCGACTCGGACACGCGCGTGGAGTAGTCGATCGCGTGCGCGCCGAACGAGTCCTGGAGGATGCGCTCGATCCGGCGCCGGTTCTCCGTGTTGAAGCGGTCGCGCGGGATGAAGACGAGGCAGGAGAGGAAGCGGCCGAAGGGGTCGCGCCGCACGAACAGGCGCAGCCGCTGGCGCTCGCCCAGGTGCAGGATTCCCATGACGATGTCGAACAGCTCGCCGACCGGGGTCTGGAACAGCTCGTCGCGCGGGTGGGTCTCGAGGATCTCCACGAGCTCCTTGTAGTTGTGGCTCTCCGGCGGGAAGTCGGCGCGCGCGAGCACCGCCTCGTACTTGCGCCGCACCAGCGGGATCTCGCTCGGGTGGGCGCGGTAGGCCTTGTGCGTGTAGAGGCCGAGGAAGCGCCGTTCGCCGATCACCCGGCCGGTGTCGTCGAAGCGCTTCACGCCCACGTAGTCGAGGAACGCGGGGCGGTGCACAGTGGCGCGCGAGTTCGCCTTCGTCACGTTCAGGAGGTACGGCGCGAGCGCGAGCGCGCGCACGCCCGCGGGGAGCTTGTCGAAGCGCCGCGAGCTGCTGCGGGCGCCGCCCTCCTGGCGCAGGATGCCGAGGCCCGTCCCCTCGATGTCGGAGATCCGGACCTCGCCGTTCTCCTCGGTGAGCTCGTAGTCGCGGAAGCCGAGGAAGGTGAAGTTGTCGTCCGCCAGCCACTCGAGGAACGCCTTCGCCTCGGCGTCCGCCTCCACCGGGGTGGTCGCCCTGTCCACCTCCGCGGCGAGCTCGAGCGCGCGCTCGCGCATGGACGGCCAGTCCTCGACGACCGCGCGCACCTCGCCGATCACGTGCAGCAGGTGCTCGCGCAGGGCCTCGAGGCGCTCGGGATCGGTCTGGCGGTCCACCTCCACGTGGATCACCGACTCGGCGATGCTGCCCTCCACGTCTTCGGAATGGGGCGGAAGCACCTCGGTGAGCTGCCCGCCGCCGCCGCGCCGCACCCGCATCACCGGGTGGACGAGCAGGTGGATGCCGTACGCGCGCCGGTTCAGCTCCATTCCCACCGAATCGATGAGGAACGGCATGTCGTCGGTCACGATCTCGATCGCGGTGTGGGTCGACTCCCAGCCGGCACTGTCGAAGTGGGGGTTGTAGAGCCGGACCTTCGTCTCGCCCGGCTGGCGCACGCGCGCGAACTGGAAGTGGGAGAGGGCCGCGCCGTAGGCGTCGAGCTCGGTCCGCTCCGTCATGTCGTCGGGCGAGACCCAGCGGTAGTACTGGCGCGCGAACGCCTCCGCGTCGGGCGCCTCCTCGGCGGAGAGCTTCTCGCGGAGGCGCGAGCAGACGCTCTCTATGAGCGCCTCATCGACCTCCTCGACTGTGGCCGGTCCCCTTCTAGTGACCATGTGCTGGGCTGCGAGCTCCTCAAGGCGAGTCTACGACCAGCGATCGGTGGCGAGCTGAAATCCAGTCATAATCGCCCTGGCTGTGGTATTCGCGCACGTCGCCGGGATTCCCGTGGAGGAAACGGTTCTCTCGTTTGCTCCCGTCGGCCTGCTCGCGTTCAGCGTCGGGGTTCGCTCGATGTGGCGGCGCGCCATCCGGCGGGTCCGGAAGAAATAGACGCCGCCCGGCGTCGTACATCGCATGAGCCGAACTTCCCTCATAGCGATCACCGCTGTCCTCGTATCAAGCTCCGCAGTGGCCGCGCAGGCGGCATCGTCCAGATCCATCACGCTCAAATCGGAGAGCGCAACCGGGATGAGCACGAACGTGCTCGCCGCCCCGAACGGCCGGACTCTCTACCGGCTCAAGCCCGAGACCGCCCATCACGTCCTCTGCAAGACGGATTGCCTGCAGTTCTGGCCGGCGCTGACCGTGAAGTCGAAGTCGACCAAGGTCAAGCTTCCCCAGGGCATCAAGGGCAAGATCGGCTACCTGAAGCGCGGCAAGCGCTGGCAGGTGACGCTCAGCGGCAAGCCGCTCTACACCTACAGCGGCGATTCCGCCGCCCACCAGGTGAACGGGCAGAACATCAAGACCTTCGGCGGCACCTGGTTCTCGTTCCCGGTGAAGTCGGGCACGACCCAGCAGTCGCCGCCGCCGGCGACGCCGAACCAGTCACCGCCGCCCCCGATGTATCCGCCGTATACCTACTGATCAGTACTCGATCACGGTCCTGATGCCGTCCTGGGCGTGCATCAGGTCGAAGCCCTTGTTCACCTCGTCGAGCTTGATCCGGTGGGAGACGAACGGGTCCACGTCGATGTCGCCGGCCAGCCAGCGGTCCACGAGCTCCGGCACCTGATCGCGTCCCTTCACGCCGCCGAACGACGAGCCGCAGATGCGGCGGCCGGTGATCAGGAAGCGGGGAATGACCTCGAGCTTCTCGCCCTTGCCGGCCACGCCGATCACGGTGCAGAGGCCCCAGCCCATGCGCGCGGCCTCCACGGCCTGGCCCATCACCGACACCAGCCCGGTGGCCTCGAAGGTGTAGTCGGCGCCGAAGCCGCCTGTCTCGTCGAGCACGCGCTGCACGATGTCGTCGCCGCCCTTCCACAGGTCGGTGGCGCCCTGGCCGCGCGCCAGCTCGAGACGGTCGTCGGAGAGATCCACCACGATGATCCGCTCGGCGCCCTGGAGGCGGCATCCGGCCACCGCCCCGAGGCCGACCATTCCGGCGCCGAACACCACGCAGGTGGAGCCGGGCTCGACCTTGGCCGTGTACATCGCGGCGCCCAGGCCGGTGGAGAGTCCGCACGCGAACAGGCAGGCACGGTCGAGCGGCGCGTCCTTCGACACCTTCGCCAGCGCGATCTCCGGCATCACCGTGGCTTCGGCGAACGTGCTGGTGCCCATGAAGTGACGAATCGGCTCGCTGCCGCGTGAGAGGCGGGTCGTGCCGTCGGGCAGGTAGCCACGGTTCTGCTCCTCGCGGATCGCCATGCAGAGGTTGGTCTTCGGGCTCTTGCAGTGCACGCACTCGCGGCACTGGGGGGAGAAGAGCGTGACCACGTGGTCGCCCACGGCCAGATCCTTCACGTCGTCGCCGATCGCCTCCACCACGCCGGCGCCCTCGTGGCCCAGCACCGTTGGCGAGTAGCCGGAGGGGTCGGCGCCGGAGGCCGTGTACATGTCGGTGTGGCAGATGCCGCAGGCGTCGAGCCTGACCAGCACCTCGCCGGCCTTGGGGGCGCCCAGGTCGACCTCCTGGACCGCCAGCGGCGACCCGAACTCCTCCAGCACGGCGGCGCGAATCCGCATCTACTTGCTCCTCTCCTCGGGGCCGGACGCGGACAGTGTCGCGGCTAGCTGCCCGCGGAGCAATCCTCGGCGCCCCCGCTCTCGGCGCCGGGGAGCCGGGCCAGCAGCTCGGAGAGCTGCTTCAGCTCGGCCTCCGAGTAGCGCTCCTCGCAGATCGTGCGGATCGCGAGAGTGTGGCTGGCCGAGGCCTCCTTCAGGCGCTCGAGGCCGGCCTCGGTGATCACCGCGTAGCTCACGCGCGCGTCGTCTGCGCACACGCCCTTGCAGACCAGGCCGAGCTGCTCGAGTCCGTCGAGCAGACGGGTGATCCCGGAGGGCGTTAGCTGGAGACCCTCGGCGAGATCGACACGCCGCAGCCGGCCCTCGTCCGCCCGGGAGAGGAGGAGCAGCGCCTCGTAGTCGTTCACGCTCAGGCCGTGGTCGCCCTGGAGCTGGGCGCTCACGATCCGCCGCAGCGCGGCGTGGCCGCGCAGCAGCCGCACCCACATCTCGAGGGCGCTAGGCTGTTGATCTCTCAATAGTTGACTACTCATGTATCAGTCGCTAAGATGGTTGACGAGTCAACTATATAGCTCGATCTCAAGGAGGTTTTGAATTGAGCACGACAGAGACAACTCGGGGTGCCCTTCCCGCCGGGACGTGGAATCTCGACCCAGTTCATACGTACGCGGGGTTCGCGGTGAAGTACATCGCCGGAACGTTCCGCGGAAGCTTCTCGCCGATCGACGCCAAGCTCGTGGTGGGCGAGGACGGTAGCGCGACCCTTACGGGATCCGCTCCGGTCTCCGGAGTGAAGGTCCAGGAGGAGAACCTGAGCGGCCATCTTCAGTCGCCCGACTTCTTCGACGCGGAGCGCACGCCGCAGATCACGTTCAACTCCACCGCCGTCAGCGTATCCGGGGAGGAGATCACCGTCACCGGCGATCTGACCATCAAGGGCACGACCCTTCCGGTCATCGCCCGGGGCAGCGTGAGCGAGACCACCGAGTACAACGGGGTGGAGCGCGTCAGCCTGAATCTCGAGGCTGAGGTGGACCGCACGAACTTCGGCATCAACTGGAACGCGCCTCTCTCCGGCGGCAAGCAGGCCCTGGCCAACGCCGTGACCATCACCGCCGAGCTCGCGTTCGCGAAGGAGTAGCGGATGAAGGTCCTCGCAATCTCGGGAAGCCTCCGAGCCGATTCCCACAACAGCAAGCTGCTGCGCGCGGCGGCGGAGCTCTTTCCCGCCGGCGTGGAGGTGGAGATCTGGGACGGCTTGAGGGAAGTCCCCCCGTACGACGAGGACGACGACGGCGCTGACGCGCCGGCGGCCGTGGCGCAACTGCGCGCCGCGATCGCCGGCGCCGACGCGCTGTTCTTCGCCACCCCGGAGTACAACCACTCGATTCCGGGCGCGCTGAAGAACGCGATCGACTGGGCGTCCCGCCCCGCCGGTGCCAGCGTGTTCCTGAACAAGCCGGTCGCCGTCGTTGGAGCCAGCACCGGCGCCTTCGGTGCCCTGTGGGCTCAGGCCGAGCTGCGCAAGGTGCTCGGCGCCACCGGCGCCCGCGTGGTGGACGGCGAGCTGGCCCTCGGCCACGCACACGAGCGCTTCGCCGAGGACGGCGGCCTGCGGGACGAGAACCTCCGGATGGAGCTGCAGGAGCTCGTGGACATGCTCCTGTCGGTCACGCGCGCGCGCGAGGCCATCGCGGCGTAGCCGCGCCGCCTGTGGCAGGCTTCCGGGCGCGATGAGCGACGACCCGGTCCTGCAGGAGCGTCGCGGGCACGTCCTGCTCGTGACGCTGAACCGCCCGGATGCGCGCAACGCGGTGAACGCCGCGCTGGCGCAGGGAGTGGCGGATGCGCTCGACGCGCTGGACGCCGACCCGGAGCTGCGCGCGGGCGTGCTCACCGGCGCGGGCAAGGGCTTCTCCTCGGGAATGGACCTCAAGGCGTTCGTCACCGGCGAGCGCCCGTGGGTCGGCGACCGCGGCTTCGCGGGCATCACCCGGCGGGCGGCCGAGAAGCCGCTGATCGCCGCCATCGAGGGGTTCGCGGTGGCGGGCGGCCTGGAGATCGCGCTCTCGTGCGACCTGATCGTGGCTGGGCGGGACGCCCGCCTCGGAATCGCCGAGGTGAAGCGCGGCCTGGTGGCCGCCGGCGGCGCGCTGCTCCGGCTGCCGCGCCGGATCCCGTACCACCTGGCGATGGAGATGGCACTGACCGGCGACTTCATCGACGGCGCGCGCGCGTACGAGCTCGGATTGGTCAACCGCGCGGTCGAGCCCGGGACCGCCTTGGAAGTTGCGCTCGGGCTGGCCGAAACGGTTGCCGCGAACGCGCCGCTGGCGCTGGCGGCGTCGAAGCGGCTGGTGTCCATGGCGCAGACGGTCGACGAGCCCGACGCGTGGCAGCTCAACGACGAGATCTCCGGCCCGGTCTTCGCCTCCGAGGACGCCCGCGAGGGCGCCACGGCGTTCGCGGAGAAGCGGGCGCCGGACTGGAAGGGCAAGTAGTCTCGCAATCGATTGCAGGACTGGCCCGCCGCGCCTTGGGTTGATCTTTTAGCGCAGCCGTGCAAACGTTTGCAGGATCGACGCGAAAAGCGGTGAACTGCTCGCCGGGTACGAACGGATGCTGCTCCTACGCCGCTTCGAGGAGGCGATGCAGCGGCTGTTCCTGCGCAATGAGATCCACGGCACGGTGCACCTGTACATCGGGCAGGAGGCCGTCTCGGTCGGGGTCTGCTCGGCGCTCCAGGACGACGACTGGGTGGCCGCCACCTACCGCGGCCACGGCGCGGCGCTGGCGCGAGGCATGCGGCCGGAGGCGCTCGCCGCCGAGTTGATGGGCCGCTCGACCGGCGCCTGCGGCGGGCGCGCCGGATCGATGAACATCGTGGATCTCGAGCACGGGCTGATCGGCTGCTTCGGGATCGTGGGAGGCAGCATCGCCGCGGCGACGGGCGCCGGCATGTCGGCCGCGCGGGAGGGTCGAGTGGCGGTCGCCTTCTTCGGCGACGGCGCCGCCAACCAGGGCTACTTCCACGAGTGCCTCAACTTCGCGCAGGTGATGCGCCTGCCGGTGGTCTACGTCTGCGAGAACAACGGCTACGGCGAGTTCACACCGACGGACGCCGTGACCGCGGGCGGGGACATCGCGGCGCGGGCGGCCACGCTCGGCATGCCCGCGCAGAAGGTCGACGGCAACGACCTCGAGGCTGTCAGCACGGCGGCCCGAGCGGCGGTGGCAAATGCGCGGGCGGCGTCGGGGCCCGCGTTCATCGAGGCGATGACGTATCGCCACGTGGGCCACTCGAAGTCCGACCCGGGCGCGTACCGCCCCGAGGGCGAGCTCGACAAGTGGCTCGAGCGCGACCCGCTCAGCGTCGTTCGGGCCCGCCTAGACGAGAAGCAGGCGGCGGAGGCGGAGCGCGTGGTGGAGGAGCGGATCGAGCGGGCGGTGGAGACGGCGCTGGCGGCGCCCTATCCCGAGGCTGCCATGACGCGCGCGCGGGAGTACGCCCCGTGACGCTCGACTTCCGCACCGCGATCCGCGAGGCGCTGGCCGACGAGCTCGAGCGCGACGAGCGCGTGCTCTTCTTCGGCGAGGACGTGGCCGCCGCCGGCGGCGTGTTCGCCGTCACGCCGGGACTCAGGGAGCGCTTCGGCCCCGGCCGCGTGATCGACACGCCCATCTCCGAGCTCGCGCTGGCGGGCGCCGCGTTCGGCAGCGCCGTGACCGGCCTGCGGCCGGTGATCGAGATCATGTTCGGCGACTTCATGCCCCTGGCGATGGACTCGCTCGTGAACCAGGCGGCCAAGTACTGGTACATGTCGAACGAGCAGGCCAGCGTCCCGCTCGTGGTGCGCTGCGCCGTGGGCGCCGGCGGCCGCTTCGGCGCGATCCACTCGCAGAATCCGAGCAGCTGGTACCAGGGCGTGCCCGGCCTGAAGGTCGTCTGCCCGGCGTTCCCCGGCGAGGCCAAGGCGCTGCTGAAGGGCGCGATCCGCGACGACAACCCGGTGCTGTTCCTCGAGCACAAGCGGCTCTACTCGCTGAGCGAGGAGCAGACGCCGGAGAACGGGGCGCTTTCGGCGGGCGAGGCGCGGGTGGTGCGGGCCGGGGGAGACCTCACGCTCGTATCGGTGATGAAGGGCGTGCACGACGCGCTCGCCGCCGCCGCCCTTCTGGCCGCCGACGGTGTGGAGGCGGAGGTGATCGACCTGCGCTCGTTGCGCCCGCTCGACCTGCGGACGGTGCTCGCCTCGGTGGGCCGCACGAACCGGCTGCTGGCGGTGGAGGAGGGACCGGCCCTCGGCGGCTGGGCCACCGGACTGGTCGGCGCGGTCGCGCAGGCCGCTCTCGAGGACCTCGACGACGTCTGGGTGCTCGCCACACCGGAAACGCCGATCCCCTACAGCCCGCCGCTCGAGGACGCGTTCCTGCCGGGCGCGGAAGCGATCGCCGACTCGGTCCGTGCGCGGCTTCGTCTTCCGGCGGAAAGGAGTTGAGATGGGCAGCACGTTCGGACTCAACACGGTGGACTGGGAGCAGCGGGTGGACGTCGACCGCCTGCGCCGCGAGCGCCTCGCGCGCGTGAAGGCGCTGCTCGAGGAATCGGAGCTCGGGGCGCTGCTCTGCTTCGACATGGCGAACATCCGCTACATCACCGCCACGCACATAGGCACGTGGGCGATGGACAAGCTCGCCCGCTTCTCGCTGCTGATGCGCGACGCCGAGCCGATCGTGTGGGACTTCGGCTCCGCGGCCCGCCACCACGACAGGTACTGCCCGTGGCTCGAGGGACGCTCGCCGGCCGGCATCTCGACCATGCGCGGCGCGATGTCCCCCGAGAGCGGGCGCGCCGAGGACGTCGCGGAGAAGGTCCGGCACGAGCTGGAGGCGCGCGGCCTGCTCGGCGAGCCGCTCGGCGTCGACGTGATCGAGCCGCCGGTGTGGTTCGCGCTCCAGCGCGCCGGGATCGAGATCGCCGACGGTCAGCAGCTCATGCAGCGGGCGCGTGTGATCAAGACGCGCGACGAGATCACGCTGCTCGACACCGCCTGCATGATGGTCGACTCGGCGTACGAGGAGCTCTACAAGAAGCTCGCCCCGGGGCTGCGCGAGAACGAGTGCGTGGGCATCGTGAGCAAGAAGCTCTACGACATGGGCTCGGAGCACGTGGAGGGCGTGAACGCGATCTCGGGCGAGCGCTGTAGCCCGCACCCGCACGTCTACAGCGACCGGGCGCTGCGACCGGGAGATCCCGCGTACTTCGACATCCTCCACTCGTACCTGGGCTACCGCACCTGCTACTACCGCACGTTCGCGGTGGGGAGCGCGTCGCCCGCGCTGGTGGATGCCTACAAGCGCTGCCGTGACCTGCTCGATCGCGCCATCGCGCTCGTGCGGCCGGGCGTGACGACCGCCGAGGTGGCGAGCGTCTGGCCGCGGGCCGAGGAGTTCGGCTTTCCCAATGAGGAGGCCGCCTTCGCCCTCCAGTTCGGGCACGGCGTGGGGCTCTCGATCTGGGAGAAGCCGATCATCAGCCGCCTGGTGTCGCTCGACCATCCCGAGACCATCGAGGAGGGAATGGTGTTCGCGCTCGAGACGTTCTGGCCGGCGTCCGACGGCTGGTCCGCGGCCCGCATCGAGGAGCAGCTCGTGGTGACCGCCGACGGCTGCGAGGTGATCACGCGCTTCCCCGCGGAGGATCTGATGGTCGCCGGTCGCGAGCACTACTACACGGCTCACGGCCAGCTGCCGGGCGTGCGTGAGACTCAGTCGAACCTGAACCGAATCCCGCAGGCCGACGCGCTGGCTAGCGACGGCGGCGCCCCGGAGCGGGCGCAGTAGACGCGCGCTGCACGAGCTGCACCGGCAGCACCACGTCGTCGCTGGGCGCACCGGCGTCGTCGGCGAGGCGCTCCAGGAGCAGCTCGCCCGCTCGCAGCCCCATCTCGTAGTGCGGGATCCGGACCGTGGTCAGCGGTGGGTTGAACTTGTCGGCGAACGGCATGTCGTTGAAGCCCACGATCGAGATGTCGTCCGGGCAGCGCAGGTCGCGGTCGGCGAGCGCGTCGTAGCAGCCGAGCGCCATCAGGTCGTTGCCCGCCACGAGCGCGCTGAACTCGGCGCCCGAGTCGAGCAGGTCGTGCAGCGCGCGGGCGCCCTGCTCCTCGCTGAAGGTTTCCCCGAGCCGGATCAGGGCCTCGTCCGCCTCCAGGCCAACGGCGGCCAGGGTCTCCAGGAAGGCCGCGTGGCGGATGGCGCCCGTGGATGCCCACTGCGGCCCCGCCACGTGGGCGATCCGCTCGTGCCCGAGCGCCGCCAGGTGCTCCACCGCCTGGCGGATCCCGCTGCGGTCGTCGGCCACCACGGCCGGCACCGCGTGGCTGGCCATGCGGCGATTGATCAGCACGAGCGAGAGCTCTGCCGCGGCCTCCGCGAGCACGCCGTCGTCGCGCGTGGCGGTGGCGGCGATGCAGCCGTCGACCTGGCGGGCGCGCATGCTCTCGAAGGCGGTCCGGGCACGCTCCTCGCCGTTCTCGGTGTTGGCCACCAGCGCGGTGAAGCCGGCCGGGCCGAGCGCGTCCTCGATGCCGCGCACCATCGGCGGGAAGAGTGGGTTGGTGATGTCCGGGACCAGCACCGCCACGGTGAACGAGCGGTTGGTCTTCAGGCTGCGGGCGATCGGGTTCGGTCGGTAACCGAGCTCCTGCGCCGCCGCCACCACGCGCTCGCGAGTGGTGGCGTTGACCATGTGGCTGGTGCTGTCGCTGAGGGCTCGCGAGACGGTGGCCGGGTGCACACCGGCGCGCTCCGCCACGTCGCTCAACTTCACGCTGGCGCTGGGCATCGCTCGATTATCCGGGTGGCCCCGGCGCCATTCCCGCGGCGGCGGGGGAACGGCCGGGCGGAGCACCGAGATAGAGCGCACCCACACGCGGATCGTCGAGCAGGGCACTGCCGGGTCCGCGCAGCTTCACCACGCCCGCGTCCATCACGGCGCCGTGCTGCGCGATCGCCAACCCGGCGCGAGCGTTCTGCTCGACGAGCAGGACGGTGCGGCCGTCCTCGTTCATGCGGGCGATCGTCTCGAACACGGTGTGCCGCGCCTTCGGGGCGAGTCCCATCGACGGCTCGTCGAGGAGGACGAGGCGCGGGTCGAGCATCAGCGCCCGCGCCAGCTCCACGAGCTTCTGCTCGCCGCCCGACAACGAGCCCGCCTTGCTGTGCCTGCGCTCGTGCACAATCGGAAAGCGGTTCGCGACCTCCTCGATGCGGCGCTTCGCGTACGCGCGGTCGCCCATCACGTGAGCGCCCATCAGCACGTTCTCCCAGACGGTCATCTGCGGGAAGAGGCTGCGCTCCTGGGGCACGTGGACCACGCCCAGCTCCAGCACCTCCCGCGGGCCGAGCGACTCGAGCCGCTCGCCGTCGAGCGAGATGCTGCCGAGCCGCGGGCGAAGGAGGCCGGACACGGCGCGCAGGATCGTGGACTTCCCCGCGCCGTTTGGCCCGATTACGCACGTGACCGCGCCGGGCGGCACCTCTAGGTCCACGCCGCGCAGGATGTCGCCCTGCCCGTAGCCGGCCACCACGCCCTCGAGCTTCAGCGAGGTCATCTCACGACCCCAGGTACGCCTCGAGCACGGCCGGGTCGCGCTGCACCTCGGCCGGCGGGCCCTCCTTGATCGGCCGGCCGCGGTCGAGCACGATCACCGGGTCGCAGAGGCGCATGACCAGGTTCATGTCGTGCTCCACGATCAGAAAGGTCAGGCCGCGCGTGTGCAGGTCGCGCACGTGCTGCTCGATGCGCTCGACCATGACCGGGTTCACGCCCGCCGTGGGCTCATCGAGCAGCACGAGCTGAGGACGGCCCATCAGAACGGTGGCGAACTCGAGCAGCTTGCGCTGGCCGAACGACAGGTCGCTCGCCCTGCTGTTCGCCAGCCGGGCCAGGCCGAACTCCTCGAGCAGCTCCTGAGAGCGCTCGCGATCGACGGGGCCGAGCGACCGCCGCAGCAGCGTGCGCCACGGCTGGCTGATGGCCACCGTCAGGTTCTCGAGCAGCGTGAGCTGCGGGAACACGCGCGCCTGCTGGAAGGTCCGCGTGAGACCCGCC
>Ga0079219_10000155_pt1 | contig 11375 bp, 10 predicted proteins | sample GAControl_FD_77074 | JGI IMG/M metagenome (GOLD analysis project Ga0079219, IMG submission 77074) | Agricultural soil microbial communities from Georgia to study Nitrogen management - GA Control | ecosystem: Environmental > Terrestrial > Soil > Agricultural land | place: USA: Georgia...
AAAGCGGCGCTAGGAAAGTAAGAGTTCGTCTAGTGCACTCAAGCATTGCGGCACTTTACGAAGTTAACCATTTTCATGCTCATCACGACAGCGCGATCCTGGTTGAGCACCTCGATCAATGTGCGCACGATGCCCCGATCGGGGCGCGATGCTGAGCGGCGCGATTCCATCACCGTCGCGCGTACGGAGAGTCGGTCGCCGGGAAAAACCGGCTTGTTCCAGCGCAACTCGTCGCCGCCAGGCGAGCCGAGATTGGCGACATGGGATAAATAATTCTCTGTGTAAATGCGCATCATCAGTGCCGCGGTTTGCCAACCGCTGGCGATCAGACCTCCGTAAATACTGCTTCGCGCCGCCTCCTTATCTATATGATACGCGAGCGGCACGTAGCGCCTGCCGAATTCAATGACTTCCTGTTCATCCACGGTAATAAAGCCGAATTCGTGGACGGCGCCGGGAAGATAATCCTCGAAGTATCGGTCTTCCGGCGGATGATCGAAAGTCATTTTTTGGTTGCGCCTATACTCGCTACTGGAGGGCTCGGGCTCGAGTGAGAATTCGCAACGCTTTCACGCCGGGATCGACGTCATGAAGAATGTCGCTGATGATCGCCGCCGAATCTGCGCCGGCTTGCCAGACTTCTCGCACGTTTTTTTCCGTGATGCCGCCAATTGCGACAATGGGAAGTTTCACTGCACGGCGAATCTGCTGGAGCATTTCTAGGCCGCGCGCTTCATAACCGGTAACTTTGGTCGCGCTACCGAACATCGGTCCGAAGCCGATATAATCGGCGCCATTGCGCTCGGCTGCGTGCGCTTGAGCGAGATTATGGGTCGAGATTCCAACGATCTTTTCTCCCATCAGCGCTCGCGCGGTGCTCAACGGCAGATCGTCCTGTCCTAGGTGAACGCCGTCGGCGTGGCAAGCCAACGCGATGTCGATGCGATCATTGATAATGAGTTTGCAGTCATGTGCCCGGGTCGCCGTCCGGGCGTCCTTGGCGAGCTCGAGAAAATCAACTGGCGGCAGCGATTTAACTCGCAGTTGCAAAATGCTCACGCCGGCTTCGAGTAGGCGAGCCAGGACGTGCTCGGCGGGACGGCCGCGGGTCTGCTCGGGATCGAGTATGGCATAGAGCGGCGGCAGCTGCAGAGCCATGGCTCAAGAGGCGTCCTTCTTAAGCTCGATACGCAGGTCGGTAATTTTTTTGCGCAGCGTATTTCTATTGATGCCGAGAATCTGCGCGGCACGTATTTGATTGCCTTTGGTTTTTTTTAGCGTGAGCTCGATGAGCGGCCGCTCGACCCGCTCGATGACGAGTGAGTAGAGATTATCCACATCCACGCCTTCTGTGCGGCGGAAATAGTCCTCGAGCTTGTGTCGAATAATCTCTTCCAGTGACAATTGATCGATTTCCAGAGTCGTCGCCGGCTTATTTTGCAGCGTGAAATCTTTAGGAAAGAGAATTGGGCCGGAAGATAAAACCGCGGCGCGGATGAGCGTATTTTCCAGCTCGCGAACGTTCCCCGGCCAAGCGTGGGTTTCGAGCAGTCGCTGCGCTTCCGGCGAAACACCCGAGATCTGGATGCCCATTTCACGGTTGATCTTATCGATAAAATAGCCGATCAAAAGCGGAATATCCCCACGGCGTTCACGCAGCGGCGGCAGATAAATCGGAATGACCTTGAGGCGAAAAAAAAGATCTTCACGAAAGCGTTTTTCTTTAACCGCTTTCTCCAGGTCCTGGTTGGTGGCGGCGAGGATACGCACATCGGCCTTTAAAGTGTCTCTGCCCCCTAAGCGACTGTACTCGTGGTCTTGCAAGACGCGCAGCAGCTTGGTTTGAAGATCGAGCGGGATATCGCCGACTTCATCGAGAAACAGCGTCCCGCCTTCGGCGAGCTCGAATTTTCCGAGGCGGCGGTCGAGAGCGCCCGTGAAAGCACCTTTCTCATGACCGAAGAGCTCGCTTTCAAGCAAATCGCGCGGGATCGCGGCGCAGTTTATGGCAACAAAAGGCTGGTTCCAGCGCGGCGAATTATAGTGGATCGTTTTTGCCACTAGCTCTTTGCCGGTGCCGCTTTCGCCCAAGATCAAAATGGTTGCCTGGGTGTCGACAACCTGGCCGATGATTTTGTAGACCCTCTGCATGTTTGGGCTGGTGCCGATAATATTGACCCCCGGTTCGAAGCGCTTTTTGACTTCTTCCTTGAGCTCGCGAAAGTCGCGCGTGAGCTTGCGGCTGTCCATGGCGCGCTTGACCAACACCAGCATTTCTTCGAGGTCGAAGGGTTTGGTGATGTAATCGAAGGCGCCGTTTTTCATGGCGCCGATCGCGTTACGCATGGTGTTTTGCGCCGTCATCACGATGATTGCGGTATCAACACCGTGCTCTTTAATTTCCTTGAGGAGATCCAAGCCATCGATGTCCGGTAGTTTGATATCCATGAGCGAGACATCGAAATGACTGTCCGTCAGAAGCCCCCGCGCGAGAACGCCATTGGCCGCTAGTTGGACCCAATATCCTTCGGCTTCGAGAGCTTTCTGCAATACGAAGCGCAGAGATTCTTCGTCTTCAACGATGAGAATTTTGCCTTGATCCATGTTGCTCAGTCCGCCACCACCAGAGAAACCCTGAAAGTGCTGCCCTTTCCCGTAACGCTCTCCACTCGAATGGTGCCGCCGTGCTCGCGCATAATGCGATAGCAGGTCGCAAGACCGAGACCCGTGCCGTTTACTTTGGTCGTGAAAAACGGTGAAAAAATATGCGCCAGGTGTTCTTCCGCAATACCACGGCCTGCATCGGCAAGATCGACCCAGATCAAACGATTGGGCGCGGTGCCGGGCTCGCGAATGTGATAATCCGTTTCCAATCGTGTCGTCACAGTGAGCACACCGCCCGCGTCCATCGCTTGAAAAGCGTTTTTAACCAAATTGAGAAAGACTTGCGTCAATTGAGCGCGGTCTCCCCGGATCGGCGGCAGGCTCGGATCGAAGCGCTTGCGGACGTGCAATTCTTTGCCGGCAAGGGCCTGCGTCTCGAGCAACAAAACATCCTCCAAGATCTCATGAATATTGATGGCAGCGAGCGTGAGTCGCGAAGGACGGGAAAGATCGAGAAGCTGTTCCATCAATTGATTCACGCGATCGACCTCGCGAATCATAATATCGGTAAAATCACGGACCGCAGGGTCGCTGTCCGCCGAACGCCGCAACAGCTGTGCGGCGCCCTTGATGCCGCCCAGCGGATTACGAATCTCATGGGCTAATCCGGCCGCCAGGGTTCCCATCAACGCGAGTCGGTCGGCGCGTTTGAGATCCTCTTCCAATTCTTTACGGCGCTTGATGTCGCGCAGCAGCAGGATCGTGCCAATGAAATGACCTTGCACGTCGCGCAACGGTGATACCGTCACACCGACCGGTAGCCTGCGCCCCCACCGGCTGACCAAATCACCTTCGGCGCCGGCGCGTTTGTGTGGCGGCGCATGGGTGGTTTTGACGAGTTCGATCAACCAGGGCTCGCGTTTGAAGATCTTCTCAAACGACTGATCGACGGCGGTCGCGGAAGAGATGTCGGTGAGCATTTCCGAAGCTTCGTTGAAGAAAATAATTTTGCTCTGGCTATTGAGCGCGATCACGCCATCGTCCAAGTTGGCAAGGATTTGTTCCCACGATATTTGCGCGGGAGATTGCCGTTTCGCCGGAGCGCCGTTTTTCATGATCAAGTAGAAATATAAAGGCGGAATCATAGCAAATAGCGCCTAGCGCGCAATGGCGCGGAAACCGGGACTTGCATTGGCAATATTCCACATGCTATTAATTTTCTTACACTTTAGGAGTTTGACTCAAAGTGGGCTATGCCCGCTTTTTTTGTTTCTGGAGCCCAGCGGATGGATGCGACCACCGCCCGTATTTGGGAACTCGCGACGCCCCTGGCTCAAGCGCGGGGCATGGAAATTATCGACATCGAGTTTAGGCGCGAAGGCGGTCGAGGCGGCCGCGTATTGCGCCTGTTTTTGGACAAAGAGGGCGGCCCGAATATGGACGAGCTTAGCCGAGTCAGCCGGGAGTTGAGTGAAATCTTGGATGGCGAAGACGTCGTTGACGGGGCTTATACCCTGGAAGTCTCTTCACCGGGAATTAACCGCCCGCTCAAGCGTCCCGAACACTTTATGCGCTTTATCGGCAAAAAAATTCGGGTGCGCACCCGGGATATGATTAACGGCAGAAGATCTTTTTTAGGCCGCTTATTGGAGATTTCACCCGTCAGCATCGCGCTGGACCGAGACGGGACTCGGTGGGATATTCCATTTGAGCAAATCGAAAAATCGAATTACGAGCACGACTGGAGTGCGCCATATGCAGCAGGATCTAAATAGAGTCATCGAGCAGGTGAGCAAGGAAAAGGGGATCGAGAAATCGATTCTCATCAGCGCCCTCGAAAACGCCATGGTTTCCGCGGCGAAGAAAAAATTCGGCCACCAGCGAAAAATCGAGGCGCAGTTCAATCCCGAGATCGGCGAAGTCGAGCTGTTCGAAGCCAAAACAGTCGTGGCGGAACTGCAGGACGAGGCCACCGAGATCACCTTGGCCGAGGCCCAGGAGAATCTCGATCCCGATGCACAGATTGGCGATGAGCTACTGTGCAAGCTCGATTCGAGCTTGTTCGGGCGAATTGCGGCGCAAGCGGCCAAGCAGAATATCGTACAACGATTGCGCGACGCCGAGCGTGAGATCATCTACAACGAGTTCAAGGGGCGTGAAGGGCAACTCGTCAACGGGATCGTGCAGCGCTTCGAGAAGCGCAACATTATTGTTAACCTGGGCCGTACCGACGCTATTCTTCCGGAAAAGGAACAAGTGCCGCGCGAACGCTACCGCCAAGGCGACCGCATTCGCGCGTTTATTGTCAGCGTAGAAATTACCAGCCGGGGCCCACAAATCGTTTTGTCACGGACGCATCCGGGCATGCTGATCCAACTTTTTGCTCAAGAAGTGCCAGAAATCTACGAAGGGATCGTCGAAGTAAAAGGCGCGGCGCGCGAACCGGGTGGCCGGGCTAAAATTGCCGTGGCTTCCAATGATCCGGATGTCGATCCAGTGGGCGCCTGCGTCGGCATGAAAGGCACCCGCGTGCAATCAGTCGTGCAGGAACTGCGCGGCGAGAAGATCGATATCGTGCACTGGATTCCGGATCACGCCGAATACGTCTGCCGGGCTCTCGCGCCGGCCAAGGTTTCAAAAATTCTGATCGACGACGAAGATCACACCATGGAAGTGATCGTGCCGGATGATCAACTCTCGCTGGCGATCGGTAAAAAGGGTCAGAATGTGCGGCTTGCGTCTCGCCTCACAGGATGGCGCATCGATGTCCGGAGTGAGGCGGAAGCCGAGGAAGAGACCCGCCGGGCGCGCCAGTCGATCAGCGCCATTCCGGGGATCGGTGACTTCGCGGCTGAGTTACTTTATCAGGAGGGATTCAAGTCGGCTGAAGACGTCGCCGACAGCGATCTGGCGGAGATTCTTGACGTCGAAGGAATCAGCAAAGAAAAAGCCGAGGCATTGCACAACTCGGCGCGCCAGTATGTGGCCGACAAGCGAGCCCGCGAAGCAGAAGCAGCAGCGGCCGCAGCAGCAAGCGTTCCCGCAGCGGAGCCCGCCGAGCCGCAATCCGAATAAACGTGGTCAAAAGGCAGCACCGGCCGCAACGTACGTGTATCGGCTGCGGAATGCGGGATCTTCAGGAGCAGTTGATCCGGGTAACCTGGGCTGATCAGAATAGATTGATGCTTGACGAAAAGCGCGGCCGCGGTGGCTATTTACACCGAAACGAAAATTGCTGGCGGGCTTTTATAGGTCGGAAAAGTCATTATCGTGCTTTTCGCGGAGAGGTGAGTCGCGCAGCCAAGGAACAATTGATTCTGGAATTGCAGTGTCGAAATCGGGAGTAAGCAGAAATGGGTAAGACGAGAGTCCATTTGTTGGCCAAAGAGTTGGGGATTGAAACGAAGGATCTTATCGCCCAGTTGGATCGTTTGGGTTTACGCGGGCGAAAGGCTCAAAGCGCGCTTGAAGACGACGAAGTCGCCCGAGTGCGGAGCGCGTTGGCTGCTCAAGAGCGGCCTCAGGTCCATGTCGGCGAGGAAAAGATCGTTGCTGATCGGATGGTGAAAACCGAAGACGAGGCGCACCACAGCGCGGAGGCGCGCGAAACGGTCGTGGAGCGGCGTGTGCGGGCGAATGTGATTCGCCGGCGTGTGAACCGAACCGAACTTCCATCCGCCGAAGTTCCGCCCGCGCCGGAGCCGGTCGCGCCGGCGCACGTCGAAGCTTCCGCAGAACCTGAGCCGGCGGTTCCGACCATCGAAGAGATCCCCATTGAGGAATTTCCGCCACTCGAAGCCGATGAAGGAATTAGCGCCGCACCAGAGACGCCGGTTGAAGCTGAGCCATCGGCTGCGGTGGAGAAGGCGCCGCTCACTAGCGGACAGCGAATTGTTCAGCCGGAGGCGGAGAAACCGCAAGTCGCGGCCCAGACGCAGCAACCCGCGACACCGGAGGCGCCGCGTGGCGCGCGCATTCTTGGCCGCATTGATCTCAAGCAAACGATGCGCATCGAACCGGCACCCACTCCGGTGAGGCGGCCGCCGGGCGCTGTCCCTGGACAGCCGGGGGCGCGCGTAGCAGACGGCGAAAAGCCACAAGCCGGGGCGGGCGAGACAACCTCCACCGACGACAAACCGAAGGCGGGAAGGCACAAGCGCAGAGTCGTCAAAAAGCAGGACGTGCTGGAGTTGCGAGAAAAAGAGCTGCGCGGCGGCGGTCGTATCCCGAAAAAAAGGCGCGCATTGCCGGGAAAAGAAATTAGAAAGACCGAGATCACAGTTCCGCGCGCGAGCAAGAGGGTGGTGAAGATATCGGAAGTAATCACGGTGGGCGATCTGTCGAGAGAAATGGGCGTTAAAGCCGGCGAGGTGATCAAGAAATTAATGGCGATGGGGATGATGGCGACGATTAACCAGGTGCTGGACGCGGACACCGCGACCTTGATCGCCTCCGAGTTTGATCATCAGGTGGAAAACGTCGCTTTCGACGCCGATACGGCTCTGGAGCTCGAGCATCAGGTTGAAGAGGAGGAGACGCAGTTGGTGCCGCGCCCGCCCGTGGTGACGATCATGGGACACGTCGACCACGGCAAGACCTCATTGCTCGATGCGATCCGAAGTACGAACGTGACGGCACAGGAACACGGCGGCATCACTCAACATATCGGCGCATATCACGTTCAAGTGGACGGCCGGAGCGTCACCTTCCTGGATACCCCGGGGCACGAAGCTTTTACCGCGATGCGCGCGCGCGGGGCGAAAGTGACCGATATCGTCGTCTTGGTAGTAGCGGCAGACGATGGCGTCATGCCCCAGACTGTGGAAGCGATTAATCACGCGCGGGCCGCTGAAGTGCCGATCATCGTTGCGGTGAACAAGATGGACCGGCCGGATGCTAACATCGAGAAAGTGAAGCGCGGGCTTTCGGAATATGGTCTGGTTTCGGAAGACTGGGGCGGCGATACGGTGTTCGCGCCGGTATCGGCGAAAACGCATGAAGGCATTCCGCATCTGCTCGAGATGCTCCTGTTGCAGGCCGATATTCTGGAGCTCACAGCGAATCCGGAGAAACTGGCGCGCGGGACGATTGTCGAAGCCAAGCTCGATCGCGGCCGCGGACCGGTAGCCACGGTTCTGGTTCAAGAAGGAACTTTGCACGGCGGCGACGCCTTCGTTTGCGGCGTGTACTACGGCAAAGTGCGCGCCATGATCGATGATCATAGCCGAAAGGTCGAGTCTGCACCGCCGTCGTTCCCGGTGGAGATTCTTGGCCTGCAGGGCGTGCCGCAGGCCGGTGATTCGTTCGTGGCAGTGGCCGATGAAGCCAAAGCCCGTCAAGTTGCCGAGTACCGCCAAAGCAAACAGCGCGAAACCGAACTGGTGAAGTCGAGCAAGGTTTCACTAGAAGAATTGTACGATCAAATCAAAACCGGCGATGTGAAAGAGCTCCGGGTCGTACTCAAGGCGGACGTGCAGGGCTCAGTGGAAGCGCTTACGGATGCTCTGAGCCGCATGTCGACCGATGAGGTGAAGTTAAGAGTGATCCATGGCTCGGTCGGGGGGATTACCGAGAGTGACATTTTGCTGGCCGCCGCATCGAATGCGATTGTGATTGGGTTTAATGTTCGGCCCGAATCGAAGGGCGCGGCGTTGGCAGCCAAAGAGGGCGTTGACGTCAGGCTCTACACGATCATCTATGAGGCTGTGGCCGATGTGCGCGCGGCGATGGAAGGCATGCTCGAGCCGACTTATCGAGAGCAGACGCAAGCGCGCGTCGACGTGCGCCAGATCTTCAATATCGCTGGGGTCGGAACGATTGCCGGTTGCTACGTCACGGAAGGCAAAATTGCGCGCGGCAACTCAGTGCGCTTGCTGCGCGATCAAGTGGTCGTTCATGAGGGCAAACTCGCGAGCCTCAAGCGCTTCAAAGACGACGTTCGCGAAGTGGCCGCAGGTTATGAGTGCGGGCTCTCATTGGAAGGTTTTCAGGACCTCAAGCAGGGTGACGTCATCGAAGCTTACGAGCGCATTCCCGTCGTGCGGCGCATTAATCCAATGCCCCAAGGCCGCGAGGCGCCGCGCGTGAGCGGAATTTAAATTAACCTTTGACCTCGACCGAATTCTGTTAGCCTCATGGTCGTGGGAGTCCTTAAGCTCAAGCTGATAATTCCTGAGAACCACTCGCTTAAGGGCAAACGGGGCGTGCTCAAAAGTATTCAGAGTCGCGTTGGCCGTCAGTTCAATGTTGCGGTGACCGAGTGCGGCGACCAGGAGCTCTGGCAGAGCACGATTTTGGGATTCGCCGCGGCAGGCACGACGCAGCCGGGAGTCGAGAAAACCTTGGCCAGCGTGGTCGATTTCGTCGATTCCCTCGGACTCGCCGAGCTGAGCGATTCCGAGATGGAATGTTTTCATTGCTGAGCTTGACAGAGACTCAGCGTGGAAAAGCTTTTTATAGCGCATGGAATTTGAACGTTCGGACCGGGTCGGCGACTTATTACTTAAAGTATTAGCGGAGCTCCTCGCTCGCGAAATTCGCGATCCTCGAGTGCGGGGGATCAACTTGACCGGCGTGAAGGTGAGCAAAGACTTACGGCACGCGCGGATCTTTTTCAGTGTTTTCGGCGCGGAGACCAACAAAAGCGACGCCCTCGCGGGTCTCAAACGCGCCACGGGCTTCATCCGTTCAAAACTCGGCAAAGAACTGAGCCTTCGGTTCGTGCCGTCGATTGAATTTAGCTACGATGAAACCGAGGCTGAGGCCCAGCGCATCGAATCGCTGCTCAGAGCGGCTAAGCCTTAGTTTATTCCACCCTCTTTCCAGTTCATCCAACAGGTTGACTCTTGCCATGCCTATGAGCCGAAGCGGAATTTTGCTGATCGATAAGCCCGAAGGCCCATCCTCCGCACAAATTGTGCACCGCGTTAAAACCATTCTGGCTGCCAAAAAAGTGGGGCATCTCGGCACTCTCGATCCGTTCGCATCGGGTCTTCTGTTGATCGGCGTCAACGAAGGAACAAAAATCGCCGAAATCTTTCTTAGCGGAACCAAACGCTACCACGGCATTATGGTTCTGGGCGTTGAAACGGATACCCAGGACGGTACCGGCAAAGTTCTCAACGAATTTCCACTGCCGGCCATCATGGAAAAAGACCTGCGGGCGGTAGAAAAAGATTTTACCGGAGCGCTTCAGCAAGTGCCGCCGATGTTCTCGGCTCTCAAGAGAGACGGCGTGCGGTTGTATCGATTGGCGCGCCAAGGCAAAGAAGTGCCGCGCGACCCACGTCCGATTCGGATCGATGCGCTACACATCGCCAAGGTGAACGACCGGGAACTACAATTCGAAGTGACCTGCTCGCGCGGAACTTACGTGCGGACGCTGGCCGCAGACATGGGCCGCCGGCTTGGTTGCGGCGCCTATCTCAAAACGCTTCGGCGCGTCGGCTGCGATCATCTCGATGTCGCTCAAGCCATTCGCGTCGAGGATCTCATGAGAATCTCCTCAGCGACGGAGATTCCGCTCATTTCCCTAGAGACCGCCTTGAATCACCTGCGCGCAGTCGTCTGGCAGAGCCGGCTGGTGTCGCGCTTGCGTTTAGGACAGCAGGAAGTCTTGGGGCAAATCGGTCCGCGGCAAGGTTGCGAGGAGTTCGTCGCGATTCTCGAGCCGCGCGGCGAGCTTGCGGCATTGGCTAAATGGGCGGACGATGGTCCCGGCGGACGCTGGCGTCTGTGCCGCGTGTTTCGTTGCTAGAGCGAATATTGACATCGCCGCGGCTCATCGGATAGGCTTCTGTTATCGACGCTCGCCGCTCAGGCGCGCATTTTTTTCCGGACAAAACGATTGTCCTTCTCGCTCCATGCGAACCCGCGAGATGCAACATCTAAGGAAAGGAAACATTCGCTAATCCATGAACTCTTCGACAGGTAGGGTGCCGAGCAATTCGCACATTCAGACATGGGTCAAGGACATGGCCGCGATGTGCCAGCCGGATGATGTTTATTGGTGCGATGGGTCCGAAACAGAGAAGGACAATTTGACTTCCGTCGCGCTCAAGTCCGGCGATCTTATTACGCTGAATCAAGAAAAATTACCAGGCTGCTATCTTCATCGGAGTGCGCTCAACGATGTCGCGCGCACGGAGAATCTGACTTACGTATGCACTGAACAACCCGAAGACGCAGGGCCCAACAATAACTGGATGGCGCCCGCTGAGTCATACGATAAATTGGCAAAGATATTCTCCGGCGCGATGCGCGGGCGTACCCTTTACGTGATTCCTTTCCTGATGGGTCCAGCAGGCTCTTCGTTCAGCAAAGTCGGGATCCAGATCACTGATAGCGTTTACGTCGTTCTCAACATGCGTATGATGACGCGTATGGGGCAAATCGCCTTGGATCACCTGGGCGATTCAGATGATTTCACGCGCTGCCTCCATTCCAAAGCCGATCTGGACATGGAGCGGCGCTTTATCTGCCACTATCCGCAGGACAACACGATTTGGAGCGTCGGCTCGGGCTACGGCGGCAACGCCTTACTGGCGAAGAAATGTCTCGCTCTGCGGATTGCGAGCAAGCTCGGACAGAAAGAGGGCTGGCTTGCGGAGCATATGCTGATTGTGGGCGTGGAAAATCCCGAAGGCGAGACCCATTACATTTGTGGCGCGTTTCCGAGCGCCTGCGGCAAGACCAATCTCGCCATGCTGGTGCCGCCGACGAGCATGAAGGGCTGGAAAATCCACACTATTGGCGATGATATCGCGTGGCTC
>Ga0079219_10000156_pt1 | contig 11361 bp, 12 predicted proteins | sample GAControl_FD_77074 | JGI IMG/M metagenome (GOLD analysis project Ga0079219, IMG submission 77074) | Agricultural soil microbial communities from Georgia to study Nitrogen management - GA Control | ecosystem: Environmental > Terrestrial > Soil > Agricultural land | place: USA: Georgia...
CACGGCGCCCACGTAGTCGAAGCGGCGGGGAGCCGCAACCACCATCGAGCACCGCCCGATCTTGAGGTCGATCGGCTGATAGAGGCCTTCGCCGCCGTGCTCGAGCAGTACGTCCTTGCCCGCCACGCCGAGGTCCGCGGCGCCGTACTCCACGTAGGTCGGCACGTCGGTGGGGCGTACGAGAAGGAAGCGCACGTCGGGCCGGCTGCTGCCGATGATGAGCCTGCGCGAGTCCTGCGGATCCTCGGCGGGCTCGAGCCCGGAGCGCGCGAGCAGCGGGAGAGTCTCCTCGAGAATGCGGCCCTTCGGCAGGGCGAGGGTGAGCGAAGCCATACCGGACAATGGAAGTGAGCTGTCCATTCTACCGGACCGGGGAAGCTCGCCCCGGCCGCCCGCTCACTCGCCGCCGCTCGCGCTGACCCGGCGGATCCTCGCTCCCAGCCCGGCAAGCTTCGCTTCGAGCGCCTCGTAGCCGCGATCGAGATGGTAGATGCGGTCGATCGTGGTTTCGCCTTCCGCCATCAGTCCGGCGATCACTAGGCACGCGGAAGCGCGCAGATCGGTGGCCATCACCCGCGCGCCTTTGAGCGCGGGAACGCCCTTGACGATCGCCGTGCTGCTCTCGACTTCGATGTCCGCGCCGAGGCGCTTCAATTCCTGGACGTGCATCATCCGGTTCTCGAAGATCGTCTCGGTGATCACCGCCGTGTCGTCGGCGAGCGTCATGAGCGCCATGAGCTGCGCCTGCATGTCGGTGGGAAAGGCGGGATAGGGGGCGGTGCGCAGGGCGACGGACTTCAGGCGCGCATCGCGACGCACCCGGATCGCGGCGTCGTCGACCGCGAGCGTGGCCCCCGCCTCCGTGAGCTTGTCCAGCACGGCTTCGAGCGTATCGGCGCGGGTCCCGGTGAGCGTCACGTCGCCCCCGGCGGCCGCGGCGGCGGCCAGGAAAGTCCCGGTTTCTATCCGGTCCGGCATGATGGCGTGGGAGGCGCCGTGCAGGCGCTCGACGCCTTCGATCACGACGCGGTCGCTCCCCGCGCCCGCCACCTTCGCGCCCATGGCGTTGAGGCAGAGGGCGAGATCGGCGACCTCGGGCTCGCGCGCCGCGTTCTCCAAGATGCTCACCCCGTCGGCCAGAGTGGCCGCCATCATCAGATTCTCGGTGCCGGTCACCGTCACGACGTCGAAGACGAAGCGCGTTCCGCGGAGACGCCGCGCCTTCGCGTCGATATAGCCGTGGTCGAGATCGATCTCGGCGCCCATCGCCTGCAGCCCCTTCACGTGCTGATCCACGGGCCGGAGCCCGATCGCGCAGCCTCCCGGAAGGGACACGCGGGCCTCGCCGCAGCGGGCGACGAGCGGTCCCAGCGCCAGGATCGATGCGCGCATCGTCTTCACCAGCTCGTAAGGCGCGAGAGGCCAGTCGATGCTCTCGGCGGCGACGGTGAGCGTGCCGTCGTCGCGCTCGGCCTTGACCCCCATCTGCCCCAGGAGCGACTGCATGGTGCGCACGTCGTTCAGCCGCGGGGCGTTGGCGAGCACGAGCGGCTCGGGCGTCAGCAGTGCGGCGCACAGGATCGGCAGCGCGGCGTTCTTCGCGCCGGAAACGCGGACCGCGCCCTCGAGCCGCACGCCGCCCTCGATCACCAGCCGGTCCATGTCAGCGCGGCTCGCTGCGCGCCGACCATTCGGCGGGCGTGAGCGTCCTCATGGACAGCGCGTGGATCTCCTCGCGCATGCGCGTTCCCAGCGCGCCATAGACGAGCTGGTGCCGGCGCACCTTGGACAGCGCTTCGAACGCCTGGCTCACGATCAGCGCTTCGAAGTGCTGTCCGTCGCCGCGGACGCTTACGCGCTCGCAGGCGATGCCGGCCTCGATGGCGCTGCGAATCGATTCGGGCGTGGTCATGACCATTTTCTTCCGCGGACTTGGGCGATTGCACCCCGGCAGAAAGGACCCGGGGTGGCGGCTTCGAGGCGAAGCGACGATCGAATGGGGCGAAGAGCTGGCATCCCCGGGGGTCAGTGCCGCAGCTTGTATCCGCGCTTCAGCAGGGTCAGCGCCACCGCGGTGAGCGCGAGGCAGAAGACCGCGACGACCGCGAGGCTCGTGGCCGGGCGTATGTCGGACAACCCGAAGAAGCCGTAACGAAAGCCGTCGATCATATAGAAGAAAGGATTGAAATGCGACAGCGCCTGCCAGAACGGCGGGAGGCTGTGGATCGAGTAGAACACCCCCGACAGGAAGGTGAGCGGCATGATCAGGAAATTCTGGAACGCAGCGAGCTGATCGAACTTGTCGGCCCACATGCCGGCGAGAAGGCCGAGGGTGCCGAGGATCGCGCTGCCCAGGAGCGCGAACGCGAGCACCCACAGCGGGTGCTGAATCGAGAGCGACGCGAACCAGCCGGTCACCAGGAAAACGCCCAGGCCGACGACGAGCCCGCGGACCATCGCCCCGAGCACGTAGGCGGCGAACATGTCCAGCGGCGACAGCGGAGTGACCAGCACGAAGATGAGGTTGCCGGTGATCTTGGACTGGATCAGCGATGACGAGCTGTTGGCGAACGCGTTCTGCAACACCGACATCATCACCAGCCCGGGGATCAGGAACGACGTGTAGGCGACCCGTCCGTCGAACACGGAGACCCTCGTCTCGAGCACGTGGGAGAAGATGAGCAGATACAGCAGCGCGGTCAGCACCGGCGCGAGAATGGTCTGGAACGCGACCTTCCAGAAGCGCAGCAACTCTTTGTACAGGAGCGCGAGCCAGCCGCTGCCGAAGGCGGGAATCATTCGCGGCCTACCGATGCCGCGCCATGATGCGCAGGAAGGCCTGCTCGAGGTCGGCTTCCTGGAGCGCGAGCTCCTGGACCTTGACGCCGGCTTCGCGGAGGGAGGCGAGCAGCCGTTCGAGCTCGGCGTAGTCCGAGAGCGACAGGAGATACGTTCCCTCGCCCCGCCGCAGCACGCGCGGCTCCCATGCCGGGGGCAGCGCACTGGCGGAAAGCCGCACCGTCAGGCCGGCGAAGCCCGACAGCAGGTTCTGCTTGGTATCGAGCGCGACGATCCGGCCCGACTTGAGCATGGCGATGCGCCCGCACAGCGCCTCGGCTTCCTCGAGATAGTGCGTGGTCAGGATGATGGTGTGGCCGTCGCGGTTGAGCTGGCGAATGAACGCCCAGAGGCTCTGTCGCAGCTCGACGTCCACACCCGCGGTCGGCTCGTCGAGCACGATGACCGGCGGTTTGTGCACGAGCGCCTGCCCGACCAGCACGCGGCGTTTCATTCCACCCGACAGCGCTCGCATATTGGCGTCGGCGCGCGTGGCGAGATCGAGATGGTGCAGGATCTCGTCGATCCAGCCGTCGTTGTCGCGGATGCCGAAGTAGCCCGACTGGATCTTCAGCGTTTCGCGCACCGTGAAGAACGGATCGAAGACGAGCTCCTGCGGCACGACGCCGAGCAGGCGGCGGGCGCTGCGATAATCCGCGACCACGTCGTGACCGAGCACGCGAGCCGTTCCGGAGTCGGCGTGAGTCAGCCCGGCGAGGATCGAGATGAGCGTGGTCTTGCCGGCGCCGTTGGGGCCGAGCAGCCCGAAGAACTCGCCCGCCTCCACGGCGAGATCGACTCCGGCCAGCGCCTGCACGGCGCCGAAGCGCCGGGCGACGCTGACGATCTCGACGGCGGGCGGCATGGTGGGCCGGGCGGCCGAGGGTTTTCGCCGACCGGAACGCGTTACGAGTCGAGAAGATCCTCGACGCCGTAGAGCTCCGCCAGAGCGACGAGGTTCGGCGGCACGTCGGCAAAGACGAGTTTCCTGCCCTCGGCCGTGCTCCGCCGGCGCCAGGAGAGCATGACCGCCACCGCTGCCGAGTCGACTGCGCGCAAGCCCGACAGCGAGACCACGCCGGTTTCCGGCAACGGGGCGTCCTCGCTCGCGACGAGCACGTCGGCGGCGCTGTCGACGGTCAGCGCGCCGGCGACGCTCCACCGCTGATCGGGCACGAACGACGCGCCGGATTCCGCGGCTGCGGCAGTGTCGTTCATTTCGGCGCGGGACCCCGGTTCTTCGCCGTGAGCGCCTTGATCAATCCGTCGACGCCGGAGGCTCTCACCGCGTCATTGAACTCATCGCGATAATTCGTGACGAGGCTCACGCCGGCGACGACCACGTCGTACGCCTTCCAGCCCTCAGGCGTCTTTTCCATGCTGTAGTCGATTTGCACCGGCGGCTGCCCGGGGCGCGTCACTTCGGTGCGCACGACCACCTCGTTGTCGCCTGCATTCGCGCGCAGCGGCTTGTAGTTCATGGTGTTGTCGCGATAGTTCGTGAGCGCGTTCGAGTACGTGCGGATCAGGAGCGTCTTGAACTGCTCGGTCAGCTCCTTCTGCTGCTCCGGCGTCGCCGCGCGCCAGTTGCGCCCCATCGCCAGCGCGGTCATTCGCGCCGTGTCGAAGTGCGGCACGAGCTTGGATTCGATGAGCTCCTTGACCTTGGCGGGATTGCCCGCCTGAAGCTCCTTGTCGGAGCGGATCGTCGTGAGCGTCTCCTCGGCGATGCGCTTCACCAGCGCGTCGGGGGCCTCCTGCGCCAGGGCGGGGGCCGCGAGCGCGAGCAATAGAAGTGTTCCGGTCAGCATGCGTACCATCGTCGTCCTCATTTCGCGGGTGGCGCGGACGCGGGGGGTGCCGCCCCCGAATCGTCCTCGTCGGGTTCCGGCGGCGGCTTGCCTTCGTAGACCTGGAAGCGCCGGTTCTTGAGATAGGCGTTGCGCAGGAATCGGTACCTGTCCAGTGCGGCCGTATCGAGCACCGATTCGGCAGAGAGCGCCTGAGCGCGCAGGTCGAGGTAGCCGAGGCCGTAGAGCGTATTGCGCACGGGGATGTCGTTGATGTAGCCGACGGGGCCGATGAAGTACCGGACCAGCGTACCGGTACCGTCGCGCACGGTGGTCGGCCCGAACAGCGGCACGAAAAGATACGGGCCCTGCGGTATGCCCCACTTGCCGAACGTGATCCCGAAGTCCTTCTTGTCCTTGGGGATGCCCATCATGGAAGCGAGATCGAAGATCCCGCCCATGCCCATCGTGGTATTGAGGAGCACCCGGCCGAAATCGTCGCCGGCCTGGTCGCCGCGGCCTTCGAGCACGTTGTTGATGCCGGTGAAGACGTCGTCGATGTTGCCGAAGAAGTTCGACACGCCCGTGCGGATCACCGCCGGCACCACGGCGACGTAGGCCTGCGCGACGGGCTTGACGATCGCGCCGTCCACCGCCTGATGGACTTCGTACATCGCGCGGTTCCACGGCTCGAACGGATCGTCCTTGTTGGGCGCCGCCGCGCACGCTCCGAGCGTGACAGCGAGCGCAACCGCCAGCAGGCGCGGCGACCGGGCGATTTTCATTTCTTGGCTCCTTCGGTGGCTTTGGCCTTGGCTCCCTCCGGGGCCCGGGCGGCGGGCGCAGGTTGCGCTGCGCCCTGGTCCTTGCTCGAGCCTTCCGAGGCCTTCTCGAACAGGAACTGGCTGATCAGCTTCTCGATGACCACCGCGGACTGCGTCTTGGTGATGCGATCGCCGTCCTTGAGCATCTCCGGATCGCCGCCGGCGTCGAGCCCGATGTAGACCTCGCCCAGCAAGCCCGAGGTGTTGATCGCCGCGATGGTGTCCTTGCTGAACTGGTATTCGCTGTCCATGCGCATCGTGACCACCGCGTCGTAGGTCTTCGGGTCGAGACGAACGCGCTCGACGCGACCGACGACCACGCCCGCCGCCTTCACCGCCGCGCGAAGCTTCAATCCCCCGATGTTCTCGAAGCTCGCCTCGATCCGGTAGCCCGGCGAGCGGTCGAGAGTGAGGAGGTTGCCCACCTTGAGCGCGAGAAAGAGGATCGCGCCGAAGCCAATCGCCACGAAGATGCCTACCCAGAGATCGATCGTCGAACGGTTCATCCTATCTGGCCCCGCGGAACATGAACACGGTCATGACGAAATCGAGCGCGAGGATGGCGAGCGAGGAGATGACCACCGTGCGCGTCGTCGCGCTCGCCACGCCCTCGGCGGTCGGCTTCGCGTCGAAGCCCTCGAACACCGCGATCAGCGATACCGCCGCGCCGAAGACGAAGCTCTTGATGATGCCGTTGGTCACGTCGGGCCAGAAATCGACGCCGGCGTGCATCTGCCCCCAGTACGCTCCCGCGTCGATGCCGATCAGCCGGACGCCGACGACGTAGCCGCCGAAGATGCCGAACGCCGAGAACAGCGCCGCGAGGAGAGGCATCGAGATCACTCCGCCCCAGAAGCGCGGCGCCACCACGCGGGCGATGGGATTCACGGCCATCATCTCCATCGCCGCGAGCTGCTCGGTGGTCTTCATGAGGCCGATCTCGGCGGTTATCGCGGACCCTGCCCGGCTCGCGAACAGAAGGCCCGCGATCACCGGGCCCAGCTCGCGCACGAGCGCGAGCGCGACGAGGATTCCGAGCTGCTCGTCGGCGCCGTAGCGCTTCAGCGTTTCGTAGCCCTGCAGCGAAAGCACCATGCCGACGAACAGCCCCGACATGAGAATGATCACGAGCGAGAGCACCCCGGCGAAGTAGACCTCGCGGAGCGTCAGATGGATGCGCCGGAATGCCGCAGGCGTCTGCCACAGCACGGCGAGCAGGAACCGGGTGGAGTATCCCAGCTGGCCGATCGCGCCGGTGACGCCGCCGCCGAGTCGGCGCAGCCAGTAGGAGAGCGCTCCTGCGACGTCAGCGGACATCGGCGAAGAGCTCGTCGCGATACGACGGCGCCGGATAGTGGAAAGGCACCGGCCCGTCGGGGGCGCCGTCGACGAACTGGCGGACAAAGGCATCGCTCGAGGCCCGCACCTCCTGCGGCGTGCCCGAGGCCACGATCCGGCCCTCGGAAACGAAGTACAGATAGTCGACGATCTTCAGCGACTCGTAGACGTCGTGCGTCACCACCACCGAGGTGATCGACAGGGCGTCGTTGAGCCGCCGGATGAGCTGGCCGACGACGCCGAGCGAGATCGGATCGAGCCCCGCGAACGGCTCGTCGTACATGACGAGCATGGGGTCGAGCGCGATGGCGCGCGCGAGCGCAACGCGGCGCGCCATTCCGCCGGAGAGCTCCGCGGGCATCAGATGCGCGGCCCCGCGCAGTCCCACCGCCTGCAGCTTCATCAGCACGAGGTCGCGAATCAGCTCCTCGGGCAGCTCGGTGTGCTCGCGCATCGGAAATGCGATGTTCTCGAACACCGACATGTCGGTGAACAGCGCGCCGAACTGGAAAAGCATTCCGTACTTCCGACGCAGATGATAGAGCGCCTCGGGGTCGAGATCGGGCACGGAAAGGCCGCCGACGCGGATCGTCCCGGACTGGGGACGCAGCTGTCCGCCGATCAGCCGCAGGATGGTCGTCTTGCCGGAGCCGCTCGCGCCCATGATCGCCACGATCTTGCCGCGCGGGATCGTCATGGTGATGCCCTTGAGCACCGGCCGCGCGTCGTATCCGAAGGTGACGTCGGCGAGCTCGACCGCCGCGGCTTCGGGCTCGACGCGCCAGGTGGCGATCCCGGCAGGAGCGCGGGACGCCGGCGGCTTCACGGTGGGGGACATGCCAAGTCGGGAGGAAAACGGAGCATCGATTGTAGCTGGTTGAATCCCCCGCCACAATCGAGGCCGACCTCCGAATTCAGCCGCGCATGAGTCGTCGTTCGGCGACAGCAAGATTGCCCGGCCGCCCCAGCAGCACCACGATATCGCCCGTTTCGAACCGGAAATCGGGCGCGGGCACCGCCGAGCGCTCGCCGCGGCGGCGCACGCCGGTGACTTCGACGAGTCCGTCGAAATCGAGGTCGGCGAGCACGTGGCCGACCGCCGCGGAACGATCGGTGAGCATCACCGACTGCAGTCGCGGCTGCAGATTGTCGGCGGCGTCGGCGGCATCGGTGACGCCGTGATAGAAGCCGCGGAACAGACTGTAGCGCTCCTCGCGGATCTCGCGGATGCGCGTGAGCACTCGATTGAGCGGGACTCCGAGGAGCAGCAGCGAGTGCGACGCGAGCATGAGGCTGCCTTCGAGCACCTCGGGCACGACTTCGGCCGCGCCGGCCTTCACCAGACGGTCGAGCTCGCTGTCGTCGAGGGTGCGCACGATCACCGGTACTTCCGGCCGCAACCGCTGCACATGGTGCACGATCTTGAGCGCCGTCGCGGTGTCGGCGAACGTGACGGCTACGGCGCGCGCCTTCGGGAGGCCTGCGGCGATCAGCGATTCGCGCCGGCCCGCGTCGCCATAGACCACGCTCGCGCCCTCGGCCGCCGACTCGCGCACGCGCTCCGGATCCGCGTCGAGCGCGATGAACGCGACGCCTTCTTTCTCCAGAAGCCGCGCCAGGTTCTGACCGCTTCGCCCGAAGCCGCAGATAATGAGGTGTTCCTTCCGGGTCATCGTGCGCGAGGCGATCTGGGTGACCAGCGCCGCCCGCGCCAGCCAGTCGTTGGCGGTGAGCTTGTGCACCAGCGGCTCGGCGAACTGGATGACGAGCGGCGCCGCGAGCATCGAGAGCACCATCGCCGCGAGAGCGAGCTGCACGAACGTGGTATCCAGAATCGACAGATCGCTCGCGAGCGCGAGCATCACGATCGCGAATTCGCCGGCCTGGGCGAGGAAGAAGCCGGTGCGCAGCGCCGTCCCGAGCGGCGAGCCGAACACCCGAGCGAGAATCACGATCAGCACGAGCTTCGCGAGCACCGGGCCGACCAGCAATAGCGCTACCCAGCCGAGATTGGCGCCCACGACCCTGAGGTCGAGGTACATCCCGACCGTGACGAAGAACAGGCCGAGCAGAACGTCGCGAAACGGCTTGATGTCCTCCTCGACCTCGTACCTGAACTCCGTCTCGGCGATGAGCATTCCGGCGAGGAAGGCGCCGAGGGCGAACGAGAGCCCCGCCATCTCGGTGAGCGATGCGAGCCCCAGAGTCACCAGCAGGAGGTTGAGCATGAACAGCTCGGGCGAGCGCAGCCGTGCCACGAGCTGAAACCAGGCTCGCGTCGGCACCTGTCCGAACAGCAGGATCACGCCCAGCGCGATTGCGGCTTTCCCGGCCGCGATCGCCAGCGGCAGCCACAGGTCCGAGCCTCCCGCGGCGAGCGTGGGCACGGCGATCAGGAAGGCGACGACGGAGAGGTCCTGGAACAGCAGTACGCCCATCACGTCGCGGCCGTGCTCGGAATTGAGCTCCGCGCGCTCGGCGAGGAGCTTGGAGACGATCGCGGTGGAGCTCATCGCGAGCGCGCCCCCGACCGTCAATCCGGCAAGCCAGCCGAACCCCAGGAGGCGCAGCACGCCCATCGCGGCCACCGTTGTGATCGCGACCTGAGCGAGTCCGAGACCGAAGACCGAGCCGCCGATGGCTTTGAGCTGGGGCAGGCTGAACTCGAGCCCGATGGAGAACATGAGGAAGACGATGCCGAATTCGGCGAGGTCGCGCACTCCGGCGTTGTCGGGCACCAGCGCCATCGCATGCGGCCCGACCGCGATGCCGACCGCGAGATAACCCAGGATGGGAGGCAGTCGCGCGAGGCGGCATACGATCACGGCGACCACCGCGGCCGCGAGCAGCAGCAGGATCAGCTCGAGCGTGTGCGACATGAGGCGAATCTAGCATAGCGGCGCGAGCCGCGAGCGGGGACTCCTGACGGATCTTGTCGAACGTGTTTCGTCCACCGGGCGTCGCTTGCGCCCGGCTCGGATCGCCTCACTCGCGCTCGCTCGGAGTCGCTCCGCCCCGCCGGTCGCCCCGCCCATTCCGGTATACTTTGATGCATGACTGCGACGATGATGGCTGCGCCTGCGAGCGCGCGCGGCGTCGAGCCCAAACGCGCTCTCGCGCTCGGGCGCGACGTGCTCGCCACCGAGGCTGCCGCGATCGGCGCGCTTTCGGACCGGCTCGGCGCGGCCTTCCTCGCGGCGGCGAGAGCGCTGTTCGATTGCCGAGGTCGCGTCGTCGTCATCGGCATCGGCAAGTCCGGCCATATCGCGCGCAAGATCGCGGCGACCTTTGCGTCGACCGGCACGCCAGCCTTCTTCGTCCACGCCGCCGAGGCGAGCCACGGCGACCTTGGCATGATCACGCCGGACGACATCGTGCTGCTGCTGTCGAACTCAGGCGAGACCGACGAGCTCGTGTCGCTCGTTCCGCATCTGAAGCGCCAGGGCGCGCGAATCATCGCGCTGACCGGCAACGAGCAGTCGTCGCTCGCAACCGCGGCCGACGTGCATCTCGATGCGAGCGTGAGCGCCGAGGCATGCCCGCTGGGTCTCGCGCCGACGGCGAGCACCACCGCAGCGCTCGCGCTCGGCGACGCGCTCGCGCTCGCACTTCTCGATGCGCGCGGCTTCTCGGTCGAGGATTTCGCGCGCTCGCATCCTGGCGGGTCGCTGGGCCGGCGCCTGTTCACTCATGTCGCCGACGTCATGCGCACCGGCGCGAGCGTGCCCGCCGTTGCGCTTGCGGCCACGCTGGCCGAGGCCGTGATGGAGATGACCGGCAAGGGCATGGGCATGACCGCGGTGATCGACGCGGAGCGGCGCGTCGAGGGCATCTTCACCGACGGCGATCTGCGACGTTGCCTTTCCCGGGTCCGCGACCTCCACTGCGAACCGGTCGCCGGCTTGATGACCCGGAGCCCTCGCAGCATCGGTGCCGACCGGCTCGCGGTCGACTGCGTCGAACTGATGGAGACTGCGCCCAAGATCAGCGCGTTGCTGGTCGTCGACGACGAGCGGCGGCTCATCGGCGCGCTGCATCTGCACGACCTGTTCCGCGCCCGGGTGGTCTAGCGTCCGATGCCGGCCGATCTCGCAGCTCGCGCGCGACGCGTGCGGCTCCTCACCTGCGACGTCGATGGCGTGCTGACCGACGGCAGCATCTACGTCGCGCCGGATGGCGGCGAGCTCAAAGCCTACTCGTCTCTCGACGGACTCGGCATGAAGTGGCTGGTGCGCTCCGGCGTCACCGTGGCGTGGATCACCGGCAGCGATGCGCCCTCCGTGACGCAGCGCGCCGCGATGCTCGGCGTCTCACGCGTCCATCAGGGCGCGGAGGACAAGCTCGAGGTCTGGGAGCGCCTTCGCGCCGAGCTCTCACTCGAGGCGGCCCAGTGCGCGCACATAGGCGACGACTTCCCCGATCTACCGGTCATGGTTCGGTGCGGAATGGGCGTGGCGGTACCCCATGCTCCGCAGGCGCTGCGACGGCGCGCGCATTATGTGACCCGGCGCGACGGAGGCAGAGGCGCGGTGCGGGAGCTCTGCGAGATGATCCTGGCGGCGCAGGGCAAG
>Ga0079219_10000157_pt1 | contig 11354 bp, 10 predicted proteins | sample GAControl_FD_77074 | JGI IMG/M metagenome (GOLD analysis project Ga0079219, IMG submission 77074) | Agricultural soil microbial communities from Georgia to study Nitrogen management - GA Control | ecosystem: Environmental > Terrestrial > Soil > Agricultural land | place: USA: Georgia...
AGTGCGGAAGCTGTTGGAAAGCTCGACCGCGGTACTTCTCGCTGAAGTCGAGGGCGTAAACGCGGATGCTTCGGCGTCTGCCGCGCAAAACCTGGCCAGGGCGTTTCGCGATGCGGGGGCCGTCGAAGCAGAGGTCGCGTTGACAGCGGACGCCGAGCAGGAGCTTTGGCACCTGCGTCACGCGGCGAGTCCGATTCTCTCAGATCTCACGCATCTCACCTCGATGCAGTTCATAGAAGACGGCGCGGTCGCGCTACCCAAACTTCCCGAGTATGTGAAGGGAGTTAAGACTGCGCTCGCCGCGCGCGAGATAAGCGGAGTGATCTTTGGTCATGCCGGCGACGCCCACGTTCACGTGAATCCGCTGGTGGACGTCCGTCAACCCGACTGGCGCGCACGAATCACGAGCTTGCTCGAGGATGTAGTGGCGCTGACGCGGACACTCGGAGGTACGCTCACCGGTGAGCACGGCGATGGCCGTCTTCGAACACCGCTTCTAGCGCGAGTTTGGCACAAAGATGCAATCAAAGCGTTTGGCCAGATCAAAAAGTCTTTTGATCCGCAAAACATCTTCAATCCCGGAGTCAAAGTCCCACTGACCGGCCAGAAGCCGCTCGGCGATATCAAGTATGACCCTTCATTGCCGCCTCTTCCGGAAAAAGCGAGGAGCGCACTCGACGACATCGTGAAGTCGAGAGCTTATGATCGTTTTCGGCTTTCTCTGATCGGCTGATCTTCTTAGCTTTCCGCGACCGATCATCGATACTGAGGCCGCTGTGAGCTCTGTTCTTCTTGCTGAGACTTCCGTGTTGTACACAGAACCAGTCGTAACGCTATTGGCGCGTCCGGTCTTCCTGGAACCGGATCATCTCAAGGTTCACTGGCTGGGCGAGAGCACCGATGGCGAGCGCCTGGCCGAGTTCGCCGGCCGGCTTTGCTACATGAGCCAGAAGAATCCGGCCAATCGCGCCACGCGTGAGTATCTGGAGAACATCAAGAAGCAGGGGCACGGGTCCGTCCTCGAGCACGCCAACTATTCGTTGCTGCTTGAAGGAGTGAGCCGCTCGCTGACCCACGAGCTGGTTCGCCATCGCGCCGGTTTTGCCTATAGCCAGTTAAGTCAGCGCTATGTCGACGAATCGGAAGCAAACTTCGTCGTGCCGCCGGCGATCGTCGGCGATGAAGCACTGGAAAAAGAGTGGCGCGAGCAGATCGAAGACGCGCAGAGGACGTACGTCCGGCTCGTCGAGCATCTGATGGAGCGCTACTCGTGGGTCGGCGACAAGGTCCATCGCCGGAAAATGGCGCGAGAGGCGGCGCGGGGAGTTCTTCCCAACTCCACGGAGACGAAAATCGTCGTTACGGCGAACGCCCGTGCCTGGCGGACGATGCTGGAGCTGAGATCGAGCGAGGGCGCCGAGCTGGAGATCCGTCGCTGCGCGATCGCGATGCTCAAGCTTTTGCAGCACGAGAGCCCCGCTTTCTTTTCCGACTTCGAGATCTATCAGGCCGAAGATCGGAGAGAGGCGGCGAGGATCGTCTACCACAAAGTCTGAGCTAACGAGCCAGAAAAAAAAAATCGGGCGCCGAAAAATTTTTTCTGAAGAAATTTTTTTTTCGTAGCTTCGGAATAATTATTGCGCTGCTTCCTCGACGTTTATATACTCGGTCCAGTGAATCGAGCGCAAAATTTTCTGTAGGTGTCGATGACTCTGATCGGACTCGCCTACAACCAGAAGCCCGAGCCCGCCGAGCTCCCAAGTGAGCTTCAAGAGGCGATGCCGCAACGCGGCGAGCTTTCGCGTCCCGATGAAGAGCCTCCAAGTAAAAGCTTTGGCCTGACCGTCGCCGACCTAACGGCTCGCGACGAATTCGCTGAGTGGGATTCGCCGGTGACGATCGCGGCCGTGGAAGCGGCGCTCTCGAAACTCGGCAAGGTCGTTCGGATCGAGGCCACTGAAGAATTTCCGGAGCGGCTGCGCGCGATCAGACCCGACATCGTCTTCAACATTGCAGAGGGCTTTCACGGCGTGAATCGCGAATCGCATGTGCCGGCTATCTGCGAGTTTTTTGGAATTCCCTACTCGGGCAGCGATCCGTTTACTCTGACGCTTTGCCTGGACAAGGCACGCACCAAAGAGACTCTCTCGTTCCACGGGATCCCGACGCCGAAGTTCGCGGTCGTCGAAAATCTGGCCGATCTCGATGAACGCACGTTCAGTCTCGAGCTGCCGCTGTTCATCAAGCCATTGCACGAAGGGTCCTCGAAAGGAATCACCGACGGAAATCTCTGCCGGGATCGTGATCATCTCCTCGCTCAGACCAAGTTCCTCCTCGAGAACTATCATCAGCCGGTTCTTGTCGAGGAGTACCTGCCCGGGAAGGAGTTCACCTGCGGCGTCCTCGGCAACGGGAATGAGGCGACTGTGCTTCCCCTCGTCGGAATGAATTTCGAGGCGCTGCCTAAAGGCGCGCTTCCGATCTATAGCTTCGACGCAAAGTTCGTCTGGGACCGTCCGGAGCGTCCGCTCGAGATCTTTGAATGTCCTGCCAAAATCAGCGACGAGCTTCAGTCGGCGATCGAGCGCGTCGTGCTTGACGCATATCGAGTCCTCGGCTGCCGAGACTGGGCGCGGATAGACGTCCGACTCGATGCTGCGGGGAATCCAAATATTCTGGAAGTGAACCCGCTGCCGGGAATTCTTCCCGATCCAGCGGACAATTCGTGTTTGCCGAAAGCTGCGCGCGCGGCCGGCATCGGTTATGACGAGCTGCTTCAGAGCTGCCTGCGGTTTGCGGCAGCGAGGCAGGGCGTCGAGCTCGATGATTCAGCGGCTGCGAAGACTGCCGTACCGGGCGAGCCAATGCTCGCCGCTGGCTGACAGAGACACGCGGAGGAAGACGCGATGAAAATTGCCCTGCTCTTCGACGGCTTATCTGCGCTCGGTAAGGCACCCGAGGTCCAGCTCCTCGACTCGATCGAAGCGGTCGAGACAGCGCTGCTGGATTGGGCCGCTGAGGTTGTCCGCGTTCCCGTCAGCAATGACGGACGGTGGGTCGAGCGTCTCCGTCGCGGCAAATTCGACCTCGTCTTCAATCTCTGCGAAGGAATCGACGGCGAAGCGGTTCACGAAGCGCGCGTCATCTCGGTGCTCGAGCTGCTTGGCGTTCCGTTCACAGGGAGCAGCAGCTGGACGACGGCGCTCACCCTCAGGAAGAACGTCGTCAACGGAGTTCTCGATCGCGCAGGGCTGCCCGTTCCTCGCTGGGCTCACATCCGCCGCGGCGAGGAGATCACCAGTGTTGGATTCCCGGCGATTTGCAAGCCGGTCGCCGAAGACGCATCGGTCGGTATCGAGCAGCGGTCAGTCGTGCGCAGCATGCGCGCTCTGAACGCGCGCGTACGGGACATGTTTGACGGCTGGGACGAAGTCCTGGTCCAGCGATTCATCGATGGCCGCGAGGTCAACGTGGGAATCGTCGGGGACGAAGTGATGCCGATCGCGGAGATCGATTTCGCCGACATGCCGAAGGGCATGTGGCACATCGTCTCTTATCGCTCGAAGTGGGAGACAGGCAGCGACGAAGATCTCGGGGCGAAGCCGAACTGCCCGGCTGATCTACCCGAGACGCTCGCCAATGAACTGACCCAGATCGCGCGCACGGCGTGGAACATCGTTGGCGGCGAAGGTTATGGTCGTTGCGATTTCCGAATCGATCCGTCTGGACGTCCGTGGCTGCTCGAAGTCAATGCGAATCCCGACATCTCGCCCGGCGCCGGGCTGGCTCGCATGGCGGGTGTCGCGGCGATGAATTACACGCAGCTGATTAAGAGAATCTGCGACTACGCTCTGAAGCGGCCGCTCGATGATCACGTGGAGCGTTGGACCAAGACATTGAAGTTGTCGGGGTTGGGTTGAGGTTTCGGCCATCTACAACGCCCCTCACGGGGCCGGAGTGGTAAAAGCATGAGCGATTGGCAGCAAATCATCAGGAATCAGAGCATCGCTACTCTGGAAAAGCTCGCCGACAAGTTCGGTCACGACGTCATCGACGTCGATGCGCTGAAGCCGGCGTTCGACAACTTCCAGATGCGCCTTACTCCCGCTGCGCTCGAGCAAATCAAGGAAGTGGGCGATCCGATGTGGAATCAGTACATCCCGACCGTCGAAGAGCTCGACGTCGTCGATGGGGTGATCGATTCACTCGATGAAGACGGCGACTCGCCGGTGCCGAACATCACGCACCGCTATCCTGACCGCGCGCTTTTCCTGGTCAGTCCGGTTTGCGCTTCGTACTGCCGCTTTTGCACGCGCCGCAGAAAGGTTGGTGACCCGGAGAAGATTCCTCTCAACCAGTACGAATCGGCGTTCCAGTACCTGCGGGAGCACACCGAGATCCGCGACGTAATCATGAGCGGTGGCGACCCGATGATGCTGAGCGATCGCCGGCTGGAGTACCTCTTCCAGCAGCTGCGCGCGATCCCGCACATCGAGATCATCCGCATCGGCAGCCGCATCACGTCTCACTTGCCGGAGCGCATCACACCCGAGTTCTGTGAGATGGTGCAGAAGTACCACCCGATTTTCATGAACGTCCACTTCAATCACCCGAGCGAGCTGACGCCCGCTGCGGTCGCTGCCCTCGATCGCCTGTCCAAGGCCGGGGTCTCGCTCGGCTGCCAGACGGTGCTGCTAAAGGGCGTCAACGACGATCCGAAGGTGATGATGAAGCTGATGCACGAGCTGCTGAAGGCCCGTGTCCGGCCCTACTATATATTCATGGCCGATCAGGTCGCCGGTGGCGAGCACTTCCGGACGACGGTGCAGAAGGGCCTCGAGATCATTCAGGCGCTGCGCGGCTGGACCTCGGGCCTGGCAGTCCCGCAGTTCGTGATCGACTCCCCGGGCGGCGGTGGCAAGGTGCCGCTCCTGCCTGAGTACGTCGAATCGATCACTGACGACGAAGTCGTGTTCCGCAACTACGAGGGCAAGCGGTACGTCTACAAGCAGCCGCATCAAGCTCCCGCGGCCCCCACGGAAGTCGAGCGTGCAGCGGAGCTCGACGTTGTCCCAATCAGTCGTCGCAAGACCGCGGCGCCACGCAGAACCAAGCGGCGTCGCGCGGCCGGAGAATAATCTGGCCCACCCGAGAGAAAGGCCGTCTCTGCGAGACGGCCTTTCTTTTTTTCGGACTACCCGCGCGGACTAACCGCACTGCTGATCGACAACTGATTGCGCCTTGGAAAACCTTACGGAAGGAACGACTTTGGGCGCTTCGGACTGTCGGCCAGGAGAGTATCGTTGAGCGCCTCGAGCTCCGCCTGGACTTCAGCGCCTTCGGCGTCGTCTCGAATCTTCGTGAGACTGGGGGAGAAGAAGGCGCGCGCGATCGCGATCGAGTCGTGGGCGCCGGCGACGGCAAGTACATCGTTCGCGTGAATGACTTCGCGGCCGAGCGGTGTGGGGATCTGTTGATCGCCCCGCCTGATCGCCAGGACGGTGGCGCCAGTCGCGCCGCGAAGATTCAGCTCGGCGAGACTCCGGCCGACGGCGATGCTTTCCGGCACCACGCGAATGGCAACCGGCTCGCCCAGACCTGGGAGTACGGCGTTGACGTCCTCCAGCTGGGTCTCCTCCTGGGTGTCACCGGCTGACGCCATCTGATGGGCGAGCGCCGAGGCGATGATTTGCGCTCCGGCGCGCGCGTGTCCTTGCAGATTCGCCGCATTTCTCCATAGCGCGATCAGCAGCACGATCGTCAGCAACAACAACACGACCGCGCCCTGATGCGCCGGCAGAAATGGCTGGGTGATGGCCACCACTGGAATCCCCACCGCAATCACCACGGCGATTTGGACGAGGATCACCAGCGCCCGACGCGGGGCGTCCGCCGGATCGACCTTGCCCTTCTGCGCTTCCGCGAAAGCCCGTTTCGCCAGGTGCAGGCCGAGCGAGCGTGCACTGGTGATGATGCCGTAGATGAGCGGCGCCGCGATGAACCCGCTGAGCAGCACCAGAATGAAACGAACCCGGTCCGGCGGAAGTATGACCATTTTTCCGAGGATGACGGCGACGCGATCGATCTCGAGATCGACGCCAATCACGAGCGCAGTCAGAAGCGCAGCATCCACCAGGATGATCCGCACGATCCGTCTCGTCGCCGAACGCTCGGTTGGCACCCTCGGTGCGCTGCGCACGCGCTCGATCCACGATGCGTAGAGCGCTGCCACCGTCTGGATCGGCTCGGGCAGCCAGTGATCGATCTCCGCGGCTGCCTTGTTGGATAGTTTGATCAGCAACGGTGTGGTGAGAGTCGTGATGGCTGATACCGCAATCGCTGCCGGATAAATCCACGAGGCGATTACGCCTGCGCTGACCCCGACACTGGCGATGATGAATGAGAACTCGCCGATTTGCGCGAGGCTCATTCCGGCTTTGATCGCCGTGCGTCTGCCGTGGCCGGCGAGAAACGCGCCGATCGTCACCGCCAACACTTTGCCGAGGATCACGGTGATGGTCAGAGCCAGCACGGCCGGCCAATGGGCAGCGAGCGCAGCCGGATCGATGATCATTCCGACCGACACGAAGAAAATGCCGGCGAACATGTCGCGTACCGGCCTCACCAGCGTCTCGATCTCACGCTCGTGACCGGACTCAGCGACCAGCGATCCGGCGATGAACGCGCCCAGCGCGACCGAGTAGCCGAACGACAATGCGAGCAGTGCTGCTCCGAAACACAGACCGATGCTGGCAACCAGCGTGGTCTCCTTTGAGCCGATGCGCTGGACGTAGCGGATGGCGCGCGGAACAGTGAGGAGGCCGAACCCGATCAGCGGCACCAGGAACATCACCAGTCTCACGGCGGTGATGCCGAGGTCTTTCGGCGAGAACGCGCCTGACTGGGCGAGCGTCGTCAGTATCGTCAGCAGGAAGACCGCGATCAAATCCTCGATGATGAGGATTCCGAAGACGAGCTCAGTGACGCGGCCTCTGACTTTCTGCTCCTCGAAAGCCTTGACGATGATCGTGGTGCTGGAGATGCCGACGATCGCGCCGGTGAAGATGCTTTCGATGCGAGAGAGGCCGAGCATCTGTCCGACGAAATAGCCGATGGACACCATGATCGTCGACTCGAACAGCGCTACCGGTCCGGCTTTCTGGCTGACGGCGGCAAGCTTGCCGATGCTGAACTCGAGTCCGAGTGAGAACATCAGCAGAATCACGCCGAGCTCGGACAGCGTGTGGACGGTATTCATGTCCGCGACGAGCGGCAGCGGAATGTGCGGCCCCACGATCATGCCGGCAAACAGATATCCGAAGACAACCGGCTGGCGCAGGCGCTGGAACAATACTGTCGCGACAGCAGCGACCAGTAGCACGACGGCCAGACTCTGCAGGAAGACCACGGATTCCATGCCGCACAATTTACTCGTCAAAAAAAAAGGCCACCGAATTTTCGGTGGCCTTTTCTTCTCAGCGAGGAGTTACGCCGCGTGCTCGGTGTCTGCCTCGTCCTCGAAGGTCAGAGCATCGGCTTCACGTACCCGATCGAGCATTGCATTGACCGGGATGCCGATGCCGCGGTCGTTCAACACGGACTCATTGCTGGATCCACGCTGGAACCAACTCTTGAGATTGGGAGTTGGCTCAGTGCCGCTACTACCCGCCGTACCCTCTTCTTCAGGGCCGGTATCCGAACCATACACGTCCATTCAGCCTCCACGAGTTGCAGTGTACTTGCCATAAGTACGTTACCCCGTAACGCGGGTTTCGAGCCCGAACACAAAGTACAATTCGGAGCGAAACCGTCCAATACTGCGACTGCGTTTGAGGCCAAATTGGTCACAACCCGTGGTGGGGTTGTTACCGAATTGTCGCCGGGTCGATTTCCCTAGTAGCGAAAATTCTGCCAACGGCTTCGCCGATTTTGTTATTGGGTGTACTGGCTCCCGCAGTAATCCCGATGCGTACGGGACCGGACGCTGGCAACCAGTCGCAAGACTCGACTTCTTCCTTCGCTCCGAGGGGGCGATAGCGAATTGTGCGGGATTCGGGGTCGATGTCGTCGGCGTTTTCGACGTGGAAAGTGCGCACCTTTTCCGAGCACAGCGCGGCGAGCGACATGGTGTTGCTGGAGTTGTAACCGCCGATTACAACCATCACATCGAGGGGCTCCCGCAACAGCTCGACGACGGCATCCTGTCGCTCCTGGGTGGCGCTGCAGATCGTGTCGAAGGTACGGAAATTTTCGCGCGCGTAATCCGGTCCCCAGGCCTTCGCCATTGATTGACCGATCAATTCACCAACAGCTAACGATTCGCGAGCGAGCATCGTTGTCTGGTTTGCAACCCCGATGCGACGAAGATCCCGCGCTGGATCGAAGTTTGGTGATGCCGCGTGCGCAAAACGCTCCATCAATGCCTGAGAGCTGAGTCGGCCTTCGATGAAATCGCAAACGAGCTGAGCCTCGTCGAGGTTGCGCACGATGAAGTATTGGCCGTTCGGATATTTCTCCGCCTGTGACGCAGTCGCGCGCGTCTCCTCGTGGTAATACTTGCCGTGAATGAGCGACGTGAATCCATCACGAGCGTAGCTCTCGACTCTTTTCCAGACATTCAGCACCGATCCACAGGTGGTGTCGACCATCACGCAGCCGATTGCGCGCAGGGTCTCGAAATCCTTGATGGTCACCCCGAACGCGGGCAGGATGACTACGTCTTCGGGTTTTACGGTGCTGAAATCAAGGTGGGATGGGGGATGCGGGATGCGGGATGCGCTTTCCATCCGAGCGGGAGTAAGGCCTCGACTAGCGTCGATCGCATCCCGCATCCCCCATCCCGCATCCCGCTCCCCGCCTCCCGGCAGCAGAAACTCGACCCCCATTGCCTGAAGTTTTGAGTTCACGTGCGGGTTATGGATGATCTCGCCTGCCAGGTAGATGGTACGATCCGGAAACTTCTTTCTGGCCTGATAGGCGTACTCAACTGCCCGTTCGACCCCATAACAGAAGCCGAACTCCTTGGCCAGGCGGATCGTGACGTCACCAGCCGTCAGGGTGTACTCCTGAGCTTTAAGGAGGTCTACAAGGTGTCCTGTATAGTCGGAATCCAGTTCGGACTGGATCTCGGATTTCAACCCGAACCCTTTCCGAAAGTACGTGCCTCCCCCAGTTCCGTTTGGGGTATTGGCCTGCATATTCCGAGGGGTGGTGGTGGTCGTCTCCATAGAACCAGGCACCTTCACCGACGTATCCGACATACCTTGAATCTAGCAGTGACGAACCGATAAATGCGCTTCGAGAAACACGATGACTGAATCCCTCGGAGCGTATCCCGCAGAAGCGACAAGCGAGTCGCTCGACAGCACCTCACCCTTCGGTCTCACCCTGACTGCGCCGGCCTCGGCGCAGCGGCCGGCGGGTTTGACGAAACCCGCACCCCTCGTCAGAGGCGACACTATTGGCGTCGTCGCCCCATCATACGCACCAACTGCCGACTGGTTGCTGCGCGGCGCGAAAATGATGGAGGAGGCAGGATTCAAAGTGCTACTCGAACCGGACGTGGAACGCGAGCGGCGGTTCCATCACCGGGAGGACGAGCAGCGCGCGGAAAGGCTGATGGAGATGTGGAGCAATCCCGAGGTGAAAGCGGTGATTGCTGCCACGGGCGGGTACGGCGCGGTTCGGGTGATCCCCTATCTCGACCCCGACGTCTTCCGGCGGAATCCGAAAATCTTCGTCGGATACTCTGACATAACCGCACTGCATCTCTGGTTAATGCGCTGCGCCCAGCTCCGAGTTTTCCACGGACCGACTCTGGACGATCTGTGCTGGACTGGCGAGCAAACCGTCAATTCACTCCTGACCGCGCTCACCGATCCGCAACCCGCAATCGATCTCGGGAGCAGGAGTGTGCGTGCCGTGCGCCCCGGTCGCGCCGTGGGTCGCCTCACCGGCGGCAACTTGTGCCTGGTACAGCAAACGATCGGCACCCCTTACGAGGTCGATACCCGCGACTCGATTCTCTTCCTCGAGGAAACCCGTGACCCGATGTCATACGTCGACGAGCGACTCGTTCACTTGCGCTCGGCGGGGATGTTGCGCGGGGTAAGGGGAATTGTATTCGGTAACCTGTCTCTCGATCGCTGTGAAGAAGATGAGTTCGAGGATTTCCTCCTCGATCTTCTCCACGACTTCGACGGTCCGATCCTGATGGATTTCCCGGCTGGACACGAGGCGCCCAACCTCACCCTGCCACTCGGAACGGAAGTCGAACTGGTCAGCGATCAGTCGACAGGCTGGCTTTCCTACAAGGAAGACGCGTTAGCGCTCGTCGAAGAGAGACCGCGACTAAGCCTCGTCTAGAGTCCGCCCGCTTTGATGGCTGCGTCGACCGCGATGCACCAAAGGTGGATCACCATCAGGTGCACTTCCTGGACGTAGGCACCGTTCTCACTTGGTACTGCGACGACGTGGTCCGGCACGAAGCCTTCGATTCCATTCCGCCCGCATAGGGCGATCGTCACCGCACCCTTGTCTTTCGCGGCCTTGAGTCCGCGAATGACGTTTTCAGATTTTCCGCTGGTCGTGATTCCGACGACGGCATCGCCCATCGACGTCAATCCTTCGACCTGCCTCTCGAACAGGGAGCCGTAGCCAAAATCGTTGGCGATGCACGTGATGACGCCGCTGTCGCCAACGAGCGACACTGCCGGCAATGGGCGTCGGGTTTCCTTGTAACGGCCGATCAGCTCCTCGACGAGGTGGTTGGCCTGCGTCGCGCTGCCGCCGTTGCCGAAAGCCAGAATCTTTCCGCCGCGTCCAATCGCTGAGATGATTGCCTCTCCAGCTGCATCACACGCCGGCTGCAGCGACGCACCAGCAGCCTCGATTACCTGCTGGTGTCCCTTGAAGTGGGCGGCAAAGTGTTGACTCGGCATGCGCGGATTATACGGACGAGATGCGAGTGCGCCAGTGCAAGTTGCCTAACGACCACGCCGTCGACGTCCGTTACCTCGTCGATCACTATGCTGATCGTTGTGTCGATCGCGGCCGTGAGGCCGGCCATCGCGGCGACCCCGGCCGGCATCGCGGTGACGCGAGTGGTCGCGGTGTCGCCGGAACTCCGACGCGATCTGGCGGACCTCGCGCTCCGCATGGGATATCATTGCCCGGTCGTCCGCAGATTCCTTGACTTCGTCCGGCGACCACGGCTGCGCGAGTTTTTCCTGGAGCTCGTCGAGCGAGTCCGCCCGTACGGCGCCACGCTGACCGCGGAGCACCACAAACCGCACCGGCCGATCGAGATTGGGAATCTCCTCCTCGATGAGCGTGCGAGCGACTTTCTCTGGTAA
>Ga0079219_10000161_pt1 | contig 11287 bp, 5 predicted proteins | sample GAControl_FD_77074 | JGI IMG/M metagenome (GOLD analysis project Ga0079219, IMG submission 77074) | Agricultural soil microbial communities from Georgia to study Nitrogen management - GA Control | ecosystem: Environmental > Terrestrial > Soil > Agricultural land | place: USA: Georgia | collected...
GATGCCGGACGAACTCGCGCAGGCGGCCGGTGTCGAGGGCCGCGACGCGCTCCTTCTCCGTCCAGAATGGCGGAAGGCCGGCGCGCTTCAAGCAGTCGGCGGCGTCGAGATCGACGTGAACGTAGCCGCGATTGTCGCGCAGCCAGTCGCCGAAGCTGGTCTTGCCGCTGGCGGGCATGCCAGTGATGAGCAAAGTATGAACTTGAGGGGGCATCGTAGCGTTCGTGTATCCCACGGGGGGAAGAGGCGACGTCACTCGCCGGTGGCGGGAGACGCGCTCGACGTCGAAGGGGTCGTGGTTCCAGTAGCCGGCGCTGACGGCGCGTCGTCGCCCGGTCGCAACAGCCTCGCTATCAAGACGAGCAACGCGAGAACCGCCAACGCCAGGGCACACCAGAAGACGATCGTGGGGGTGACGCCGGTCACATTCGCCGCGCCGTGCTCCGCGCCGGGCGTTACGTCCCGCGCGGGAGCGCCGAGCAATCGCGGAGCGAGGAGCGCGAGATCGTAGCGCGGGGGCGCGAGGTCGGATCGACCATAGAGCAGCGTGAGGGGCGCACTTCCCTCGCGGAAGAAGCGAAGGCGGTATGACGGAAGGAGAAGCGTGGCATCACGCAATGGGAGCGGCGCATTGTCCCCCTCATCGATCACCAGCGAGAGATCCGTGATGCGAAGGGGCGGAGGCTCGAGGGTAGGCGCGGGCGCGGGGAGCTCGGGATCGGCGTGCCGCCAAGACATCTGTGCGATCGTGATCGGTCCTCCTCGCGTGCGCGCATCCTCTTCGGCGGATGGGAGCATCTCCAACGTGACCTGTCGGTCGAAGACGCGCGCGTCAGTGTGAATCACGAGCCGGGATCCCGGCAGGCCAGCGTACGGAAGGTGGATTCGATAGCGCGAGCGTGACACGGGATCGCGAGCGCCCTTTACGCGCTCGAGCGCGGGCAACGCGACGGAAAGCGGCTCGTCCAATCGCTCGATCAGGAAAGGCACCTGATGTCCGTCGGCGGTGGCGATGCGGACATCGGACAGCGAGCCATGCGCGAGCGCGGCGGCATCGAGCGGGAGTGTCGTCAGGCCGGCTTCGCCGGATGGAATATCACGCGAATAGCGGAATGTTTTCGGATCGATCTCGGCGCCCGCCGTCGGCATCGGTGAAGGCGTGCCGTTGAGCGTGACGGTGACGGAGACGGGCGTCCCCCACCGCGCCGTCGCGAGCGTCAACGATGGAACTCGCTCGCGCTCCGCCTCGAGGTCGTAGCTCGGCGCTTTCAGTTGCGTGTTACCATACCGAGCGAAGAGCGAATCCCCGTTGCTCTCGAAGAAGATGAAAGGCAGCGTCGCGAAGATCGCCGTTGCGCCGGTCACATCGAGGGGAGGATTGTTGCCGTCGTCGACCGCGAGCTCGAGCTCCGCTTCACTCGGTGGGGTGATGGGAATGCGGAGCGCCGCGGCGGCCACGCCGTCACGAACGGAGCGTCGCAATGTCGCCGTCCCAAGCTCGGTCGGAACCACGGTGCTTCCGTCCAAGCGGCCTTCGGTGATGCGTGCGGGACGCAGAACATTCCCTCCGCCCACGCTCAACTCGATCGCGACGATCGGCAGGTGCGCGCCAGGGAGCTTGATGCGAAAACGGCTCTTCGCGGGCTCACTCGGCCGCCGCTCGACGGCGACCGCGGCGCGCAATGGCGCGGGCCCGCGGACCGCTGACGCGACACGTGCCTCGACGCGGCGCGGGAGCGGCACGCGCGCGCTCGATCGGTCGTCCCAGGTGACGCGAAGGTAGCGATAACTGCCGGAAGCGAAGTCGAGCGTCGAGAGCTCGAGCTGGTCGTTAGGCAGATCGAACAGCGTTCCGTCGGGCACGAGCAATGTCCAGTGCGACCGATCGCCGCTTCCCTCGAGGCGCACACGCTTGAGGTATGGCGCTGGCAGCCCGGCGATGCGCACGCGGTCGATCGGCTGGATCGACTCGAGATCGGCTTCGAAGCCGCTCGTCGTCTTGCTTGGGGCGACACGGAGCAAGCGGGCGCCCCGCCACTGCGCCTCCACCTGCGGCGTCACGAGGAGATACGGCACTTCTTTGTTGGAGGCGTCATAGAGACGCAAATCGGCCGCGCCACCGGTTGCGACCGCGACACGCCCCTCGGCGGCGGCGACTTCTGCGACGTGAAATGGCTGCACGCCGGCGAGGACGATGGGGTCGAGCGTGAGTCGATTCGGTCCGCGAGCGCCGGGTAAGATCGGGCGCTCCGCGCGCTGTGCCGCCAGCGGAAGCGCTTGAAGGACGCCTAACGCGACGGCGAGCGAGAAGCGTTTCACGGGATCGCCTCGGAGGGCTCGGGCCGCGAATTGAGCACGAACTTCTGCAAGGCGACCGTGATCAACAGGGCGCAGAACGCGATGCCGACAAGCGATCCGACGCGGTACAAGCCGCCCAGTCGCCAGAGATCGTGGAAGGCGCACTTCCCCATCGCGACGCTGAGCAGGATGATGGCGGTAATCCGTCCCGGCTTGCTGTGCGTCGCGATGCCCGCCCCGAGCAGCGCGACGGCGAAGAGCGCCCAGCCTAACGTGTACGTGAGGTCCTGCGCGAGGGCGGATGAGAAGAAGTCGAATGTGATGGTCGGGCCCGTCGCGAAGTAGTCGGCGATCTCGATGTTCAGCAGCAGAAAGAGCAGAATGACGGCGCCTGCCGGCAACACCGACGAGAGACGCGGTAGCCCGGGGACGAGCGTGTCACTGGTTTTGAGCAGCGTTCGTCCACCGACGATGAACGCCGCGGCGCAGATCAGATATGTGTAGAGGTACCAGTTCCAGATCCGGAGCGCGCCGCGTGGCTCGTAGTGGAATACCTCGGGATTCATCGCAAGCCTAACGAACACGACGGCGAAGAGGCCGAAAGCAAAGAGTAACAATCCCTTGTGCGGAATCCGGCCGAAGAGCCACGCGAGCGCCGCGCTCTCGAGCGCCCAGCCAATGGTGATCCAGTTTCGCTCGAGCTGGAGCGGTATCGCGAGCGTGACGAAGCCAAGCGCTGCTCCCGCGATCAGCGCGAGTCGTGCGACCTCGGCCGGCGTCCGCGGCTCACCGCGACGCTCGAGTCGAATCAGGTGCGCGAGGACGAGCGCGAGCAACGCGGCCTCGATCACCGGGAGAGCGCCGATCACCGAGCCGTAACCGCCGGCGTATATGCTCGTGCGCGCCTGAAAGAAGTACAGCACGCTGGCGACGACGGTTGCCAGGTATGGTGCACGGGCCGCTCCGGCGCGGCGTCCGAGAATGAGCGGATACGCAACGAACGCCAGGTAAATCGGCGTCGTGAAGGCAAGCTGCGCCCGCCAGAGGTCGCCGCCGGCGTGCTGGCTCATCCACATGAATCCCGCGCCGCTCGCCGGCAGTACGGCGACCAGGGTAATCGCCTCGAGACGAGCGAGATCGAGCGTCGCGAAGCCTAACGTGGCCGTAAGAAAGACCAGCTGTGCGGCGAGGACAAGCATGAGGGGAGGCGAAGCAGCTTGTCCCGCGACGATCGCGCCAATCACCTGTGCGCCGATTCCACCTGCCGCGGCAGCGGTGACGAACTCGCGCTGCTCCGCGCCGACCCGGCGCGAGAGCGGAACCCAGATCGATGCGAGGACGACCAGGCCACCGGCGGCGCCAAGTGCGACCGTCGGCCACGGCGCCGCGGTCGCGGTGAACTCCCACACGACCATCACCGGCGCCGACGCGATGACGGCGCCGAGGAAGAGCTCTCCGCGCCTAACGTACAGGCCACCGACGCCGGCGGCGGCTGTCAGTATACCGAGGACGGCCAGCAGCGGAGCAGGCGGGATAGCCAGCGACGGCTGTGAGGCGACAAAGAGGAGAAAGAGGTGCCCGATGAGGCCGACGAACGCACCGTTGCGAAAGATCCCGCGAGCCTCTGTCGCATCGGGCGCTTGGCGATGCGTCGCCCACATACTGCCGGCAATCGTCAACAGCGCGTAACCGCCGACGATCGACAACGCGGGAATCAGCGCGACAGCGACAGTCGCCGTCATCCACCAGACGGCGAGCACCGCCCACGCGAGCAGTGTTCCGATGACCGCGAGCGCCGGATTACGCGTCGTACTCGCTTCGGTGAATAGACCGAGGGTGAGGATCGCGAGGAGCAGCGCGATACCCCAGAGCGCGGCTTGCGCGACAGCGCCGCCGGCGAGGAAGAAGAGCAGGGCAATACTGACGAGCGCGAGCGCCGAGCCGGCTTGCTCTGGTGCCAGGGGAGTGCCGCGCCGTCGCGCGACAACGGGCACGCCGATGAAGAACAGACCAAATACGGCGTAGATCGCGAGCGCGGAAAGCAGTCGTTCAGGGGACAGGTATTTCGCTGACCACACCGCTTCCGCGGCGACGGCGAAGAACGCGGCGATGAAGTGCACCGGCCCGTCACGATGCAGGATGGCATACGTCGCGCAGGCGCCGAGGAGCGCGAGGAGCACCCCGAACGCGAGTATCGGTGATGCTGTCCGCGGCTCGAGAAGCGTAAGCACCGGGAACGTGAACAGGAGCAACGGCGCTGTGACCACGGCGCGCGATGCGAGGCCGAGATCGATCGCTTCCGTGCGTCGCCTAACGAACCCAAGCAGTGTGACGAGAGGAGCGGCGAGATAGAACAGCGTGAATGCGGCAACGGCGCCCAGTATCCACGGCCACGCGAGGGCGTCGTAGGACCCTCTGAGCCAGATCGCGAACACGATCAGTGTCGAAACACCGCCAAGCAGGTGGAGAAGTCGCGGGCCCTGGAAGATCGCAACGGCAAAGAGGCCAACGTCGAGGATGAACAGGAAGCCGAAGAGCACGCCGAAGCGCGCACCATAGGCCGGCACCGTGGCGAGATAGATCGAGAACAACAGCGGCAGCGCCGCACCGATGCGTGCCGCGTTCGCGAAGAGGGCGTTCGTCGATGGCTGCTCATCGTCCGCGCTCGCCCGATTGATGGTGAACGCAACGAAGCTCATCACGGGGAAGATCAAGAAGATCCCCACGGCCAACGGGAGCTTCCCCGCCGTGAGGAACTTCGAAACCCATCCCCATTGATACAGCGTCGTTAGGCCGAGGCTGAGCGCGGTGAGCAGGGGCCACCGTTTCTTGTACGCGACCCAGGCGAGTCCCGCGTTCAGCAGCAACAGATAGCCGAAGAGGCCAACTGGATTGTCCTGCCCCGTCGCGACGATCGCCGGTGACGCGAAGCCACCGAGGAGTCCGAGGAGGGCGATGAGGAGCGAGGCCCGGCGGATGGCGAGGAGGACGGCGACGACTGTCGCGAGGATGAAAAGCGCGAACGCCGCGGTCGAGCCGACGAGGTGCCAGCGCGCGAATGACGCGAAGAACACGACGTACAGGATCGCGATGCCAGCGGCGTCGAGGGCATCGGCGGTCCATGAATAACGACGTGAGCTCTTCAGCTCACCAAGCACGAGACAGACGACGCCAGCGAGAATCCCGATTGCAAATTGGATCGGCGGCGTCAGCCAACCGTGCTCCATCGAGTAGCTGACGAAGAAGCCACCGGCGAGGAAGAGCGCCAGCGACGCGACGATCGCGAAGAATTTGACGCCGATGAGCGCTTCCCAATCGAAGGAGCGCTTTGGACGCGCGGGCTCGGGGCTGGCTGGTCGCGGCGTACGTGGCGGCACGCGCGGTGGCGGAGGAGCGGGCGGCGGCGGAGTGAAGCTGGTGGTCGCCGCGGCGGGCGCCGTCGTTACGGGCCTCTCGGTGGGGCGAGCAGCGATGGGAGGGGGACTAGTCTGTCGCGCGGCGATCGGTGCCTCGGCGGCCGCCGGTCGCGGCGTGATGGAAGGCGCCGGAGCCGGGTGCGGCCGCACCGCGGGCGGCTCGTAACTCGGCGATGGCGCGGCGGGCGCACGTTCGGCGATGCGGAGCTCTAGCCGATCGATCGTGCGTCGGAGATCACTGTTCGTTTCCTCCAGGCGTCGCATCCGGTCGCGCATCTGGACGAGCGCGACGACCACGAAGATGACGACAAGCCACAAGAGGACCATCGAGTGCTCCTGGGGAGTGAGGACATGCTGACGTCGGCCGCGGCGGTCGCAGGGTCAACGTCCTGGCTCAAGACGCCTCCCGCACCCTCACCGTCACCCTCATCCACCCGCGCCGCGCAGGGGTTCGTCCGAACGTTAGGCGGGCGCAACTATCAAGCAGAAGTATAGCGCCGCGCCGGGGTACTCGGGTGCCCGGTCCCATACCGACTGCGCCTTCCGAATGCTCTCCAGGGTCACCGCCGCCGCCCGCGCCCCATCGATCGGCAGCACGAACGACCCAGGGTGGCGGAGGGAATGGGTTCGACTGCCATCAGTGAACTTGACCCACCCTTCCCATGCCTCGAGCCGGCGCCCTGCCTTGCCAATCTGTTCGATCGCGCGTTCGGCGTCCGCGAGCGTGAGTATGAGCTCGCGCGTGGAGAGCGAACGGGCCGTCACTTCGGATGGCAGATATGAGAGATCACTCACAGAAGATCATAGCGGGCGGGGGCGTCAGGCGAATTTCGCGAAAAGGCGCATCTAGAGAGGCGCATCTAGAGAGGCGCTTCTAAGAAAGCGCATCTAGAGAGGCACGTCTAGAACGACGGGCTTTGGAAGTGAGCGCGCGTGGCGCGCCCACATTCAGAATTTGCGCAGTCTTAGAGGCGCTCCTTTAGACGCGTAGTTCTAGACGCGCTTCCTGAGACGCGCTCCTCTAGAAGCGCTCTTTTTTGGTTCTACGCCGTTCACAAGCTCCTCCAGTTCTCGCTCCCGCAGATTCAAGTGGTAGTTTGTCCCCACAATCCCAACGCGCAGATGACTTAGGGTTAGCTGGCGGCCTTTCTCGATGTCATCCGCGTTGTCGAAGCGGACGGTCTGATGTCCGTCGACGAAGGTCACGCCGCCGGCGCCGATCACTTCACCGACGTGACCGCGAACGACGAGCGCCGTGTCTTCGTCGATGCCGAGGCCTAACAGCTCCGTATTCTGCCCGATGACGACGAACAGCCGCTGCAACCGGCGACGCTGTTGAAAGTGTGTGTCGACGATCGTTTTGAAGCCGAGGAGGCCCAGGCCGGGGCCGATGTACTGCTCGACGAGATTCCCTTCTTCGTCGATCTCGCCGCCGGCCATCGTGAGCTCCGTCAGCGCGGCCGCGCCGGCGCTCGTGCCACAGATGACCCCACCGCGGCGAAACAGCGACTTGATCTCGGTCAACGTACACGAGCCGCCGAGCGCGGCGACGAGCTTCACCTGGTCGCCACCGCCGAGGAAGACGGCACGCGCCTCTTTGATCATCTCGGCAATCTGGCGGTCGCGATCGTCGCACGCTTTCTGAAAGAGCGGAATCCGGACGTTCGCCGCTCCGGCGCGCCGAAAGTCGGCGAGCCAGGCGCGCGCCGCTTCGCTGGGTTCGGCCGAGGCACTCGTTAGGCCGACGATCGGCGCGCCGTTCCGTGCATCGACGAGACGCAAGAACTGCTGGAACGCCTCGTTATGCACGTCGATCGCGCCGCCCATGAGAACGAGGATGCCATCGGAGCTGTCGGACATCCCGCCGTGAGCGACGGGCTCGTCGATGCGTGGGGCTTCCGCTTCGTTCGTCGTCGCCATCGCCTATCGCCGCACCCCAGAATCGCGCAGCACATATGCCGCGAGCGCGGCGGCGACCTGCGCGGTCGCCGGTTGATCGTCGCGGAGCGGTCCGGCGGGCTCGGCGTCGCCACAATGCTCGACCCAGATGGCGCCGTCACGGACGCGCGCGACGGCGGTCGCAACCTCCAAGGCGCTGTCGTCGATGCTGTCCTCCGAACTGAAAACAGCGACACGGCATCCCGCCTCGCGCGCGTCTTCGATCAAATCAGGCTCGCTTGCCGGACAAACGAGGAAGCCCCCGCGAGGAACGCCGTCGATCAACGTGCCAGTTAAACGGCGAGCGCGCTCGGGCTCGCGATATCGCTGCGGGACGTCGCCGAGTTGGGTATCGAGAATGATCGCCAGACGGGATCGTGCGTACGGCAGCCCGGCGTACAAGATGAACGCGGGAGCGACGTCGATCAGCAGATGCTCATCATCGTTGCGACCCAGCGCCCGGTGTAGAAGGGCGACACATTCGGCGCGGCCGCTGCCCCCGCTGACGCCCGCGGTGACCCGTTGCGCGATCGGGGGAGCGTCGGGCGTGCTCGCAAGCGCGGCGAGCTCGCGAACCGCAGTCCCGACATGCCCGGGTGCGAGTCTGCCCGCGAAGGCGCGGTGCACTGTCTCCAGGGCGAGCGCGGCGGCGCGGAGGCCCACCTGCTCGTGCTCGTGCTCGAAGACGATCGTGTACTCGCCCTCGACGTCGCCGCCGCGTGTGCGCCCGAAGCCGACGTCGTGACCGATCATGGTCTGCAACTCGAGGGCGACGTGTTCGATGATGTGCGGCGCATATGTGCCTCGGCGCAATCGCATCACGAAGCCACCGTGCTCGCCGATCGAGCACTCGTGCTCGACGAGTCCGGGCAGCGCGGCAACGAGCTGCTCGGCGAGGCCCGACACGTCGGCGGAGGAAATGTGCTCGTACGCGCCGACGGCGACATCCATGCGTGTCACGGGACGCGTCGACCAGAAGTTCGCGCCGCGGGTGGCGTGGAGAGTCGTTAGGCGAATCTCGGAGACCGGGGCAGGCGCGACCGCGGTCACGGAGCGCCTCCAACGCCGTCGGCACGTCCCTCCGCGACACGCTCGCGCACCAATGCGAGTGTCTTCGGCACCTTGTCAGCAAGAATGAACAGGAGGTCGTCTTCGCCGACCATGTCCATTGCCTTGGCGACCGCATCGGCTTCGCTGGGAATCACCACAATTTTCTCGTCAGGCATTCCGGCGGCACGCAGACCGTCGCTGATGAGCGCAGCGACCTCGCCCGGCTCGCGCCCGCGAAGGTCCTCATCCTCCTTCACGATCGCGAGGTCGAGATGGCCGCCTTCGGCGGCGCTCCGGCCGGCGCGGCGAATGTCTTCGTCGCGGCGATCGCCGGGGATCGCGAGCACGCCGATGCGGCGCCGCGCGGGAAAGTGCGTCACAAACTGCATCAATCCGTCGATCGCGGCATGGTTGTGCGCGTAGTCGACGAGCACACGTCCTCCATTGCGGAGCCGGATGACGTTCAACCGCCCTGGCGTGAGCGATGGCGATGGAAAGAAGGACAGCAGACCGGCGCGAATGTCGTCGTAGCGCATTCCTTGAACGTAAGCGGCGGCGATGGCGGCGAGGACGTTCTGCCGTTGAAAGCGCGCCGCCCCGCCGAGGAGCAGGGGAACCTCACGCTCGGTCGCGATCGGGATGCGGAGTTTTCCTCGCCTAACGACGAAGCTCCCCGCTTCCATTCGCGCGGCGATACCGCCGTGGGCGATGTGGTCATCGAGGATCTCGTTCTCGCCGTCGCCCGCCGTGGAGAAGAGAACGACGTCAGCGGTCGTCTTCTCGCGCATGGCATAGACGAGCGGATCGTCGGCGTTGAGGACGGCATGACCTTCCCGTTTGACGACGGACGCAATCACACTCTTCACGTCCGCGAGCTGCTCGATCGTGTGAATCCCCCGCAAGCCGAGGTGATCGCCGGAGACATTCAGGACGACGCCAACGTCGCACTCCTCGAACCCGAGACCAGCTCGCAAGATGCCGCCCCGCGCCGTCTCGAGCACAGCAACATCAATAGTCGGATTCGAGAGAATGATGTTCGCTGCGAAGGGGCCGGTCATGTCCCCCTCCATCACCAGGCGATTCTGCACGTAGACGCCGTCGGTAGTCGTGAACCCGACCATGCGCCCCATGTTGCGGAACAGATGGGCGATGAGCCTAACGGTGGTCGTCTTGCCGTTCGTGCCGGTGACGGCGATGACGGGAATGGTTGCATCCGCGCCCGGCGGATACAGCATGTCCAGAATCGGCGCGCCGACGTTGCGCGGCTTGCCCTCCGTCGGGTGCGTGTGCATGCGGATGCCCGGCGCGGCGTTGACCTCGAGAATCACCGCGTCGTTCTCACGAAACGGCACGGAGATGTCGGGCGTGAGCACGTCGATGCCGGCGATGTCGAGCCCAACGATGCCGGCGGCCATCTCGCATGCCGTCACGTTGTCGGGATGCATCTCGTCCGATCGGTCGATCGACGTACCTCCCGTCGACAGATTCGCCGTGCCGCGCAGGAAGACGCGCTCGTTAGGCGTCGGTACCGCGTCGACCGTCCGCCCCAAGCGCGCGAGGTACTCGGCCGTGCTCTCGTCGCAGGGGAGCCGCGTAAGAATCTTCGTATGGCCGACGCCGCGACGCGGATCCTTGTTCGCCTCGTCGATCAGCTCACGAATCGAACGTCGGCCGTCGCCGATCACGTGCGCCGGCACGCGCTCGGCGCATGCCACGACCTTGCCATTGACGACGAGCACGCGATGGTCGCGCCCCTCGTAGTAGTGCTCGACGACGACCCGATTGGCGACTTCGTGCGCCGCCGCCCACGCCGCGCGTACTGAGGCCTCATCGTCGAGGCGGCCGCTGATTCCGCGCCCGTGACTCGCGTCCGCCGGCTTGAGGATCACGGGGTAGCCGATCTCCTGAGCGACATCGATCGCCTCGTCAGGCGTGCGCGCTGTATCTCCGCGCGGAACGGGGAGACCGATGTTACTGAGCACGCGCTTCGTATCGACTTTGTCCTGCGCGATCTCAACGCCTATGGCGCTGGTATAGTCAGTCATGGTCGCTTGTATGCGGCGCAGGTTGCGTCCGTGGCCCAATTGAACCAGAGATCCCGAGTTGAGGCGTCGAACCGGAATCCCTCGCCGACGAGCCTCCTCCACGATTGCAGCCGTGGACGGGCCGAGTCGGACATTCTCGTAGAGATCCTGAAGCCGCTCGACGAGCGTCGCCACATCGTACGGCTCGCCCGCCATGCAGGCTCGAATGAGGGCTACGCCCTCGCGCACGCTCTCGAGTCCAACCTCCTCCTCGTCGTAAGCAACGATCACCCACCAGGTACCTTCGTCGCCCGAAGGCACGACCCGACCGAAGCTGACGTCGCTCCCGGCGAGCGTTTGCAGCTCGAGCGCGACATGCTCGAGGATATGAGGCCAATGTGTGCCCTCTTTCAGTCGCTCGACGAACCCGCCGGTTGTTCCTCGACTGCATGGGTGCTCACGTAACGATGGCAAGGCATCGATGAGTCGATCGCAGAACCCGGGTATGTCGACCGAGGACATTTCCTCGAGCTCACCGAGTCGGACGTCGCAGGCGATGAC
>Ga0079219_10000166_pt1 | contig 11207 bp, 29 predicted proteins | sample GAControl_FD_77074 | JGI IMG/M metagenome (GOLD analysis project Ga0079219, IMG submission 77074) | Agricultural soil microbial communities from Georgia to study Nitrogen management - GA Control | ecosystem: Environmental > Terrestrial > Soil > Agricultural land | place: USA: Georgia...
CCTCCCCCAACGCATGCGTAAGGTTTCGGAGGGGCGACCTGAGAGGCTTGTTTACCGTCGCCCCCTCACGCCCCATTGCAGCGCTCCCCAGCGACTTGTGTCTCCAATTCGGCAGATCGTGCCTAGCCCGTGCGGAGTGGGCAGTGCTCTTGAAGCCCGAGCCAACTTGAGAGACACTTAGCGTCGATCTCGACTCGACATGTCCGCTCAAGACCCCCGGATGGACTTCATCCACCGGGGGTTTTTCATTTCAGATAAAACCGCCCCGGCCCTTTCGGGCACCACGCTCATGTGAGTTGGTCTGGACGAGGCGGGAATTCATGTCTTGACCCACCAGATCACCGCCACCCAGAACATCAGGACGAATAGCGCCAGCAGCCGGTTCAGGTTGTGGCGTCTCCACCGCATCAGGGGTCGGATTCGAGGAATGTGTAGGCTCGGTGGCATGACAGCCTCTAACGGCAACGCAACAAGGCGCGCCGATTGCTGCGGCCTTGCGGGGTTGCGCGTGAGTTACGTGAGATCGGCCCAAAAAAAGTCGGAGGGGTAGGTATCACTGAGGAACCCTCCACCAAGCATCAAGCGCGGGCCCGCGGGCAAGGTTGCACTTGCGGCAAACCGGCTCGACTTCTAGCGGCTTGGAATAGTGGCGATGGTCATATTGCTGCGCCGGAACACCGCAATCCTTGCAAGGAATCGAGCCGTCTAGGCGCGGCAGCACACCGCGTCGAATGGCCATAGCCACCTTGGCGTGCACAGGGCAGGCAACAGCACGCCGGGCGTCGTACCGCTGATGGCGATCCATCAGCTCGCCCTCGGCTCAAAATCTGGTTTGCGCCGCTCTGCGGCATGTAAATCGAGCAATTGCGCTGCCGTGACAAGTTGTTCCCGACGCGCCGCCTTTTCGATGATCCGGGGCCAGACGTCGGAAGGAATGCGACGTCGGATTCGCCAGCGCTTGACCGTGTCCGGTTTCTCGTCCAAGTCATCGGCCATTGCTTTAATTGACGGCCAGATCGCGAATATGTCTCGTAGGGCTTGCATTGTCCCTTTATAGACGGGACTATTTTTCCCGTCAAGGCGGGATAAGTATTTCAGTGACGGGGCAAGTCGTTCAGTTAAGTATTCTGGGGGTGACTGGGAACAGAAAAGAATCCACCCCTGCTGCGTGGCGGCGCGCTTTTATCAAGCGCGTCAAGGCGGCGCGCGAACGTAGTGAGCCCCCTCTGTCCCGCGAAGATGTCGTCGAGCGACTCGCCGCGAAAGTTGGCCCTGAGGTCAATCTCGAGCGCTATAAGCGATATGAGACGCGATCCCTACTTCCTCATCACTGGATCATTCCGTTCTGCGAGATCACTGGCTGTGATCCCTGGGAACTGCTGAGCGGCCGCCCTTTCAATTTGGGCCAGATCCTTCAGACCGCCGCAAACCGCCGCGTCGCATAGCTGATTCTGCTCACTACCTTACTGTCGTGAAATAGCCGTTTGTCTCATCTTGGTGCAGTGCACCAGATGGATATCGGGATATTTTTTTTACAACCGGGCTAAATTATCCTTGCAAGTCGGGACAAGATGTCCCACACTTCTCTCCATCGCATCCGACTGGAGAGCCAAAGTGAAATTCGAGATCGACCTGCCCGAGGCGCTGATTGCCGAGCTCCGCGAGGCGCTCGATGCCCTGCCCCTGATGCCCCGCGATGGCGAGCGCGGCTACATCCAACTGGTGGCGAAGCTGCTGCCGCAGTTGCCGATGGTCGATCCCGCTCCTGAGCCCCTGGCCACCTTGGAGACGGCGGACGGCATGAAGCTCAGCGCCTATACCCCAAGCGGCGTCTCGATGCTGCAGGCCCTCGACAACGTGTTGGGCAAGGTGCTGCCGTGAATACCTACTACGTAGTACCGGAAATCAATCGCATGAAGACCTTCCAGGACAACGTGTCGGCGATCGAGCAGAACATCGATGCGAAGAACCAGCGCATTCACGAGTTGGAACCCGCGCTCAACAGAATGCTCTGTGCGCACGAGAATACGCTCTCGGAGTCCGAAGGACGGTGGCCATATCCCGACCAGGGTTGCATCTATTGCACCCATGGAACTGTTCCCGATCATTTCAATACGGGCCCATGCGCATTCCATGACGCCCAGCGCCTGCTGGGGCAGTTATGAAGGTCAGCTTCAATGTCAAAGGTTACACCGACCGCCGCACGTCCGACCTCACCGAGCGCTACGCGCGTATCGAGGCCCGACGGCACGTTGAGCCGGGACGGTCGGTTTCGATGGGCAGCGGTGTGGGAGCGCTGGGTTCCGACGGGCAAGGAGGAAGAGATCGATCTGCCGGGCCCGCTCGAATCTGGCCCGCTACTGCCGCAGCGCCATTCCGCGTCGTGTCTGTGCGGGGACTGCATGACCGCAGGTCAACACTACGCCGACTATTTGAAGGCGCGGAGGTTGCGCGATGAGTTCTGATCGCATCACCTACGCGCAGATCGAGGCGCAGCGCCAGAAAGAGGCGCACGAGCGTGAAGAACAGGCCAAGGCGTGGGCCGCCGAGGTCACTGAACAGTTAGCCAACGAGTCCTCAGCGTTCCTGAAGGACTTCACCGAAACCGAACAACGCATCTTAGGACTGACAAAATGCAAGGCGTAGTACAAAAGATCGGGTCGACGCGCAACGGTGCGCCCTTCTATACCATCGATGGCAAGGATTACTTCCTCTCACGCGACATCGGCGAGCCTCCAACGCAGGGCGCCAAGATCGAATTCGAGTATGAGGAGTTCGGCGAGGCCAAGGGCAAGTGGGGCCGTCCCCGCCGCATTTCCAAGTGGAAGCCGGTCACCAACAGTGCGGGACAGCCTCAGACCGGACCGACCATCTCGGACGCTGACATCCTCCGCTCCGTCTCCAACGTCGTAGGCAGCGCCTGCGCGGCCGGCACGGTGAAGGCCCCTGAGGAGCTGGAGAAGTGGTTCGTGGCCGCCTGGGCCGGCTTCACGCGCCGCCAAAAGTCCGCGAACGGGGCCGATCCGGAGTTCGATGACGACCTGCCCGCGAGCGCCTATGAAGGCCTCGACAACAGCCACATGCAGCGTCCCAACAACTCGGCGGATCGCTTCTGATGATCTCCGAGGAACGCATGGAGAACGCCTTGAGCTTTCTCTCAACCACGGACGCCGAGTACGCCGAATGGTGCGGCCAGGTCATGCGCTCGGAATTCATGTTGGAAGCCGCCGAGTCCACCGCCTACGCGATGCTGGAAGGCTCAGTCGAGGATCGCAAGCGAGCCGCCAAACTTGCGGACCCCGTCAAGGCTGCTCAAGAGAACCATATCCAGGCGGTGGTGGGCCGCGAGCGGCTGCGGGCTCAGCGCAAGCGTGCGGAACTGACGATCGAGGTTTGGCGCTCGATGAATGCCAACCGTCGCATGGGGAATGTGACATGAAAAAGCGCGTGCGCAGTTGGCGGGTATGCCCGGCTTGCGAGTCCAGGGCGACGAAGATTTTCGATCTCAACACCGGAATGCTGTGCTGTCAGTTATGCAACCATAAGTACTCGCCTCCGGTGACCTCATGAACCACTCCACCGGCAAGCCCACGAAATATGAGCAACAGCGCTTCGATGCGATGATGCGATTGGGCTGTGTCTGCTGTGCCCAACTCGATATTCCGAATCCGGCCATCGACCGTCACCATATCGTGAAAGGCAACAAGCGCCTGGGTCATTGGTACACATTGCCATTGTGCCCGGGCCATCACCGCGGGGTTTGGACTCCAGAACAGATCGAATTAATTCCGCCTGATTTGCGCATCGCAATATCAGACGGTAGCAAGCTGTTTGAAAAACAATACGGAAGCGAGCGGGAGTTGTGGACGAAGGTGCAGCGGCGGCTCAAGCTGCCAACGGTCTGGCCTTCCTCCAAGATTCTGCCGCGAGGGGTAAGCCATGTGGGACTGGTGGAAGATGTTCCGCGCGAGGCGTCTGCTGAGCCTCTACAAGCCGGACAAGCAGCGGGCCGCGAGCACGAGGGGACAGGACCCGACGCCGCTCAGGGAGATCGAGCGTGAACCTCAATGTGAACGAGGCGGCAGCGGAGGCGAAGTGTCATCCGGATACCCTGCGCAAGATGGCCAAGGCCGGCGAGGTTCCCGCCTGTAAGATCGGCCGCGCCTGGGTCTTCCCCCAAGAACTATTCCAACAGTGGATCAATTCCCGATGCCTCTCTACAGACGCACGCCAGGCGGAGTCTGGTGGGTCCGGATTGGCCGCAAGACTCGCAGGTCAACGGGCACGACGGATCGCGACCAAGCTGAAGAATTCGAGCTCACCCTCCGCAACCGACTCTGGCGACACAAGAAGCTCGGGGACCGTGGTGCCCTTGCGTGGCAGAAGGCAGCCGAACGATGGCTGAAGGATTCCAAACGCGAGAGACGCCGCGATCGGGAATTCCTGAAGTGGTTGGCCCCGAAGATCGGCGAGGAAGCAGTGTCTTCTATCGCGACATCAGAGGTGCTAGACCAACTCCGCGAGGACGGCCGCGAAATGCAGTGGTCCGAGTCGACCATCGACCGGATGATGCGCACCGTGCGATCTGTCCTGCGCTCCTGCTGGAAGCGCAAGGAGATCGATCAGCCCTACGTACCGATGCACGGCGATCCGGAGCCCGAACCCCGGTTTCTGACGCACAGCCAATTCCGCACGCTCTGCCGGGAATTGCCACCACACTTGAACCTCGCTGCGCGCTTCGCGGTGCTCTCCCTGCTACGCAAGACCTCGCAGGCTCGACTGACCTGGGACCGTGTCGACATTCCGAAGCGCTGGGCCTGGATCAAGGGCGAGCGCACCAAGACCGGGAAGCCTTTCGGGATCTCGCTGTCCGACGAGGCGGTAGAGATCCTGCACGAATGCAGTCAGTGGGGACCGGAGGGCGATCGGGTATTTCAGTACGACGGGAAACCGATCGGGGACTTCAACCGTGGAGCCTTCAAGAAGGCCGCCAAGCGGGCGGGCCTCGAGGGACTGAGGTGGCACGACCTGAGACACACGGGCGCCTCCTGGGCTGTCCAGAACGGCGTGACGCTGCAGGAACTTATGGTCCTGGGCAACTGGAAAAGCTATCGCTCAGTGCTTATCTACGCGCACCTCGCGCCCTCGAATTCAACCACAGCGGCGCAGGTGGTAGGCACAACAGTCGCACAGGCGTTGAGAAAGCCCCGAGGCGCGGCATGAGCGAAAGTGCTATGAAAATAGGGATATTGGATGGTGCGCGCAGACGGGATCGAACCGCCGACATTCGCCTTGTAAGGGCGACGGGTCTTTATAAAAACAATGACTTAGGTCTCTCAGGACGGCTCGAAACGGGCCAGTTTCAGGGTATCCGGAGCACAAAGGGAGCACACGCGCTCCTGCCTCTTTCTCCTCTGCCAAACCGCCGCAGAAAGCGCCGTGGCCCCGATTTTAACCGGCGCCTCAGAGAGCAACGCCTCCACGACGAACCCCTCTACCGCTGGGCCGATGGCGAATGGGTGAAGCGATGAAAGCTTCTCCGTTGGCCGAGCGGGTTAGCAAGTTACTGAATTACAACACTAAACAGGTGTAGCAATGGATACCGTCAAAGTCGTTCGCACCGAGCTGCTTCAGAAGATCGAGGAGAACCGAGCCAATCACCGCGCCCTCTTCCTCAAGGCCCAGGAGGGTTACCGGCGAATGGTCATCGAGGAGCTCGACAAGATGCTGTCGGACGCCCGTGAGGGTAAGCCGATCCGCATCGCCGTCGCGCTCCAGGCGCCCCAGGACCATACGGACGAATACGACAACGTGATCGAGATGCTCAAGATGAGCGTCGAGGAGCACATCGAGATCGCGGCCCACGACTTCCAGTGCTACGTCCGTGACAAGTGGCAATGGTCCGCCCATACCAACTTCCTCAATTCCACCTACGCCGCCGGAATGAAGCCGTGAGCGAGAAAGCTTCGGAAACCACTGAGGTTATACCTGCCCCGGCGGCATCCGCCCAAGCAGCAGCCCACACTCCGAGCCCATGGACAATCGACCAGGAGTGGCTTCCTCCTGAATACCCCGACTGGCGATCGATCAGGCTGGGTAAGAACTACCTGAGTGTTTCGGGCCACATTGGAGAGGCCAACGCACGTCTGATTTGTGCCGCGCCGGATTTGCTGGCGCTCGCCAAGCAGTATGCGAGCGAATGCGCCGGCTGTAGTGGTCGCGGTTTTACGTACGGCGATGACGGCGTTTCCGGCCGTGGACCGGACGACGTCGAACCGACTCGCTATCCGTGTGAGGACTGCGACGACATCCGTGCCGCGATCGCCAAAGCGGAGGGCCGCGGCAATGGCTGATCAAACTGCAGATCGGCGCTTTGTCACCGAGTGGGCCTCGATGGAAATCCGAATGCACCGAGAGGGCAATCTCTATCAACTGGAGCTTGCGGCGCCAGGTGAAGGCCGAGGCCGTTTCATAACCCTCCCAGAAGACGTTGCTTTGGCCCTGAGGGATATATGGCTGACATGACACAAGATGTGATCGACCTGGCCGCGTCCCGCGCGTGCGCGATGCTCGAAGCTGCCCCAGACATGGTGCAGATGCTGCGGCGATATGCCAGCGAGTGCGCGGAATGCGGCGGTGGAGGCGAGATCATCCGTAGCGATGGCAACCCGGAGAACGATCACAGCGAGCCTTGCGGCGCCTGCGAGGAGATCTGGGACCTCATCGAACGCGCGACGCCGACCTATCTCTATCGCGAACCAGAGCCGCCGAAGCCTGCCACTGAGGAGCCGGAAGATGACATCGCGTTCTGACAGTTCTCAGTCGCAGACACATGTAAGCGCCAGCGACATTGAGCGCGAAGTTCAGCGCCGGCTGGAATTTGCCACCGAGCGTTATAAGCGCGAAATCTCCGACTTGCGCGAGACTATCAAGGTCTTGGAGTTCCGGGCAGCGGTCGCTGAGTGGGCTGTTTCAGGTGTGCTAGCTCGTAATCTGAGCCTGCGAGTAGCTATCGATCCCAACGCCCGCGAGCAAGCGACGGTCGATCTGGCGCGCGCGGTTGGCGGCAATGCAGGCCATCAGTTTCTACATGCCGCCGAGCTGCAATTCAAATTGCACGCCGAGCATTCGGCGCTGAAGGCCAACGCCGGCATTCACTATCGCCATACAGTCGAAGAGTCCTTACCTGCGCCTATCTTCTGGCCGAGGCCTTTCAAATGACTCACCAGTCATCGGATGGGCGCTGCTTTGTGTAACTACACCCTCCTCGGCGAGCGCGATGTGAAGGCCGCCAGGAAGCCGCACCGCTGCATCTGGTGCGGCGAGCTGATCGAGGTAGGCAGCCCATACACCTATGAGCGGTCCATCTTCGAGGGTGAAGCGCACAGCAATCACTGGCATCTGGAGTGTCTGAAGGCCATGCGGGACGATATGCAGCCGGGCGAGTGTTATTACTTCGATTCGTGGCAGATGAAGCGCGGGGAGGCGCAGCCGGTATGAAATCAGCGCAGTCCGAGAAGGTTGAAAGCTATCCCGGCGAGGGCCATACATGGGCTGACTTCCTACATCACCGCGCACGAGCTATTGATTGGCTGTACGCCGAGGGTGTGGAGGGGTGCAAGGGGAATGACGCTCGCATTGCACGGACGCTCAGCATGGAGCGCGTGCAGGTCTATCTTATTCGGACTCGTGATCGGAGCATTCCAGCATGAGTGATCAAACCTCAAAGGGCATAACCCATAGCCCAGGCTTTCTGGAAGAGTTGGCCAAGCGCCGCCGCGACTTCGACTACGCCGCGAGCAAGCTTAAAGAGGCTCAGACCGCGCTGGACGATGCCGAGCGCGAATATGGCAATGCGTCACGCTCGCTAGACGCCTTGGAGGGTTGCCTGCGATGAAGACTGACATTGCTTTCATACGAACGACGCTCCACAAATGCCAGGGGTCTTTGATGGCGGTGCTGGAAGTCGCGCCGCGTTCGATCGTGGCAAAGGACACGCTGTCCGATGTTGAAGAAGCGATTCGGCGCCTCGACACAATGAGCGCAAACGAGACGATTCCGCCTCTTGGGCAAGAGCCCTGGCGCGTATCGCTGCCGGTAATCACGGTCCAGATGCTCGGCGACTACGGGCAAGAAGGATTCTTTGAAAAGACCGACAAGCCCGTCCAGGGAGTCAAGGGAGTGAGTTGGTCTCAGGCTGCAGTAGATTTCGCCTGCCTGCTGCAAGGGCGCCTGCAGGAGTTACTGTCGGCCGAATACTGTCGCGGTCGAGATGATCACGCCAGAGCGGCTGAGGTTCAGCGCAATGCCACTGGGTTTCCAGTGGAACCGACAGCGCCGCGCGAGCCAACCGCGTTCGAAGACTACGTTGATAGCTTGCCAGAGAACGGGTTTCCGCTTCCTACAACTGACAGGTGACAAAATGGCCAGAGAAAGAGCGACCGAACTGGAATATCTCACGTGGTTTCGCCAAAGCGCCGACTTCGGCCCTGCGCACAGCGACGTCATCACCATCCTCAATGAGAGCTTCATGAGGCGAACCGGCAAGAACTTACCGGAGGGCTGGAACATCGCCGAGGACGGTGAGACGTGCCTGGACCAATAAGCGCACTGAGCGAGAGTTAGAACCATGACTGACGATGTATTGATGACGCGAGCACGTTATTACTTGCGGGAACGCATCAGGAAGGCACTCGAGCTTGCGGAGCTGGACGTAAGCAAGATGCTGCGCGCCACCCAAGCGGCAGAGACCGACCATGCCTTCCACTGCAGTCAGTTTGCCGTTGCGCTGATTTACGACGTCGTAAACGAGCGCGGGCGCCCGACATGGGAGCGTCCAGGCTCAATCTCGCAGAGTCCCTGCCCTTCGTTCGATGATGTCGCGAAGAATATCGCGCACAGCGCAGCGAAAGCAGCGCTTGCGGCGATAGGGTCTTCAGAGGGCAAGCCGGAGCAGCCATGACCAACGTCAAAGCTGGCGATCTCGCGATCGTCAAATCGAACAAACCATGCTACGACGGTCGCATCTTTCAGGTGCTCTACGCCGCTCCAGCGCACGAATTCACTCTCCCGGATGGCTATCGCCAACTGCCTCCGGTGAACCACCCTGCATGGGTACTGAAGGCCGTAGGCGGCCCCACGATAGCGCCTGTGGAGGGTGGGGGAACGCGACTGGCTTGGTATGGCGTTGGCGCTGACAAGTGCCTTCGTCCACTGCCTGGTGAGCCTGAAGAGGCCGAGGCGGACGAAGGGTTATGCGCTTCCATAGGTCAAAACCATGCCAAGTAGAAGCACTCAATTTCGCCGAGACGTTTTCGTTCAGAAAATCACACGCTGAAGGACGTCGCGGCCCTGCTCGAGCAAGGCTGGCGAGTGGACGGCTTCGACCTGGTGAGTCCTGCCGGCGAGCGGCGCCCCGCTTGGGGCAATGCCATCAAGGCGTGTCGGGACCGTGGGCTCATTGCCGTCGAGGGGCCCACTGAGCGCGAGAAGATCGAGATGGGCGTGACACCAGACACCCGTGACCACGAGGCACGTTAATGAAGAAGCCCTGGGACTACGCCATGATGCCATTGGAGCCGACCGTGATCCTCACTCTTGATGATGTCTCCCCTGACGTGTGCGAGGCGCCCTGTGACCGGCTCGATGAGGGGCCAGCGAACCTCGGTGAGCTGGCCAACATCGCCCAGCGTGCGGGCCTGAACGCCCAAACGATCAGGCTCGTTGAGCTATGGCTGGAGAAGCAGCGGGCCGCGCGCTTCGTGGAGCTCGTCGATGGCAGGTGGCAAGTCCACTGTTCAAATACATCCACGGAGAAGCCGACGTGCGAGTAATCCTCTGCGAGGCCTATCGGTTGTCTGCTAGCCATCGGCACTATTGCATCCTGATGGCAGGCCACGAGGGCGCGCATGAGTGCGTGTGTGGATGTTGGGAACAAGTCAGCGCATTTCATGAGGCACCCACGTGAGCGCCCCTAAAGGTATCAAGATCAGTGACCGCACGACCGATGCCGATTACATAGCGCGTTGGAAATTGAGGTGCGAGGTTACTCTGGCGGGATGCTGGATCTTCCAGGGGTACTGTCACCGCGAGGACGGCTCAAGACACTTGCCCTATCCGGAAGCCTCTTACAGAGGCAAGAACGTCCGGTTGCACCGAAAAATGCTGGAGATCAAGCTGGGCCGCCCCTTAGGCGAATCGATGCACGCATGTCACTCTTGCGACCGCCCCTCCTGCATCAATCCAGATCACCTCTTCGAGGCGACGAATCTAGCCAACCAGCGAGACATGGTAGCCAAGGGACGCCATACAAAACAGAAGCTCACGCACTGCCTGCGATACGGACATCCCTTGAGCGGCGACAATCTTCAGATTAGGAATGATGGGCGACGCGTTTGCCGTGCATGTGCAGTTATTAAATGCAGGCTGAGAATCGGTTGGACGTTGGAAGAAGCTTTGTCTGTCCCAATCGTTCATCGCAGCAAGCCACAGCCCAAGCAGGAATCCGCAACCGTGGGAAATGGCCATGCCCGTTGAGGTCCGATTCGATGACGATCAAAAGCCGGACGAGATACTTGCACGGAATTGCGATATCCATTTGGAGCGCCTGACCGGCACGTCATGGTGTCTCATCATCGAAACGCCCAACAGCCGGAGCCAGTTTAGTTTGGCAACCCACAAACGGCGAATTGAGCTGAGCGTCGTTGAAGTGAATATGCAACACGTCCCCACGAGCGAGAACCATGGTTAAGTTAGTCGACGGCGGAGAGCTATGGGCGGCGCAGCAGGAAGCCGAAGAGCTTCGGCAGCAACTCCATCGCCTCAACAACGACCTCACCGCCTGTCAGCTCGAGCGGAATGAGTTCGAGAGGAATATGTTGACATGGATAGGGGTAGCAGCCGAGGAGTCTGAAAAGGTCAAAGCGTTGCAGCTCGAGCGCGATCGCCTCCAGCGCGAGCATGAGATCTGGGACAAGCACAGCCTGGTGCAGATCGTGGAGGAGCGGGATCGCCTGCGCGCCGGGCTGTTGGGCCACGCCTGTTATTGCGGCTCTAATGATCCGGACCCGAGCGTTCACCGAGATGATTGCGCCTACCGCAAGTGGGCGTCGCCTGAAAGTTCTTCCGCACCACAGCTTGATAAGCCTTGACCGTTACCCAGTAACGGAGTAGTATCGATGCATGGTCAAGAGCAATGTGGACAGGCA
>Ga0079219_10000168_pt1 | contig 11193 bp, 9 predicted proteins | sample GAControl_FD_77074 | JGI IMG/M metagenome (GOLD analysis project Ga0079219, IMG submission 77074) | Agricultural soil microbial communities from Georgia to study Nitrogen management - GA Control | ecosystem: Environmental > Terrestrial > Soil > Agricultural land | place: USA: Georgia | collected...
GAGCGCTTCGCCGAGATCGGCGCTGCCGTCGCCGTGTGCGAGACGCACGTTGCGGATCTTCAGCGCCTGCAGGTGCCGCCGCGCCTTGTTGACGAGCGCGCCGATGCGCTCGACCGTGTAGATCGTTTTCGCGAGCCTCGACAGGACCGCGGTTTGATAGCCGCAGCCGGTGCCGATCTCGAGCACGCCGTCCAGTTCGCGCCCGTTTCGCGCAAGCTCGATCATGCGCGCGACGACCCAGGGTTGCGAGATCGTCTGTCCATGCCCGATGGGCAGCGGCGAATCCTCGTATGCGCGGATTGCGAGCGCCTCGTCGACGAAGATGTGCCGCGGAACGGCGTTCATCGCCGCAAGCACGATTTCGTCGCGAATGCCCTCCGCTCGCAGCCGCTCGATCATGCGTGCGCGCGTGCGGTCGGACGTCATGCCGATTCCGCTCGTTCCCTTGCCGCCTGCACCGAGCGCCGCCATCGCGTTTCTTCCCGCGGTCACCAGGGCCCGTTGACCGGCCCTAGCGCGCGAGCAGGCGCTGCCGTGCGCGCGTCATCGAGCGATCCACGACGTCACGCCCGCCATCTGCTCGCGATTGGTGAGATCGATCTGCAGCGGCGTCACCGACACGTAGCGATTCTCGACGGCATGGAAATCGGTGCCCTCGCCCGCATCCGCGGCCGCACCGGCGGCGCCGACCCAGTAGACGGTCTCGCCGCGCGGGCTTTGCATGCGAACCACGTCCTCGGCCTTGTGACGGCGCCCGAGGCGCGTGATCCGGTAGCCGCGCACCTGCGTGCGCTCGACGTCGGGAACGTTCACGTTCAGAAGCCAGGGTCCGGCGGGCTCGCGATTGTGCCGTTCGAGCAATTCGAGTGCCACGCCCGCGGCGGTTTCGAAATGCGCGGCCGTCTTGGAAGCGAGCGAGATGGCGACCGACGGCACGCCGAGCAGGAAGCCCTCCGTGGCGGCGGCCACCGTACCCGAATAGATCGTGTCGTCACCCATGTTGGCGCCGAGATTGATGCCCGATATGACCATGTCGGGCAGTTCGTTCAACAGACCCGTGACGGCGAGATGAACGCAATCGGTCGGCGTGCCGTTGACGAACAAAAAGCCGTTCGGTGCGCGGCGTACGGACAGCGGCCGGTCGAGCGTCAGCGAGTTGGAGGCGCCGCTGCGGTCCCGCTCCGGCGCGACGACCGTGAGCTCGGCGTGGGAAGCGAGCGCCGCAGCAAGATGCTCGAGCCCCGGGGCGAAATAGCCGTCGTCGTTGGAGAGAAGAATGCGCATGCGCAACGAGCGCAATTATAACCGTGCGTGAATCCAGTCGGCCGCGAGCAACGTCGCGCGATCGGCACGCAGCCTGCCGACGACCGACACGCCGAGCGGCAATCGATGCGACGCGCTTCGCGCCGGCACGTGGACGCACGGCACGCGCAGCAGCGTCCACATCCGATTGAACAGCGGATCGCCTGTCGCGTGGATGCCGGCGGGCGCCTCGCCGGACGTGCTCGGCGCGACCAGCACGTCGAGGCCCTCGAACACGTCCGGGAGCATCGCCCGAGCACGCCGCGCGAGATCGCGCGCCGCGTCGTATTCGGCGAGCGGCACCGCGACGCCGAGCCCGATCATCTCCACGAGCTCCGCGCTCAGCGCCTCGTGCCGCGCGAGCCGCTCGAACGCGAGGCATTCGGCCACTTCGTGCACCATCACCTTCGTCTGCGCTGCCGCGAGCCCGGCGAACTCGCGCGGCAGCGTCACGTCGCGCACCAGCGCACCAGCATCGCGCAATTGCCGTGCGGCCGCCTCGAAGAGCTGCACGGTTTCCGGCCTCGCGCGATCCCATTCGTACGTACGGCAGAGGCCGATCCGCGGGGCGTCGCGGGCGGCGTCATCGATCAGGAGCTCACGCCGGCCCGAAAGCGCCGCTACGAAGAGCGCGACGTCCGGCACGCTGCGCGCGAAACCGCCGATCGTATCGAGCGTGTCCGAGATCATCTTCACGCCGACGCGGCTCACCGTGCCGAACGTCGGCTTGTATCCGACGACGCCGCAATACGCGGCCGGCCGCACGATCGACCCGGCGGTCTGCGTGCCGAACGCGATCGGCACCATGGTGTCGGCGACGGCCGCAGCCGATCCGGACGAGGAGCCGCCCGGGGTGCGCGACACGTCGTGCGGATTGCACGTCGCGCCCGGATGGAACGTCGCGAACTCCGTCGTGACCGTCTTGCCGACGACCACGGCACCGGCCGCGCGCGCGAGCGCCACGCTCGCCGCGTCGCTCGCCGGGCGGTGACCCGCGTAGATCGGCGAGCCATACGCCGTCGGCATGTCGACGGTGTCGAACACGTCCTTCACGCCGAGTGGAAGGCCGTGCAGCAGGCCGTCGGACGGCTGCGCGTCGAGCACGCGCGCGCGCGCCATCGCAGCGTCGAAATCAATGTGCGTGAACGCGTGCACCACGGGCTCGCGCTCGCGGATGCGCGCGAGGCAATCGGCGAGCAGTGCCTGCGCGGTGATCTCGCGGCGTGCGAGCTTGCGCGCGGCTTCCACCGCGCCGAGGCGATTCAGGTCGGGCATGTCAGAGACTCCAGGCGCGGATCAGTTCCGCGTACATCGCGACCGATTGGTCGACGCGATCGACGACGCAATACTCGTCGGTCTGGTGGGCAAGCTGTGGCTCGCCCGGACCGAGGACGCAGATCGGGACGTCGCGATAGACGGCGTTCAGCACGGCGGCGTCGGTGAAGTAGGTGGCGCTTCGCGCGTGCGGCCGCTCGCCCGTGTGCGTGCGAACCACGCCGAACACCTGCTCGATCCACGGCTCGCGCGGGTCGGTGTAGATCGCCTCGACGTCGACGAGCGGCGCGAGCTCGACACCCTCGCCCAGCGCACGTTGAAGCCGATGCCGCACGTCGTCGTGGGACTGACCGGGGATCGTGCGGATGTCGATCCCGATCGTTGCGCGGTCGGGCACCGAGTTGATGTTCAGTCCGCCGTGGAGCGTTCCGACATTGAGCGTCGGCGGTCCCATCAATGGATGCGCCGGCGTGCCGAAATCGAACGCTCTGAGCTTGTCGACGGCGGCAACCGCTTTGTAGATCGCGTTGTCGCCGCGCTCCGGCATCGAGCCGTGTGCAGTGACCCCCGACGTGCGCGCCTCGAGCCACAGCGCGCCCTTGTGGCCGACGAGTGGATAGTTTCCGGTCGGCTCGCCGACGACGAGCGCGCCGACCTTGCCGAGGAGATCGGTCTCGCGCACCAGATGCGCGGCGCCCCCGCATCCGCACTCCTCGTCCGCGGTGAGCACGAGTGTCACACCGGGCGACTCGCGCAACTGCTCGGCGAGCGACAGCGCGGCGACCACCATCGCCGCGACGCCGCTCTTCATGTCGCTCGCCCCGCGGCCGTACAGCCGGCCGCCTTCGAGGCTCGCGCCGAACGCATCGCGCTGCCAGCCCGCGGCGCCGAGCGGTACGGTGTCGAGATGTCCGGTAAAGCCGAGCGGCGCCCTGTTCATCGCGCCGCCGATGCGGGCGACGACACTCGTGCGCGTCGGCGCAAATGCTGCATAGCGGACGTCGAAGCCTGCATTCTGCAACAGCGAGCCGAGATACTCGGCGCACGCCTGCTCGGCACCGGGCGGATTGATCGTGTCGAAGGCGAGCAGCTTGCGCGTCAACGTTACGGCGTCGGGATACTGGGTCATCGGGGTGTCGCTCTCAATGGGAAACGGTGGCCGCGCCCGGCGCGGGCGCTTCGCGCAGGTGGCACGCGACGAAATGCGCCGGCGCGACCTGCGCGAGCGCCGGCTCCTCCGCGCGGCAGCGATCGAAGGCGTACGGGCACCGCGTATGAAAGCGGCAGCCGCGCGGCAGCTCGGTGGGACTCGGCACGTCGCCTGCGAGGATCACGCGCTTGCGGCGCGCGCCCGGATCGGGCACCGGCACGGCCGACAGCAGCGCCTCCGTGTACGGATGCTGCGGGCTGCCGAATAGCGCGCGCACTGGCGCGTGCTCGACAATGCGGCCGAGGTACATGACGGCGACGCGATGGCTGATGTGCTCGACGACGGCGAGGTCGTGCGCGACGAAAAGGTACGAGAGGCCGAACGCGTTCTGCAGGTCGACGAGCAGGTTGATCACCTGCGCCTGCACCGACACGTCGAGGGCCGAAACCGGCTCGTCGCATACGATGAGCGCCGGCTGCGGCGCGAGCGCGCGCGCGATGCCGAGGCGCTGCCGCTGGCCCCCCGAGAATTCGTACGGATAGCGCACCATCTGGTCACCGCGCAGCCCCACGCGCTCGAACAGCTCGAGCACGCGCGAGCGCGCGTGCGCGGCGGACACGCCTTCGAAGTTGCGGATCGGCTCGGCGACGATGTCGGCTGCCCGCATGCGCGGATTGAGCGACGCATACGGATCCTGGAACACCGCCTGCAGCTCGCGGCGGAACGGCCGCATGGCCCGCGCACCGAGCGCGTCGATGCGCTGCCCGCGCCACTCGATGGTGCCTCCCGTCGGCGGGACCAGGCCGAGGACCGTGCGCGCGATCGTCGACTTGCCGCATCCGCTCTCGCCGACGAGGCCGAGCGTCTCGCCGGCGCCGATCGCGAACGACACGTCGTCGACGGCATGCACTTCGCCGCGCGCACGGCCGGCAAGGCCACCGCGCATCGGATAGTGCTTGGTGAGATGGGAAACAGCCAGAAGAGGAAGTGCGGCGCTCAAGCGAGCCTTTCCGATTCGAAGCACGCCGCATGATGCGCGGCGGCCTTTTCCTCGAGTGGCGGCGCTTCGGTGCGGCAGCGCGCGGTCGCGTACGCGCAACGCGGCGCAAAAGCGCAGCCGACGATGGGTTCGGCGAGCGACGGAACCGTGCCCGGTATCTCGGCCAGCCTTTGGCGGCGTTGCTCCGTCGCGCGCATCCCTTTGGCGCCGAGTCGGGGCATCGAATCGAGCAACCCGCGCGTGTACGGATGGAGCGGCCGCGCGAAGAGCGCTTCGACCGGCGCCTCCTCGACCTTGCGACCGGCGTACATCACGACGACGCGCTCGGCCATTTCCGCGACGCCGCCGAGGTCGTGCGTGATCAGCACGATCGCAGCACCCGTCTTCTGCTTGAGCTCCCGCATGAGATCGAGGATCTGCGCCTGGATCGTCACGTCCAGTGCGGTGGTCGGCTCGTCGGCGATCAGCAGCCGCGGCTCGCAGGCGAGCGCCATGGCGATCATCACGCGCTGGCGCATGCCGCCCGACAGCTCGTGCGGATATTGCGCCGCACGCCGATCGGGTCCCGGAATGTGCACTAGCCGCAACAGCTCGATCGCCCGCTCGCCCGCCCGCTCGCGCGAAAGCCCGCGATGCACGACCAGCGACTCGGCAATCTGGTGTCCGATCGTCAGCACCGGATTGAGCGACGTCATCGGCTCCTGGAAGATCATCGAGATCGCATTGCCGCGCACCTTGCGCATCTCCGGCTCGGGTAGGCCGAGCAGATCGCGCCCCTCGAACAGCACGCGCCCGCGGACGGTGCGCCCGGGCGGCGAGGCCACCAGGCGCATGATCGACAGCGACGTGACGCTCTTGCCGCAACCGGATTCGCCGACTATTGCGAGCACTTCGCCGCGCATCACCGAGAACGAGACGCCGTCGACCGCCCGGACGATGCCGTCGCGCGTGAAGAAGTGCGTCGTGAGGTCGTCGACCTCGAGCAGCTGCGGCGACATTGCGCTCCCGCCGTCCATCACATCCTGCGCGCGAGCCGAGGGTCGAGCGCATCGCGCATGCCGTCGCCGAGCAGGTTCACCGCGAGCACCGTCACCGACAGGCAGATGCCCGGGAACAGGATCAGGTATCCCGCGATCTGGAACAGGCTGCGGCCCTCGGCCATGATGTTGCCCCAGCTCGGGATGTTCGGCGGCGTCCCCGCGCCGATGAACGACAGGATCGCCTCGGTGATCATCGCCGAGCCGCACACGTAGGTTCCCTGCACGAGCAGCGGCGCGACGATGTTCGGCAGGATGTGGCGCCCGAGGATGCGCGGCAGCGTCGTGCCCGCCGCGATGGCCGCCTCGACGTACGTCTGCTCACGCAGCGTGAGCACCAGTCCGCGCACGAGCCGCACGACGCGCGGCACTTCGGCAATCGTGATCGCCGCGATGACGTTGCCGACACTCGCCTTCGTGAGCGCCATCAGCGCGATTGCGAGCAGCACCGAGGGAATGGACATCAGCCCGTCCATCACGCGCATCACGACGGCATCCAGCCAGCGGACGTACCCGGTGACGAGCCCGGTCGCGACGCCGAGGACCGTCGACAGCAGCGCGACGGCGAGGCCCACGACGAGCGAGATGCGCGCGCCGTACACCACGCGGCTGTAGACGTCGCGGCCGAGCATGTCGGTGCCGAACCAGTAGAGCTGCGATGGCGGACGCAAGCGCTTTATGGGCGAGACGGCCTCGGGATCGACGGTCCCGAGCCACGGCGCAAGCAGCGCGATTGCGAACATCGCCGCGAGAATGATGCCGCCGACGATCGCCATCGGATGGCGGCGGAACGCATCGCGGAAGCGGCGCCACGTCGGGGAAACCGAGCGTGCGACGCCGATCGATGCTGCGGGAAGGGCGGTCGCCATGCTCAATAGCGAATGCGCGGGTCGAACAGCGCGTACGACAGGTCGACCGCGAGGTTCACGAGCACGTACACGGCCGAGAAAAGCAGCGTGACGCCCTGGATGATCGGGTAGTCGCGCCGCAGGATCGCGTCGACGGTAAGGCGCCCGATGCCGGGCAGCGCGAACACCGTCTCGGTGACGATCGCGCCGCTGATGAGCAGCGCGACGCCGATGCCGACGATCGTGACGATGGGCACCGCCGCATTCTTCAGCGCATGGCCGATCAGCACCTGGTCGGGCGCGAGGCCTTTCGCCTGCGCGGTGCGCACGTAATCCTGCGCGAGGACATCGAGCATGCTCGCGCGCGTGATGCGCGTGATCAGCGCAACGTAGACGGTGCCGAGCGCGATGCTCGGCAGGATGAGATGGCGCAGCCATTCCCACACGCCGTCGCGAAAGTTGCGATACCCCTGCACCGGAAGCCAGTCGAGATCGATCGCAAACGTGAGGATCAGGATGTACGCGAGCACGAACACGGGCACCGAGAAGCCGAGCACCGAGAACGCCATCACGCCCCGATCGAGCCAGGTGCCCGCGCGCGCGGCGGCCAGCACGCCGAGCGGCACGGCGACGCAGATCGCGACGAGCAGCGTAAGGGCCGTCAGCGACAGCGTCGGCTCGACGCGCTGCGCGATCAGCTGCGTTACCGGCAGGTTCGTGAAGATGGACGTGCCGAGGTCGCCATGCGCGAGTGCCCATGCCCAGCGCCCGAACTGGACCAGGAACGGCTCGTCGAGTCCGAGCGTGGCGTGGATGCGCCGGATGTCCTCGTCGGTCGCGATGTCGCCGGCGATCACCGCGGCAGGATCGCCCGGTGTGAGGTACAGCAGCGCGAACACGACGAACGCCACGACCGCCATCACGACGACGGTCGATAAGAGGCGGCGGACGATGTAGCGAATCATCCGCCGGGACGGACTCCGCGTGCGTGCGCTGCGTCGCCCACTGCCAGGCCGAACTGCATGTACAGGAGCGCCCGCCTCCAGTCGCCCGCCGCGCGAAGCGCGCGCCCCGAACGTCGCTCGAGAGCTATTTCTTCTCCACGTTCCACATGAACGTCACAGGCGCGATGATGATCCCCGAGAGATTCGTCCGGTACGCGGTCGGCAGGATGAACTGCGCGGTCGGCACGTAGGGAACGAAGTTGAAGGCTTCCGCCTGCACCGCCTCGGCTGCCTTCTTCGACGCCGCGGCGTCGCCCGCAGCAAACCACGCGTCGCGCAGTTCCTCCAGCTTCGCATCGGTCGGCCACCCGAACCAAGCCTTGTCGCCGGATCCGCGCACGGCGAAATTGACGGCCGGATTCGTCACATCGGGACCGACGAGCCATGTATGGAAGATCGACCAGCCTCCCTTCTCGATCGGCTCCTTCGACGAGCGGCGCGTGATCAGCGTGCCCCAGTCGCCGGCCTGCACCTCGACGTTGAGCCCGAGCTTGCGCAGCGTCTCGCCCGTGAGCAGCGATTGCGAGTGCACGATCGGCTGGTCGGTGGCGTCGATGATGACGATCTTCTCGCCCTTGTAGCCGGCTTCCTTGATCAGCGCCTTTGCCTTCTCCAGGTCGCGCTTGCCCTTCATCGGCTCTGCGCCGACCTCGCTCGCGAGCGGCGTGCCGCACGTGAAGTACGAGTAGCACGGGTGGCCGTTCTTCGCGTCGCCCGCGATGCCTAGCACGTAGTCGTTCTGGTCGATCGCGTAGAGCAGCGCCTGGCGCATCTTCGGGTTGTTGAACGGCGGATACAGGAAGTTGAAGCGCAAGAGCCCCATCGATCCCAGCGGGTCGATGTTCTCGACCTTGACCTCCTTGTTCTTCGCGAGCACCGGGATCAGGTCGGGCGGCATCTGCTCCCACCAGTCGACCTCGCCCGCGTTGAGCGCTGCGGCCGCGGTGGCGGAGTCGGGAATGTAGATCCATTCGACCCGATCGACCTTGACGACCTTGCCGCCGGCGGCCCAGGACGGCGGCTCCTTGCGCGGCACGTAGTCGGTGTTCTTGACGTAGACGACCTTGTTGCCCGGCACCCATTCGGCCTTCACGAACTTGAACGGCCCGGAGCCGGTCGGATCGGTGATGTTCGTCGACGGATCGGTCTTCGCGATGCGCTCGGGCATGATGAACGGCACGTTCGACGAAGGCTTCGCGAGCGCTTCGAGCACCAGCGGGAACGGCCGCTTGAGCTTGAGCGTGAAGGTCTTGTCGTCGACGGCCTTCCACGACTCGGTCGCCTCGGCGAGCTTCTGGCCGAGCGCGTCGCGCTTCGCCCACCGGTCGATCGACGCGATGCAGTCGGCGGAGCGCACCGGCTGGCCGTCGTGGAACTTGAGCCCGTCGCGCAGCGTGAACGTGTAGGTCAACTTGTCGGCACTGGTCGTGTACTTGTCGACCATCTGCGGCTGGACCTGGAACTTCGCGTCCGTCGCGAACAGCGTGTCGTAGACCATGTACCCGTGATTGCGGGTGATATAGGCGGTCGTCGTGATCGGATCGAGGATGCGCAAGTCCGCCTGCGGAATGAACTTGAGCACTTTTTGCTGCGCCGAGGCGACCGGCGCGCCGAGCGCGATGCCGATCGCGAGAGCCGCGACCGACACGAGGGAACGAACTGCAACACCTCGATTCATGGCGAATCCTCCTCCTTGGAAGTCGACGCGAGGCACCGCGTCGCCTGCGCATGGCGACAACGGGGGCCGTGCATTCTAGACCCGATACCGGCGCGCCGGGGCGTTCCACCCGCCAATGCCGCCGCGCGGTTGCGATGCGATCGGCGATGCTAGCATTCGTCTTGGCGCCCACCGCGCCCGCACGCCGCGGCGCGCGCAGTCCACATAGATGTTGACCGATTCCGATCCCGCGTTCGACGATCTCGCGGCCGCCTCGCGCAGGCTGCAGGCGACGACGCTGCACGAGCTCTTCGCGCGCGATACGCAACGGGCGCGCGCGCTCGCGTTCGAGTGGAACGACTGGCGCATCGACGTATCGAAGGAGCGCGTCGACGCCGCGGCGTTCGATGCGCTGCTGCACGCAGCGCAACGCGCCGACCTTTCGCACTGGATCGCGGCCCTTTTTGCCGGCGAGAAGATCAACCTGTCCGAGCGCCGGCCCGTGCTGCACCCCCTGCTGCGGGCAGCGGGATCGGCGCACGTGGTCGTCGACGGCGTCGACGTGACCGCAGAGATGCACGCGACGCACGAGCGCATGTCGCAGCTCGCGAGCGCCGTGCGCGAGGGCCGCCGCAAGGGCGCGACCGGCCGGCTGCTGCGTACGGTCGTCAACATCGGCATCGGCGGCTCGGATCTGGGGCCGCGGCTCGTATGCGACGCGCTCGGCGGCGACGACGATTTGCGCCGCGCCGCGCCCGACGCCGCGTTCGTGTCGAATGTCGATCCCGAGCACCTGACGCGCGTGCTCGCGCAGCGCGATCCGGCGTCGACGCTGTTCATCGTCACGTCGAAGACCTTCACGACGCAGGAGACGCTGGCCAACGCGCAAAGCGCGCGCGAGTGGCTCGCGCGCGCGCTCGGCGCCGAGCGCGACCTCGGTCCTCACTTCGTCGCCGTGACGTCGAACGTCGAGGCGGCGCGACGCTTCGGCGTGCGCGCCGACGACATCCTGCCGATGGCCGAAGGCGTGGGCGGCCGCTATTCGCTGTGGTCGGCGGTCGGCACGATCATCGCGATCCGCGCGGGATGGCAACCTTTCGCCGATCTGCTCGACGGCGCGCGCGCGATGGACACGCATTTCCGCATGGCGCCGCTCGAGCGCAACCTGCCGGTGATGCTGGGGCTGCTCGGCTACTGGAACGCGCGCTGGCTCGGTCATGCGCAGCGCATCGTGGTGCCGTACGCACAGGCGCTCGCGCGCCTGCCGAGCTACCTGCAGCAGCTGACGCTCGAGAGCAACGGCAAGAGCGTGCGCCGTGACGGCACTCCGGTCAGTGGCAATACCGCGCCCGCGCTGTGGGGCGACGTCGGCACCGACAGCCAGCACGCGTTCTTCCAATGGCTGCACCAGGGCACGCGCGAAGTGCCGGTCGAGTTCATCGTGCCGGTGCGAACGCATCATCCGTTGCGCGACCAGCAGACGCTGCTCGTCGCCAATGCGCTCGCACAGGCGCAGGCGCTGCTCGCCGGCCGCGGCGAGGAAGCGCTGCGCGCGGAACTCGGCGCGAAGGGAATGACCGGGCAGGCGCTCGACGAAGCGGTGCATGCGCGTCGCTGCCCGGGCAACCGCGCGTCGACGACGCTGCTCGTGCCGATCCTCGACGCGCGCAACCTCGGCGCGCTACTCGCGCTCTACGAGCATCGTACGTTCGTCGAGGGCATCCTTTACGGCATCAACTCGTTCGATCAATGGGGCGTGGAACTCGGCAAGACGCTGGCGAAGCCGATCGTCGCCGCGCTGTCCGAGGACGCGCCCCTCGCGCAAGGCGTCGACCCGTCGACGCGTGCGCTGGTTGCGCACGTCCGCAGGCTGCAGTCAACGCAACACTGAATCCTGCGTCGCCCGGTATGCGTCGCGGA
>Ga0079219_10000171_pt1 | contig 11108 bp, 8 predicted proteins | sample GAControl_FD_77074 | JGI IMG/M metagenome (GOLD analysis project Ga0079219, IMG submission 77074) | Agricultural soil microbial communities from Georgia to study Nitrogen management - GA Control | ecosystem: Environmental > Terrestrial > Soil > Agricultural land | place: USA: Georgia | collected...
GGACGCGCGGCTGGCGTCGAGCAGCTCGTAGTCCATACTGGTCAGCACTACGCTGATTCATTATCGGACGCGTTTTTCAGAGATCTCGGCATCCCCTGGCCTGACTTCAACCTGTCTGTCGGTTCCGACACACACGCGGTTCAAACAGCTCGGATCATGGAGCGCATCGAGCCTCTATTAAGAAAAGAAAGGCCGGATTGGGTGGTCGTCTACGGCGACGTCAATTCAACGATGGCGGCTGCGATCGTCGCCTCGAAGCTTGGCATTCGCGTGGCGCACGTCGAGGCTGGATTGCGAAGCTTTGACCGTACGATGCCGGAAGAGATCAATCGACTGGTGACCGACCGCCTCGCCAACCTGTTGCTGACTCCGTCACGCGATGCCGACCAGCAGTTGCTGGCGGAGGGTGAGCCGACGGAGGAAATAGAATTCGTGGGGAACGTGATGATCGACAGTTTGTTTTTTGCGCTGCCTGCGGCACGCGAGACGGGTTTCCGTCAGCGGATCGGCGTGAACGGATCCGCGGTTATCGTCACGCTGCACCGGCCCTCAAACGTCGATGACCCGCAGCGCATGGCATCCATCGCGCGCGCACTCTCGGCGATCGCTCTGGAACACGAGGTTGTCTTCCCTGTGCACCCGCGGACCAAGCAACGCCTGATGGATGCTGGACTGGAAATCGATCGAGTCAGAACACTCGAGCCAGTCGGCTATCTGGAGATGGTGGATCTGATGGAGCATGCCTTCGCGGTGGTGACAGATTCCGGAGGCTTGCAAGAAGAGACCACAGCTCTGGGGGTTCCGTGTCTCACGCTACGTCCCAACACAGAACGCCCCATCACCATCACTGAAGGAACGAATAGGCTGGTGCCGGAGCCAGAGAATCTGTTAGCAGCACTTCAACGCGTTAACAAACCGGCGAAATCGCCGCGTCCCGAGGGTTGGGACGGACATGCCGGAGAGCGGGTCATCGACGCGCTTCTCCGTCACACAAGGAGCATTCGATGACGATCGTTGCCGGCGCATTCAGCCGTCATGCGGGCGATCCGCTACCCGTGTCCCTCTGCAACGCTCTGCGCACTCACTTGTCGCGTGATCCAAACGAGCAGACTGAAGAGTTCCGAGACGGCCGCTGCTTCATGGTCAAAGTTGACATTGGTGCGTACCGCGAGCCTGCGCTGCGCGTCGATGCGAACGCCGTTTCGTTTCTTGTTGGTGAGCCGCTGCTGGATCAGGCGGGAAAAGCAGCAAAACCCCGCTCGAGCGATCTGATCGAGCTTCACGATGATTTTGTGAACGGCGAGACCGGTGCGCTCCGTCGTGCGCGTGGAATCTTCGCAGCGGCGCATTACGACAGGCAGTCAGGCCGGCTTCGGCTCGCCACTGACAAGCTTGGCCTCAGGCCGATGTATTACTTCGTTGGTGATCGATACGTCATCTTTGCGAGCGCGCTGCGAATACTCGAACACGTCCGCGAGGTGCCAAAGCAGATGGATGTGCGAGGCGTCACCGAGCTCTATGCGCTCGAGTACCCTCTTGCCGACCGCACGCCATTCGCAGCAGTAAAGCTCATGAAGGGGGGAGAAGTCCTGGACGTCAACGATGTCCAGTCCAACGTGTCGTTCTACTGGCATTGGGACGACATCAAGGAAAGCGGAAAGCCTCTCGAAGAACTGACGAAGGAATGTCACGCCGAGTTCATGACCGCGGTCAAACTGCGAAACGGAGCTGATGGAAGCACCGCGTCCTTCCTGAGCGGTGGGCTCGATTCGCGTTCCATCGTGATGGCGCTCGTACAACTGGGTCTACGCGTTCACACCTTCAACTTTTCGATCGCGGAAACGCAGGATCAGGCGCTCGGCGCCGAATTCGCCCGCCGGGTGGGGACTATCCACCACGAACGTCCGCGACAGCACGGACGTCAAGTTTCGGCGATGATGGCGGAGACGTGGACCGAGCTGATCGATGCTAACCCCAAGCTCGCAGAGCGACCGCAGATAGTCTGGTCCGGAGGCGGCGGCAGCGTTGCCCTCGGGCATATCTACCTGACCCGTGCGATGGTGCAACTCGCTCGCAACGGCGACATCGATGGGGCGCTCGAGCTTTATAGTCAGGCTTGTGCGAGTGCAGTGCCCACCCGCCTGCTAAAATCGGATTTGCGCGACGAATTACAGCGGGTCGCGAACGAGGGTATGGCTCGCGAGCTAGAAGATCTGGCGAACGTGGCCGATCCCGGGCGTCGCCTCTACCTGTTTCTGATGCTCAACGATCAACGGCGCCGCACCGCCGAGCATTTCGAGGAAATCGATCTCGGTCGGCTCGAATACCATTTGCCATTCTTCGACAGTGAATTCGTCGTGTCGGTGCTTCGGGTGCCCATCGATGCGTGTCTCGAGCACCACTTCTACATGAAGTGGCTTGCGCTCTTCCCTGACGTTGCGCTCTCCGTAGCATGGCAGGCCTATCCTGGACACGAACCCTGTCCACTTCCGATTCAGGGTGATTTGACGAGCCAGTGGGAAGACGCGGAGAAAAAACGGGTCAGGAAATCGCAACGCAGCAACTTGCTTAGCCAGGCGAAGAAGCTCCTGCGGACTTCAGATTTTCCAGACCCAATTCTAAAAAAGGAGTCGCTGCTGCTGGCAACGGTGATCTTCAGGCTCGGCCTTCGCGACGTCGGGCACGTGATCAAAGCCGCCAGCGTTTACCATCGCTACTGGTCACAATGCGATGGCAGCTACATGTTGCCGACTGTCACCCGGCGCGCTGACGCCACAGTCCAATAAAAGCTCTGACCCTGGACTTGTGGGCGACGAGTAGATAGGCAGCGTAAGCAATCGCCCCCGCGACGATCTCGACGGCGAGCCTGCCTGCCGCAGGCGCTTCAGTCGGACTCACGAACCGCACTGCATTCACCACGACGGCCATCAGGACACAGCCAGAGACTGCCGGCCACAAAGCACGGACGTACTCTCGCACACGGAGCTTCAGTCGCCAGAACAGCCGCGCATTCAAAGGCAGGGCGACTGCGATTGGGTGCGCTATGGTCCACGCGACCGCAATTCCGATGGTGCCCCATCTGCTGCCAATCACGAACGCTGCAGGAAGTGCTACGGCAGCCAAGCCGGCCATGTACATCAGATAACCGGTATCACCGGTGACGACCAAAACCTGCGACGCGGTAGGTGTGATCGTTCGCACTGTGGCGTAGATCGCAAGAATCTGCAACGGTGCAATCATGAACATCCACTTCGTGCCGAACACCACTGGCACCAGGTCGCTGGCGACGAGCGCGATGCCGACTGTGAGCGGAAACGTCACTACTGACAAACCTTCCGTAACCGTAAGGAAGTATCTCTTCAACGCGGCCTTGTCTGTCTGCACTGCAGCAAAGATTGGCGGCGTGACCGAGCTCAGTAATGCGCTGATCTTGTCTACAGGCATGCTGGCCAGCGTCCAGGCATAACTGTAGGCTCCCAGTGCAACCGCGCCGAGACGCTTGCCGGCGACGATGAAATCCGAGTTCTGGTAGGCGTACCAGAACAATCGCCCCAGCACGACGTTGCGAGTGAACGGCATGACTGATCGAAGCGATGACCACTTCGGCATGCGGACGCGATACGGTCGCGAAACGACAGTCGCAACCGACCCGACGATCGCGCCGAGAACTCCGCCGAGTGCGAGCGACCAGTATCGAAATCCGAGGACGGCGAGTACGATCGTCACAAATGACGTCGTCAGCGCCTGACTGGCGTCAATTATCGCCAGCCGCTGGAACCGAAGATCCTTCTGCAGAAGTGCGCCCGGGACGACCCGTGCAGCGGTGATGATCAGCGTCAGGCTCAGCGTCGCAATCACGGGTGGCAACGCAGGGTTCTTGTAAAACCATCCCATCGGCACCGCGGCGGCGCAGGCAATAGCAAAGCTGGCGACACCGAACAGGAGTGCCGCGCCGTTGATCTGCGCCGTCTGGTCATCGCTTATGTCGCGAACGGTTACCACCGTCATGCCGATTCCCGACTCGCTCAGGATAGTGATGAACGCGAGCAGAACCATGCCCATCGTCATCAGCCCGTAGTCGGCCGGGGTGAGGATTCGCGCGACAAGAATCGTGGTACCCCACGCAACCATCTGCACGATCCACTTTATGCTGCCGGTCCAGGCGATGCCGCGTACGAAGGAGTTGTCGAGCTGCTTGCTCGCGTCGGATGCACGTGGATCAACCTCGACCGCCACTCCGCTGACCGGTGTAGCGATCGATCGAGCATCGATTACGGCTGAATCGATCTGACTCATGAGACCATCACCGACGCTTCAGCGATCGACTGCACTGGTTCGGCAACCCACCGCTGCTGCCACGCGCACAAAGTCGCAAGGGCCCAAATGCCGGCCGCGTTGGATGTTTTGCCGCTCTGGAAGCTGTCCCATTCCGCGGCCACCGCGGAACGCCGAAGGTGATCGCTGGTTTGCGAAAGCAGTAAGTCGCCTGCCCAATCGCGCAAGGGTCCGCCGAGCCACTGCGCGAGAGGAACGGAGAACCCCATCTTTTCGCGATCCACCAGTTGGCGGGGCACGTGCTTGTAGAGGAGCTCGCGCAGGATCCACTTGCCGCGTCCATCTCTCACTTTCATTCGGCGCGGCAGCTTCCACGAAAATTCGACGAGGCGGTGATCGAGCAACGGCACCCGCGCCTCGAGCGAAACAGCCATGCTGGCGTGGTCGACCTTCGCGAGAAGATCGTCGGGGAGATAGGAGACCTGGTCGGCAAGCATCATCCGCTCCAGAAGGCCGGCGAAGCTCCCATTGAGCATGTTCGGAGTCTCATGCTCGAAATCCATGGCAAGCAGATCCTCCGGTCGCTGCCAGGCCGACAACAGCGAGCGATACATTCCCGAGGGCGATTCAGCCCGCAACATGTCAGCGACCTTGCCCAGCTTTTCTCCGAACAGACGAGTGCTCCGGGCCACCGGGAAAACGGGCCGCAGCAGGTCGGCAAAATGATTCCATCCGCTCGGGGACAGTGCCGCGAATCCAGACGCGGTGAGCCGCCGCAGCAGACTGGGATACTTTCGCAACTCCGAGATCAGACGCTCGCCGGAGATGTATCGGTTATAACCGGCGAATAGCTCGTCGCCGCCATCTCCAGTCAACGCGACCGTGACATGCTGTCGGGCGAGCTGGCAGACGAGGAAGGTCGGAATTTGCGAGGGATCCGCGAGCGGCTCATCGAACATCTCGGGCAGACGCGGAACCACCGCGAGCGCATCCGCTCCCGTCAAATGCAATTCGGTGTGATCAGTACCGAGATGCTGCGCGACCGCGCGCGCGTGAGCAGCCTCGTTGAAGGCTTCCTGGTCGAATCCGATGGTGAATGTCTTGACGGGCCTGCTGCTGAGCGATTGCATCACGCCGACGACGGCCGATGAATCGACACCGCCCGAGAGCAGAGCACCCAGCGGCACATCGGCGACCATGCGGAGACGCACCGCCTCCGTCACTATCGATTCGAACTCGGCCATCGCCTCCCTGTCATCACCGACAAAAGGCTCGAGCGTCCCGCGGAGGGCGACCTCCTCTGCGGACCAAAAGGCTCGCGACGGAGGCAGCGGCGATGTCGGATCCGAGATCGTCAGGATATGTCCTGGCAGCAACTTCACGACGCGATTGAAGATCGCGCGGGGGGCTGGCACGTACAGGTAGCGGAGATACGACCGCACCGCTGCCGGATCGAGCGACCGATCAAATTCGGGCCCGGCTATCAGCGCCTTCAGTTCCGAACCGAAGCTGACGAGCCCCCGATTCTGATACACGAAGAGGGGTTTGATGCCCATTCGATCACGAATCAGAGACAGCTGATGCTTGTGCGAGTCCCAAACCGCAATCGCAAACATCCCAACGAATTTCTTAACCGATCCTTCGATTCCCCACTCCTCGAAGGCAGCCAGAGCTACCTCGGTATCTGAATGACCACGAAACCAATGTCCGCGCGATTCGAGCTGATTGCGCAAAACCCGATGGTTGTAAATCTCACCATTGAAGATCATGGTGAAACGTCCGCCGGCGGATTGCATCGGCTGGTGCCCGAGCACCGACAGGTCGACGATCGAAAGGCGCCGGAAAGCGAGCGCAATGCCGCCGATTTCGTCGGTCCAGATTCCCGCATCGTCAGGCCCGCGGTGGACGATTGCGTTGGCCATACGCGTCGCGATCTGCTGCATTCGCGATGCATTCATTCCACGTCGCTCAAAGAAGCCGGCGATTCCGCACATTATCAGGGTAGATCAAAGGGTTCAGTTGGACCCCCGAAGTGCAATACGAACGCCCGGCAATTCACAGGCGCAGCAACTAACTCTCATGGAGCTAAGTGCTTGTCAATACTGGTGTTATGGCGCGCACCGCAAAGGCCGATTCGTTGCCGGCGCTGCCCGGTCTTGGCCCCCTGTTGCGCCAGCGCAACAAGAGCGAGCCGATTTGCACTGGGGTTCGGCTAGGTAGCTATCCAACCTCGCGCGCGATATTCGAGCGTAGCCAGCACTTCGTAGATCCAATCCCCGAACACGCGCAAGCGATCGCGTGGCCATGGGGCGGGATCGGGGCCGCCGTCTGAGCGAACCCGCGCTGCGACGCAGCTGACTTTGAAGCCGACCTTCTCGAAAGCGGCACAGGCGCGCCGCGTGTGCATCGGATCGGCAACTACTGCCACGTGCACTGCCGACATCGGCATTAACAACTGAGCAGAGCCAAGCGCCTCATCGCGCGTGGACGTCGTTGTTCGCGTGCGCAGCCACCGTCCCGCCCCGCGGAACTGAGCGATTACGCGAGACTGATCAACGACACTCTGGATCACACCACCCGGAAAGCGCTGCTCGGTTGTGGTCGTGACGAGAACACTGGAGCGTCCATCGCGAATCAGCTGCAGCCCAGTGAGAAGGTTGTCGAGGGCACCAGACGTCATCGTCGTGTCCGGATTAACGCCACCGCTGAGAACCACCACTGCGTCCAGTGCTTGCGCTGGAAAGGGGTCCTGCCTCGCCCAGCGGTGGGCAACTACATTTGCCAGACTCGTTTGCGTTACGACCAGGACTACAATCGCAAATAGAATCAGCGCTGCAATCAGAATCCCCTCAGCGTGAACGGCGCGAGCCCCAACGCCGATAGCGGCGAATACGAGAACTCCCCAGGTGTCGCTGGTGAATCCTGGTAGCAGCTGCATCGAGAAAAGCATGCACCACAACGCCACACCGACCGCCGCGCCTTCTGCGAGACGGGCGATCGTGGCTCCGCGTGTTGCGCGCGTCGCTGCCGGTTGTATGTCTAGCGTAAATGCCCGCTCAATCGGCCATCACCGAGGACGGCACTATTTCACGCGTTGGACGATCGCGTCGTGACACTCCGCCATGCACCTCTCATCGCCTCGCGCATCTTGTCCGGCACAACGCAGCTCACGAGCAATGCGGCGCGCCGATCCAATCCGGGACGAACTCGCAGGCTGGACGCGAGCTCCCGAATTGCCTTCAGCCGATGCCCCGCATCCAGCTCGGCTTCACCTACCCAGGCGAATGAATCGGAGAACCGCCGGCGTAGCACTGGTCGCGGGAGATCGATGGCTCCTGGGGTCGCCCATGTGCTAACGGCGCGCAGATTGTTTCGCGCAATCTCGAGCAGCATCGGCGGAGCCGTCAGTTGATCGGCAACGCCTCTTCGATAGAGTGTGCTGGGCGCATCAATGAAGACGACCGTACCAACAGAAACGAGTCGAATGTAGAACTCGTAATCCTCGCCAGTGCGATGATAGGTTTCATCGAAGCCACCGGTTTTCCCGCACCACGCTCGGCGGAATAGAACCGTCGAGGTGTGTATCAGATTACCCAGCAGGATGTGCGTGGATAAATCGCCTTTGTAAAAGGTCGAAGTTGCATGCTCGGCTGGCACTACCGGATCCAGAGAAGCAAGGAACCCGATACGGTTCAGCACTGAGGCCGGGTCCACTTCGTCATATGCTGAATACATCTTCCGAATGAATCGCTCTTCGCTGACGACGCCGGATCCATCGATCGCGGACATGTCAGTCCAGACCAGGCCCGCGTCGGGATGCGCGGCAAGGGCGGCGACCTGGACCTTCACCTTCCACGGCAGCCACGCGTCGTCCGAGTCGAGAAATGCGACGAACTCGCCGCGCGCGTTGCGCATCCCAAAATTCCTTGCCGCTGAGACGCCGGCGTTTTCCTGCCGCAGATAGCGGACTCGCGGTCCGAGCGAACGCACTAGGTCCGCAGTGTCATCGCTCGAGCCATCGTCGGCGACAACCACCTCGATCGCTGGATAGGTTTGAGACAGCGCGCTCTCGATCGCTCGTCGCAAGACAGGCGCGCGATTGTAGGTCGGGATGATAACGCTGACCAATCCGCGCACCGGTGCGGCGGAAAACGAGATCGGCGCAATCGAGCGCACGACGTGGTCGCTTCGGTGCCCGGCACTCGCGACGGTCGCGGGCTGATGCCTGCCTGACCACCGCGCTACCAGATATCGAACTGCAACCGTTGCACTCCCGGCCCACAGACCGAGGACGACCAGAAGCTGGCGACTGAGGAGGTGATGTATCGGCATCAGCCTGTCGTATTCAGGGCCAGCTGTACGGTGTTCACCAGCTCGAAGATGAAGTTGCCGTCATCGAGGAACAACAGCACGATGCCGGTTACCGGGTGAGCCTTGCGGGACCTCAATCCGCGCTTGATTACGCGCAAACCATCTACGACCCACCAAGGCAGCAGGCTGACCATCAACAACCACAACGTCGAGCCCTGCCGCTTCAGGCGAAGGCTTTGCCAAAAATGCCGCGCCGCCGAGCGAGCGTCACCGGAATTCAGTTCCTCCGCGCCGAGCCACGCGTGCGAGCTAGCCAGACTGCGCTGCGCCACTGGCGCTGGCAGGGTTTCCGGCCGGCGGTCGAGCCAGTGGGTGAGTACTTTGAGATTTCCGCGCGCTTCGTGCAGTCGATTGCGGCTGCTTAGCTGAGACGCGTGAACCCGGTAAAGTGTCGTGGGCGCATCAAGAAATGCGACATCACCGTGAGCACAAATGCGGAAATAGAAATGGTAGTCCTCGGCGCCAGCCCCGGTAACTTCCGGCTCGAAGGGGCCGGACAACTGCAGGCGGTCGCGACGCACGATCGCCGTTGAGGGGTGAACGAGGTTACCGCTGAACATCTCGTGAAAGATGTTCATCACGTAGAAAGGCGAGTTCGAGAAATCAACCGGCACTTCAGAATGCAGCTCGCCGACCGATCCCGCCGGCTCATTTCGCTTCTCGAGAGAGACGAGCGAGTAGGCAGAGTAATAATCTCGGATGTAGCGCTCAGCGATGATCGAGCCCGCTTTCTCAAATGCGCTCATGTCGGTCCAGACGAGGCCGGCGGAGGAATATCGACGGAAGACTTCCATCTGCACCGCCAGCTTCCATGGAACCCATACGTCGTCTGAATCGAGGAAAGCAATGAACTCTCCACGCGCGACAGTCAGTCCTGCGTTTCTCGCAGAAGAGAGCCCACCGTTCTCCTTATAGAAATAGCGAACTCTCGGATCATCGTAGGCTGCGACGACGGCCCTCGTGTGATCAGTCGATCCGTCGTCGACAACTATGATTTCTGTGTTGGAGTACGACTGACCAAGCACGCTATCGATTGTTTCGCCAACGATGTCGGCGCGGTTATAGCAGGGGACGATGACACTTACCAGGCCGGGAACACCCACGCCGGACAGGAACTGATCGTTAGCCAGAACGGCACCGCTATTCGTCACCATCAACGCCATTCTTTGGGTAGATGAAAGGTCGGTTTGGCGCATTAGTAGTGTCGGCTCCCGATCCAGATGCTCCACCGCGCCGGGTCGCGGAATAGGTCCGCATGTGGACTGTCCGGCAATGACAGGGCGGAGACGAACGTGTTGGTTTCGATAGTGTCCACAGATTCACGATCGAGATAACCCGCCGACTTGAAGCGCCGCGCCAGGACTGACTGCGGCAGGGTCGGTGCGAGAATCGTCTCGGCGCCCGGAATGGTTTCACACACAGTCTGGATCGCATCAACGGGATCGATCATCGCCGAGTTTGTCTGGCAGTCCCACACTTTGAGGCGTGCACCAGTTTCCACCGCAGTGAAGCCCTCGAACGATTCCGAGACGGGGTGAAATAAGCCAAACAAAACGCGCTCCGCACTCGGCTCATTGAGATACCTCTCGACGATGAACCGATTGCTGTCCCACGCGACCATCGTTGGCGATGGTGCCCAATGTCCGCGATCCAAAGTTTCGAAATCCGTCGCTGCAAGCCGGCGAACCTGAAGGTGTGTTTTGGACGTGCGTACCCTTTTCCAGCGGCGACGCGCGGCGAACCCGAGGTTTACGAGCGGTGCGACTGGTGCGAGTGTGCGACTTCTCCGGTGCAGCACCGCAGCGGCATCGAGGACATCGACGTAGGTGTGCATGCTGCCAAACTGCGCGAAGCCGAGACGAGCGAGCATCGTATTGGCGAGATCGTTGCCAAACCCGAGGAACAGATCGAACTCTCGATCCTGAATCACCGATCTGAAGAACATCACCAGGCGAACGCCGACGATGCCCTTCCACTCCGGATGCACAAACAAATTACCTGGAACACAAGCCTGGATGATCTCGTTGCCGATTCTGAAGCGGCGTCGATAGATCCCGACGTGCCCCACCATCTCGCCCGTTGATTTCAATCTTGCCACGTAGGCGAAGGCCGGCCCGTCCGACAACGCCCGCTGACGCCAATCCCAGATCGCGAAATACTCGTCGCGGGTTTCCACGGGCCAACGACGATGGCGGAAAAAGAAGTCCACGATCTCATGGCGGGCCAGAGAGGCTTCGACGCGTTCGAACTCGACGTCGGACATCAGGCGAAACGCGGCAGACTGTTTGGGGCAGCGGCGCGGCCCCTGTCACGCTCCGGCACGCTTTCCCGAAGCAGGCGATCCATGTCGAACGCCAATTCCTCGTACGAGATCCGGGCCGAGGGCTTGAGCGTAGAGGGGATCTTCCCCGTGAGCATGTCGACGAGCAGCGCCTTGATTCCGGCGACATCGTCACCTTCAA
>Ga0079219_10000175_pt1 | contig 11040 bp, 10 predicted proteins | sample GAControl_FD_77074 | JGI IMG/M metagenome (GOLD analysis project Ga0079219, IMG submission 77074) | Agricultural soil microbial communities from Georgia to study Nitrogen management - GA Control | ecosystem: Environmental > Terrestrial > Soil > Agricultural land | place: USA: Georgia...
GCGCGTCGCCGAGGTCCTCGAACGCTACCTGGCGCGCGGTGCCGAGGAGGGCCTTCCCGCCGACTTCACCGAGGCGCTCTTCGAGCTGCTGATCGGGGCCACCTGCAGGCTCGAGGACGAGCTGATGGACGGGCCGTCTCCGGCGGCGGCGCAGAGCACGGCGGCCGAGCTGCCGCCGGGGCCCGACGAGCCCGAGCTGGCCCAGTCGATGCGCTGGGCGAGCGAGCCGCTGTCGATGCTCGAGCGTTGCCGGGAGCGCTACGGAGACACCTTCACCCTGCGCCTGCGCCATCTCGGCACCTGGGTCGTGCTCGCCGACCCCGAGGACGTCAAACGCGTCTTCTCGACGGACACCAACGAGCTCGGGGTCGGCTTGCCGAACCTGGCGCTCAGGCCGGTGCTGGGAGCGCACTCGGTGATGCTCAGCGAGGAGCCCCATCACATGGCGCAGCGCAGGCTGATGCTGCCGCGCTTCCACGGCGAGCGGATGCGCGAGGACGCCGAGATGATGACTGAGCTCGCGCGGCGCGAAGTGCGCTCCTGGCCGGTCGGCGAGCCCTTCCAGCTCTGGCCCCGGATGCAGGCGCTCACCCAGGAGGTTGTGATGCGGGCGGTCTTCGGCGACGACGAGGGGCGACTCGACGGCCTGCGCGCGCTGCTCACCAACCTGACCGAGGCGATCAACGACGAAGACCGCCTGCTCAAGCTCGCGCTGCTCGGCCCGGACTGGCTGGAAGCGAGCCCCGGCTGGCGCGAGGCGATGGCGCCGGTCGAGGAGGCGGTGCTGGCCGAGGTTCGTCGGCGCCGAGCCGAAGGCGAGGACGGTCGCCGCGACGCCGTCTCGATCCTGATCGAGGCGCGGGACGAGGACGGCGCGCCGCTGAGCGAGAAGGAGCTGCGCGACGAACTGCTGACGCTGCTGACCGACGGGCCCACCTCGAGCTCGCTGGCCTGGGTCTTCGAGCGGCTGCTGCGCCACCCCGAGAAGCTCGCTCGGCTGCAGGAAGAGCTGCGGGCCGGCGAAGGCGACGCCTACCTCGACGCGGTGATCAAGGAGACGCTGCGGCTGCGGCCGCCGGTCTCGGTCGTCGTGCGGCGGCTGCTGAAGCCGGCGCGCCTGGGTGGTTACGACCTGCCCGCGCGCACCCTGATCGCCCCCTGCGTGTACCTCGTCCACCATCGCGAGGACGTCTACGAGCGCCCCGGGGAGTTCCTCCCCGAGCGCTTCCTCAGCCAGCGCGCCGCGGTGCCCACCTGGATCCCCTTCGGCGGCGGCTCGCGTCGCTGCCTCGCCGCCAGCTACGCCGAACAGGAGATGAAGCGCGTGCTGCGCACCGTGCTCGAGGAGGTCGACCTGGAGCCGGTCGAGGAGGACGGCGAGCGGATCGCCCGCGCCGCGATCGCCTTCAGCCCCGCCCAGCACGGCCTCGTCGTCGCCAAACCACGAACTGTCGCCATCGCATAAGGAGTCGCAACGCGTTGTGGATCCCATAGAACGAAAAAACGTTGCGACGAGGGAAGGTGAAACGGAATCGGACCTGGTGATCGTTGGCGCCGGCGCCAAGGCGGCTGGGATAGCCACCAAGGTGCACGCGATCAACACGCTCGGCCTGGCCGAGATCTCGGTCATGGTCATCGAGGGCACCGAGCGTGCCGCCTCATGGAAGGGACGCAACGGCATGACCTCGGGTGAGGAGCCGCTGGCGGTAACGCCGATCAAGGACGTCGGCTTCCCCTACCAGAGCCACATCGAGTTTGGCGAGGCGGGCGAGGCGATCGACGCGGCGCTCGCCCAGTTCACCTGGCAGCAGCACATGATCAGCGCCCGTCGCTACGCGCGCTGGGTCGACGCCGGCTCGCCGCCGGTGCGCCACCGCGACTACGGCGCCTACCTCGAGTGGGTCTTCTCGCGTGCCACCGAGGGGGTCGAGCACGCGAGCGCCCGGGTAACGCGGATCACGCTCGCCGACGACGACCGGAGCTGGAACGTCGAGGCCGAGGCCGACGGCCGCGCCTCCACCCACTCCGGTCCGGCCCTGGTCCTGACCGGCCCGGGCATCCACCGCGCCTTTCCTCACGAGCCGACCGTCGCCGATCGAGTCTTCCACTGCGACAGCAGGCGCGAGGAGTTCGCTCGCATCCCGGCGGGCGAGCGCCGCGACGTGGCGATCGTCGGCGGCGGCGAGAGCGCTCTCAGCGCGACGATGTTCCTGCGCGGGATGCGGCCCGACTGCCGCTTCACGATCTACACGCCGATGCTGCCGATGAGCCGCGGCGAGAGCTTCCTCGAGAACCGCGTCTTCTCGAATCCCGACGCGATCGAATGGGAGTCGCTGGACGAGCGGACGCGCCGCGACTTCGTCAAGCACTCCGATCGTGGCGTCTTCGACCCGCCCAGCCTGGCGGCGATCGCCTACGACGACCGCTGCCGCTTCGTCACCGGCAGGGTCACGGACGTCGGCGAGGCCACGGCCGGCGAGGGGGTGCGGCTGGAGTACGAGTCCCCGCAGGGGCCCGTGCACGCCGAGCACGATTTCGTCGCCAACTGCACCGGCTTCGACCTGCTGGCGCAGATGCGCACTCTCTTCCCGGCGAGCACGCGCGAGGAGGTCGAGCGTCGCTGTGGCCCGATCTGGGACCGACCTGCCGGAACCGAGGTCCCGATCGGCCGCCACCTCGAGCTGCGCGGCTTCGAGCCTCGCCTGCACGTCCCCGGCCTGGCCGGCCTCAGTCAGGGGCCCGGCTTCGCCAACCTCGGCGCTCTTGGCCTGCTCTCCAACCGGGTCCTGCAGCCGCTTGTCGGCAGCCGCTTGACAGTCCTTGATAAGTCACATAAGGTCGCGCAATGACCAGTGGGAGCAGGGGGAAACGGTCCGTTCGCCTGAGCGTGGGCGCCGTGGTGGCGCTGCTTGTTGTCGTCCTTGCCGGCTGCGGTGGCTCGTCGTCTTCGGGCGGGGACACCAGCTTCACCGGCTCGGGGGTCCCAAACGGCGACCCGGCGAACACGCGGAATCTCAGTGGATCCACCATCGACAGCGGATCCGTCTCCTCGCTGCAGAGCGCCTGGACCCTGCCGCTGAACGGCGCGAGCGCCTTCGGCATCTACGCCTCGTCGCCGATCATCAGCAAGGGCGTCATCTATTCGCAGGACCTCCTCTCCAACGTCCAGGCGATCGACGCGGAAAGCGGCGAAGTCCTCTGGAACGCCCCCTTCGAACAGGCTGACCACGGTCCCAACGGGCTCACGGTAGCCAACGGCCTCGTCTATGGGGCGACACCGACCGAAGCCTTCGCGCTCGACCAGAAAACGGGCGAACAGGTCTGGTCGGTGAAACTGACCAAAAACGAACACGAGGGAATAGACATGGCGCCGGGCTATCACGACGGCCTCGTCTACGTCTCGACCGTGCCCGTCAACGTCGAAGAATTCTACGGCGGCGGCGCGGTGGGGATCCTCTGGGCGCTCGACGCCAAGACCGGCAAGAAAGTCTGGCACTTCAACACCGTTCCCGACGACCTCTGGGCCAAATCCGATTCGGCTCGCAATCTCAACTCCGGAGGCGGCCTCTGGTATACGCCCGCCTTCGACGACGAAGGCTCGATGTACGCGGCGATCGGCAATCCGGGGCCAATCCCGGGCACCGAAAAATACCCCTTCGGCTCGAGCCGACCCGGTCCGGACCTGTACACGGACTCGATCGTCAAGCTCGACGCCAAGACCGGCAAGTTGGACTGGTACTTCCAGCTGACGCCACACGACGTCAACGACTGGGACCTGCAGGATCCGCCGATCCTGCTCAAGGCGGGCGGCAAGGACATGGTCATCGGCGCGGGTAAGTCGGGCATCGTGATCGCGCTCGACCGCAAGAGCGGCAAGCTGCTCTGGAAGCGCCCGGTCGGCATGCACAACGGTCATGACGACATCGGCGAAGAAGCGATGCGGGGCAAGACGCCGAAGCTCCCGGTGACGCTGCTGCCGGGATCGCTCGGCGGCGTGATCGCCCCGATGGCCACGGACGGCAAGACGGTCTTCGTGCCGGTGGTCAATTCCTCGCTGACGCTCAGCAGCCAGACGGAAAAGTCCGAAGGAGGCCCCGGCAACGGCGAACTCGTGGCACTCGACGCCGCGACCGGCAAGGTGAAGTGGAAGGAAAAGTTCGCCACCCCCGCCTTCGGCTACGTGACCGTCGTCAACGACCTCGTCTTCGCCACCACCTACGACGGCACGGTCACCGCGATGGACGTGAAGAACGGCAACGTCGTCTGGCGCCAGAAACTACCCGCGGGAACGAACAGCGGCGTGACGGCGTCCGGCAACCTGCTGATCGCGCCGGCCGGCATCGCCGGCGCCGAAGGGCAGACGGCGCAGATCGTCGCCTACAAGGCGAGCGAATAAGGGCCTAAGTCCTCAAGACTGCGGCTCGGCGACGACCTCGCTCAGGCGGTGGGTGTCGACGTCGTAGACGAAGCCGCGCACCACGTCGCGGTGTGGCAGGAATGGAGCGTTGCGCACGCGCAGGATCGACTGGCGCACGTCTGCCTCGACGTCGCCGAACGACTCGATTGCGAAGGCCGGGGAGACGCCGGTGTCGCGCTGCAGCTCAGCCCTGAAGCCGTCGTCGCTGAGCTTTTGCATGCCGCAGTCGGTGTGATGGATCAGCATCACCTCGCGCGTGTCGAGCAGGCGCTGGGAGATCGCCAGCGAGCGGATCACGTCGTCGGTGATCACGCCGCCGGCGTTGCGCAGGACGTGCGCTTCGCCGTCGCCGAGGCCGAGCGCGGCGAAGACGTCGAGCCGCGAGTCCATGCAGGTGACGATCGCCAGATGGCGAGTTGGCCGCACGTCGAGATACCCCAGGGCCAGGTCGGCGGCGAACTTCTCATTGTTTGCGAGCAGCTCGTCGATGACGCCCATGCCGCGGCACCTTAGAGGACCGCAAGCGCCGCCATTCTTGACACCCTGGCGGATCGGGTACTAGCGTGTGTATCAGGAGGAGGGCCGATGCGGTTGGAGCGGTTGGCGGATATCCGGATCGAGCTCGCGGGGAGGCTGAAAGCGCGCTCGGCCGAGATCGAAGAGACGATCTTCGAGCGGGTGCAGAGCCTGGCCGAGCTGGTCGAGGCCGGCGACGATCCCGAGTACCGGGCCGGGCTGCGCGCCACGGTCGCGGAAGGGTTCGACTACGCGCTGCTCGGGATCGAGCATGGCGAGGCCTGGGACGGGCCGATGCCGCCGGCGGCCGTCGCCCAGGCCCGGCGCGCCGCACGCGAGGGAATAAGCCTGGACACCGTGCTGCGGCGCTATGCGGCCGGAGATCGCCTTGTCGGCGAGTTCATCATGGAGGAGGCGGCGGACTTCCCTCGCGACGCGATGCGGGAGGTCCTGCGCAGTCAGGGGCCGCATGTCGACCGGTTGATGGCTGCGGTCGCCTCGCAGTACATGGCGGAGCTCGAGGCATTGCGCCGCTCGCCGAGCCAGCGCCGGGCGGAGATCGTGCAGAGGCTGCTCGCGCGGGACGCACCGGCCGACGCCTTCGCGCTCGACTACCCATTCGATGCCTGGCACCTGGGCCTGATCGTCACCGGTCCGAGGGCCGACGTGGCGGCTCGCACTCTGGCGGCGGGCCTCGGTCGCGAGGCGCTCGTCGTGCCCCATGCGGAGGAGACGGCGTGGGCGTGGCTGGGTGGCAACACGCCGCTGCCGACGATCCAGGTCGAGCGCTACGTGGCCGCGGGCGTGCTCGGCAAGGCGTCGGTGGCCGTCGGCGAGCCGCGGCGCGGCCTCAAGGGCTGGCGCCTCACGCACTTCGAAGCGCGGGCGGCGCAGGAGGTGCGGCTCAAGCGACCGCAGGCGCTGACGAGGGCCAGCGAGGTTCTCCTGCTCGCCGCGATCCTCCGCGACGACGTGCTCGCCACCTCTCTGCGCGAGACCTACTGCGTCCCCCTCAGGGATCTCGGCGACTCGGGTGCGGTGCTGCGCGAAACGCTTCGTGCCTACTTCGACTCGGGCTTCAACGCCGCCGCGGCGGCGGCGGCGTTGGGCGTCGATCGCCACACCGTGCAGCGGCGCCTGCGCAAAGTCGAGTCGGTCCTGGGACGCCTGCTCCATACTTGTCACGCCGAGGTCGAGGTGGCGCTGCGGATCGGTGAGCTGGAAGAGGCAGCCCGGCATCCCGTGTGACCTATTGGCCTGTGTCCGCCAGACCAGTGCGCCACATTGGTGCAACTCGGACCACGGCCCCGCTGATAGACATGACGGCCGATGTGGGGATCATCGGAAGCGGTGCAGGCCGTTCCGCATTCGCCGGACGAGGGAGGCCGGGACGCGAGGGCGAGACAGCGGGACGCCGCGCGCAAGGCTGCCAACGCGGTGTCCAGCGTCGCCTGGATTCCACAGCAGGAGCTGGAGGAGCACGAGTGGCTTGCCACCGGGCGCCGCCTGGGGGCAATCGGGAGGGGAAGCCACTGGTGGCTGGGCGACTGGATTCGCCACGGAGCTGACCGCTGGGGTGATCGCTTCAGCGAGGCGGCGCGAGCGACTGGCTACGACCGCGGCACGCTGCGCACGATGGCCTGGATCGCCTCGCGTGTTCCGGCTTCTGTTCGCAACGAGAAGCTCACCTGGGACCACCACGTCGCCGTCGCCTCGCTTGAGCCCGAGCAGCAGGCCTACTGGCTCGAGCGCGCCGCCACCGAAGGCTTCAGCGTCTCGGACTTGAAACTCGAGTTGCGCGCGCGTCGCGCCGGCAACGGGCAGGGGGCTGTCGCCGGCGACGAGCTCGGCGCGCGGGATGGCGACACGAACGTCTGCCCGAACTGTGGCCGATAGTCCCTGGCCGCGAGGCAACGACGCGGACGCCCCAGGCCGGTTCGCGATCTCTGAGCACGAGACTCAGTATCGCGGCCCGGCCTCGCATTCATGCGACCTGCCCCGTCCGGGGCTTCCGTCGCAGTAGTCGTCGCCGGGGCCGCCGTAGAGCTGGTCCGCGCCGGGCCCCCCGTAGAGGCGGTCATTGCCCTCTTCGCCATGGCAGCCGTCCTCGCCGCCGCCCACCAGGCAGACGTCCCTGCCGGGACCTCCCCAGCAGCCGTCGCTGCCGTCGCCGGTCTTGCAGAAGTCGTCGCCCGGGCCGCCGACGCAGTCGGTGTTGACCGGGCCCGATACGCAGACGTCGTCGCCGCCACCGCCTACGCAGCGGTTGCGGTCACTGCCCTGCGGGTGGCAGGAGTCAGCCTCGCCGCCGCCGATCAGCTTGTCCGAGCCGCCGCCGAGATAGGCGGTGAGCGGCACCGGCAGCTGTGTCAGCATCTCTACCTTGTCGTCGGACGGACCGGTCCGAACTTCGATCGAGCCGACCCCGGCAAGCTGGCAGCTGGCCGCGCCGTGGCCGCGGATGAATCGACATCCCGCGCCGACCGAGGCCATCGGGCCGGTCACCGTCAGCTGTCCGCCGGCGACGCTGAGGTGCAAATGGGTGCCGCCGGCGGCACCCTGGATCTCGATCGTGCTCTCCGGCGTCGCCGTCGCGGCGAGCGCCAGGGTCAGCGTCGCCGTCGCGGCGAGTAGTGCCGCGCCGCGTCGCACCGGCTCAGGTGCGCAGCCGGGCGATCCCCTCGGCCCGGCTGTGGTGCGTAGGGATCGTCTCCCGCAACCCGGTCAGGTCGAGCACCCGCTTGACCTGTGCGCTCGGTCCGCAGATCGCGAAGTCGCCATCGCCTTCAAGCGCCTGCCGCGAGCGCACGAGCAGGGCGATCCCGGTCGAGTCGATGAACTCGCAGCTGCCGAGGTCGATCAGCAGCGGCAGCCCGCCCGCCCGCACCGGCTCCTCGAGCTCACGCTCCAGCTCGACGGCGGTGTTCATGTCGAGCTCGCCCTCGACGGCGATCACGAGAACTCCCTCCTCCTGCTCGGTGCGAACTTTGAACGGCGCAGGGCTCAACGCCGCACGATGCTAGCGAAGGCCATGGGCCCATTGCCTGACGCGCGCTAGCCGAGCAGTTGATCGAAACGCAACGCGGCGCGGCTGGCCATGATCAGGCTGTCGCCGAGCAGCAGCAGGCCGGCGGCGGCGAGGTCGCGGACGGCCCTCTCGACGGCCTCCCGCTCGTCCGGATCGTCCCTTCCGCCCGACAGCTCCCGCGTCAGGTCCTCGAGCGTGGTCGGGCTGGGGTGGAGGTGGAGCACGTGCTGGAGGACCGCGGACTCGGCCGCCCGGTCCTCCTCGCTGGTGCTGCGGATGTGCTCGCTCTCCTCCACGTCTGCCTACATAAGCCGCTCGTCAGCCTTTCTCTTCCCCCTGCCGCCGACGTCTGCGCCGGCGGGCGTGGCTCGCTTCGAGCGCCGCCAGGGCCCAGGGCTCTTTGACCACCGCTCGGTAGAAGTGCTGCGTCGAGCCGCGAATCTGGCGCGTGCGCACCAACTCAACCGCGTCGCATTCGGCCAGCACGCGTACGTGGTAGCTGAGCGCGCTGAGCGGCTCGTCGAGCTTGCCCGACAGCTCGCGTGGGCTGATCTCCGCCGCGCTGGCCAGCATCGTCCGCAGGATCTCTCGCCGCAGCGGATGACCGAGCGCGTTGAAGGTGTCGTTCTCTTTGGGGGTGCCTCCCGCCACGTGGCGAGCAATATAGAGCAAACGAAATCTATTGTCTGGCAGACGGTCAGTTGCGCAAGGGCTCGTGCGTCCCTCGCGGTGCGCGGGTGCTTACGCGTCCTCGCGGACGCCGCCCATCTCGGTGAAGACCGCGGTGAGGCCGTCGCCGTCGCGCTGCTCGTCGGCGATCACGTGGGAGACGGCGTTGATCAGCGCCAGGTGGGTGAAGGCCTGGGGGAAGTTGCCCAGATGGCGGCCGCTCTGCGGCTCGAGCTCCTCGGCGTAGAGGTCGAGCCAGCCGGCGGAGGCGAGCAGGCGCTCGCAGAGCGCCCGCGCCCGCGAGCGCTCGCCGATCTCCGAGAGCGCCGAGACGAGCCAGAAGGAGCAGATCAGGAAGCTGCCCTCCTCGCCGCTGAGGCCGTCGTCGGTCTCCTCGACCTTGTAGCGGAGGACGAGCCCGTGCTGGGTCAACTCGGCGGCGATCGCCTCGACCGTGGCGCGCACGCGCGGGTCATCGGGCGGCAGGAAGCGCAGCAGCGGGATCAGCAGGGTGGAGGCGTCGAGGGCGTCGGTCTCGTAGTGCTGGCGAAAGACGCCCCCGCGCACGCCGCGCTCGAGGATCTCCTCCCGCATGCGGGCCGCCGTGCGCTCCCACTCCTCGGCCAGCTCGTCGACCCCGAAACTGCGCGCGAGGCGAGCGCCGCGGTCGACCGCGACCCAGATCATCAGCTTCGAGGAGATGTAGTGCTGGGGTTCGCCGCGCGACTCCCAGATTCCCTGGTCGGGGTGTGGCCAGGCCGCGATCGCCGCTTCGACCTGGTAGCGGATCAGCTGGCGATCGGCCGGCGTGCCGCTGCCGCGCAGCGCCTTCTCGTGCAGGTAGATCGAATCGAGCAGGGCGCCCCAGACGTCGTTCTGACGCTGGCTGTAGGCGCCGTTGCCGATCCGCACCGGGCGGGCGCCGCCGTAGCCGCCGAGGTGGTCGAGCGTGCTCTCGGTCAGCTGCCGCTCGCCGCCGATCCCGTACATGATCTGCAGGCCGGGGTCGTCCTTGCAGACGTCGATGATGAAGCGCATGAAGTCGCGCGCCTCCTGGTCGAAGCCGAGCGTGTGCAGGGCCCAGAGGCTGAAGGTCGAGTCGCGGATCCAGCTGTAGCGGTAGTCCCAGTTGCGCTCGCCGCCGGGGGTCTCCGGCAGCGAGGTCGTCGGCGCGGCGATGATCGCGCCGCTGGGCGTGTAGGTGAGGCCCTTGAGCACGAGGGCGGAGCGCTGCAGGTGGATGCGCCAGGGGTGGTCGGGGAACTTGCCGGCGCGCAGCCAGCGGCGCCAGAACTCTTCGGTCGAGTCGAGCCGCTCGAGCGCCTCGGGCGCGCTGCGCGGGCCGCCGAGGTCGCCGTCGCCCCAGGTAAGGGCACAGAAGCCGCTCTCGTCCTCGCGCAGGCGCAGGGTGCCGCGGGCGGCGCCGTCCTCGATGGTCAACTCCATGTCGCTGGTCAAGAGCAGCTCGCTCCCCTCCTCGGAGCGTGCGACCGCTTCGCCCAGCTCGCCGCCGCTCCAGCTCGCCGGGGCGGCGCCGTAGGCGAAGCGCGGCAGGCACTCCATCTCGATCTCGACCTCGCCGTCGACGCAGGTCATCAGCCGCAGCAGCGAGCGGTCGGACTCGTGCGCGGTGCGCGGCCGGCTGTCGCTGCCGTCCTCGGGCGCCCACTCGGCGATCGAGAGCAGGTCGTGGGTGACGACCCAGCCCGTGTCGGTCACCCAGGTGGTCTCGATCACCAGCGTCCCCGGCTCGTAGCGGCGGCTGATCGGCACGACGACGCCGCGCGGCGCGACCTTGAAGTGGCCGGCGCCGCGGTCGAGCAGCGCCGAGAAGACGCTGGGCGAGTCGAAGCGGGGCAGGCAAAGCCACTCGACCGCGCCGTCATAGGAGAGGAGGGCGCTGGTGTGGCAATCGGAGAGGAAGCCGTAGCCGCCGATCGGGGGAAAACGGTCACCGGCAGCGCTCACGAGATGCCAAGCTACCAGCGTGAGCAGCGTCCCCCTTGCCCACGTCGCCGGCGCCTTCGCGCCGGTCGAGGTCTTCCCGTTGACGATCGGCACGGTCGCCTACTGGGCGCGGGCTCGCACCCTCCACTGGGAGGGACGTTCGGTGCCGCTCTGGCGCCAGCTCTGCTTCGGCGCCGGCCTGCTGACTGTGGCGGTCGCCCTCTTCAGCCCGATCGGCCACATCGCCGAGGAGCTGGTCATCGCCCACATGGGCGAGCACCTGCTGATCGGCGACATCGCGACGCTGCTCGTCGTCCTCGGCCTGACCCGCTCCCTGTTGGCGCCGATCCTCTCGATTCGGCTCTTCAACCGCCTCCAGGTCCTCACCCACCCGGCTGTCGCGCTGCCGCTCTGGGCGCTCAACTTCTACTTCTGGCACGTGCCGGTGGTCTACGACGCCGCC
>Ga0079219_10000178_pt1 | contig 10911 bp, 14 predicted proteins | sample GAControl_FD_77074 | JGI IMG/M metagenome (GOLD analysis project Ga0079219, IMG submission 77074) | Agricultural soil microbial communities from Georgia to study Nitrogen management - GA Control | ecosystem: Environmental > Terrestrial > Soil > Agricultural land | place: USA: Georgia...
TGAGAAATGGCCGTTAGCACACCGCATTTAGCCATAACCCACACCATAGACTTGGAATGGGATAATTCCAATCCTGGTTATATTAAAACCCCAATACAGCCAACGATGAACGTAGGGGATAGTGTGACTGTCACAAGCTCTTACCGTAGTGCGATGATTAAGTTCCTCTCACCATTTGGTGACCCTATCGCAACAGTGAAAGCCGGCGAAGTGGTCACTTTCCAGGTGGGCGGCATTTATCAGTTCGACTGCTACATCGATGGTAAAAAAGCAAAGAACGGTGGCGGAGTTGAAATAATTCCCCACCAACCGTAAACTCAGGCCTCTCTTGTAGACCCTGGAAGCCAGGATAGTTGCATCGACCGTAAACGCAGTGCCCTTAAGATCCTATTAATGGAAGAAGGTAAAAGTTATGGAGACGGCACGGATGCCGTCTCTCTTTTTTTGTCCGGACGTGGCCCGGTGGAAAGGCCAGTGCAATGGATCCGCCTTCCGGTGCGTGCTCTGGAACTTCCTGACTGATAACGTCGGTCCTTTATTCGGGCGGCTTTGTTCTGTGAATGGTGAAGTTTGAAAAATAAGGATCGTCTTACTCCTCAATTTACCAGCTTACCAATTACTCGTTTACTAATTTCCTTCCATCAGCGGCTAAAATCATTGTGGCTACCCAATGCCCGACTCCGCCGCCATCGAATTCGTCAACGTTACCTACCGCATTGCGGGGGATCGCACCCTTATCTCTAATCTCAACCTTTCCATCCGCTGCGGAGAAACGCTCATGCTTCTCGGGCGGAGTGGCTCCGGCAAGACCACAACCCTTCGGCTGATCAACCGCCTTCTGGACCACATCCAGGGCCAGATACTGGTGGATGGGCGCTCCACTACCGAGTGGGACGTGATCCAGCTTCGCCGCCACATCGGTTACGCCATTCAGGAAGCGGGCCTCTTTCCTCACTACACGGTGCAGAAGAATGTTGCGCTGGTACCGCGTCTTGAACATTGGGACAAAGTACGCATTGCCGCGCGAGTGAAAGAAGTTTTGCAGCTCGTCGGGCTGCCCTTTGAACAGTTTGCCGGGCATTATCCTGACCAGCTTTCCGGTGGGCAGCGCCAGCGTGTTGGCCTAGCCCGGGCGCTCGCGGCCGATCCTCAGATTCTTCTCATGGACGAACCGTTTGGAGCGCTTGATCCTATTACCCGTGCGGATCTGCAACATGAATTCATGGATCTGAAAAAGAAACTAAGCAAGACCGTGGTCTTTGTAACGCATGATGTGGCGGAGGCGCTTCTGCTGGGCGACCGGATCGCGTTGATGGATTCCGGAGAGCTCAAAGGTGTTTTCTCGCCCGCGGAATTTCTCCGCTCTACAGACAGTTTCGTCCAGCCTTATGTCGCCGCCTTCCGCGCTGGACAGCAAATCCTGAACTCCGGAGCTTAGTGCATGTCACTGCCTGATTTTCTTGTTGCCCACAAACGTGAAGTGTTTACGCTCACGGGCGAGCATCTCTGGCTGGTGGGCATCTCCATGCTGCTGGCCGTCGCCATTGGAGTGCCGTTGGGAATTCTCCTGAGCCGGCGTCCTGCGTGGAGGTCCCTGGTGCTGGGCGGCAGTAATATCATGCAGACCATTCCCAGCCTGGCGTTATTTGGATTGCTTTTGCCCGTCCCCTGGATCGGCGCTCGCGCCGACCGGCTGGCTATTCTGGCTCTCACCATGTATGCGTTGCTCCCGGTGGTGCGCAATACTTATGTTGGCATTGCTGGAGTCGATGCGCCTGTCCGCGATGCTGCCATCGGCATGGGACTCACATCGCGGCAATTGCTCTGGCAGGTGGAGCTGCCGCTGGCTTCAAACGTGATCGTTGCGGGTATCCGCACGGCAACCGTCATTACAGTTGGAGTTGCCACAATTGCCGCGGCCATTGGCGCAGGTGGCCTGGGTGAATTCATCTTTCGCGGCCTTGCGATGGTTGATAACAACGTGATTCTTGCCGGCGCGATTCCAGCGGCGCTTATGGCGCTTTCCGCTGACTTGGTCCTGGCCTTGATTCAGCGTACCCTGGTCCGGACGCACCACTGATGTCGCGCACAATAGATCGCCGCAGCTTTCTCTCCGCGCTTGCGTTGCTGCTGGCGGGGTGTGTTCCCAAGGCCTCCGGGCTTGCGATCGGCTCCAAAAATTTTACTGAGCAGCTTGTTCTGGGCGAGTTGCTGGCCCAATATCTGGGTCGCTCTACAACTTTGCCTATCGACAAGCGCTTCTATCTTGCCGGGTCGTATATCTGCCATCAGGCGCTGCTTGCCGGACGGATCGACATGTACGTGGAATACACGGGGACAGCGCTTGTGGCCATCCTGAAGCAGCCTCCGTCTTCTGATCATGCCGCGGTCTTCAACACCGTGAAAGATCTTTATTCCCGAAAATTTGGTCTGGAGGTATTGCCTTCGCTTGGCTTTGATAACACGTTTGCTATGGTGATGCGCGGCAATGATGCCCGCCGGCTTCGGCTGAAAACGCTTTCTGATGCGGCAGCCGTCTCGCCGCGACTGCGGTTGGGCGTAGGCTATGAGTTTCTTGAGCGGCCCGATGGCTATAAAGGCCTGGCCGGCAAATACGGTCTTAAGTTCACTGAAGCGCCGCGCGTAATGGACCTGGGCCTGCTCTATCGCGCGCTCCAGAATAACCAAGTGGATATGGTTGCAGGTTCGAATACTGACGGCCTGATTGCCGCGCTTGATCTGATTGTGCTTGAAGATGACCTGCATTATTTCCCGCCGTATGACGCCGTGCCGATTGTGCGGCGTGAAACTCTGGAAAAACATCCGGAAGTGGCCAGCGCTCTCAGGTCTCTAAGCGGACGAATCACAGCCGAAGACATGCGCCGCATGAACTATGCCGTGGACGGTGAAAAAAAAGACGCTGCCATGGTCGTGCGTGACTTTATCGCGCAAAAGATGGCTGCTGGCCGTAAGGCCTTCAGGACGAAACGTGCGCTGTGACTAGATGGCATTCGATCTAAAAAGAATCAGGACCTACCAGCCTGTCACCAGCAGCTTGCGCGCGCCTTTGAGTCCGCATTTTTGGTATTTGTCATAAGCGGCAGCGGCGCGCTCACGAATTTGATCGTTGCTCTCATGCAGAATCCAGCCATCCAGCGCGCTTTTCAGCGTATAGGCTTCCGGCGCCATCAAGCCGGTTGTCCAGACGAGAGGCGTAGCGCCGGTTGCGCGCAACGGTGCTGCGAAATACGATTTGCTGATGCACGCAAGAATGATTGCCTCCCGATGTTTTTCATTTTTTCCCTGCGGGAGAGAGGACAGCTGAAAATCCATCAGGCCGTCATGCCCGGCATAAGCCACTAGATCAGCGCCACCGCGGGCATTGAGCGTTAGAGTCTGTGTGCCAGTCTTTACCGCCACGCTTTCCGTCTCTCCGCCTGCAGCCGCTTCCAGAAAATCCATGATCGCCTGTTTGATCTTGTTGCCCTGGTAGGCGTCCGCAATCAGGTAAACATTCTGCGTACGATGTTTGAAGATGCACCGTTCCAGTACCTCAATCTTGGGCCGCTGGGCTGACGCAATCATCTGCCAATCCGCGTTACGGGCAAAATAAGTCTTTACTCCGTAGGCCGATCCCCAATACAGATTGCGTGCCGGATCATCACCATTCCCCAGCACAGCCGCCACGGGAACAATGCCCTGATTTTTGTTGTCAGCCAGGGCAACAAACACGTGGACGATGCGCGGAGAACTTTGTGCGTCTAATCTCTGTGCGGCTAATAAAGGAGTTAGTACGCAGGCAAGCAGAACCACCAGCCGCCAGAGCTTGTCTGCCGGCATCGCCGCGCTCGTACACGTTGCTCCAGATTTAAATATGGAGCGCTTGCCCTTCCGCCAATCGGTCGCACGCGAGACAAAAGCTGTCATACCATTGCCGTATAAACGTCCGGACAAAATCGCTGAAGCTTGTAACAGACACAAATTTTGCCTCCCCGGCGATTTCAGCCCAGGTATGCACGCGGGTCTTCCCATCGGGAAGGGGTTCAAACGTGACCCACTGCTCCATTGTATTACCCAGGGTGTGGTCAATCCATGCCACATGTTCGCCCGGTGCGCATACAGTAATCACGTGGTCTACTGTGGCTTTTATGGGGCGCACAATTTCAATCTGCAGCCGGCTTCCTGGCGTCCAGGGTTGGCCTTTGCTCCAGCGGATATCTCCATAAATATTGCAAAATTGGGGCCAGAGACGAAAATCAGAAAATAATTTCCAGGCGAGCGAGGGACTTGCCTTGGTAAAAACCGTGTATTCCAGATACTCCATTGACTACCTCAAACTAAAAATTCAATCGTGCAGGGGACCCAGGATTTAAACAGGCAGGGGGCAGCCCTGGAGCCGATTAGGACTTCTGTAGTCCTCCAGGGATTTGCCGCTTCAGATGAGGAATGGTCCTGCCGGGGTCAACTCCCGGCCAGGGGAAATGACTTTAAATATTACAACGTTAGTGTAACATTGTGCAAGTTATTCTGGGACGAAATGCATGCCTCGAACAGCCGATCAGCATCTGGAAGCAAAAATCGTAAATGCCGCGTGCCGGCTCTTGCGGCGCCATGGTTCCCGGAGCGTGACTCTCCGCCTGGTTGCCCGCGAAGCCGGCACCACCACGACCACTGTTTATAAGCGTTTTCAAAATAAGGAGGCGTTGTTCGTCGCTCTGGCCAAGCTGGTGCAGGTAAAGATCACCGCTAAAACCACCTCGTCTCCGACCATAGAATCCGCCTACCGTAACTTCCTAAGTTTTGCGGAGCGATATCCGCACGAATACAACCTGCTCTGGGGGCCGGCTTGGTCAGAAGTGCCTGGGCGTCCCCGCCCTATCAGGGAATGGTTGCTGAATAAATTCGCCGCCAGGTTCGGCGGCAAGCCGGAAGACTACGTCCGTGCTTACTATGCGCTTTTTCTGCTCGTCCATGGGGCAGCGAATCTGCTGGCGGTAACGCAGTCACGGCATTTCCAGGCGGAGATGCGCGATAACTGCCTGGCCATCTGTGATGCCCTGGTCAAAAACATTAAAGTGCTAAAAACCCGCCGCTAGGTGAGCGGCTGGCTACAAGCGCAGAATTCAGCAAGGCTAGGGAATTATCCTGGAGCGGTGTTGGAGCGAAGCGACATTTAATAACAAGATTTTGCCGTGAGGCCGACTAGCGTGCCGAGCGGCTCGCTACAGGTGCAAAATTCAGCAGGGTAGGGAACTATCTTAGCGGTGTTGGAGCGAAGCGACATAATTCTTGGAGGCGCGGGTCGGAATCGAACCGACGCATAAAGGTTTTGCAGACCTCTCCCTTACCACTTGGGTACCGCGCCTCTTCTTAAATGCCACCTTGACTTGGCCCTGAGAGCATAAACCCTCGCCGGGGCGAGGGGCAACCGCGAGCAAAAATATGGAGCGGGAGACGGGAGTTGAACCCGCGACTTCGACCTTGGCAAGGTCGCACTCTACCACTGAGTTACTCCCGCTCAGAGGATAACCTATTATAACGTGCTGAAAATGCACGGTCAATTCATTGCTTAGGTGGTGAAGCCCCGAGTGCGCCGGATCGCCCGCCTTTCAGGCACAAAAATAAGGCCGAGGGCAAAAAGAAAGCCATGGCAGGTTAGAACGAAGCGACAGAATTAATGTCTGCTTGCCCACTGCGGGTCTTCTTCCGCCGTCACAATCGAGCCATCGCGCATGTGGATGATGCGGTCACCAACTCCGGCCGCTTCCGGATTGTGGGTAATCATCAGCACCGTTTGGCCAAATTGCTGGTTAGCGTCCCGCAGCATCTTGAGCACAATGTCAGAGTTCTTCGAATCCAGATTGCCTGTAGGCTCATCGGCCAGGATGAGCGCAGGACCGTTGACCAGGGCCCGAGCAAGGGCAACACGCTGTTGTTCGCCGCCAGAAAGCTCTGAGGGACGATGGTCGAGCCGCCCGGCAATTCCCAGCATCTCCGTTACCCGGTCAAACAGCGGTTTGTCCAGGCCGTTTTTGCCAGCAATCTCACGGGCAATTTCAATGTTGCCCTTGGCGGAGAGTGTTGGCAGAAGATTGAATTTCTGGAAGACGAAGCCAATCTTCTGTTTGCGCATCTCCGTGCGTCGCGCGTCAGACATCTGGGCGAAATCCGCGCCGTCAATGGTGACTCGTCCGGAGGTCGCTCGCGTGAGTCCACCCAGAATATAGAACAGCGTGGATTTGCCGCTGCCGGAAGGGCCAACAATGCTCACGAACTCACCCTTCTCCACGGCAAAGCTCACGCCACGCAGGGCCGGCACATCGACTTTGCCGATGCGATAGACCTTGGTGACATTTTCAGCTTGGATGATTGGGGCCACTTAGTTCGATATTATCAGACCGCTGAAGGAGGGGAAGTAGCCAAACAGCGGCAAAGCGCGACATTCACCTTCCACTTAACTGGCCACAGGCATCCGGCCCGGAGTAATGGTGTTCACGCGCTTAGGCCCACGCTTCTTTACCAGCATAACTCTGATCCGTTCCAGCAGCTCAATAGGAGCGTACATGCCCTTGGGCAGAAAGATGTCCGCGCGCATGTCTTTGTCATATACCCGGATCTTTCCGGAGAAAAGAATCGCGGGCGTATCAGATGAGATCTCTTTAATTTTCTGTACCAGCTCAGCGCCATCCAGGCCGGGCATCTGTAAATCGCTTAACACCAGATCAACGCCGCCTTGCCTGAATAGCTCCAGTGCATGATGGCCGTTGGTGCAGGCAAGCACGCGATAGCCGCGTGTTTCCAGCATCAGCTTGCGTATGGAGAGCGCCTGTTCATTGTCATCGACGCACAGAATTGTTCTTTTTGGTCGCATCTTTCCCCCGGGAATAATTTTTTTCTCCGTAGCTGTCCGGCGCAGAGTATTACGGATTTTTCAGGGCTGGGTTTTACTCGGTTCAAAAACTGTAAGGCATCTTAGGCGCGGAAGCAAGGGCTGTAAAGTTAACCGAAACGCCAATACAGTGGAAAACTTTTATTCGCGTTCTCACTTCACTCAGTCGCGTCCTCCGCCCGCTCATGCCGCCGGCTGCTCAGGATTTACGCGCATCGGCACTTTCCTTTTCTATGCAATGCCTTAAGCAGGCCACGCTGCTAGAATCGATAGCTATGAAAACGGAACGCTGGCTTTTGCTGCTGATATTCGCGATCAGTCTTACAGGGAGCGTTTTTGCCCAGGCAGGCAGGCGTGCCGCGCCTCCGCCCAAGAAAGCGGACAAGTGTCTGCTGAAAGAAAACATCAATGCAGACATCAGCGGGCAGGTGGCAAAGTTCAAGCTGGTCTCCATGCCTTTCAGCGTGAACGGCCTGAGTGAAGAAGAGCGCAAAATGGTCTACAAGCTGGTGGAGGCGTCACAATTTCTTGAGAGCATTTACTGGCGCCAGAGCGATCCTAAAGGGCTGGAACTATATAAGCGCCTGCTGGGTTGCAACCAGGTAATGAACCAGAAAATTCGCCGCTTTCTTATGATCAATGGCAGCCGTTTTGACCTGCTGGAGAACAATAAGCCATTTATCGGCAGTGATTCATTTCTGCCCGGCCATACACTTTATCCTGCCGGCATAACCCGGCAGGAAATTGAAGCTTATGTCGCGAAGCATCCGGAAAAGAAAGCGCAGATCTACAGCCCATTCACAGTGGTCAGGCGACAGGGTGGGGAACTGGTGGCAGTTCCATATCACATTGAATACAAGCCGTGGCTCACTGGTGCTGCCAGGGCCCTGCGTGAAGCGGCGGTCTTGAGTCCAGATAAAGCGTTTGCCAACTTCCTGCGCCTGCGCGCAGACGCCTTGCTGACAGACGACTACTACAAGAGCGACATTGCATGGCTGGAGCTGGAAAATCCCAAGTTCGACATCATCTTTGCTCCGTATGAAACTTATCTCGATGATCTGTTGGGTGTAAAGACTTCTTACGGCGCAGCGGTCATGATCCGCAATCAGGAAGAGAGCGCCGCTCTGGATAACTTCAAGAAGTATGTTCCTGAGATTCAGGACGCGCTACCTCTGGCTCCGGAAGACCGCCCGTCGATGCAGGGCAAGAGTACGCCCATGGAGGTAATGGACGCGCCGTTCCGCGCCGGCGATCTGCGCCATGGATATCAGGCTGTAGCGGACAATCTTCCCAATGATCCGCGCATTCACCAGGAAAAAGGCACAAAAAAGATCTTCTTCAAGAACTTTATGGATGCGCGCGTGAATTATGTAGTGCTGCCTATCGGCAAGCAGCTGATGCGGGAAGACCAGGCACCGCTTGCCAGCATGGAAGGCTACCTTGCCTTGGTCTTGATGCATGAAATTTGCCACGGCCTTGGTCCGGCTTACGCGCGCACCAGCGCCGGCAAGGCGGACATCCGGGAATCCATTGGACCAACCTACGCCGGATTGGAAGAAGCCAAAGCCGATATTGTTGGGCTGTTTGCATTGAACTGGCTTATGGATAAAGGTGTGGTCCAGAAGGAACAGGCCAATGGCTTTTATGCTTCGTACGTGGCGGGAATCTTTCGCACAGTCCGCTTTGGCGTGGCGGAGGCCCATGGCCGTGCGGAGATGATGGAATTCAATTATCTGGCGGAGCAGGGAGCTATCACCTTCGATCCCAAAACCGGAAAATATGCAATAGATTTCACAAAAATGCAGCAGGCAATTGTCACGCTGGCCAAAGAACTGCTGGAGATTGAAGCAACGGGAGACAGGAACCGTGCTGAGCAATGGTTTAAAAAGTATGATTCCATGCCGGCTGAGTTAAAATCTGCATTAACAAGCGTTAAAGATGTGCCCGTAGACGTTGATCCAGTCAGCGCGTTTGGAGAGCAGATTCAATGAGGTCCACGCCAGAAACACAAAATCCGGAAGAACGCCGCAGGTTTGAGCGAGTGGATATCGCATCTCAGGCCCAGGTATTGGTATTGGATGCCAAGGACCGCAAAGCCGGTCTGCTGCGCCAGCTCGCGCGCGGCGGTTTTATGATGGAGCCGGAAAAGCATTACGCTGAAGATAGCAAGATCTATACGTTTACCATCCATGAGCCAACGGAAGACATTCGCGTACGCGTGAATGCGCGGCTGCGGTTCTCTGACCAGCAGTATGCGGGCTTTGAATTCGTTGACCTGGACCCGCAATCCGCGGTAAGCATCGGGCTGATCATCGGCAAATATTACGAACACACTAAGGCGTAACGCACGGGCCGTAAATCTTATTCAGCTCAAAGCTATTTCAGTTCGGGGAGAAGTTCTCCGCGAAACCGTACAGCATGGTTGGCCAGGCGGTTGGCTTCCTGATTTTGCTCGCGCGGGATGTGAGCGATGCAGAATTTCAGCGTGCGGGCAAGTTTGCGGCACATCCAGTGGAGTGAATAGAGCCGTGGGCTGCGGCAGGAGTATTCGCCGGTCATCTGTTTTACAACCAGCTCTGAATCTGTGTATACGCTGAGAGAGGTGGCTTTAAGGTCCAGAGCGCGCTGCAGGGCCTCCAGTAGGGCTGCATATTCAGCCACATTGTTGTCATGGTGGCCAATCCACTTGGCGATCCGGATCATCTCTCCGTTGGGCTTTTCAATCAGTACGCCAATACCAGAGGGGCCCGGGCTGCCGTGGGATCCTCCGTCAACGTAAGCGATGAGATCTGCCATCTGCCTCTCAGCGATTGCCTCTACCGATTTGCTTCCATAAGAGACACAATGAGGCACACTGGGTTGCGCAGTCAAGTGCCTCTTTGGGTCATTCAGCGCGCCAGATCAGGAACTTTCGTTTTCCGATTCTGAAACCATTTTTGTGGAAACCGTTGTGGAAAACCAGGGACGAATGAAACAAGCCCCATGGTAGCCGCATTTTATCGGCGTTTTTGTGCGTGAAAATCGGTGGAAAAAAATCAGCGCTTGCACAAATCACGGGCGTTGACATTTCCCATTACTGGACTAGGATTGCTCACGTCGACGGTCGAAAGGGTTAGTCAAAATAAACAGTGGCTGATCCGAAGTAGACTGAGTGATCAGGTTCGGTGGAGTGATCCGCTGAATACCCGGACCCGAAAAAACCGACGAGCCCTGCGAGGGGCAAGCCGGGGTCAGGGACTGCGAAAGCAGTGGTCGCATCAAGGGCTGTGACGGTACATGCATCCACGTTGTCGACTCCCTCGCAGGAGTTGGCGGCTAGAGCATAACCAATGTCACAGCCTTTACTATTTTTAGCGAATCTTCCCACCTCAAACTTTCTCCTCTTTTGAAACACACCATTTCTGCACTGACAATCTCATAAAATTAGCTGTGAACCTGGGGCTTTTTATTTTCTAAAATTTTCGCGGTTTTTCTTGTTCCGTAAGGATGATCAGCGTGTCTCAACCTATGCAGCCATTTAATACGCTGACGAGATGGGCCGGTACCTCCTTATATTGTTTCGCCCGATTCTCAACTTGTTCTGGATTCATGGCTGCGCTCCTTAGGGTTTCAGGTGGCTCCTGAAACCCTTTTTTCCTGGCCCTCGATTTCGCTGTTGCTGTTCCCCCACAGTGTCTAAAGCCAGACACGAAAACACTCGCCTGATACCTTTGTAAGTGATTTATTTTCAGTATTTTAGATTTTGGCCTCTCCGCTGCAATTTCTTCCTGCGTAACACGGAAAAGGGGAGAAACAACATGCGGCGGCTCGTTGCGATCTCAAACAAAACTTCAAAGGTTGTAATGGCCATTGTGGCCCTCACCATCGCTCTCACCAGCATTCATCTGGCAGCGTCGGCCCGGATGGAGTTACTGCGGCGGCAGCAGGACGAGATTGAACATGCGCTGAGCGAACAGCGCCCGTCGGTCAGCCCGAGTGTTCCGCGGGCTGCTATGTCTCGTGCGCCCCAGAACAGTCTGGCA
>Ga0079219_10000186_pt1 | contig 10751 bp, 12 predicted proteins | sample GAControl_FD_77074 | JGI IMG/M metagenome (GOLD analysis project Ga0079219, IMG submission 77074) | Agricultural soil microbial communities from Georgia to study Nitrogen management - GA Control | ecosystem: Environmental > Terrestrial > Soil > Agricultural land | place: USA: Georgia...
CGGTTCTTGACAAACACTAGGGCGGTCCCTACCATGACGCTCCGGCCTTGGCCCTGAGTCCAGCCAGGGCTTTTTTGTGAAAGCGAATCGATGGGAAATCTGGTTGTCATAGGCGCCCAATGGGGCGATGAAGGCAAGGGCAAGATCGTCGATATCTTGGCCCGCGACGCCGATGCCGTCGTCCGCTATCAAGGCGGATCGAACGCAGGACATACCGTCATCAACGATCGTGGCACGTTCATTTTTCACCTCGTTCCTTCCGGTATCCTCTACCGAGGCACACTCTGCGTGATCGGCAATGGGGTCGTCGTCGATCCGGCTTCGCTGATCGAGGAAATGGATCATCTGCAGAAGCAAGGGGTGAAGTTCGGGAAGAACTTCGTCATCAGTCAACGGGCTCACGTGATCCTGCCCTATCACAAGGCGATCGATAAGGCAGCCGAGCAATCGAAGGGGTCGCGCCGAATCGGGACGACCGGAAGGGGGATTGGACCGTCCTACGCCGATAAGATCTCACGCATTGGAATTCGGATGGGGGATTTGCTGAACCCGAAGATCTTTCGCACGAAGCTCGAGGAAAATCTGGTTGAGATCAACTGGTTCCTGGAACAGCTGTATAAGGTCGAGCGATTTGAAGTCGAAAAAGTGTACCAGCAGTACATGGAGTACGCCGATCGGTTGAGAAGCCACGTCGTCGATGCCACGATGCTCGTGAACCGGATGGTCGATGCGAGAAAGACGATTCTCTTCGAAGGTGCGCAGGGAACCCATTTGGATGTGGACATGGGGACCTATCCCTATGTCACGTCGTCGAGTTCCACCGCGGGCGGCGCCTCCACTGGGACCGGTGTAGGGCCGACGAAGATCGATGCGGTGCTCGGCGTCGCAAAGGTCTACAGCACCCGTGTGGGAAGCGGACCGTTTCCGACCGAATTGACCGATGAAATGGGCGCCGGATTGCAAGAGCGCGGGAAAGAATTCGGCGCGACTACCGGACGCTCACGCCGATGCGGATGGTTTGACGCAGTGGTTGTCCGCTATGCCACAATTGTCAACGCATTTACGTCGTTGGCCATGACGAAGCTCGATGTTCTCGATGGGTGCAAAGAGCTGAAAGTCTGTACGGGGTACCGCTATCAGGGCCAGCTACACCGCGACATGCCGGCTGATCTGCAAATATTGACTGATAGCGAACCGGTCTATAAGCGATTTAAAGGTTGGTCGACCTCGACGAGCGCGGTGACCTCATATAAATCCCTCCCTGTGGAAGCAAAGCGATATCTTCAATACATTGAAGATACCACCGAGTGCCCCATCGATATCATCTCGACCGGCTCGAAGCGCGATGCGACGATCATGCTCAAAAATCCGCTGAAAACTCGTTCGCGAGCGCAATCGCGTTGAGTATCGGTCACTCTCTAGGCATGAGCCGATCTCCGGTGCTAGAATCCCCACCTTCCGCTCGGTGAGCCGCTAGCTCAGACGGTAGAGCATCGCCCTTTTAAGGCGAGGGCCCTGGGTTCGAGTCCCAGGCGGCTCACCACTTTTTTCAATAATTGCTGCGTTTCTTCTCCGTCGTCATTTTGTCGGGCACGGTTTCAGTCACGCTCATACCCTGCGTCAAGCCCTCAATAGCCTTCTCGACCAACCTTCGGTGCCAAACATCTATAGCAGATAGGTTTACTAGCCTAGGGCTGAAGACCTTACGGACTAGTAGCATTCCGAGCATAATACGGCACAGCGACATGTGAAAAGTAAGGATACAGCACGCTACTTAGGATTTTAGCCATAGGCGTGTCCAACGGAGAAAGTCCTGATTCCAGTCACAGTAGAGGACGCTGTTAGCGCGCTGCAAAGCCATCAACCTATAGCTAAGGAGGAACTGATGAAAATTATGATCACAGGAGCCGTGCTCTTTACTGCATTAAGCGTTGTGCCCGCGTGGGCACTCTTCGAATCGGAAAAGACACTCAGTGAAAAAGCCACCGTGAGCATGGTTGAAGCCATCAAGACTGCCGAGTTGCAGGTGCCTGGCAAGCCAGTTGAAGTCAATATGGGAAAAGACGATGGGCGCGTCGTCTACAAAATTGAGATCATCGACTCACAGAACAAAACGCGTCATGTCTACGTCGATGCCCAGACGGGAAAAGTCCATACCACTAAGTAGTTCTGCGACGAAACGAGCGGCCGCCCTCAGGTGGCCGCTCGCTGTGAGATCCTCTTCTCATGTCTTTTATTCTCTATGGGGCGCTTGTAAGCCTTCTCGGGTTGCTGTACGGCTGCGCAACAGCTCAAGCTCCCAAGACCGCCTCGCTACAGCCCTCAGGCGCTCTGAACTCTAACCGCATCGACCACGTGATCATCATTGCGATCGACGGCCTCAAGCAGGAGACCTTGCTCTCCTATCTGCAAACAATTGGTGGCAAACGAAAAGGCGGTTTACACGATCTCCTTGGAGTAAACAGTGACGGGCCGGGAATCATTCTGACCAAGAGCGTCGCTGTCCGACAGGCCACGACCGTCTTTCCCTCCTTTACCTATCCCTCATGGACATCGATGTTCACAGGCGTCTACCCCGGAGCGCATGGCATCACCGGCAATAATCTCTTTTTTCGCGATCGTGAAATCGCCCGCTATTACACGGAATATCATCTTGATGCGCTTCGCGCTCAATTGGATAAGAACTTTTTCTCCGACGACATCAACCGGCACATCAAAACGCTCCATGAATATGTGAAAGAGGCTGGAGGCGAGAGCATCGTGGTGCATAATATGGTGACTCGCGGAAGCCTCGCTGTGAAGCCGGACTTCGACACGCTCTGGAGCTACCAACGCAACCACAGTGAGGCCGTGGACGAGAACTCTCTGTGGGAAGCTGTCCATGTCCTCGACACATTCAACAAGAGTCCTGAGAAGCCGGTGTCCGGCTTGCCATCCGTGTTCACGCTGTATTTCGCCGGGTTGGACCACGTCGAACATGTAGCGATGGAAGGAGTCGGAGGCAAAGGGGCCGAGGATGTGCGGCTTGCCTATTTAGATCATCTCGATAGTCTCATCGCGAAATTCTTCACAGGAGATCCAGCCATCACCCGCAATCACTTCGAGAACCCGACCTCCGAGCCGGTCCGTGTCGATCCGATCGCATGGCCAGGGATTATTAATACCCCCGACTGGCAACATACGCTGTTGCTACTCGCGTCCGACCACGGCCATACGCCGGTGCGATGGGTTGAGGCGCTCGGATTCGAAGATCTCAAGCTCGTCTTCAAGGAACTCAGCGAGAACCAGGGCCTGACCTATAATTTGGAACAGCCTTCACTGGTTAATGAGACCGTCTGGTCAAAGGTTCAGGCCCTGTGGGGACTGGTGGAGGAGGGAGAAATCTCTAGCCAGGCCAATGTGGTGGCAACCCTGAACGGAGGCACGCTGGGTCTTCATCTTAAACCCAGAGATGGAGCATGGAGTCAACGACCCAATTATGCCAACGAAGTCAGGCCCGTGCTCGAGCACCTGCTCTTAACCTTACACACGAACGGCCAGGGGCCGGAAGCCGTCCTCTACCACACCGGGACTCGCTACGTTGTGATTCCCTACACCGTTACTGATTCGAGTGTGCAGTTGCTGCCACCCGTGGAAGTAGCGGACAGTCCGCTCAACACGGTGACCTTCCCTATGGCTGTTGAAAGAGTGAATGGCCTAGCCTCGAATATATCGGGAGATCCGTCAAGCGCGCCGGATATCATTCTCTTGGCTGACCGGTCGAAACAATTGACCTATGCCAACAAGCAGGAATGGCGTGTCATTGAGGAACTCAAGAAGGACAATCACAAGCATTTTCATTCCGATCATGGACATTTGAGGGGTCCCGAGTCGGCCGTGCCCATCATATTTGCGGTCGGAAGCGATCCCGGCTCTCATCCCCACGCGACGATCTGTCATGCTTCGCTGGTTGACATCACCCCGACCATTTTGGATGTACTTGGACTGCTGGCGCCGTTTGAGAAGGCCATGGCTGCACGTCCTTCAGATTTGCTGGGGCATTCTCTCAAGAATTCCGTTGAGCTCATCGTTGGGGATCGCACGGACCACGAAAATATATGCCCCGCTCTCATTCCCTGAGTCACGCTTGCAGACTGCTAACAATCCGTGCACGTGTGCTCAATCGCACTCTCTCAATGGAGCGGGTTCATCCAAGGACGGAGAATGTCAGGCTTGAACTTACACTACGAGGAAAGAGGTGAAGGCAGACCCCTCGTGTTTCTTCATGGTTTTGGAGCAAATACCCATACCTGGAAGCACCTGACCCCACGGTTTGCGGATCATTACAAAACTATCTCACTAGATCTCAAGGGATTTGGACTGTCTCCGAAGCCCGCCGACAATGAGTACTCGCCAGAGGATCAAGCAGACCTTGTAACCGATTTTATCATCGAAAAGGGCCTAACTGAGGTCACGATCATCGCCCATTCTCTGGGAGGGGCTGTAGGGCTCCTCACAGCTATCAGGCTTCAAGCAGAGGGGCAGAAATCACCTCATTCGCTTGTCCTCATAGATACGATAGCCTATAAACAGCCGTTACCATTTTTTATTAAACTGTTGCGAGTGCCAATGTTAGGACGACTCTTCATGGATGTATTTTCAGAAGAGACGCAAGTGAAATTAATGCTCGACGTCGTCTATCACGACAAAACCAAAATAACGAAGGAAACTATCGCGCAGTATGCCAACCCACTTAAAGAGGATAGTGCAAAAAGGGCATTGATAAAAACAGCTCAACTCATCATGCCACCTCGTATTGAGGAAATCGTATCATCCTATCGATCTATATATTCCCCGACACTGATCATACGGGGTCAGTACGATAGGATCGTGCCTCTCAGCATAGGGTCCAGACTTGCTGGAGAACTCCCCAACGCAAAATTGATTCCTCCTCTTCCCGCCGGTCACGCACCTCATGAAGAGATACCGTTAATGGTCATACCGGAGATCTTGAATTTCCTAGAACGCCACGAATGAGGTGAGGAAAAGTGTCTACGACAGCGTTTTGTCAGCATAGGACCTAGCAATCTCCCTAGAATAACTCTTGACGGAGGTATCCTGACAAACTAAACTAAATACTGGTATTTAAAGGGGCTGCCATGGCTGAACTATTGAATATTAACCAAGCCACACGCTCATCGAAATCCGCCCAAAAGGATCCTCTCCCTATTACCGTGCATCTGGCAGCCGGATTGGAAAAAATTGGATTGGCCATGAAGAGTCGGACCTGGCGGCGGGAAGGGCAGGCCGGGCTCGGTCCTCTACAACGACAGGTCTTGACGCTGCTTCGTGGCAAACCTGACCACAGTGCGCAGGTATCTGCGATTGCCCAAGAACTGGTGGTGCGCCTGCCGACCGCTTCTGAGGCTGTGGCGACGCTCGAACGGAAACGATTGGTCAAACGGCATCGTTCGCATCGGGATGGCCGCATCGTGACGGTCGAACTCACGGCACGTGGCGCCCGTGCTTGTGCGCCGACGGTGGGCATGCCCAATCAATTGGCAGCAGCGACCGGCGCACTCACCTCAACCGAGCAGGTGGCCTTCTTGAAGGGCCTGATGAAGGTCATTCGGACGCTGCAAGAGCAGGGAGAGATTTCGGTGGCGCGGATGTGCGCGTCCTGTCGATATTTCCGCCCGTACCAGCATGATGATGCGGCACAGCCCCACCATTGCGATTACGTGAATGCACCGTTCGGTGAGCAAGCCCTGCGCTTAGAATGTGCGGAGTATGAACCGGCGTCGGTCTCTCAAGCCAAGGAGTCGTGGGAACGATTCAACAACGGGCGGAAGGTAGCCAGCTGATCGAACCCACGGATAAGACGAATCGTGACTTACTTGTTGGACAAAGGCTTAGACATGAAACAATCGACATTCCCTGCTCCCGCTGATGAATGGCTCGGAGCAGAGTCGCATGTGCCCAATCTGGGACGGGAACTGCGGCAGCGAAATCGGCAGGATTGGAATATCGCCGGCATCGCGGTCGGTAGCGCCCTGTTCACGTTCGGAGTGGCTTTGGGAAGTCTTGCCGCCATGTGGCTGACTCGATCGCGGCGAACGGACTAGCGCGATTCGCTGCGTCGTCATTTCCTTCCATACAACGTCGCATCCTCCTCAATCTGCAAGAACAGATCGTCCAGGGCTGCCTGCACGGCTTCTGCAATAGGATTTTGATCGGAAGCCGTTACCCAACGCACGCGTGAGCCTACGGCTTCTTTTTCAACCACGTATGATTTGATTGGCGGTTTGCCAGTCGGTCCAAGATCCGACTCAAAATGGACGATGTAGCGATATTCTCCTCGAGACCTCATCCATAGCCAAGGTTTGACAGTTAATGTTAATGATCCCTCTTCGTCACTGACGGTACTGAATGTGTGACGTTGCTGCACATAGTCGATGAGAGCCGAGCGAAAGTCCTTAGTCGGCCACTCGAGCATGGCGATTCCCGGCATATGGTCGGCTCCTTCAAGGGCAAGAAATGGGACCTGCACGCGAAGCGACTGTGCGATAGGAGCGGATGAGGTGACGGGCGACACCGGCGTCACATGGATCTTGTGCGTACATCCTTCAAGAGAGAGCAAGAGAAAGGATGCGGAGAAGCCAAGGAGGAAGCTCCTCGTCCGAGCCCTGCCGTCGAAACGTTTCACGGATTGGGAACTGCGGCAGTCGGTGGATTGAGGATGTTGAGGTCTTCGAGGGCCCGTGTGGCCCGCTCGCGATACGGACGGTCTGTCGGATTATTGTAGGTATTGAGGACTCGTTGGTATGTGGCTCTGGCTTGCGCATACTGCTTCTTGATCGCGAAATACTGGCCCAGGGCGAGCCAATTGGCGGCGGCGGCTTCATTGGCTGTCTTCATCAAGGCAAATTCCCGTTCTACTGGAGTGGTGCCTTGTTGGGAGGCGCGTTTACGTACTGTCTCTCCCATCTCATTAGCCAGCGCTTCAATTTGCTCGTTCTCTCTAATGGCGGATTCCACCCGATTGGCTTTGAGGTGCGTATAGAAGGCTTCGGAACGGTCCTTCACGAGGTCCGCACGTTGCTGATAGGTATCGTGAGCACAAGAAACGAGAAATAAGCCGCTTACAAGGATCAAGCCTTTCGACCAAGATGTCTTTTCCCGTGTCATCATCTGAAACTCCTCTTCCGGAGAGGCCAAGAACTTCGCTCATCCTACTCTATTGGAGGCGAAAATTCGACCGTGGGTCGGAGGGCATCCGGACGCTTCTAGTGACACATGGGTCTTGAGTATGGTAAGAGTCCAGCCTGTCGAGTCGGGCTCACCAGAAGTCCCCATCGTCTAGCCTGGCCTAGGACGCCGGCCTTTCAAGCCGGCAACACGGGTTCGAATCCCGTTGGGGACACCAGAAAACTACGCAAGCCGCGTAGACAGCTGCCTCTGTTCTTATTACCCGCTTGCTTATGGACTAGGAGTACGGCCCTGCGGCCGGGAAGTGATGCTCCGACGACAACTGGAGTGTCACCGCAAAAATTCGTCTTCGACCCTTTGTGTTGGATCGGTCTGGGTCATTGCCGTTGAATCGGTTGAAGCCCCAGCTGTTCGAGCCTGTCGCCACCTGCGCTTTCTCCATAGCTCCAGAGGGCGTCGATCTCGGCTATTTTTCTGCAAACCTGCTGCCCTTCGTCCTGGTCGGTCGAGCAGTCCTCATGCAGCCACCACTCATGAACCCAACTTACTGGTGTCATGATCTCCTCCTTCATAGTTGATCTGATCTTCATAGCATCGAGAAGATCTCATTAAGGTGTCGCCCGATAAGGCCTTCTTGCAGGTGATGTAAAAGAGCAAAACAGCATCTCTCCTACTTATCTTCGTAAGAAATGAGGGACAACTGGTGCTTCCCCTAGGCACCTTTGCCTTAGTTCTTGTGAACAATGGTTCAAGGCTTCGATGGAAATCCTTTTTTCGGTCTTAGCCATCGGTTGAGGCTTATAATCCTATTTTAGGCTGACATACCCAGAGGGAGAACTCGTGCAAACAGCAAACCGCCCTTTTTTATTCATGGAATGTAGCGAGTTGCGAGAAATCCTGGGCGAGGAAGCAGACGATGAGAAAAGGTTGGTGGAATTGCTTGAAACCGTTCCGCTCGATTCGATCTACTTTCATACGCACAGTTATTTTCTTAGGCACAGTTATGTCGAACGGGTGTACCCGAATGATTTCGCGCAATGGGTCGCAATGGAAGTGCGCGATCATGTGTTGGGAGAGCGTCTGTCGGTGGTCGATCCATTCGAGTTCATGGAGCTCGATGCACTACGCGCCGAACTCATCTCCATCATTGACGACCATTTGTCAAAGACGCCAATCGTACCGCGAGTCATTTTTGGCGAGCCGTTTTATTTCAATAAGTCCCTGATTCTCCAGGTGCCCACCCGTATGGAGGTCCGGACACTACAGGAATTCCGGAACGCCTTGAGCGAGGTCGAGGTGAGTGCGATCTATTTCCATGTCTTCGAAGCGCGGCATCGCCTCAAGCACGAAGAAAGCGATTTCTCCGCGTGGATTCACCATAGTCTCGGCATGCCCGAGCTCGCTAAAAAACTGCGTGCCATCAACCCCTATTTAGGCAGTCTCGAACGGGTGCGTTCCGAGCTGCTCACGGTGTGTGACGAGTTTTTGGATCGAGAGCACATGCCATAGGGAGAAGAAGGAAACGGGAAGATGACAGATCCATTGTGGTTCAAGGACGCCGTCTTTTATGAGCTTCACGTCAAAGCCTTTCACGACGGAAATGATGACGGAATAGGGGATTTTCGCGGGCTCATCGACAAACTAGACTATATCGAATGGCTCGGCGTCAATTGTCTCTGGTTGCTTCCCTTCTTCCCTTCCCCTCTGCGTGACGACGGTTACGATGTGGCGAATTACCGTGCCATTTCTCCAGATTACGGCTCGCTGGAAGAATTTCGAGAATTCATGGATGAAGCGCATAAAAGGGGAATACGCGTCATTGTGGACCTTGTGCTCAATCACACGTCGGATCAGCATCCGTGGTTTCAGGAGGCGAGAAGTTCGCCACAGTCAGCCAAGCGCGACTACTATGTGTGGAGCGAGACCGACAAGCGGTATGAGAAAGCGCGGATCATCTTTATTGACACAGAGAAGTCGAACTGGACCTGGGATCCGGTGGCACACGCCTACTACTGGCATCGGTTTTTCAGCCATCAGCCCGATTTGAACTACGACAACCCTGAGCTTCAGAAGGCCATGCTGGATGTCATGTCCTTCTGGCTCGATCAGGGGCTCGATGGATTTCGTTGCGACGCGGTTCCCTATTTATTTGAGCGCGAGGGCACCATCTGTGAAAACCTCCCGGAGACACACGCCTATCTGAAGGAAATACGAAAACAGATCGACAAAGCCTATCGGGGACGCATCCTTCTGGCGGAAGCCAATCAATGGCCCGCCGATGTGCGTCCCTACTTCGGGAATGGCGATGAGTTTCACATGGCGTTTCATTTTCCTCTCATGCCCAGGCTGTTCATGGGAGTCCGTAGTGAGGATTGGCATCCCATCGTCGATATGTTCACCCATACACCTCCGATCCCTGACAATTGCCAATGGTGTCTGTTTCTGCGGAACCATGACGAGCTGACATTGGAAATGTGTGCCGGTGAAGAACGCGATTATATGTACTACGCCTACGCGCGAGATCCACAAATGCGGCGCAATATCGGAATCGCTCGGCGATTGGCGCCGTTGTTGGACAATGATCGTCGAAAAATTGAGCTGCTCAACAGCCTTGTGTTTACACTTCCCGGAAGTCCTATTATTTACTATGGCGATGAGATTGGAATGGGGGATAACGTCCATCTCGGAGATCGCAACGGCGTTCGGACGCCTATGCAATGGACCGGTGATCGAAACGGGGGATTTTCGAAGGCCGACCCCTCCAAACTGTACCTGCCGGCTATTTCCGATTCAGTCTATGGATTTCACGTGACGAACGTCGAATCTCAGCGACAATCGCCCCATTCACTGTTGCACTGGATGAGGCAAATGATTGCCAGGCGAAAAAAGCACCCGGCATTTGGGCGAGGGACTCTTGCCTTTCTTCGTCCACAGAACGACAAGGTCCTCGCGTATGTGCGCGAATATCGGGGGAACCAGCTGTTGCTCGTGCATAATCTGGCCGGATCGGCGCAACCCGTGGAATTGGACCTGCCACAATTCGAGGGAATAGCCCCCGTTGAGCTGCTAGGCGGGTCACGGTTTCCAACTATCGGTAGACGTCCCTACGCCTTGAGTTTAGCTCCCTATGGTTTTTACTGGTTCAACCTGGAAAAGAAATCGAGTGACGACCCGTCTTACGGAATCGAAGGCAGTGTCGTTTAGCGGGCACCCGTGCGAGTTGGGGACACGATGGCTCAAGAATTGGACGACTATCGAGACTATGCCCCGAAAGGCACAGTCGAATTTCTTTACCGATTGAGCGATCAGGTTGCGGGGCGAAGTTTTCTGCACATCAGCGCAGGCAGGTATGGGGGCGGCATGGCCGAAATCCTCCGCCGGCTGGTACCAATGCTGAACACGTTAGGCATTCACGCTCGCTGGGAGGTATTGGCGGGCCATCAAGAGTTCTTCCACGTCACCAGGCGATTAGCTAATTCACTCCAAGGCCAGGACGGCCATCTGACGGAGCATATTCAAGAGGTCTATCTCAAAATCAATGGGCGCACGGCCCAGAGCCTGAA
>Ga0079219_10000189_pt1 | contig 10700 bp, 9 predicted proteins | sample GAControl_FD_77074 | JGI IMG/M metagenome (GOLD analysis project Ga0079219, IMG submission 77074) | Agricultural soil microbial communities from Georgia to study Nitrogen management - GA Control | ecosystem: Environmental > Terrestrial > Soil > Agricultural land | place: USA: Georgia | collected...
AAATAAATGGCGGAGAGAGAGGGATTTGAACCCTCGGTACCCTTTTGGGGTACACACGCTTAGCAGGCGTGCGCCTTAGACCACTCGGCCATCTCTCCGTAACGGTCTGACTTGTCACACCCGACAATCGTTCGCCGCTTATACGTTCATACAAAACAACGCGTATGGTTGCAGCAAACTGGGTCAAACTAGCATACGATATGGGTGTTTTCTACAATTGCGTTCGTCCTTTGATTGAAACTGCACAGTGTAACCACTATCATCCGATCGAACGGAGGCCGCATGGAAACGATCCGCTTTGTCGACACGACTATTCGCGATGGGCATCAAAGCTTATGGGCTGAGAACATGACAACCGGCATGATGCTGCCGATCGCCCAAAGGCTCGACGATGCCGGCTTTGAAGGAATCGAGCTGATCTCGGGTTCGCATCTCAAAAAAGCGGTACGCGAACTCAGGGAAGATCCGTGGGAGCGGGTGCGGCGGGTCTCGAAGCTCATCACCAAGACACCCCTGCGCCTGATTGCCGGGCGTGTGAATACTTTCGAGTACAATCCTCCCTCGATGTATCGCCTCTTTGTCGAGCGCATGTTTGCCAATGGGATAAGGGAAGCGCGCATATCCGATGAATGGAACGATTACGAGGGCTGGAAATTCCGCGTCGGCGAGTGCCATCGCGCTGGCCTCAAGTCGATTTTGAATTTGATCTATTCGGTTTCGCCGAAGCATTCGGACGACTATTATGCCGAGCGTACCCGACAGGCCGCCTCGCTTAATCCATATCGGCTTTGCCTAAAGGATCCAGGCGGGCTTCTCACTCCCGAGCGCATGGAAACTCTGGTACCGATCATATTCAAGAATGCCAATGGAGTTCCGGTCGAATTGCACACCCACTGCACGACAGGGTTGGGACCGCTCTGCTGCATCAAGGGAATGGAACTCGGCATTCGCTCGATCAACACGGCACTTCCGCGATTGGCCGACGACTCGTCCAATCCGTCCTTGTTCAACGTCGCGAAGAACGCCCGTGCTCTTGGATATGCGACGGCAATCGATGAGGAAATCTTGCAGCCCGTGTCGAGGCATTTCACGGCGATCGCCAAACGCGAGGGATTTACCATCGGCGCGCCTGTGGAATACGACTACACACAATATCAGCACCAGGTCCCCGGCGGAATGCTCTCGAATTTACGGTTTCAACTGCGCAAGGTCGGCATGGAGAACAAGTATCCGCAGGCGCTCGAAGAGAGTATTCGAGTGCGGCAAGAGTTCGGCTATCCGATTATGGTGACACCGCTCTCGCAATTCGTCGGCAGCCAGGCGGCGATCAATGTGATCGTCGGGGAGCGCTACCAAGAAGTTACCGACCAGGTGATTAAATTCGCTCTGGGTCATGCCGGCGCCGAAGGTGCGCGCGACATGGACCCGAACGTGAAAGACAAGATTCTCGATCGTCCGCGTGCGAAGGAATGGGCCAAATGGCAGCCGGACGATCCGACGCCGGATGAAATGCGGCGGCGGCTCGGCGCCGAAGGCACCTCCGACGAAGAGCTTCTGCTACGCTGGATTGTCGGTAAGGACGACATCGACGCTATGCGCGCCAATCCGCGACCCCTCGAGTATTTAAACTCCGAGCAGCCGCTGGTGAATTTGCTTCAGGAATTGTCCAAACGTACGAACAACCGCCAGATCCATGTGCAAACGCCTGGTTTCTCGATGACTCTCGAGCGACGCGCCTAGCGCTTTGCACAGCGTTTAAGGCTTGACTCCAACGTTCAAGGCTCGATTTTGAGGGAACCCACGAGGTGAAAAATCCCCGACCGATCGATTGAACTAATGCCGTCGCAGTGTAATAAGAAAAGAAATTTGTTCAGGAGGCCAAAAAATTATGGCAAAAGATATCGTTGCGATTGATGTTCATGTTCATCTTTCGGATGAAACAACGCAGAAGGCCAAGGGCGATCGCACGGCGCAAATGGCGCGGTACTTCGGACGCGAACGTCCGCCGGTTTCCATCGATGAAATGGCCGATCAATATCGGGCGCGCAAAATGATGGCTGTGATCATGAATACACGCGACGAAACCGTCACCGGTTTAACTCCGGTTCCCAACGATCACGTGGCGAGCGCCGTCAAAAAACATCCGGATGTTTTTCTCGCCTTCGGTGCGATCGATCCCTGGACGGGAAAACTCGCGTTGGACGAAATCAAGCGCTGTAAAGACTTGGGGCTTTCAGGCATGGGCGAGCTCAATCCGGCGCGCCAACATTTTTTTCCCAACGATGTTCGCTTCTATCCGTTATGGGAACAATGTGCCAAACTAAATATGCCGATCCTGTTCCACGGCGGCATGGCTGCAGCCGGTGCGGGTACACCTGGTGGCATGGGCATCAAACTTAAATACAGCCAACCCATAGCCATTGACGAAGTGGCCGCGGATTTTCCGGAGTTGAAGATTATCAGCGCTCACCCGACCTGGCCGTGGACTGCCGAGAGCTTGGCGATCGCGCGCCACAAATCAAACTACTACATTGATTTGTCAGGGTGGGCGCCGAAATATTTTCCCGCGGAATTGGTGCACAACATCAATACACTGCTGCAAGATAAGGCACTATTCGGCTCAGATTGGCCGGCCATCGGCGTCGAGCGCTGGCTGGAAGAGTTTCAGCAGGTCAACATGAAGCCTGAAGTGCGAAAGAAAATCATGCTCGATAATGCGGTGAAATTCTTCGGGTTGACGCTATAAAGATTTGCGGGTGATGATGAAACTCCATTCCAGCACTCCATTACTCCAATCGCTACGATCATGAACACCGACGGCATTCGATTCGTCGATACCACGATACGTGACGGGCATCAGAGCCTGTGGGCGGAAAATATGACCACGGGCATGATGCTTCCCGTAGCCGAAGCCCTGGATCGCGCCGGCTTCGATGCGATCGAGTTAATCTCCAGCTCTCATCTGAAAAAATGCGTGCGCGAACTCAAAGAAGATCCCTGGGCGCGGGTGAAGCTCATGAGCGAGCGCATCACCCATACGCCGCTGCGATTGAATGCCGGTCGGTTCAGCGCCTTCGACTTGACGCCGCGCTCGATGTACAGGCTTTTTATGGAGAGGATGGCCGCGAACGGCATCCACGAAGCGCGCATCTCCGAAGAATGGAATGAGCTCGCAGGCTGGACCTGGAAGGTCGCCGTGGCGCGCGATGTCGGCATCAACCCGGTGCCGAATATCATCTATTCCGTTTCACCAAAACATACGGATGATTATTTCGCGGAGCGCACCCGTCAAGCCGCGTCGCTAAAAGTCGATCGGCTCTGCCTGAAAGACCCCGGCGGACTGCTCACTCCCGAGCGCGTCCAAACCTTGGTGCCGATCATGTTCGCCAATGCCAATGGGATTCCCATCGAGCTTCACACCCACTGCACCACAGGCTTGGGTCCACTCTGCTGTCTCGAAGCAGTGAAGCTCGGAATCAAGATCGTCAATACGGCGCTCCCGCCATTGGCGGATGGTTCGTCAAACCCGTCACTGTTCAATGTCGCGCGAAATTTGCGAGCGCTTGGTTACCAAACCCTGATCGACGAAGAAATCCTGAAACCCGTATCGGAACACTTCACGCAAATCGCCAAACGGGAAGGATTTCCCATTGGCGAGCCGGTGGAATACGACTACAGCCAGTATCAGCATCAGGTTCCCGGCGGCATGATTTCTAATCTGCGCTTTCAATTGCGCAAAGTGGGCGTCGAACACAAGATCGACGAAGCCTTGAGGGAAACCATGCGTGTGCGTGCCGAGCTCGGTTTTCCGATTATGGTGACGCCGCTTTCGCAGTTTGTCGGCAGCCAGGCCGCCATCAATGTGATCGTCGGCGAGCGCTATAAAGAAGTGACCGATCAAATCATCCAGTATGCGCTGGGCTATTGGGGTCGTGAAGGCGCGGAATTGATGGACCCGGAGGTCAAGGCGAAAATCCTGGATCGTCCGCGCGCTAAGGAATGGGCGGCATGGCAGCCGCCGCAACCGAGCATCGCCGAGATCCGAAAAAAGATGAATGCCGAGCATGTGTCCGACGAAGAGCTGCTCTTGCGCTGGAACCTCAGCGTTGACGAGATACAGGCGATGCGCGCGGCGGGTGCGCCGAAAGAGTATCTCACCTCGCGCCAACCGCTGGTAAACCTTATCGATGCCTTGAGCAAACGCAAAGGCTATCGCCAGATCGTCATCCAAAAAGGCGACATGCTCGTGTCACTCAATCGCGGCGGGCCGGCCAGCTAAAACCGAGAACTTACTTTTTGGCGTCGCATGGATCGCTTTTTTTTTACTTCCGGCGCCGTTGCCGCGCTAATCGGAGTCGCGCTTGGCGCCTTCGGCGCTCATTCACTCCGGACGAAGCTTTCGCCGGAGATGCTCGGTATTTTTGAAGTTGGCGTGCGCTATCAGATGTATCATGCCTTTGGTCTGATCGCTGTAGCCTGGGCAATGGTGCGCTGGCCTGAGGCGAATCTAAACAGCGCAGGCTGGGCTTTCATCGTCGGCATCGTTATCTTTTCAGGCAGTCTCTATCTCTTGAGCACCACCGATGCACGTTGGCTCGGCGCGATTACACCGATCGGCGGGCTCGCGTTTCTACTCGGCTGGGCGATTCTCGTCTGGTCCATCGGCCGGTGAGGGGCGCCGGCGGTACTGGAGTGTTGGAATGATGAGTGAAGGGTTCGAACCCAATACTCCGACACTCCATTACTCCAGCACTCCATTTTAATACGTTGACTCTACCCTGCCCTTCACGTAATTTTTCGTACGATGATCATCGGCGTCCCCACAGAGATCAAGACCGAAGAAAATCGCGTCGCGGTGACGCCGGCAGGCGTGACGGCGTTTGCGGCACGAGGTCACAAAGTGCTTCTGCAAAAAGGCGCCGGATTGGGCAGCGGTTTGACGGATCGCGCCTATGAAGCTGCCGGCGCGATCATGGTCGAATCCGCTAGAGAAGTCTGGGAAAAAGTGGAGATGGTCATGAAAGTGAAAGAGCCGCAGGAATCCGAGTACCCATTGCTGCGGCAAGGGTTAATACTGTTCACCTATTTGCATTTGGCCGCTAACGAATCGGTTACGCGAGCGCTCCTCGACCGCAAAGTCACCGCCATCGGGTACGAGACAATTCAGCTCGACGACGGCTCGTTGCCACTATTAGCTCCCATGAGCGAAATCGCCGGCCGGCTCTCGATCCAGGTTGGCGCGTGGTCTTTGCAAGCCGAAAACGGCGGCCGTGGAATTCTTCTCGGGGGGGCCTCCGGCGTCCGTCCGGCCAAAGTGGTCATTCTCGGCGCCGGAATGTCGGGCAGCGCGGCTTGCCAAGTCGGCGCGGGAATGGGTGCGTACGTCAGCATTCTGGATATCAATCCAACAAAGCTTCGCTATATCCACGATATCCTCGGCGGCCATCTGACCACGCTCATGTCCAATCGCGCCAATATCGAAGAAGAGGTGATGGATGCCGACTTGGTGATTGGCTCGGTGTTGATTCCTGGCGCGCAGGCGCCGAAACTGATCTCGCGCGGGCTCGTCAGGCGCATGAAACCGGGCGCTGCCTTGGTTGACATCTCGATCGATCAGGGCGGGTGCGTCGAAACCTCGCGACCGACGACCCATCGCGAGCCGATCTACATCGAGGAAAACGTCGTTCATTACTGCGTGACGAATATGCCGGCGATTGTGCCAAATACCTCGACCTATGCTTTGACCAATGCCACGTTGTCCTACGGCCTGCAGCTCGCGAATCGTGGCTTTCTTCAGGCGCTCGCACGAGACAAAGCCTTAGCCAAGGGACTCAATACCTATAACGGAAAGATTGCCCACGAGGGCGTTGCCAACGCCTTCAATATGCCGTGGACGGCGGCGGAAGAGATCATTCGCTCATGAGACTCGTCACTCGCGCGGATTTTGACGGGTTGGTTTGCGGCGCGCTGGTCACCCAGTTCGAGAACATCGACGAGTACCTGTTTGTCGAGCCCAAGTTCATGCAGGACGGTTTGGTGGAAATCCGCAAGGGAGATATCATCACCAACCTCCCCTATCATCCGAACTGCACGCTATGGTTCGACCATCATATCACCAATACGACACCGGATTTTCCACAACCGATCATTTTAGGAAGGGGCGGCTTTCGTCTCGCGCCAAGTGCCGCCCGGGTCGTCCACGAATATTATAGCGAGGTCGGTACGAGACGTGCGACAACAGGCAACCGGAAGATCTCCGGCGCAGAGATCCTTTCTTTCCTGAACAGCGAGCGGATGAAGTTTTTGATGCATGAGACAGACCGCATTGACGCGGGGCAACTCGAGCCGCAAGACGTTCTCAACCCGCAGGGATATGTATTGATCTCGATGACGACCGACGGCAAAAATGCCGGCGACGAGCCTTACTGGCTAAAGATCATCGATCTTTTGCGCGACTGTGCCCTCGAAGAGGTCATGAGCGATCCTGATGTAGCGCGCCGCTGCCAGAGAATTCGCGATGAACAGGAAAGGCTTCGCCAGCTCCTGCTCGAGCATACGACGATCAAGGGAAACGTCATTTACTGCGATCTCCGTGGCATCAAAGACATTCCCGACGGAAATCGATTTTTGGTCTTTACCCTTTTTCCGCAAGGCAATATCCAAGTGAAAGTCACCGACGATAGTCAGCGGGAAAATACCACGGCAATTTCCGTCGGCTATAACATCTTTAATCCGTCTTCCCAGGTAAACGTCGGCGAGCTGCTAAAAAATTACGGCGGTGGCGGCCACAGAGTGGTCGGCTCCAGCCGAGTGCCTAACGTAGAAGCGGAACGGGCGATCAAGGAAATCGTCGACGCAGTAACGGAACGGGATCATGATGGCCCGATGTAGGGATGCACACGCTCGGCCCCCCGCGATTCCTTCCAATGAAATAGTGCCATGAAAATTGTTAAGATCGACGCCGCGATCAAACGGCGCAAAAAAATAAGTCAGGAGATTTACTACACGAGTTGCTTTGAATCAAAGCACTTCACCAGCGGCCTCATCGTTTTTCGCCCGGCTAAAATTTCAGATAAAAAGCAGATTGAACACATCGACAAAGACGTTGTGTGTCATGTCATCAGAGGCACAGGTCGCGTGCACATTAAAAGCCGGCGAATCAAGCTTCGCCCCGGCATGCTCTGCCACATTCCAAAAAATATCCCGCACGATTTTGCTGCGGGAAAAACCGGTGAGCTCCTCTTGTTTTACTCATTAGTCGACAGCTAACGATCAAGTCCAGCACGTCACCACCATTTTGCCGGTTGGTATTTGGCTTCGAAGAATCCGTTCCAGACAGCAGAAGCGGGCTTAGGTCGACGGTCGCTTGTCTGCATGCCGATATAGGCCCAGATGCGCGCCAAATCGGCCATCGGCGGACGCAGCCGGCGCACCAGCCGGTCCGAATCCGTACTGGCGAAATTGATTACGAACTCGTAGCTGTCCCTCTCGGCAGTTTTGAGCAAGAATTCCGTAAAGCGCGTCTGGTCAGCGTCCGATCCGTATAAAACTGTCCCGTAGGATTTGAGCTCGACATTGCGCGAAGACATGCCGCTTTCCGTCACCGCGATCCCCTTCTTGAAACGTTTAGCAAAATCGAGGAAGTTCTGCGGTATGATGCGCGGCACTTCCGGGCTCATATAGGGGTAGAGACTCATGGCAAAGAAATCGCTGTAGCGCATCAGATCGGCGACTTCTTTCTCCTGATCCGAGCCTTTCGCATCTCGGGCAAGGCGTTTGTAGTGCAGCACCTCCGTGCTGAAAAACACCGGTAGAGTGGCATGTTTTTTTTTGATCGCGCTGTAGGTCTCGCGATGCAACTCCTTGAGCTGCTGCCATTTGGCGTGGTCGCGCGATAAAAGAACATTCGATTCGACGCCGATGGCAAGATAATCCGGTTGCATGGTTTCTACGGCACGCAGCACAAAATTAAGAAACGCCTTCTTCACCCGCGGGCTATTCAACGGTTCTTTGTCCCAGGGTTTCGGCAGCGGCTGATTTTCACTGTCACCCCAGTATAACGCGAGGTCGCGCTTATCTTTGTTCAACGGGGAAATCGCTAAAAGCAGCTTCTTTCCGGCGGGGGGCCGATAGCTCATATTGTCTTGAACATCTTTTGAAAAAGGTTTGCCATCGAGCGCTTCCTGCCAAGGAATTCCGCCAATGAACATCACCGAAACGATATCACCATGCGTTTCTGCATATTGCCGAGCGATGGCTATGCCCTCGTCGGTGAGGTCTGCCGGCCATTGACTAAACCCCATGAGAAACGGACGGGTCCCGGGACCTCGGTACTCACGGAGCGGGGCTGCGGCCGACGAAGGCGGACCAACTGGCGCTGTTATTGGCGAAGGCGCCTGAGCGCCGGGCCCCGATAGGCCATCCGCACATCCAGCAATCCACCAGAGCAATGTGTAGAACAACAGAAATCGCAAAAGACCGTTGATCATAGCGTATGATTATTAGTATTTCGCTGCCATCGGTCAAGCTAGTATTTCGTGCTCGCTTGACTTGGCAACGAATTCTCGGAAAATGAGTCGAACTCGAACTATTCCTATGATCCGGACTCAGTTGGGTTAACAAAATTTTGCCGTTTATCTCCTTCACCAGCCGCTCTTTGATCGCGCTCATCTTCCTCAGCCTAATATTATGCGTCTCCTGCTCTTCGCGCGCCGGGCCGCCCGAATCCCGCTATGCGCCGGCAGGCGATCTGCTCGATATCGTCAAAGACTTTCAGCGGCTGGCCAAGGAAGATACCTACCGTTTCCCGATTCCGAAGGACGTTACCGGCATCAACATCATGAAAGCGACGCTAGTCCGCCTCGACGATTACGAACGGAAAAATCGCGGCCAATCCACCGACATCGTTCAGTTCAACAAAGCCCTCGCCTTGGAGCGTCTCCGGGAATATGACCAAGCAGCAGCGCTTTACCGTAGAGTCGCCGAAACGGACAGCCGTCTCGGCGCCGAGGCCGCGAAGAATGCGGAAATACTCGATGGCTTCTTGCGCATCTTCGATCACCAAGTTCCCACCGACGATCCGTTCAAGTACATCGCCGGTCTCGACGAGAAGGTCGCTGCTTGGAATGAACTCATCGAAAAATACAAGGCGACACGCTATGAATATCTCGCCCGCGTGGAAGAAGAGCGCATCGACCGCGCTAAAGTGGCATTCGTCGAAGCGAATCGATATCGGCTGAAAGAAGGCAATCAGTTGACCATTCTCGGCTACGGCCAATTGGTCACCAAACACCAGCAAAGTAAAAACCTCTATCGTTTTCTGCTCGATTTCGGCGATTTTTACATGCTCCTTGCAAATGAATATGCATCCCAGTACGATCCTGAAGGATTACTCTTTGAGTTCAAAGTCTTAGATCAATTCGTCAAGTCCGCGCTGAAGCTTTACAGTGAGGTCGCACAGGTGGACGGCATTCTGGAAAAGCTCGAAGCACAAGGAAAAATCGAAGCTGCGCGCGGATTCCTGGAAAAAATGACCCGACTCAATCGATGAAGGCAAGAAATCTTTTGTCTGGGGTGTTGTTTCTCGGCTGCGTCGCATCCGCTATCTCGTATAGCGCGGCGCAGGATCTACCGCTGGAGAAAATCCTCAATCCCCTGCCCGAATACAATCCTTTCGATCAATCCACTGCACCAACGCCACAATTCTTTCCTGACCAGGTCGACAAGCGCGCCCGCGATCTCCTCATCGATGCGCTCATCAACGACGAACAGGCCCTCAATCGCCATCTGCAGTTTTTCAAGGCGGAAGACGAGCGTCTCAAAAAAGAGCACGGCACCTCGACGGGGTTAACCGCTCAAGCCCAGGATCTGGTGAACAATACGATTCGCGAACGCGAGCGTTACCTGGCAGCGCAAAAAGAAGCCCTAAAAAACGCTGCTACACCCGAGCGAAAGAAATATCTCGAAGCGCTCATCAATAACGATGATCTCAACCAGTCCGATCAATTGATGCGTCAAAGCTCGGCGAATTTCTGGGGTGGTATGACCAATAGGATGCTGAGTTCCGTGGATTTGATCGGCGTCGCTTCGGGTAATTACATTGGCGCCGTGGCTGAAACCGCCGTCAGCCAACTCTATGGCCTGATGGACCGTGACATGGCTATCGAGGAGCGGCGCGCCCTGGCGCGCGATCTCGACCACTTGAAGCGTTTTCCCGACGACCCGCGCAATGACGCAATCAAAAAGCAAGCGGAACAGTTGGATAAAAAGAAAAAAGCGGCTCTACTGCGGAAGCAGATCGACCGCGCCAAGGAAGCTTTTGCCAAAAATGATTTGGACCGGGCTTTATTTCACCTCGACCTGGCGGCGTTGATTGAACCGGAGTCAAAAGACGCCACCGAGCTGCGTGGCAAAGTAACGAAAGCGGCGAGCGAAATAGAAGTCGCTCGACAAAAATCCCTGGTTGCCCGCGCGGAGTCGCCCGCGAGCGATGAGCAGCGCGCGGATGTCGACCGGTTGCTCGAAGCCTTGAGCCTGCGTGACAGCAATCAGCTTCAGCGCGTCGCCATCGATACCGAAAAAAAATACCTCGGCACCCCGTTGGCCGATGCGGCGCGGGACTCTGAAGCAGTCGCCCTCGAGATGAAGGGTTGGCGGGAGGCCGCGAAAAAACTCCTGCAGCAGATGGCAAACTCGACTGA
>Ga0079219_10000195_pt1 | contig 10606 bp, 8 predicted proteins | sample GAControl_FD_77074 | JGI IMG/M metagenome (GOLD analysis project Ga0079219, IMG submission 77074) | Agricultural soil microbial communities from Georgia to study Nitrogen management - GA Control | ecosystem: Environmental > Terrestrial > Soil > Agricultural land | place: USA: Georgia | collected...
CTGAAAGCTGGGATGATAATCACAGCCTATAATCCACATTGTCGGCTCCTTTTTCCCGAGGCCTTGGTCTTAGAACAACCAAAGTTTACTCGGGTGATTGAGCCGACTTCCTCATGAAATCACACTGAGGCGAGCGTATGCGAAGCCGGAAGTGTGGGTAAGCGTGATAAAGATTTTTGAGCCCCGGCGGGGCGGCACTTAAAGGTACGCTCTTTTTACCCGCAAACTTGAAGGCGCAAAAACCGCCGCCTTTCGAGGGGCACTTTTGTCTTGACATGATTTGTTATACCTCCGATAATTATCTGTAAATGAAGCGGTTCACCACAAATCAGGCAGCAAAGTTGCTCGGGATTCACACTGACACCCTGGCTCACTATGTTGCCGTGGGGAAAGTGCCCTCTCCCGAAATAATTCCTGTCGGGAAGGGCCAACGAGTCGTTCATCTCTGGACAGAGCCAGAAATCGAACACGTCCGTCAACTCCTGCCCAAAATTGCCAATGGCAGGAAAACCAGACACAAAAAACAGTCAGACAAAACAAAAGCACAGCCAGAATCGGCTGTGCCACATAAGTCTCGTAAACCTAAAAAGAAGTAACCCTTTCACTCACACTGCCCAAAAGCTAACGGCTAAGAGCTAGAAGCTAGTGGCTATTTCCAACGGACGCGCCCAGTGCTAGAACACCGAACGCGCCCTAACCAAATCGCCTGAATAGGAGGCAACATGGCTGCAAATAAAAGTAAACGCTCTATCCACCTGGCGCAACCACAACCCCAGCGCCCTCGTTTCAACCATAACCCCACTGAGTTCCAGCAGGTCAAATCCCACGTTTATCGGGCCATCGCTGACATGAATGGAGGGTTCGAGCATGCCTTGCAAGGTCTGCAAGCCCTTCGGGAGAATGGCTTCCTCTGCGTCGGCAGTCTCAAAGAGCTGCGCAATCTGATTGGCCGCCTTCGCGCCCAGGCCAACCATGAATTGATGGCGGTCCTCAGCGAACGTGAGAAAGCCAACGCTGGTCACTTCCTGCGCCGCTCGATGGAGCAGGAAAACTCTCATGCTCGGCGCATCTCCTGATTCCTGAAACGTCAACATGCGGGGCGCTCGGCTGCTGCCCGCCCCGCCTTCTTCGCGTTCATTCTCGGCCAATATTCCTCCGCTTCCTCCGTTCCTCTGCGTTTAAAGATTTTCCGCCCCTGATGGCGTGCTGCTTCGCCGGCTTTCTGGCCTCCTATCTGCGTTCATCTGCGCAAATCTGCGGCGAGCCTTTTGCTCGTCTCCCGCGCCTCCGTGGTGAAATTGCTTGACTCTCCCTGGGGGGCATGCTCAAATATCGCGACTTTGTGCTCCAGCCCGACCAAAAACAAAACCACGATTGCCAATAGGAGATTCATGTCAACAAAAACACAGGAAGGTTTGCCCCAGAAAGCAAAGTCCTCCCGTCGTAGTCTCATGAAGAGCGCGCTCGTCGTGCTAGGTGCCAGCGTGCTCATCCAACCGGCCGGCGCTGTCTTCGGCCTCACTGCGCAGGACGCCCCGAAGAAGGGCGACAAGACCGAGACAAGGGCCTCGAAGAACTTCGACAAAAAGACAAAGAAAGCGACGAGCACCAAAAAACCAGGGAAGAAGAAAGAAGAGACGCCCAAGAAAGAGGGCGGGCTCTAAAAAGAATCATCTCATGGCGCCGCAGACGAGCAGTGAGCCGCTTCCCCCTTTATACGAGAACTGGATCGCTGACCTCGTAGGCGGCGCTATTCCCCGTGAATCCCGGGCCACGTGCGATAACTGCGCGATGTGCACCGGAAGCAAAGAACAGGAACCTGGGGCCCAGACCTATTTCTTCGATCCCGTCATCAAGTGCTGCACCTGGGTGCCCAACCTTCCCAATTTTCTGGTCGGGCGCATCCTCTCTGACGCTGATCCTGCCGCCCAATTTGGCCGCGCCACGATTGAAAAGCGGATCGCGGACGGCATCGGCGTCTCGCCGCTGGGGCTGGCGCCGCCTCCTGTCTTTTCCCTGCTGTATCGCAACAGCACAGAGTCCTTCGGTCGAAGCCGCAGTTTGGGCTGCCCTCATTACATAGAAGACGGCGGCCGCTGCGGTATCTGGCGGAACCGCAACTCCGTTTGTACAACATGGTTTTGCAAGCATGTGAGAGGCCAGGTGGGATTCACGTTCTGGCGCGACTCGCTACAGCAGTTGCTGCAGATCATGGAGCGCGCGCTTGCACGCTGGTGTCTGCTGGAACTTGAGCTTGACAGTGAAACCTTGCGTCATCTCGTCAGCACCGACGATTGGACCGGTGAACCCGATACAGTTACCGGCGCTTCGCTCGACAACCAGGTCGACCGGAGCGCCTATGCGCGCATCTGGGGCAAATGGCGAGGTCGCGAGCATGAGTTCTTTGCTCGATGCGCCGAACTCGTCAGCCCACTCCGCTGGGCCGATGCGCTGGCGATCGCCGGACCGGAGGCCCAGCTTTACGCTCGCTTGACCCAGGAGGCCTATAGTCAACTCATTTCCCATGAGGTCCCGTCCCCACTCAAGATGGGTCCTTTCCATCTGGTGCAAATCGAGAACGCGATGACACGCGTCAATACCTATAGCGTCTATGACCCGCTCGATGTCCCCCAGGCGGTGATGGAGTTGCTGCACTACTTTGACGGCCGGCCCACTGAGCGCATCCTTGCCGCAATCGCCGATGAACGTGGCGTATCTCTCGATCCCGCTCTGGTTCGAAAGCTGGTTGACTTCAAGCTGCTGGTTCCAGCAGAGGATCCAAAGTAACAATCAGATTCGTGCCTTTTCGTGTGCATTCGCGGCTGCCTTTCCTCCATGGGCCTGACGCGGTCCCGCCCACGAGTACATATCGATTATTCCAATTTTCATCTTCATCGTGTTTGAATGGCTGTCGGAGATTTGGATTTCTTAATCCCTCGCGCTGCCTGATAATATAAACACCCTTATCGATGATCATTGAATCGTTGTGCAAAATCGCCAACCATCGTGCCTCGCTGAGCCGGGAAGAGTCTCGCGTGGTGATGGGTGAACTGCTGGCCGGCAAAGCCACGGACGCTCAGGTAGCGGCGCTGCTCGTCGCGCTGCACATGAAGGGCGAAACCGTCGAGGAAATTGTGGGTTTTGCAGAAGCCATCCGCGCTGCCGCCCAACCAATCTCAGTCGCCGACGGTACAGCGCTGGACGTAAGCGGCACGGAACGCGACGCGCTTGTCGATACCTGCGGCACCGGCGGCGATGCAAGCGACACTTTCAACATCTCTACGGCAACGGCGCTCACCATTGCGGGCGCGGGGGTGCGGGTAGCCAAGCATGGCAATCGCGGCATCACCTCCAAATGCGGCTCGGCTGACGTAATGGAAGCCCTGGGTGTGAACATCACCATTCCCCCGCCGCGCATTGCCGATTGCCTGCGCGAAGTCGGTATCGCTTTTATGTTTGCTCCGGCCATGCACTCCGCCACCAGGCACGTGCAGCCGGCGCGCAAAGACCTGCGTCCTCTGCGGTCTGTCTTCAATCTGCTTGGGCCTCTTACCAATCCCGCGCATGCGTCTGCGCAGGTGGTGGGCGTTTATTCTGAGGACCTGGTGGAAAAACTGGCGCAGGCGCTCAAACTGCTGGGACTGAGGCGGGCGCTGGTGGTCCATGGCAAAGACGGTCTGGACGAGATCTCCATCAGCGGGCCGACCAAGATCGGCGAAGTGCGCGGAGAATGGGTCCGCGTGTATGAAGTAACGCCCGAGCAGTTTGGCCTGGAGCGCGCGCCTATGACCGCGATTCTGGGCGGCGACCTGAAGACCAACGCGGACATCATCTGGAAACTTCTGGATGGCGAAAAATCTGCGCGGCGCGATATTGTTCTGATGAACGCGGCAGCGGCGCTGGTCGCTGCCGGACGTGCTGACTCGCTTGCTGACGGCGTGCCGCTGGCTGTCCACTCAATTGATACCGGCGCGGCAAAGGCCAAGCTGGACGCGCTGGTTGAGTTTACGAACCGGCCTTAGTTCTGTCGCTGCGCTCCAAACTTGAGGCGCAAGCGAGCGTCCGAGTCCCGCTGCCGAAATCCCGAGCGAAGCGAAGGACCTGTTCCACCATCCGGCTCAGCGCGCAAGTCGGCCTCGCCAGTAGATTCCCATTTCTTATCCTTGGTGCTTCCCAAAATGGGCTTGGCCAGAAACGATCTTTGTGCTTTCTTTTGCGTGCAACATTACAATTAGTTGAGACGAAGGAGCCCCCAATGCCTCTATCCCTGAGCCATCGCGCTGCGCGTACCGTGCAATCTGAGATTCGTGCCATGTCGATTGCCTGCGAGAAGGTGCAGGGCATCAATCTGGCCCAGGGCGTCTGCGACACGGAGGTCCCCGCGCCGGTGCGTGAGGGCGCAAAGCGTGCCATGGACAACGGCATCAACAGTTACACGCGCGCGGAAGGGCTGGCGCCCATCCGCCAGGCCATTGCCGAAAAGATGCGGCAGTTCAACGGGATTGAGTGCGACCCTGAGACTGAAGTGGTTGTGAATTCGGGTTCAACCGGCGCGTTTTATGCGGTGTGTCTTGCATTGCTGAATCCGGGTGATGAGGTCATCCTCTTTGAACCTTATTATGGATACCACCTGAACACGCTGGTTGCCGTGGAGGCCGTGCCGATCTATGTGACCCTGCGCGCACCTGATTGGACGTTTAGCCGTGAAGACCTGGAGCGTGCAGTTACGCTGCGCACCCGAGCCATTGTGCTGAATTCGCCCGCGAACCCCTCCGGAAAAGTTTTTACCCGCGAAGAGCTGGAGTGGATTGCCAGCTTTGCCAAACGCCATGACCTGTTTGTCTTTACCGATGAGATTTACGAATACTTTATCTTTGAAGGCCGTCATATCAGCATGGCCACGCTTCCGGGCATGCGTGAGCGGACGATCACCATGTCCGGCTATTCCAAGACCTTCAGTATTACCGGCTGGCGCATTGGTTATACGATCAGTGACCGCCGCTGGACCCAGGGCATCTCGTATTTTCATGACCTTATTTATGTGTGCGCGCCGGCGCCGTTGCAGATTGGCGTGGCGGAAGGAATCCAGCAACTGCCGGAGAGCTTTTATGAAGAGATCGGCAAGGAGTACGTGCAGAAACGCGATCTGCTCTGCAATACGCTCCGTGAGATCGGCCTGACACCCTCGGTCCCGAAGGGCGCGTATTACGTGCTTGCCGATGCATCCATTCTTCCCGGCAAAACCAGCCGCGAAAAAGCCATGTATCTGCTCAACCAGACCGGCGTGGCAACGGTGGCGGGGTCGGCTTTTTATCACGGCGGCGGAGAGAACCTGATCAGGTTCTGCTTTGCCAAGACGGATGCGGAACTGGCCGAGGCGTGCCGACGGCTGAAGGCACTGCCGGAAAAACTCCAGGCCGGGGCCATGGCCGCGAATGTACGTGAATAAATACGAATAAGAACATTGGAATGGCCTGCGCTTTTTTGTGGTAATGCGCAGCTTTCTGCCTGTGCTCCTGCTGTTCCGGAAAATGAATATAATCTAGCTCAAATGAACCTCTCTCAACTGTTGGCGGGATTAGGTGTCTCGCACAGCGGTGGCGACCCGGAAGTTTCCGGCCTGGACTACAACTCCCGCCGCATTCAACCCGGATTTGTATTTGTGGCCATGCGTGGCGACAGCAGTGATGGCAATAAATACATTGACACCGCTTTGAAGCATGGCGCCGTGGCCGTGGTGACGGACTCCAAGGCCGAGCCCCGCCGACCGCACGTGCCCTGGGCCGTGGTTTCCAGTGGACGCCGTGCGCTTGCCCGCTTGAGCGCCAATTTTTATGGCCATCCGGCGGAGAAGCTGAAGGTCATCGGCATTACCGGCACCAACGGCAAAACCACAACAAGCTTTCTGTGTGAATCCATTCTCCGCAGCTGCGGCAAATCGCCCGCGCTGATTGGGACCATTGAATACCACGTTCCGGCAAAAGCAACGCAGCCGGGCGCGGCGCAGGCGTATCGGGTGCTGCCCTCACCACATACCACGCCGGAAGCGCTGGAACTGAATCAGATTTTTGCCGAAGCCTTTGCCGCAGGCGCAACGCATGCCGTGATGGAAGTTTCATCGCATGCTCTGGCGCAGGAGCGCGTGTGGAGCGTGCCCTATGAAGTGGCGGTCTTTTCCAATCTCACCCGCGACCACCTGGATTACCACAAAGACATGGACAGCTATTATCAGGCCAAGGCTGTCCTCTTTCTTGGCTGCGGTGCGCGGCCGCCCCGCGCCGCCGTCATCAATGCGGACGACGAATACGGGCGAAGCATGGCACAAACCAAGGCCACGGGAAGCGAGCAGATCATTCTCTATGGAATCCAGAACGGTGATTTTCGCGCCACCAACATTGACCTGAAGACGGACGGCACAGTCTTTGACCTGGTCACGTCTGCCGGGACTGCGAAGATCGAAACAGCTCTGATCGGCGGCATCAACGTCTATAACATTCTGGCTGCTGCTGCCGCCACGTTTGCCTGCGGATGCTCACTCCAGCAGATTGCTGAAGCCATCTGCCAGTTCAAGCAGGTTCCGGGACGGTTTGAAAAAGTGGATTGCGGCCAGCCCTTTACCGTGATTGTGGACTACGCCCATACGGATGACGCGCTACGCAACCTCACGGCGATTGCCAGGGATTTTGTCCAGCGTGGTCTGGGCCTGGGTCGCGTGATTACAGTGTTTGGTTGCGGCGGAGATCGCGATCGCACGAAGCGTCCATTGATGGCGGAGGCGGCAGGCCAGGGCAGTGATTTTGTAGTCCTGACGTCGGACAATCCTCGCAGTGAAGATCCGTTGCAGATTATCGGCGATGCAATCCCCGGACTGCGCAAAACTGGCAAGCGGTTTGAAGTGGAGCCAGACCGTAAAAAAGCCATCCGCCTGGCCCTGATTGAAGCCATGCCCGGAGACATGGTTTTGATTGCAGGCAAGGGACATGAGAAAGTCCAGATCACGCGCGAAGGTACATTCCCTTTCGATGATGTGCAGGTGGCCCGGGACGCGTTACAACAGATGAGCTACGCCAGGGGAGGAGGAGCACAATGAAGTTGCCGTTATGGCGAATCGCCGAATTTGTTGGGGCTAAAGGCGAGTGTGACCAGGAAGCGGTGGCCATGGGCTATTCCATTGATTCGCGCACGATCAATCCCGGTGACCTGTTTATCGCCATTGCCGGTGAACGCTTTGACGGCCATGAGTATGTAGAGGCGGCGCTGAAAAAAGGCGCGGTAGGCGCGGTTATTCGTTCTGATAAAAAATACACTGGCGATCCGCGGCGGGTGCTCCGGGTGGAAGACACAATGAAGGCGCTGCAATCGCTTGGCGCCGCCGCGCGAAGACTCTGGGGCAAGCCACTGTTGGCGGTAACGGGATCGGCAGGGAAGACCACCACCAAAGAGATTCTGGCGGACATTCTCTCCACGCGCTTCCGCGTGATGAAGAGCTCCGGCAATCTCAACAATCACATTGGGCTGCCATTGCAGTTGCTCAAGCTTGAATCCGAGCATGACCTGGCCGTGGTGGAGATGGGTATGAATCACGCAGGCGAGATCCGGGCGCTGGGAGCGCTGGCGCACCATGATCTGGCAGTGGTCACTACGGTTGCTCCGGTACATCTGGAGTTTTTTGGGTCGCTCGCGGAAATTGCCCGCGCAAAATACGAGATTATTGAGACTCTGCCCTCTACCGGTGTGGCCGTATTGAACGCCGATGACGAATATGTCTCACAGTTTGGCCGCGACTTTAAAGGCAAAGTGGTGACCTTTGGCATCCGGCGCGCGGCAGACGTGAGCGCGCAGAAGGTAAAGCTGAATGGCGCGGAAGGCTCCACGTTTGAGCTGGTGGCTGGAAGCGTGGGAGAGCCGGTCACCTTCCCGCTGGTGGGGGAGCATAATATCTATAACGCATTGGCGGCGGCAGCGGCGGCCATGGAGCGGGGCATTACACCATCGCAGGCGGCCGGGGCGCTTTCCAGTATTCGTCCGCCGGACAAGCGCGGCCAGGTGCTGCACGTTAGCGGCGCCACCATTATTAATGACTGCTATAACTCCAACCCGCGGGCGCTGGCGGCAATGATCGATACTCTGGCCAGCATGAAAGCGGGGCGGCATATTCTTGTCGTGGGCGAGATGCTGGAGCTTGGGCCCACGGCGGAGGCCCTGCACCGTGAATCCGGGCGTCATGCGGCGGAAAAGAAGATTGACCTGGTGATTGGCGTGCGTGGCCTGGCCAAAGCCGTGGCGGAAGCGGCTTGCGGCGCGGGCACGCAGGCGCAGTTTGTGGAAACGCCGGAACAGGCAGGCGAATGGCTGGCGCGCAATCTCCGACCCGGAGACGCTGTCCTGCTGAAGGCCTCACGCGGCGTGAAACTGGAGCGCGCATTGGAGATGTTGCAGGATAAGGTACCTGGAAGCCGGTAGTTGGTTTTTGGTACTTAGTATTTAGTAAGTTAGAGCTGGCAAGGTTTGTGAAAACTGCGATGGGCCCGGCCAGTGAACCTGATTTGCTATCTGCTGCTTTGCCGGGACCTGGGCTTATGAATGATGGCGATTTCACCCGCACATCATCCTTACGGAAGTGCGAAAAATGCTCACATCTTTTCTAAAACGTGCCGAGCAGATAGAGCTTCGGTCCAGACCAGCGGAAACATAATGTCCAGCACGAATGGCCAACTACTGAATACCAAGTACTAAGTACTGCTCCGGAGGAATATTGCTTTACTGGCTTCTCTATCAACAGTTGTTTGCGCACTTTCCTCCATTCCGCATTTTTAAGTACGTCACTTTCCGGACGGCTTTCGCCAGCCTGACGGCTTTGTTCATGGGCTTGATCATCGGTCCGGCCATCATCCGCCAGTTGCGTGACTTCCAGATCGGCCAGTACATCCGCGAAGAAGGCCCTAAAGGCCACCAGAAAAAGGCCGGCACCCCGACCATGGGCGGCGTGCTGATTACGATCGCCATGATTGTGCCCACGCTGCTCTGGGCCGATCTTTCGAACACATATATATGGCTGGCAGTTTTTTCCACCATCGCTTTTGGCGCCATTGGATTTGCCGACGACTACATCAAGGTGGTGCGTAAACGGAACCTTGGGCTGACCGGTCGAACTAAACTGGTGCTGCAGTTTCTGGCCGCCGGATTTGTAGGCGTGGCGCTGGTTACCCTGACGGCCACGCGCCAGTATTCCACCCACTTGATGGTGCCTTTCGTCAAGCAGTTCCGGCCAGACCTGGTGATTGAGAGCTTCCGCCACTATCCGCATCTGTGGTGGCTGGCGTTTATTCCGTTTGTACTTTTTGTAATGCTGGTGCTGGTAGGCTCCAGTAATGCCGTGAACCTTACGGATGGTCTCGATGGTCTGGCCATTGGCTGCACGGTCATTGCCGCCGGCGCTCTGACCGTCCTTACGTATCTGAGCGGCCACGCGGTGTTTTCTGAGTATCTGGAATTGCAGAAGATGCCGCAGGTAGCGGAGCTGACCGTCTTCTGCGGGGCCATGGTGGGCTCGAGTATCGGCTTCCTCTGGTATAACGCGCATCCGGCGGAAATCTTTATGGGTGACGTGGGCTCGCTTGCGTTGGGTGGCGCCATTGGTACCGTGGCTGTCATTATTAAGCAGGAGCTGCTGCTGCCTTTTATTGGCGGAATCTTTGTGCTGGAAGCGCTTTCCGTGATCCTGCAGGTGGTTTCTTACAAGCTGCGTAAGAAACGCATCTTCAAGATGGCGCCCATCCATCATCACTTTGAACTGGCGGGATGGTCTGAGTCCAAGATCATTATTCGCTTCTGGATTCTGGCGCTGATCTTTGCTCTGTTTGCTCTTACGACTCTGAAGTTGCGGTAGTGGGAGATTTGCACAAGCCGGGCACGAACGAAATCGTGGCACAATGGAGCAGGAAGCGGATTGAACCAGAGTAGGCTGAACCAAGAATGGGCTGAACCAAGATGGAGTTGAAGAACAAAAGAGTTCTGGTGGTGGGACTGGGGCGCTCCGGCGTGGCCTCTGCCTTTTTCCTGCAGGAACACGGCGCCAAGGTCATCGTCTCCGACTCCAAGAGCGAAGCCCAGTTGCAGAAAGAAGTCCCCACTCTGCTGGACCGAGGCATCTCCATTGAGGCCGGCCGCCACGGCGAGCGCACGTTTCGCGACCAGGACCTGATTGTTGTAAGCCCGGGCGTTCCTTCTGACCAGCCACAGCTGCACCACGCGCGCACGCTGGGAATTCCGGTGATCGGCGAGGTTGAGCTGGCGTTCCGTTTTCTGCAGGGCAAGGTGCTGGCGATTACCGGCTCAAACGGCAAAACTACTACTACCACGCTAGTGGGAGAAATTCTGGCCAAGAGCGGGAAGAAGACCCTGGTGGGCGGCAACATCGGCACGCCGGTGATCTCGCTGGCAGGGCAGTCAGCGCCGGACACCATGGTGGTGCTGGAAGTTTCGAGCTTCCAACTGGAGAGCATTGAGCAGTTTCGTCCATGGGTGGCGGCCATTTTGAACATCACGCCAGACCATTTGGACCGCCATCATACGTTCCAGGCATATGTGGACGCCAAAGCGCGTA
>Ga0079219_10000198_pt1 | contig 10570 bp, 10 predicted proteins | sample GAControl_FD_77074 | JGI IMG/M metagenome (GOLD analysis project Ga0079219, IMG submission 77074) | Agricultural soil microbial communities from Georgia to study Nitrogen management - GA Control | ecosystem: Environmental > Terrestrial > Soil > Agricultural land | place: USA: Georgia...
AAAGTAGCGCTCCGGCTCGGCACCCTGTCAACACGCGCCGGGGTGCGTGAGCGCTAGGGGATCGGATCGCCGTGGTACTCGGCGACGATGTCCTGTTCGGCCAGTCGGGCCAGCCACCGCTCGACAGCCTCCGGCTCCGATGCGGCCCGGTGTAGGCCCGGCGGCACCCATCCGGCCAGGAGCTCGAGGATCCCGCACGCCAGCGGGACGGAGACCAGCCGGGGCGTGGCGTCCTCGATGTCGGTGCCTTCGGCGTCGAGCACGTACTCGCCGGTCCAGCTGCGTTCACCACCGCAGCGGATCTCCAGCTTCACCGACATGACCACGCGGTCGTGGTCGGACGGCGAGGTCGGATACCGCTCGGCGAGCCCGGCGGCCAGGTCGGTGAGGCGCTGGTCGTCGGCGCCGGCCAGCTCGCCGAACAGGTCCTGCCAGGCTGCGCTCCAGCCGTCGAGGCGCATCGTGCCGCGGCTGAAGGTTTCGAGCGTCCAGGTGTCCGGGATCCCGTACGCCGAGACGTACGGGAGACTGTCGCGGTTGGGGTAGACCTCGAACGCCTCTCCGGCGACGGTGACCTGCTGGACCGCCTCCCACGGGCGGTCCACGTCCACGACCCGCCCGCCCTGGATGTCCCGGGCCGGCGTGAGCAGCGCGGTGAGCACGCCGCGCGGGGCCCAGCTGAATCGGTAGCGGAAGTCGTTCGGCTCGGCCGGGTTGGCGCCGCAGTACGAGGTGAATCGCACGGTGGCCGGGGCCGGCCCGGCCACCTGACGGGCCGCCCGTACGAGTCGGTGGGCCAGCAGGTGGTCGATGCCGGGATCCAGGCCGATCTCGGTGAGCACGACGAGGCCGCGGGCCGCGGCCGCGCCGGCCTGCTCGGCGATGCCGGGGCTGAGGTAGCTGGAGCAGGCGAAGTGCGCGCCGTGCCCGATCGCCAGCCGTAGCAGACCGGGGTGCTCCGGCGGCGGGAGCATGGACACTACGAGGTCGCCCTCGGCCAGCTCCGTCCCGAGCGCCTCGGCGGTGAACGCCCGGGTCGCCGCGCGGCCGTCGAGCCCGAGCGTGGCCAGCCGGCGGCGGGCCTTCTCCTCGGTACGCCCCCACAGCACCGTGTCGGCCCCGGAGCAGACCAGGCCGAGGCCACTGCCGGTGGACAGCCCGGTCCCGATCCAGTGCACCCGTCCGGTCGCCGGTACCAGGGCGGCGGAGTCAGTCATCGGTGCCGTCCAGCGCCGCGACGGCCTCCTCGAACCGCGCGCGGCACCGGACCCACACCGGGTCATCGGGCAGTGCGCGCAGATAGGGGGTCAGGTCCGCGGAGAACGCGGCGCTGGACTCGCGCGGCAGCAGCGAGGGCAGGTTGTCGATCGCCAGCACGTCCAGCACGGGCGGCTCGGCGCGCAGCCGGCGTACCGGCTCGGCCCAGGTGGTGATCTTGTCGTTGACCGGGAGCCGGTTGGCGTCCGAGGTGACGTCGTTGGTGACGTCGGAGACGGTCCGCAGCGTGCGGTCGGCCCGGTCCAGGTCGGCCGTGGTCAGGAACGGGGGCCCGGGGCGGTCGGCGACGATCGTGTTGACCAGGATGTCGTGGCCCAGCAGCGCGTCGCGGTCGAGCTCGCGGGTCTCCTCGACGTCCCAGGCGGTGGTGGGCATCCCGGCCACCGCGAAGGCGTCCAGGGCGCCGCGCCCGGACCGGCCGAGGGCGCCGATGACCAGCGCGCGGGCGGATCCGGACCGCCCGCGCAGCCGGGCGTCGAGCTCCGGTCGGGTCGTCGAGCGCAACGGCCGGTCGAGCTCGCCGCGGTGCTGCAGGACGGCCAGCGCGGCACCGGCGTACCCGGCCCAGTAGCCGAAGGCGACGAGCCGGCGGCCGGTGCCGTCCACCATCGCCTCGAGGTCCAGCAGCGTTCCGCCGCCGGCGACGAACCGCCGCAGCACCTCCCGGCCGCCCGCTTGCCCCTTGTACGCGTGACCGAAGAAGACGTGCGTGTGCCGCAGCGGCCAGGTCTGTGCCGGCGGCTCCTTCAGTCCGAGCACGACTGCGTCCGCCGGCGCGTCGGGCCAGCTGCCGGCCGGGACGATCCGGCAGCCGGCCGCCACGTAGTCCTCCACCCGCGAGGCGCGCTGCGGGGCCTCCTCCACGGTGACCGCGATGCCACTGCCGACCAGCGCGGCCGCGTCGCCGGGCACGACCGGGGCGCGCTCCTCGACCGCCGAAGCCTCCTGACGCAGCCACAGATGGAGGCCGTCAGCCATGTCGTCGTCTCCCGTCCGTCCACATCGGCGCGGTGGAACGCACCGGCCCGGTCACCCACATTGTCGCCGACCCCAAGCTCCACGCCTGGTTGACGACGATCTCTGTCTCCACGGTGCGAGGTGGCCCGGGCTGGACCGGTTGTGCGGCCGCGGGATCATCGCGGCGTGAGCTGGCAGTGGGATCAGTCCCTGTACGAAGGTGCCGCGCCGCACTACGCCCGCGGGCGGGTCGCCTACCCGCGGGCCCTCGCGGACCTGCTCGCCGCCGAGCTCGGCCTCGACGGGTCCGGTCGGCTGCTGGACGTGGGCTGCGGCCCGGGATCGCTGACACTGCTGCTGGCGCCGCTGGTGGCCGAGGCGACCGGGGTCGACGCCGACCCGGGCATGATCGCCGAGGCCGAGGACCTCGCCGTACGCGCCGGGGTGCGGAACGTGCGCTGGCAGGTGCTCCGGGCCGAGGATCTCCCCGCCGGGCTCGGGACCTTCCGGCTGGTCACGTTCGCCCAGTCCTTCCACTGGATGGACCGCGACCGGGTCGCGGCCGTGGTGCACGGCATGCTCGAGCCCGGCGGGACCTGCGTGCACGTGCACGCCACCACCCACGAGGGCGTCGCCCCGCCCGGCCCGCTGCCGCACCCGGAGCCGCCGCGGGCCGCCATTGCCGAGCTCGTCCGCCGTTACCTCGGTCCGCAGCGACGTGCCGGGCAAGGAGTCCTGCCCGGCGGCACGCCCTCCGGCGAGGAGGGCATCTACCGGGCCGCCGGCTTCTCCGGCCCCCGCCGTCTCGAGCTGCCCGGTCAGCTGGTCGATCGGAGCGCGGACGAGGTGGTCGCCGCCGTCCTGTCCCTGTCCGGCTCCGCGCCGCACCTGTTCGGTCCCCGCCTCGCCGACTTCGACGCGGACCTGCGCGCGCTGCTCCGCGACACCAGCCCGACCGGCGTCTTCAGCCAGCAGATGCGGGAGATCGCCGTCGACCTCTGGACCCCCTGACCCGTCGTCACACGCCCAACGCGCGTCGCGGACGGCGGTGGGGGTGGGCCGGCCGCCTGGGGCGCCCCCGCGGTGACGGCGGCGCGCACATTTCGGTGGTCTGATCCGGGGTGCGCGGGCGAGCATGTCCGCGTGGTCAGGGGTCGGGTGTGAGGCTGCCGCTGCAGGGCGGGCTGCCGCCGGTGGACGCGGTCGCCGGCGCGGTCGTGGAGATCGCCTGTGACGAGTCCGGGTTCTCCGGCACCAACCTGCTCGGCTCGGCCACGCCGGTGATCACGCATGCCAGTGTGGACCTGCGCTCCGGCGAGGCGGCTGAGCTGATCGCGGCACTGCGATCCGGGTTCCGGTGCTCGCTCGAGGAGGTCAAGTCCGGGCAGTTCCTCCGCGGCCCGGGAGCGGGTGCGGCGCTGGCGGGGTTCCTGGCGGCGCTGGGCGGCCGGGCGCACGTCCACCTCACCGACAAGGAGTTCTTCCTCGTCACCCGGATCGTCGACCTGCTGCTCGTCGAACCGTCCTACGCGGCCGGCACCCGGTTGACCCAGGACCTCCGCCCGGCCGCTCTCGCCCTCTACCGGGCCGGGCGTGCGGCCGGTCCGGACTGGGACGCCTTCCTCGCCGCCTTCGTCGAGCTGGTCCGGATCAAGCGGCGGCGGCAGCCGGATCGCCAGCTGCTGGAGCGCTTCTTCCGGTCACGCGATGCGCTGGTGCGCGACGGGCTCGGCGCGCCGGCGGAGCGTGTGCTCGGCGAGCTCGACCGGGCCCGGGTGTGGGCCGTCCTGACCAGGATCGCGGACGACGACCGGTCGATCCCGCCGCCGCTGGAGCCGATGCTGCCGGCGCTGGCCGAGACCGTGCTGTTCTGGAGCGGCGGCCGGCGCCAGGTGCTGGTGATCCACGACGAGCAGAGCGCGCTGACCGCGGGCCGGTTGCGGCGCCTGCAGCAGGCACTGACCGGCGGCGCCGGACAGGACGGCGCCGGGAGGTTGCCGGCCGGGGTCTCACCGCTGGCCGGCCTGGTGACCGTCGACTCCCGGGACGACCCGCGGGTGCAGGTGGCCGACCTGCTGGCCGGGGTGGCCCGGCGGTGGCCGGCGGCGGTCGACGACGGCCCGCTGGAGCCCTTCCTGTCCCCGACCTCCCTGCGCGACCCCCGGCGATGACGGCCGCGCCCCTGGGCTGCCGGCGACGCGGCCCCTGACGCCGGTATCTCCGGTGCCGCCGGTGGCTCTGAGGTGCAGAGGCTCTGCCGCTCGGCGGGCCCGCGGGGCTGGAGGACGAGATGATCGGCAGCTATCCGGAGACCCCCGCCGCTGAGCCGGCGGAGCAGCTGACCGTCGGGTCGATCGAGGCCGTACGGGGGACCTTCGCGGCGATCGACCGCACCGTCGGGACGGTCACGGCGGACTGCCGGACCGTGGCCGGGACGCTGTCCGACCTCAACGACGCGCTGGGCACGATCTCGCAGGGCGGCGGGGTGAGCCAGCAGTGGGGCGGGTTCGGCCTCATCGGCCTGCCGATCATGGGCGCCATCAAGGCGGTCAAGGGCGTCGCCGGCCAGTACGTCAAGCAGCAGACCGGCACGCCGCTGGCGACCTGGACGGAGCTGGTGGCCAACTCGACCGCGCAGGTCGAGGCGTACCTGTCCGGGCTCGGGACGGTGACGGACCTCGCCGGGCGCTACTCGGCCACCGCCGGCGCCGAGGTCGATCCGCGGCAGGCAGGCGAGGACGAGGAGGTCCTGCGCGCCGTCCGCTGGCAGACCCAGGCGTGGAAGCAGGTCCTCGGCCGGGTGGCACAGCTCGGCCGGCTCGTCGACGCGATCCTGGCGGCCGACGTCGGCGAGGAGCCGGAGCCGGCGGAGCAACCCGCCGCCCCGCCCAGGCTGGCCGGGTTCTCCGGGTCGGTGCAGCGGCGGATCAAGGAGGTGCAGGGCCGGACCACCGAGCGGTCGGGCGACCTGCGCCAGTGGGTGCTGCAGCCGTTCGTCGACCTGCACGACCGCGTCCGGCAGCTGCCCGCGCTCACCGACCGGCTCGCCGGCGAGGTGGCGTTGCTGGAGGTCCTGCTCGAGCTGGAGATCGTCGAGCTGCGGGTCTGCCAGGGCGAGATCCCGCCGGCCCAGGCGAGGATCGCCCGCCTCCGGGTGGCGGCCAGCGCGCTGCTTCCCGAGCTGGCCCGGCGGCTCGCCGACGCCCGCCGGACGGCCGCCGACTACGCGACCTATCTCGTCCGGCTGGACCGCGGTCGGCAGGCGGGGGAGGTCACCGAGCAGGCATACGCGGTGCTGGCCGAGGAATACCGGCAGGGTCTGCAGCAGGTGCGGGCGCAGCTGGCCGCGCTGGACGCGGAGGCCGACCGGTGGCGGCGCGACGGCCCCGGGCTCCTGCAGGCGTGCGGGGAGTGGGTGACGGTGGAGCTGAGCGTCGTCGCCGCCCGGCGGCTGGCCGAACAGCGACAGGCGCCGGACGACCGCGCCGAGTTGCTGCTGCGGGAGCGGGCCCGGCTCGCCGAGGCCGGCCGGCTGCTGGCTGCGCTGTAGTCGCGTCAGTCCCGCGACCGTGCCTGCCACATCCCGCGGGTGATCTCGTACTCGACCTCGCCCCGGTCGGCATCCGGCAGCGCTTCCTCCCAGGGCGGGAAGTACGTGCGGACGTACCGCATGCCGATGGCCTCCATCACCCGGCGGGAACCGGCGTTCGTGGCCATGGTCTGCGCGATCACCCGGCTCTGCCCGACGGAGTCGAAGGCGTGCCGCAACAACGTGCGGGATGCCTCGCTGGCCAGGCCCTGCCGCCAGTAGCGACGGACGAGGCGGTAGCCGAGGTCGCAGACGCTGGGGTCGTCGGGCTGGTCGGGACCGTGCGCCGGCGGCAGCATCATCAGCCCGACGAACTCGCCCTCGTCCTCCCGCTCCGGCGGCGTCGTGCCGCGGGTGCCGCCGCCGGACCCGAACGCCATCCAGTAGCCCAGACCGTCGACCCTGTCAGCCAGGGCCATCCGCCGGGCATGCGAGGCCGCCACCTCGTCCCTGGACCGGGCCCGCCCCGAGATGTACCGCAGCACCTCCGGGTCGGAGTCGAGCCGGACCTCGAGGTCGAGATGCCGGTCCGCCAGCGGGACCAGCAACAGGCGCGCGGTGCGCAGAATTGGTTGCGCCATCCGGGACATTCTTGTCCGAAACGGACCGGTTGTCCAAGTCCGAGCCGAGGCCGGGCCGGCAGGTACCGCTCGGTAACACCGGCGGGTAGCCTCGACTACTCAGAGCCCGTCCCTCCAGCCGGGGTGTTGCGATGACCGCCGCCGACAGCAGGTCGCTCAAGACGGACCAGGATCAGGACGAGACGACGCGGGCGGCCGAGCCGGCCGCGGTCTCCGAGCGGGAGGCCCGGCAGACGGCCGAAGCCGCGCGGGAGGCCGAGTGGCGCAAGCCGAGCTTCGGCAAGCAGCTGTTCCTCGGCCGGCTGCGGCTGGACCTGATCGATCCGTGGCCGACCCCGTCGGCGGAGAGCGTGGCCGAAGCCGAGCGGTTCGTCGCGCGCGTCGCCGAGTACGCCGAGGCGCACATCGACAATGCGCAGATCGAGCGGGACGCCTCCATCCCCGACGACGTGCTGCGCGGCCTCGCCGACCTCGGCGCGTTCGGCATGAAGATCGACAAGAAGTACGGCGGCCTCGGGCTGTCCACCCACGGCTACTGCCAGGCGCTGACGATGCTCGCCTCGGCCAACTCCTCGGTCAGCGCGCTGCTGTCGGCGCACCAGTCGATCGGCGTGCCGCAGCCGTTGAAGCTGTTCGGCACCGAGGAGCAGAAGAGCCGGTTCCTGCCGCGGCTCGCCGCCGGCGAGATCTCCGCGTTCCTGCTCACCGAGCCGGACGTCGGCTCCGACCCGGCCCGGCTGGCCACCACGGCCGAGCCGGTCGACGGCGGCTACCGGCTCAACGGGCTGAAGCTGTGGGCGACCAACGGCACGGTCGCCGACCTGCTCGTCGTCATGGCGCAGGTGCCGCGGTCGGAGGGGCATCGCGGTGGCATCACCGCGTTCGTGGTCGAGGCCGACTCGTCCGGCATCACCGTCGAGCGGCGCAACGCCTTCCTGGGCCTGCGCGGCCTGGAGAACAGCCTCACCCGCTTCCACGACGTCTTCGTACCGGCCGAGAACGTCATCGGCCGCGAGGGCCAGGGCCTGAAGATCGCGCTGACCACGCTGAACACCGGCCGGCTGTCGCTGCCGGCCGTGTGCGTGGCCGCCGGCAAATACTGCCTGCGCGTCGCCCGGGAGTGGAGCGGCGCGCGGGTGCAATGGGGCCGGCCGGTCGGGCAGCACGAGGCGATCGCGACCAAGATCGCCTTCATCGCCGCGACGACGTACGGGCTGGAGGCCATGCTGACGCTCTCCTGCCTGCTCGCCGACGACGAGAGCAACGACATCCGCATCGAGGCCGCGCTGGTCAAGCTGTACGCGTCGGAGATGGCGTGGCGGATGGCGGACGAGACGCTGCAGATCCGCGGCGGCCGCGGCTACGAGACCGCGGAGTCCCTGGCCGCCCGGGGTGAGCGGGCGACGCCGGTCGAGCAGGTGCTGCGCGACCTGCGCATCAACCGGGTGTTCGAGGGGTCGACCGAGATCATGCATCTGTTCGTCGCCCGCGAGGCGGTCGACGCGCACCTGGCGGTGGCCGGCGACATCATCGACCCGGACGCCACCGTGGGCCGCAAGGCCAGGGCCGGCGTCAAGGCCGGCGGCTTCTACGCCCGCTGGCTGCCCGCGCTCGCGGTCGGCAAGGGTCAGCTACCGCGGGGATACGCAGAGTTCGGCCGGCTCGCCACGCACCTGCGCTACGTCGAGCGGGCGTCCCGGCGGCTGGCCCGGGACACGTTCTACGGAATGGCCCGCTGGCAGGGCCGGATGGAGCGCAAGCAGGCGTTCCTCGGCCGGGTCGTGGACATCGGCGCCGAGCTGTTCGCGATGTCGGCCGCCTGCACGCGTGCCCGCGCGGAAGGGACGGCCGAGGGCTGGGAGCTGGCCGACCTGTTCTGCCACCAGGCCCGCGTCCGCGTCGACGCGCTGTTCACCGCGCTCTGGGACAACAGCGACGCCCGGGACGCCGCCGCCGCGCGGAAGGTGCTCGACGGGCGCTACGCCTCGCTGGAGGCGGGCATCCTCGCGCACGACGACGACCGCCCCTGGGTCGCGCCCTGGTCGACCGGTCCCAGCGAAGCCACGGACGTCCGCCGGCGACTCCGCCGCTGACCGTCGCCGGCAGGGCCGGCCGCATACTTGCGCGATGGCGTTCGAGTACTCGCTGCGGGTCAGGTACATGGAGGTCGACGCGCAGGGCGTCGTCTTCAACGGCTGGTACCTGACCTACTTCGACGAGGCGATGGCCGCCTTCCTCGGCGCCCGCGGCCTGCCGTACGCGGAGATGCTCGATGCCGGCTTCGACGTCCAGCTGGTGCACTGCGAGCTGGACTGGAAGGCCGGACTGCTTTGGCAGGACGAGGTTTCGGTCGCCGTGTCGACCGCGCGGCTCGGCCGCACCAGCTTCGCGCTGGACTTCGAGACCCGCCGGGACGGCGGTCAGGTCACCTGCAGCGCCCGGACCGTGTACGTGGCCGTGGCGACCGACGGGTCCGGGAAGCGTGCCCTCCCGCCGCGACTGGTCGACGCGCTGGGGCCGCCGGCGCCGCTGCGAGGCTCAGGTCAGGAGTGCGACCGCCCGGCCTGACCGCGCGAGCACCTGCTGCAGGGCGTCGCCCGCCCAGGCGACCGTCCTCACCAGCACCGACTCGCAGACCGGCCGGAATGTCGGCGACGCGGGCGGGTATGCCGCCGCCATGAGTGAACGTGCCAGCAAACCGAACAGGAGGGGCAACCAGACGCCGAACACACCGGACCTCAGCGAGGGCGCTCCGGCCGACATCACCGAGCGTCGAAGGAGACGTCGATGACCGATCGGATCGCTGACATCTGGGGGATGCGCACACCCCACGCCGCCGGGACGCCGTGGCCGGTGCGCGTCGACGAGTACGTCGAGGCGGGAGTCCCGGTCGACGAGGTCGACTTGGTCCGGTCGGCCTGCGTGCTGTGTTCCAACGGCTGCGGGATGGACATCGGTGTCCACTCCGGACGGATCGTCGGCGTCCGCGGCCGGGCCGACGACCGCCACGAGCTGATCGCGAACGGCTGGGTCGACCGGGGCTTCGTCGACGCCCACACCCTCGGCTACGAGGAGCTGGCGAAGACCGTCGCGGACTGCCCGCCGGACCGGGTCGCCGAGATCTGCGGGGTCCCGGCCGAGGACATCGTCGCGGCGGCCCGGATCGTCGGCACCGGCAGCCGGCTGGTCTCGACCTGCCTGCAGGGGGTCTACTAGTCGCACCAGGCCACCGCGTCGGCCTGCCAGGTCAACAACATCACGCTGCTGCGCGGGATGATCGGCCGGCCGGGTTGCAGCGTCTTCCAGATGAACGGGCAGCCGACCGCGCAGAACACCCGCGAGACCGGCGCCGACGGCGATTTCGTCGGCATGCGGAACTGGCAGAACCCCGAGCACGTGGCCGAGCTGGCCGCGGCCTGGAACCTCGACCCGCTGCAGATCCCGAGCTGGGCGCCGCCGACGCACGTCATGCAGATGTTCCGGTACGCCGAGGAGGGCTCGATCCGGTTCCTCTGGATCTCCGCGACGAACCCGCCGGTCTCGCTCCCCGAGCTGCACCGGATCCGGTCGATCCTCAGCCAGGACCGGCTGTTCGTCGTCGTCACCGACGCCTTCCTCACCGAGACCGCGCAGCTGGCCGACGTGGTCCTGCCCGCCGCCATCTGGGGCGAGAAGACCGGCACGTTCACCAACCACGACCGGACGGTGCACCTGTCCGAGAAGGCGGTGGAGCCGCCCGGGCAGGCCCGGCCGGACATGGAGATCTTCCTCGACTACGCGCGGCGGCTCGAGCTGACCGACAAGGACCTGCGGCGGCTCGCCCCGTTCGCGGACCGGCACGGCGCTTCCGGTGGCGGCCGCAGCGTCGCCGACTCGACCGGCGTGGTGGAGACCGTGCGGCGCAGGAGCGGCGACCTGTTGGGCCGGTCGAAGGCGTCCGGGCTGCTGTTGCTCAAGGACCTGCGCGCCCTCTACCTCTCCGTCCAGGCGGCCGAGATCGCCTGGATGATCCTCGTCCAGGCGGCGAAGGCGGCGCGCGATTCCGAGCTGCTCGACACCGCCAGCAGTTGCCACCAGGAGGCCGAGACGCGCGGCAAGTGGCTGCGGACCCGGATCAAGGAAGCCTCGCCGCAGGTTCTCGTCGCCGGCTAGCTCCGCCGGCCGG
>Ga0079219_10000200_pt1 | contig 10526 bp, 10 predicted proteins | sample GAControl_FD_77074 | JGI IMG/M metagenome (GOLD analysis project Ga0079219, IMG submission 77074) | Agricultural soil microbial communities from Georgia to study Nitrogen management - GA Control | ecosystem: Environmental > Terrestrial > Soil > Agricultural land | place: USA: Georgia...
CTACGACCGCGGCGCCACCTACGGGCTCGGGGCCGCGCTGGCCGCGGTCGACCGGGCGGTGGCCGAGGGCGCGGCGATCGTCGACATCGGCGGGGTCAAGGCCGGCCCCGGCGACGACGTCGATCCGGTCGAGGAGCTGCGCCGGACCGCGGACCTGGTGCGGGCCGTCCGGGCGGCGTACCCGGACCTGGTGATCAGCGTGGACACCTGGCGGTCCGAGGTGGCGACAGTGCTGACCGGCGAGGGTGCCGACCTGCTCAACGACACCTGGGGCGGGGTCGACCCGGGCCTGGCCGGCGTGGCCGCGGCGGCCGGCGCCGGGCTGGTCTGCGCGCACGCCGGCGGGCTGGCGCCGCGGACCCGGCCGCACCGGGTCGAGTACGCGGACGTGGTCGCGGACGTGCTGGCGACCGTGACCGCGCTGGCCGGGCGGGCGGTCGAGGCCGGGGTGCGGCCGGACGGGATCCTCATCGACCCGGCGCACGACTTCGGCAAGAACACCAGGCACTCGCTGGAGATCACCCGCCGGCTCGGCGAGCTGGTCGGCACCGGCTGGCCGGTGCTGGTGTCGCTGTCCCGCAAGGACTTCGTCGGCGAGACCCTCGACCTGCCGCCGGACGGGCGGCTGGAGGGGACGCTGGCGACCACCGCGGTCTCGGCCTGGCTGGGCGCCCGGGTGTTCCGGGCCCACGACGTCGCCGCCACCCGCCGCGTCCTGGACATGGTCGCCTCGATCCGCGGCACCCGCCCGCCCGCCGCCACCCGCCGCGGGCTCGCCTGAGCCCGGTTACCCACCACGGGTGGACGCCCGGCGCCGGCTCAGGGCAGCCGGCCGGTCTCGACGGCGGCCAGGGCCTCGTCCAGGGTGCGGGTGAGCAGCAGCGTGTCGAGCGCCTCCCGACGGACGAACCCGCGCTTCTCCAGGTCGGCCAGCCAGGCCCAGAGCGGGTCGTAGTGCCCGTCCGGGTCGAGCACCACCACCGGCTTCGCATGCATGCCGAGGCTGGCCGCCGTCCACACCTCGAAGAACTCCTCCAGCGTGCCGATGCCGCCCGGCAGCACCAGGAACGCGTCGGCCCGCCGGTCCATCTCGGCCTTGCGCTCGCGCATGGTCTCGACCAGGACCAGCTCGTCCGAGTCGTGGTCGGCGACCTCCATCGCGACCAGGTGGCGCGGGATCACCCCGATCGTGTGGCCGCCGGCGGCCCTGGCCGCGGCGCCGACCGCGCCCATCATCGCGACCGAGCCGCCGCCGGTGACCAGCGTGTGGCCGCGCCCGCCGATGGCCGCGCCGACCGCGGCGGCGAGCTCGAGGTGGGCCGGGTCGATCCTGGTGATGGACGCGCAGTAGACGGCGATCGCGCTCATTCGCCGTCGTACTCCGGCCGCAGCGGGCCGCCTCCCGCGTTCGCGTCCGCCTCGACGATCAGCTTGACCGTCTGGTCGACGTCGTCGGTGCAGGTGAGCAGGTCGAGGTCGGCCGGGTTGACCTTGCCCGCCGGGATCAGCGTGCTCCGGATCCAGGCGATCAGCCCGGCCCAGTAGTCGGTGCCGAACAGGATCACCGGGAACCGGGTCACCTTCCGGGTCTGCACCAGCGTGAGCGCCTCGAACAGCTCGTCCAGCGTGCCGAACCCGCCCGGGAGGATGACGAACGCCTGCGCGTACTTGACGAACATCGTCTTGCGGGCGAAGAAGTAGCGGAAGTTGAGCCCGACGTCGACCCAGTCGTTGAGGCGCTGCTCGAACGGCAGCTCGATGCCGAGCCCGACGCTGATCCCGCCGGCCTCCGAGGCGCCCCGGTTGACCGCCTCCATCGCGCCGGGGCCGCCGCCGGTGATCACCGCGAAGCCGGCCCGGGCCAGGGCCGAGCCGAGCGCCCGGCCGATCGCGTACTCCGGGTGGTCGCGGCGGGTGCGGGCGCTGCCGAACACGCTGACCGCCTTGGGCAGCTCGGCCAGCAGCCCGAACCCCTCCACGAACTCGGCCTGGATCCGCAGCACCCGCCACGGGTCGGTGTGCACCCAGTCCTTCGGGCCGCGGTTGGACAGCAGCCGCTCGTCGGTGGTGCCCGGCGGTATCTGGTGCCGGCGCAGCACCACGGGGCCGCGGTGGTGCTCGGGCTGCCGGTGGTCACGCCGGGCGTCGTCGCTCGCTCCGGTCGCGTCCTCGCTCGGCCGGTCGTTCGGGTCGGTCACGTCCGTCAACGCTACCCGCGCATCAGCCGCGGGTCAGGTACGCCCGCAGCGCCTGCTCGCACTCGGCGATCAGCGGCAGCAGGACGTGCTCCTCCCGGGTGTGGGCCAGGTTGGGGTCGCCGGGGCCGAAGTTCACCGCCGGGATGCCGAGCGCGGCGAACCGGGACACGTCCGTCCAGCCGTACTTGGCCACCGGCTCGGCGCCGACCGCGGCGACGAAGTCCCGGGCGGCCGGTGCCGCCAGGCCGGGCAGCGCCCCCGGTGCGCTGTCCACAATGGACATCTCCACGTCGAGGCCGGCGAACACGGACCGCACGTGCTCGGCAGCGTCCACTTCGGACCGGTCCGGAGCGAACCGGAAGTTGACCGTGACCCGGCACTCGTCCGGCAGCACGTTGCCGGCCACCCCGCCGGCGATGCCGACCGCGTTGAGCCCTTCCCGGTATGCGCAGCCGTCGATGACCACCTCCCGCGGCGCGTACCCGGCCAGCCGGGCCAGCACCGGCGCGGCGGCGTGCACCGCGTTGACGCCGAGCCACGAGCGGGCGCTGTGCGCGCGCCGGCCCCGGGTGGTGATCTCCGCCCGCAGGGTGCCCTGGCAGCCGGCCTCGACCTTGCCCGACGTCGGCTCCAGCAGGATCGCGAGGTCGGCGGCCAGCCAGTCCGGGCTGGTGCGGGCCACCCGGCCGAGGCCGTTCTTGGTCGCCTCGACCTCCTCGTTGTCGTAGCAGACCAGGGTGAGGTCGTCGGTCGGGTCGGCCAGCGCGGCGAGCCGCAGCAGCACGGCGACGCCGGACTTCATGTCCGAGCTCCCGCAGCCCCACAGCCGGTCACCGTCCACACGCGACGGTACGTTGTCCGCGATCGGCACGGTGTCGAGGTGGCCGGCCAGCAACACCCGGCGGGGCCGGCCCAGCGCCGTGCGGGCCAGCACGGTGTCGCCGTTCCTGGCCACCTCCAGCCCGGAAACCGCCCGCAGCGCCGCCTCGACCGCGTCGGCCAGCGGCCCCTCGGTGCCCGACACCGAGGCGACGTCGACCAGCGCCGCGGTCAGCTCCGCGCCCGGCAGGCTGAGGTCGAGGCGCGCGGCGGCGGTCACGACCGCGCCGGGAACGCGCAGAACTCGTTCCCCTCCGGGTCGGCGACCACCCACCAGTCGATGTCCTCGTCCGGCCCGCGCAGCACCCGCGCGCCCAGCCCGACCAGCGGCTCGATCCGGGTGCCGGGCAGCCACACGTCCAGGTGCACCCGGTTCTTCACGGTCTTCGCCTCCGGCACCTCGTTGAAGAACAGCGACGGCCCGGTCAGCCCGTCCGGCGGGTCGATCGCGACCGCGGGGTCGCTGTCCGGCGAGCGGCCGATGGAGGCCAGGAACGCCAGGTCGTCCTGCTCGTACGGGCGGACATGGTAACCGAGCACGGTGGCCCAGAACCGGGCCAGACCGGCCGGGTGGCGGGCGTCGACGACGATGTCCTTCAGCCGGGTGGTGGCGGTCACCGGGGCACCGTAATCCCGGCACCCGGGTCGGCACCGGGCCGCGCTGGGCCGGGGCACGGGCGACGCCGGGCCGGCTCGGGGGGCCCACCGGGGCCGGGGCGGTACGGTTGTCGGATGACCGGCAGCGCGTGGGGCGACGGACTGGCCACCGTTACCGAGTCCGGTCGCATCCTCGATGTCTGGTTCCCGGCGCCGGCCCTCGGCCGCCGCCCGGCCGGCTCCGGGCCGCCGCCCGAGCTCGCCGCTCTGGCCAGCACCGATGCCCGGCGCGGGACGTCCCGCCGGGCGATCTCGGTTGACCTCGCCGACCTCGCCGCACCGCCGGCCGACGTCCCGGACGCCTACCTGCGGCTGCACCTGCTCAGCTCCCGGTTGGTCCGCCCGCAGGGCCTCTCGGTGGCCGGCATCTTCGGCGTGCTGCCCAACGTGGTGTGGACCTCCGCCGGACCGGCCGCGCCGGAGGAGTTCGAGCGCACCCGGCTGCGGTTGCTCGCCGACGGGCCGGTCGCCGTGTTCGGGGTGGACAAGTTCCCCCGGATGGTCGACTACGTGATCCCGGGCGGGGTGCGGATCGCCGACGCGGACCGGGTCCGGCTCGGCGCCCACCTCGGCGCGGGCACCACCGTGATGCACGAGGGCTTCGTCAACTACAACGCCGGCACGCTCGGCGCGTCGATGGTCGAGGGTCGGATCTCGGCCGGGGTCGTGGTCGGCGACGGCTCGGACGTCGGCGGCGGTGCCTCGATCATGGGCACGCTGTCCGGCGGCGGCACCGAGGTGATCTCGATCGGCGAGCGCTGCCTGCTCGGCGCCAACTCCGGCATCGGGATCTCGCTCGGGGACGACTGCATCGTCGAGGCCGGCACCTACGTGACCGCCGGGGTGAAGCTGGCCCTCCCGGACGGCCGGGTGGTCAAGGCCCGCGAGCTGTCCGGACAGGACAACCTGCTGTTCCGGCGCAACGGCCTGACCGGCGCGCTGGAGGTGGTCGACCGCGGCGGGTCCGGCCGGTCCTGGACCGGTCTCAACACCGAGCTGCACGCGAACGTCTAGCGGACATGGCCGGAACCCGGGTAGCCCGCCGTGCCGTCGTCCTGCTGGTCGCCATCGGCGTCCTGGTCACGGCGGCGGCGTTCGCCGTGCGCGGGTGGATCAGCGACAAGCTGCCGATCCCGCAGTCGGCTAGCTGTGATATCAGCAACTCGCCGTACACGCTGAGCACCGAGCAGGCCGCCAACGCCGCGACCATCAGTGCGATCGCGACTGCGCGGAGGCTGCCGGCCCGGGCCGTCACGATCGCGCTCGCCGCGGCGTTGCAGGAGTCCAAGCTCATCAACATCGAGTACGGCGACCGCGACTCGGTCGGGCTGTTCCAGCAGCGGCCCTCCCAGGGCTGGGGCAGTCAGGGCCAGATCATGGACCCGCGCTACTCGGCCGCGCGGTTCTTCGACGCGCTGGTCAAGGTCAAGGGCTGGCAGGCGATGAAGCTCACGGCGGCCGCGCAGGCAGTGCAGAAGAGCGCCCACCCGACCGCGTACCAGCGCTGGGAGGACCAGGCCACCACCCTGGCCAAGGCGTTCGTGGGGGCGGAGCCGGCACTGGTGTCCTGCTCGTTCCCGGAGCCGACGGTGGCCGCGTCGCCGGCCAAGGTCATGCAGCTGCTCGACCTCGAGCTGCCCGCGACCCAGCTGTCCACCAGCGCGCAGATCGGCGAGCTGCGGGCGGACACGCCGTGGGCGACCGCCGGCTGGCTGGTGGCCAAGGCCGACCGGCTGGGCATCGAAGCGGTCGCGCTGGACGGGCGGCGGTGGTCGCGCACCGACGGGTGGCGGGTCGACTCCTCGGCCGGCGCGGACCGGATCCGGTTCGAAGTCGCGAAGATCCCGCCGTCGGCCTGATCGTCCTCCCTTTCGGGCAGCGTGTATCAGCCGCTCCCCGCGGCCGCTCGTACCCCGCGAGACCACGGGGGGAAGACCATGGATACGACGACCTGCCCCGACTGCGGGGCACCGGCCGAGGTGACCGACAGGTTCGTGCTGGAGAGCACCGACGGCCCGATCGAGCACGTCAAGGTGCGGTGCGCGGCACTGCACTGGTTCCTGACGTCGACCGAGTCGCTGGCCCGGCATCGGGCCGCCGCGCCGCCGGCACCGGCCAGGGGTGCGACCCGGGTGTCGGTCAGGCGCCGAGCCGCTCCGCCGCGGCCGCGACCCGCTCGTCGGTCGCGGTGAGCGCGATCCGCACGTGCCGCTCGCCGGCCGGGCCGTAGAAGGCGCCCGGCGCGACGAGGATGCCGAGCTCGGCCAGCTCGGCGACCTCCTGCCAGGAGTCCCGGCCGCGGGTCGCCCACAGGTAGAGCCCGGCCTCCGAGTGCTCGACGGTGAAGCCGACCTTCTCCAGCACCGGCCGGAGCAGGGCCCGGCGATCCGCGTACCGGGCCCGCTGCTCGGCCACGTGCGCGTCGTCCGCGTACGCGGCCGTGGCCGCCGCCTGCACCGGCTCCGGCAGGATCAGCCCCGCGTGCTTGCGCGCCTCCAGCAGCCCGGCGACCAGCCGGGGGTCGCCGGCCACGAACCCGGCCCGGTAGCCGGCCAGGTTGGACCGCTTGGACAGCGAGTGCACCGCCAGCACCCCGGTGTGGTCGCCGCCGGACACCGACGGGTGCAGCACCGAGACCGGCTCCGCCTCCCAGCCGAAGTCGAGGTAGCACTCGTCGCTGGCCACCACCGCCCCGCGCTCGCGGGCCCAGTCGACCACCTTGCGCAGGTGGTCCGGCGGCAGCACCCGGCCGGACGGGTTGGCCGGCGAGTTCAGCCAGACCAGCCGCACCGGCGCCGGGCCGGCGGCCAGCGTGGAGTCGGCCCGGATCGGCTGGGCGCCGACCAGCCGCACCCCCACCTCGTACGTCGGGTAGGAGACCGCGGGCAGCATCACCCGGTCGCCCGGGCCGATCCGCAGCAGCATCGGCAGCAGCGCAACCAGCTCCTTGGAGCCGATCGTGGGCAGCACCGCCTCGTCGGCGAGCCCGGTGACGCCGTGCACCCGGCGCAGCCAGCCGGCCGCCGCCGCCCGCAGCGCCGGCGTGCCGGCCGTGCGCGGGTAGCCCGGCGCGTCCGAGGCCGCGGCCAGCGCGTCCCGGATCACCCCCGGGGTCGGGTCGACCGGGGTGCCGATGGACAGGTCCACCAGCCCGCCCGGATGCTCCGCGGCCCGCCGGCCGTGCGGCGCGAGCAGGTCCCACGGGAAGTCGGGCAGCACGCCCGCCCAGCTTCCCGCCCGGTCAGTGCTCGTCGTGCACCTGCGGGGGCAGTGCCGCGATCAGCGGGTGGTCCTTGTCGATCTTGCCGAGCTTGGCCGCTCCGCCCGGCGAGCCGAGGTCCTCGAAGAAGTCGACGTTGGCCTGGTAGTAGTCGCGCCACTTGTCCGGCACGTCGTCCTCGTAGAAGATCGCCTCGACGGGACAGACCGGCTCGCAGGCCCCGCAGTCGACGCACTCGTCGGGGTGGATGTAGAGCATCCGATTGCCCTCGTAGATGCAGTCGACCGGGCACTCCTCGATGCACGCCTTGTCGAGCAGATCCACACACGGCTCGGCGATAACGTACGTCACGGGCGCGGTCCTCTCTCGCATGTCTGTCCGACCTAGTATGCCGCCCATGTCGGCGGCCGATCCGGTGGGGCACAAGGTCGTCGTCCGCCGCGTCAGCGAGGGGCGACACACCGACGTCGTGGGCGTCCTCGTCGACGCCGGACCGGAGGTCCTGGTGGTGCGCCGCCGGGACGGAAGCCAGGTCGAGATAGGGCGGACGGCAGTGACGGCGATGAAGGCGGTGCCGGCGGCACCGCGGGACGTGCTGGCGCTGGAGGAGGTCGCCGCGCTCGGCTGGCCGGCGCCGGAGACCCGACGGCTCGGCCGCTGGCTGCTGCGGGCGGCCGAAGGCTGGACCGGGCGGGGCAACTCGGTGCTGCCGCTGGGCGACCCCGGGCTGCCGCTGGACGACGCACTGGCCGAGGTCACCGCCTGGTACGGCGAGCGCGGGCTGCCGGGCCGGTTCACCATCCCCACGCCCGCCCGGGAGGCGCTGGACGCCGCGCTGACCGAGCGGGGCTGGTCGGCGTACAACCCGACGGCCGTGCTGACCGCGGACGTGGCGGTCACGCTGCGGCGGCTGCCGGCGCCCGACCCGCGGGTCACGGTCGAGCCGGAGCCGGGTGCGGACTGGCTGAGCGTCTACCACTACCGCGGTACGGCCGAGCTGCCGCCGGTGGCGCGGCGGGTGCTGGCGGGCGGGCGCGAGCCAGGGTTCGCGGTGCTGCGGGACGGCGGCCGGCCGCTGGCGATCGCCCGCGGCGCGGTGGACGCGGGCTGGATCGGGGTGACCGCGGTGGAGGTCGACGCCGACCACCGGCGGCAGGGGCTCGGCACGGCGGTGATGCGGGCGATCCTGGACTGGGGACTCGCCCGCGGCGCGGTTTCCACGTATCTGCAGGTGGCCGAGGAGAACGCGGGCGCGCTGGCGCTCTACGACCGGCTCGGGTTCGCCCGGCACCACCGCTATCACTACACGGTCGCGCCGAGCAGTCAGGGAGTGTCCCCGGACGCGCCCTCCTCCCGGGGCCGGCGCAGGCCGCTGCGGTAGCCGCTCATCCGCTGCCGCAGTTCCTCCGGCGAGCGGCGGGGCGCGGTCGGCTCGGCTCCGCTCTCGTAGGCGCCGGGGACGAGGTGGGCTCTGGATCGGCGCAACGGCAGTCCGGACCTGGTCGCATCATCACTCGGAGTAGCCAAACGGGCGGCAACGCGCTCCGACTCCTCGGCGCTCGCACTCGTCTCCGTTTGGCCCGCGAACCAGCCGTCCTGCGCTGCCTCGACCACCTTGTGCCTCCCGACTTCCGCTCCGCAGACGCCAGCCTTCCGGGGTTGCCGGTATGTGTCGTCCGACACGCCGTAGTAGATCACTACCCGCCAGTCCCGGGATCAACCGGTCATACCCGTACCGCTCGGCGTGGAATCAGTAACTCTGCGCTACCGTCAGAGAAGCCGCAACTGGACCGTACGGCGGCGCTCCGGCCGGCTGGTCCGCTCGACCAAATGCGCCGGCAGGTCGGCCAGGTAGGGCGAGGGCGCAGGCTCGACGACCCGGCCGCGGACGGTGCGGCGGCGCGCTCCGGACAGCGCGAGGTGGGTGCGGGCCCTCGTCATCCCGACGAACAGCAGCCGGCGCTCCTCGGCCGGATCGCCCGGCTCGTCGCCGAACCGCATCGGCAGCAGGCCGTCCTCGCAGCCCACCACGAACACCACCGGGAACTCGAGGCCCTTCGAGGCGTGCAGGGTGAGCAGGCTGACCCGGTCCGCCCGCGGGTCCCACAGGTCAACCTCGGCGCCGAGGGCGAGCTCGGCCAGGAACTTCTCGGCGTCCGCCCCGGCCCGCTCGGCCAGCGGGCCGAGCAGCTCGACGGCGGCCTGCAGCTCGGCCACCCGCCGGGCCGGGTCGGCGTCCGGCTGACCGGCCGCCGCGGCCCGCGCGGTCGCCGGCGTCAGCTGGGACCACCGGTCCACCCCGATTCCTCCCGCGCCGGCCCGTCCCTCCCCGGGCCGCGCTGGTGCGGCTTCGGGGAGCAGGCGCAGCCCGCCGGCGCGGTCGATCGCGACCTGGGCGGCGGCGCGGACCCGGGCGAGCACCGGCCGCGGGTCGCCCGCGGCCCGGACCAGGTCCTCGCGCAGCACGCCGAGCAACTCCCGTACGCCCGGCTGGTCGCCGAGCCGGTGGTGGGAGCGCTTCTGGTACGGCACGCCGGCCGCCTCCAGCGCGTCCACCAGCGCCGCCGACTGGGCGTCGGTGCGGTAGAGGACCGCGAAGTCGGCGTACGAGTGGACGGCATCGGTCCACGGGTCGGCGGCGCCGCGCAGCAGCGCGGTGAGGTCGGAGCCGCCGAGCACCCGCTCGATCGTGCCGACCACGAACGCGGCCTCGGCCGCCTCGTCGGCGGCGGTGTGCACGGTGACGTGCTCGGGTCCGGTGCCCGGGGCGGCGGCGGTGAGGGTCCGGCCCGGCACCAGCGTGGTCGGCGCGACCACGCCGAGCGCGGCGTCGACGACGGTCGCGGTGCTCCGGTAGTTGCGGGTCAGCCGCACCTCGCGGGCGCCCGGGAAGTCCGCGGCGAAGCGGAGGAAGAAGCCCACCTCGGCGCCGCGGAAGGAGTAGATCGCCTGGTCGGGGTCGCCGATCACGCACAGGTCCCCGTCCGGCGGGACCAGCAGCCGCAGCAGCGCGTACTGGGCCGGGTCGACGTCCTGGTATTCGTCGACGCTGACGTGCCGCCAGCGCCGCCGGTACGCCTCGGCCAGGTCAGGGTCCTCGGTCAGCAGCGCCACCGGGCCGGCGAGCAGGTCGTCCAGGTCGACCAGGCCGCGGGCGCGCTTGCCGGCCCGGTAGCGGGCCAGCGGGCCGGCCAGCTCGGGGTCGGGCCCGGCCGGGTCGCGGGCCAGGGCGGAGACGTGGTCGAGCAGCCGGCGCACCTCGCGGGCGGGGGCGTCCGCGCCCATCGCCTCGCGCGCCAGCGCGAGCCGCTCGGCCTCGTCGACGACCCGGACGTCCGCGCCGAGGCCGAGCCGGGCGGCCTGCTCCCGGACGATGCGCAGGCCGAGGCCGTGGAACGTGGTGACCAGCGGTGGCCGGCGCAGCAGGGCGGCCAGCCGCTCGGTCAGCTCGCCGGCGGCTCGCCGGGTGAACGTGAGCGCCAGGTGCTGCTCGGCCGGCACGCCGAGCTCGCCGATCTGGTACGCGATCCGGCTGGTCAGCGTGCGGGTCTTGCCGGTGCCGGGCCCGGCGA
>Ga0079219_10000202_pt1 | contig 10497 bp, 9 predicted proteins | sample GAControl_FD_77074 | JGI IMG/M metagenome (GOLD analysis project Ga0079219, IMG submission 77074) | Agricultural soil microbial communities from Georgia to study Nitrogen management - GA Control | ecosystem: Environmental > Terrestrial > Soil > Agricultural land | place: USA: Georgia | collected...
CGCCGCCACGTGGGCCGGCGAGAGAGTCGGCTCCGGCTTGATTGCATTGGCAGGCGGCTGCCACGGAGTGTTGGGAGCCGGAGACGCGCCCGCCACGCCATTCACTCGAGGCGGGCGACATCCGACTGCGACAAGGGCGACAATCAATAGAGTTGTAAGAAGTTTTTTCCTGTCCGGCATTATTCCCAATACGTAACGGCAGCCTGTTGTGCTGGCGTATAAGACAGTTTTGTGCGACGCCGAGTTGCACTACATTTGGCGATTCGCAATTACCGACTCGATTTCGATGACGAAGTATAAGTTCGCCAAGGTTCCTTCGCGTGGCGAAGGAATTGTTTACAAGAACGGTAAGGTCTCGGTCCCGGACAACCCGATCATCCCATTCGTCGAGGGAGATGGGACCGGCCCTGACATCTGGCGCGCGTCTGTCCGCGTATTCGACGCAGCGGTCGAGAAAGCATATCAGGGCGCTCGCAGGATCGCCTGGATGGAGGTCTTCGCGGGCGAGAAGTCGTTCAAGCAATTCAACGACTGGCTACCACAGGAAACGGTCGACGCGATGGAGGAGTATCGAGTCTCCATCAAAGGACCGCTGACGACCCCGGTCGGGGGAGGGATTCGGTCACTCAACGTGACGCTGCGTCAGGTACTCGATCTCTACGCGTGCATCCGTCCCGTTCGCTACTTCGAGGGCGTGGGCGCACCCGTAAAAGAGCCCGAGAAAGTCGACGTCGTCATCTTCCGCGAGAATACCGAGGACGTCTATGCGGGAATCGAGTGGAAGGCGGGATCGCCCGAGGCCGAGAAGATCGCGAGCTACCTGCGCAAGGAATTCAAGAGCGAGATCCGAGAACATTCTGCGCTCGGTGTGAAGCCGATGTCGGAATTCGGTTCGAAGCGCCTGGTCGAGATGGCGATTCGCTACGCGATCGAGAACAATCGTGAGTCCGTGACGCTGGTGCACAAAGGCAACATCATGAAGTTCACGGAAGGCGCGTTCCGCGACTGGGGCTATGAAGTTGCGCGGGAGAAGTTTCCCGAAGACACCCTTACCGAAGCGGAGCTCTCGAAAGGCGGTCAGAACGCGCGCGCGGATGCGATCGTGATGCGCGATCGCATCGCCGATTCGATGTTCCAGCAGCTTCTGCTTCGCCCTTCGGAATATTCGGTGATTGCAACGCCGAATCTGAACGGCGATTACCTCTCGGACGCAGCGGCGGCGCAGGTAGGCGGACTGGGGATTGCGCCCGGAGGCAACGTCGGCGACGGCGTCGCCGTATTCGAGGCAACGCACGGTACTGCGCCAAAATACGCCAACCTCGACAAGATCAATCCGGGGAGCGTCATCCTTTCAGGTGTCATGATGCTCGAGTACATGGGCTGGAACGAAGCGTCCAACCTGATCATCAATGGGATGGAGAACGCCATCAAGTCGAAGCGCGTTACGTACGATCTCGCGCGTCAGATGCCCGGCGCGACTGAAGTCTCGACGTCGGCATTTGGCGATCAGGTGATCGCCGGGATGAAGAACTAGCGGTGCTGTCCGTCAGCATCGCTTCGCAGAGTCCGATCGAGGTCGGCACATCGCTGCTGGTGGTCGCGCTGCCGGAAAATCCAACGCTCGCCGGAATCGCCGCGCTCGATGGCGCGACCCAGGGCGCATTGACGCGCATGATCGACATGAAGGATTTCCGTGGCTCGCGCGACGAGACATTGCACCTTACCGGATTCACGAAGGGACCACGTCGGATTTTGCTCGTGGGCATGGGGGCTGTCGCCGATCGTCGCGCGTCGCTCAAACGCGCCGCGACCCTCGCCGCTCGAAACGCACACCGACTGGGTGTGGGCGAAATGGTTTGGTATTCCGGGGAGATCTCACCGGAAGAAGTCGAAGTGATCACGATCGGGTTGATTGCGGGCTCGTGGGAGTACATCGACCTAAAGTCTCCGGTGCCCGAAGCGGACAAAAAGAAACCGCTCGAGAAAGCGATCATTCTCACCAACAACACCGACGAGACGCGCCGGGGCCTCAACAACGGAAAGGCGATCGGCGATGGTCAAAGCCTCGCTCGTCGTCTGGCGATGATGCCCGGCAACCTGTGCACGCCCGACTATATCGCCGACACCGCGCGAGACATCGGCAAGCGATACGGAATGGAAGTGACGGTTCTCGGTCGCAAGGAACTCGAGAAGGAGAAGATGGGATCGTTCCTCGCTGTCGCGCAGGGAACACCCCAGGATCCAAAACTGATCGCCATCGAATTCAGTGGCGGCAAGCCGAACGCAAAGCCAGTCGTGCTGGTGGGGAAGGGACTTTGCTTCGATAGCGGCGGCATCTCCATCAAGCCTGCGCAGGGGATGGAGTTCATGAAATTCGACATGTGCGGCGCCGCTGGAGTGCTCGGCACCATGGAAGCGCTTGGACAGCTCAAGCCGGAAGTGAACGTCGTCGGCATTATTGGAGCGACGACGAACATGCCTTCCGGCACTGCGATGAATCCGGGAGATGTCGTCAAGGCGAGCAATGGCAAATCGATCGAGATCATTAATACCGACGCCGAGGGACGGCTGGTGCTCGCCGATTGCCTGACCTATGCAAAAAAGTTCAACCCCGATGTTGTGATCGATGCAGCTACGCTGACCGGTGCCTGCGTGATCGCGCTGGGCCATACCGCCAGCGGTGTTTTCTCGACCGACGAGCCTCTCGTCAGCGAAATTCTCGCTGCCGGAAAAAAAGCGGGCGAGCCAGGCTGGCCGCTCCCGCTCTGGGACGAGTACAAGGATCTGATCAAATCCGACGTCGCCGACGTGAAAAACTCTGGCGGTCGACCGGCTGGTGCGACGACGGCAGCGCTATTCCTCAAGGAGTTCGCGGAAGGCTATCCATGGGCGCATATGGACATCGCCGGAACCGCGTATTCGGAGACCGACCTCGTTACGATTCCAAAGGGACCGACGGGAGTGCCGACGGGTACTTTCATCGAGTTCGTCCGCGGGAGAGCGCGCTGATCCGAGCGATCTGGAACATCATCCGCTTTGCCCGCCCCGGCCTTGCGGTCGGGGCGCTTTTGTACGCGGCCGCAGATCCACTCGCCGCTCAGGTGGTGCCGCCGCCGGCGAGTGAGATTCCGATTCCGGTAAAGCCGAAGACCGATTCGGGCCCGGATAGCACACGAGTGAAAGCTGATACCATCAAGCCGCCGGTCGGCCGGTTTGCTGATCCGGCGCTCTACGAGATCGGGCCACAGTACGAATGGGATCGCGCCCAGCTCTTCGCGACTGGTGCACTGACGCTGGTCGATCTGCTCGATCGAATTCCCGGGATCGCAACTTTTCGTTCAGGCTGGTTGGCGACGCCTCAAACCGCGACCTATAACAACGATTTCAGTCGGGTCCGCGTTTTCTACGACGGCGTTGAAATCGACAATCTCGACAACCGTACCGGCGGAGTTCTCGATCTCTCGAGCATTCAGATCTGGACGCTCGAGCATCTCAGTATCGAGCGTAGTGCGAACGAGCTGCGCATCTATATGCGCACATGGCGTGTTGAGAACACTGATCCATACACCCGCGCCGACGTGGCAACCGGAAACGAGCAGACGAATCTCTATCGCGGCTTTTACGGGAAGCGCGGTGCCGGTGGTTCGCTGATCCAGTTTGCCGGACAGCAGTATGGCGTAACGAGCGCGCGCTTTGCGGGAGCGGGAGATGCGCTGTCACTGCTCGGTCGCATCGGATACGCAGCGAAGTCGTGGAGTATCGATGGCTTTGTCATGCGTCACCACCCGACGCGTACGATTCAGCGGGCGTTATTGAGTCGACCATCAGTCCGCGGACTCGATGCGACCTACACCGACGCATACATCAGGGCCGGGTTCGGAGACAGCAATCACGGCCCCTGGCTACAGCTGACTGCCGCATCGCTGGGATTCAAGGGTAATACCGCGCCGGACAGGAGCGTTGCCGCGACGCCTTTCGCGGACACCCTCGAGCGGCGCGTCTTCGAATCTCAGTATGTGGCTAGCGGGGGCTTAACCTTTGGTCCAGCCCGTATCGAGCTGGACGACCGACTGCGAGCGTTCAGTGGTTCGACCTACAACAGCGCCAGCGCCCGTTTCGATCTCGTGTCGCCGATCGGCGTCGTCAGCGCCAACGCTCAGCACGACGGATTCCGGCAGGTCACAAGTGTCGACGGCGGGGTTCGGGCTCAGCCGCTGCCGTTCATCGCGTTCTCAGGTTCGGTATCGCATCAGACACCGACGGGCGCTTCCACCCGACCCACCGCGACGTCCTTTCGTTACGAAGGCGGGATAAAGCTTTTTCGTCCGTGGGTGTCAGGCGGGATGATCAGCATGGAGCGGGGTCCCGGACTCGCCCCCGTGGTCTACGACACACTGTTACTGCCGACATCACCCGGGCGCGTGAGCGGCTATACCGGGTCGATTCGCGGTCCGTTGCTCTACGGCCTCGGCATCGATGCCTGGGCGGTGCGCTGGGCTGACAGCAGTGTCTACCAACCCAAGTGGCAGGGGCGAGCAGAGCTGAACTACTCGAACAACTTCATCAAGCAGTTTCCGCGAAACGACTTCGAGGTCAAAGCCGCCGGAGTATACGAGTATCGGAGCGGAGTCGAATTCCCGACGACCGTCGAGAATATCCGGACGCCCGTCGGGAAGACTCTTTCCGCAATCCTCGAAATCAGAATCATGAGAGCGGTCATCAGCTATCAGCAGCGGAATATTCTCGGCTACCAGTACGACATCGTGCCCGGATTCGAGATGCCACGTGTGCTCGCCATCTACGGCGTACGCTGGGAGTTCTGGAATTGACAAAGCCCTTGTCCCGCCGTAGGATAGGCCACCTCACATGATATCCAGCATGACGGGTTTTGGCGCCGCCGATGGAACCGTTTCGGGTGCGCACGCCAGCGTTGAAATCAGAACCGTCAACCACAGGTTCTTCAGCCCAAACCTGAAGCTGCCAGCGGCGCTAGCACGCTGGGAAGGCGAGATACGTGAGCTGCTGCGTCAGAAGATTTCGCGTGGCCACGTCACCCTCACGGCGCGGCTTGATCATGCAGCAGTTGGCGGTCCGCGGATCGATGAGACGAAAATCGCTCAGTACGCCAACACTCTGCGGGAGCTCCAAAAGAAGCACGCGCTCGGCGGGGAAGTCGACCTCAGCACCATTTTGCGCCTGCCGGATGTCGTTACCGCTCCGAGCGAAGAGCTCGACGCCGCGGCCGGCGAGGCGTTCTCCGCGATAGTCAGCAAGGCTGCCGACAACCTTGTCGCTATGCGCCGTGCCGAAGGTGCACTCCTGACAGCGTTTCTGCTGGAACGCATTGCCGCGGTCGAATCTCGCCTGGCGCGGATCGAAACCCGTGCGCCGGTAAGGCTCAAAGAGCAGCACGAGCGAATCAAGAAGACGGTCTCCGATCTCGTCGGCAGCGCCGGCGCCGATCCGCAGCGTATCGCCCAGGAGATCGCGATTCTGGCGGACAAACTCGACGTCGCCGAGGAGCTCGATCGGTTCCGGTCGCACGTAGTCGCCTTTCGCGAGACCGCGCAATCGAAGACCGCAGATCCCGTCGGCAAGCGGCTCGGCTTCATTTTGCAGGAGATGGTGCGGGAAGCCAACACCATCGGCAGCAAGGCGAGCGACGCCCAGATTCAGGAAGACGTGATCGCGACGAAGGAAGAGCTGGAGCGGATTCGCGAGCAGGTCGAGAACCTCGAGTAGGATGCCGGTTCCGATCATTCTTTCCTCGCCCTCTGGCGGCGGGAAGACCACAATCGCCCACCAGCTTCTCGCCACACGCAAGGACGTCGGGTACTCGGTGTCTTGCACCACCCGCGAACCTCGGCCCGCTGAGCGTAACGGGCGCGACTACTACTTCGTTTCGCCCGAAGAGTTCAAACACCGGCTCAAGGGCGGCGGGTTCGCGGAGTCAGCGACCGTTCACGGGCACTTGTACGGCACGCTTCGGTCGGAAGTCGAGCGCGTGCTCGCGGCGGGTCGAAACGTGATCATGGACATCGATGTTCAGGGTACCCGTCAGTTCGTAAAGGCTTTTCCCGACTCGCTGCTGATCTTCATTCTTCCTCCTTCGAGCGAGGCCTTGATTGAGCGGCTCGAGGCTCGCGGAACCGAAGACATTGATGCCCTGGTGCGGCGATTTGAGAGTGCCGTAGCCGAGTTAAAAGCGATAGATTTGTATCAGTACGTGGTGGTCAACGACGAGCTCGATGCGGCTGTCGAAGCGGTTTCGGCGATCATCGACGGCGAAGGCGACCGCTTCGAGCGGTCGAAGGTTCCAGGGCTCGACCGCCGAGTGAAGGAATTGCTGGACGGAATCCAGCGGGCAATCGATCAATACACCAAACGGAAGGGGAAGTAATGCAGGTTTTCATTCCGACCGAAGTCGCGAAGCATGCGACCAACAAGTATCTGGGAGTTCTCGTCGCGGCGAAGTACGCGCGCGTTCTGAACGAGTTCCCACGCGATCGCTCAGCGCCGGGCGAGAAGAAGCTCACTACGCGCTCGCTCGAAGAGCTGACCGACGGTCAGGTCGAGTATCGCGTCGTACCGCGCCGCCGCACGGAGTAGCTTCCGCGCGTCCCTTTGACGGCACTCGCATCCTCCTCGGGATCACCGGGGGAATCGCCAGCTACAAGTCAGTGTGGCTGGCGCGTTTGCTTACACAGGCAGGTGCTGAAGTAGACGTCGTGATGACTCGCGGTGCTCGCGAGTTCGTCGGTCCCATCACGTTCGAAGCGGTAACTGGCCGACCGGTCCACACCGAGATTTTCGGCCCCGGGCACGCTCTTGACCACATCAAGCTCGCACGCGAGGCGAGCGTGGTGGTCGTCGCTCCAGCGACTGCAGATTTCGTAGGACGCGCGGCACATGGGCTCGCCGACGACTTATTGACGGCCTGCCTTCTAGCTGCAACCAGCAAAGTCCTGTTGGTGCCGGCGATGAACGACCGGATGTGGGCGCACATCCAGACTCAACGAAACATCGAGCACGCCAAATCGCTCGGCTACGAGATCCTCACGCCCGACGAAGGAGCGTTGGCGGTCGGAGAGGGAAGCGGACCCGGCAGAATGCCCGAGCCGGAGACCATCGTGAGTCACATCGCGCGGTTGCTTGAAAAGAAAACGTCGCTGCGCGGTCGCACGATCGTGGTAACGGCGGGTGCAACACGCGAGCAGATCGACCCCGTTCGTTTCATCTCCAATCACAGCAGCGGAAAGATGGACGTCGCGCTGGCGCGCGCAGCGTGGCGACGTGGCGCGGAAGTGCAATTGATCACCGGGCACGTCGATGTTCCGCTACCGCCTGAAATCCACGCGACCAAAGCCGAGACGGTCGAGGAGATGGCGAAGGCCGTTGGCGATGCGTTGCCCACGGCGGACGCGTTGATCATGGCCGCGGCACCCGCTGATTTCCGACCTTCGTCGCCGGCCGAAAAGAAAATCAAGAAAGGAAAGTCTTCCCCAACGATCGAGCTCGAGCCAACCGTGGACATTCTGAAGTCGACGATTGCAAAGCGAAAAAAGAATGGAGTCGTAATTGGTTTCGCGCTGGAGACCAATGACGGCGTGAAAAACGCGCGCGACAAGCTGAAATCAAAGGATCTCGACTTCGTCGTGCTGAACGACGCCACCGAGCCCGGCGCGGGATTTGGAGTCGACACCAATCGCGTGACGATCATCGATCGGTCTGGAAAGGAAGAAGCGCTGCAGCTGATGTCAAAGTCGGATGTAGCGGAAGCGATTCTCGACCGGATCGAGGGCGCGTTGCGTGAACGCTAAGGCGTTGCTGCGGCGTTATCTCGAGCAGCGCCGCGAGCTCGGCGAGACAGAACTGGTTCTGGACTCACTCGGCGTCGACGAAGTGATGAGGTTGCTCGGTGCTGCCGGGCGCCCGCAGCCGACAGCGACATTACCAGGTGCACAGCCAAGTCTTCGCCAGCTGGCTGAAGAAATCTCCGGACAGGATCTCAAAGACTGGCGCGATTCGCTGCGCCAGGCTGGCGTGAATGTTGACGCAGGATCTTCCTCGACAAAGGAATCCTTTCTCTCACCCGGCGCCGAGCCCGCACCAGAAATGGCTTTCAAGAAGGGAATCGTCATCGCGTCAGGTGAAGCGGAGCTGATTCCGAGCGCGATCGAAAAGCTGGACTCCCTCGAACAGGTCGCGAAAAAAGTTCAGAAGTGCACACGTTGCCCGCTCTATGAGACCGCGACTCAGGGGGTTCCCGGTGAGGGCAACCCGAAGGCCAAGCTCGTCTGCGTTGGAGAGGCGCCCGGCGCGAAAGAAGATGAAACTGGCCGCCCGTTCGTCGGCCAGGCCGGTCAGCTGCTCAACAAGATTCTCGCGGCGATCGACCTAACTCGTGAAGAGGTCTTCATCTGCAACGTTCTCAAGCATCGGCCGCCTGGAAACAGAAATCCGCGGCCTGAAGAAGTCGAAGCGTGCAGTCCGTATTTGATTCGGCAGCTCGAGCTGATCAAGCCGAAAGTCATCGTTGCGTTTGGGACCTTTGCTGCCCAAACTCTCCTGAACTCAAAAACGCCGATCGGCCAACTCCGTGGTTTGATGCACAAGTATCACGGCATACCGCTCGTCGTCACCTATCACCCGGCGGCGTTGCTGCGCAATCCTGCCTGGAAACGCCCGACGTGGGAAGATGTCAAGCTCGCCCGTAGAATTCTCGATAGCAGCACCCGCGCGTGATCCTTACAAAGATCGTCGACCGCCCTACTCGGAAGATGCAGAGCAGGCGGTGTTGTCGGCGATGCTCATGGACCCGGACGCAATCCTTCGTGCTACCGAGTTTCTCGACGATACGATGTTCTATCGCGAGGGGCATCGGCGAATCTTCCGCGCGATGCTCGCGCTGTCGGAGCGTGGTGATGTAGTAGATCCGCTCACGCTCTCCGAGGAGCTCGCGCGGACGAACTCACTCGAGTCGAGCGGCGGAAAGGATTACATCGGATTCCTCGTCGACGCGGTTCCAACCGCGGCGAACATCGAGTACCACGCCAAGATCGTCCGCGAGAAGGCGCTGCGCCGCCGGCTGATCGAAGTCTCGACTTCCATTGTGGCGGAGGCGTTCGAGTCCGGCGCGCCTTCGACCGAGCTGCTCGACGAAGCAGAGCACCGGATCTTCGAGGTCAATCAAAGCCGCGGCGCGGAAGGTTTTACGCGCATCAAAGAGCTCCTCTGGCCAACGATGGAGCGGATCGAAGAGATCCAGCGCGGCGGCGGATCGATTACAGGTGTGGCGAGCGGGTTCAAGGATCTGGACGAGATGACGGCAGGTTTCCAACCGTCAGACCTGATCATTGTCGCAGCTCGACCCTCGATGGGAAAGACCGCGTTCGTGCTCAACATCGCGCAGAATGCAGCGCTCGATAACAACGTTCCAGTGGCTTTTTTCTCCCTGGAAATGAGCAAGGAGCAACTGGTGCAGCGACTGCTCACTTCAGAAGGACGCGTCGATGCTCAGCGTCTGCGCAAAGGCCGACTGCACGACGATGAGTTCGTCCGGCTCGGCCGGGCCGCCGGCATCCTCAGTCACGCCCCGATCTGGATCGACGACACTCCCGCGATGAATCTGCTGGAGATGAGGTCCAAAGCGCGCCGACTGAAAATGGAAAACAACATCGGCATGGTCGTCGTCGACTACTTGCAGCTGATGGCAGGGCCGCCTGACGTCGAGAGCCGCCAGCAGGAGATCAGCTACATCTCGCGGTCGCTCAAGGCACTCGCGCGCGAGCTGCGGATTCCCGTTGTCGCGCTGTCTCAACTTTCGCGCGCACCAGAACAGCGCGCCGGCGAGAACAAGCGGCCTCAGCTTTCCGACCTTCGCGAGTCGGGCGCCATCGAGCAGGATGCCGATCTGGTGATGTTCATCTATCGCCAGGAGATGTACGACGGACCGACGGACAAGGACGGCAACTCGCTCGAGGGCCGCGCCGAGATCATCGTCGGCAAGCAGCGCAACGGACCGACGGGGTTCATCAATCTCTATTTCAACAAGACCTACACGCGCTTCGAGAATCTGTCGCCTCGTTTGGCTCAGTGAGTCCAAAAGCAAAAACGGTTTATCGCTGCACCAATTGCGGCGCTGATCACCCCAAGTGGGCGGGGCGCTGTGACGTCTGCGGCGATTGGAATACGCTGGTCGAGGAGATCGCGACTTCGGCTGCATCGATATCCGCATCAAGTCGGCGGGTCGGCGGCAAGAAGGCGATGGCGGAAGGTGGCAGCGTGGCCGCGACGCCGCGCCTGCGAGAGATCAAGAGCTCGCAGGGTCGGCGACTGAAAACCGGCATACGCGAATTTGATTTCGTGCTCGGCGGCGGAATCGTTCCCGGCTCGATGGTTCTCGTCGGCGGTGAGCCTGGAATCGGCAAATCGACTTTGCTGCTGCAGGTAGCCGGCACGCTTCAGTCGCTCGGACACTCGGCGCTTTACGTGTCC
>Ga0079219_10000206_pt1 | contig 10473 bp, 4 predicted proteins | sample GAControl_FD_77074 | JGI IMG/M metagenome (GOLD analysis project Ga0079219, IMG submission 77074) | Agricultural soil microbial communities from Georgia to study Nitrogen management - GA Control | ecosystem: Environmental > Terrestrial > Soil > Agricultural land | place: USA: Georgia | collected...
CACGCCACCCAATGCCGGCCGATGACGGAATCGCCGGCGTGCCCGTCGCTGACACGGCCGTTGCCTGGCTCGCCCGTCTGATCTAGCGCTGTCGGCGTCGATCGATGTCCTCCTTGCGCTCCCGTCCTCGCGGAGTCGCCAAGAAGGCTTCGACATTCCGGTTCAGGCGTTCCGCCTCCTTGTCGGGGGTAGGCCGACCCGAGACGATCCCGCGCGAACGCGTGACGATGTGAATCGCCGCGGCGCGGTTGGACGTCATTCCCTCGAGCTCGCTCGCGAGCTCGGCGGGAGTCGCAAGTGGCTCGCGCGGGTTGCCACTCATCCGGAAGACCTTGGACCAGAGCCGGTGGGCTGCCCCTTCCCACAACCCGGGTTGCTCGCTCGGCGTGAATGTCTGAATGGCGGCCTTCAGGTCATCCAGATCCGCTTCGAGCTCGAGAACCACGCAGGATTCCGCAATCTCGTCGCTCATGTCGCTGTCATCGTGGCCATCTGGTCACCCCCCGGGTGCTTCCAGTCCTCCTAACGTGCAGACGACGGCCTGCGGCTCCACGTCGTCGTCACCGAAACCGCCGTCGGATGTCGGCGTCCCGGCATGACGCATGTACATAGCCGGCGGGCTCACGCTGGCGAGGCTCATCTACCTGGACCGCCTTCCCGCAGTGCCGACACACCGGAACCTGCCGCAGCCCTTGTGACTCCTCGCGCCAGAGCAGGTAACAGGATCCGTGCGCGTTCAGGACAATACCGGCGCCATCCACCTGATACTCGACGTCGGTCGGCTCTATCGCCCGTCGGCACACGATGCACGGTCGGCCGTTGCCCCGATTCGTCTTGTATACCCCCGGGACGACGGCCAACCGGCCCTGCGCGAGTCGCACTCGTATCTGCTGCTTCAACTGATCCTCCGAGAGCAACGACGTGCTCATAGCGACCGCACATTCCCCCGTTCGAGCTCCCATGCGGCGAAGCACCGAACGTGGGCATGGTACTTCTCGATGCCGGCCGCCTCTCCCTCTCGCCCGAACTCGATCTGCATCTCCGTCGCCGAATTCCTCACTGGGAGGTTACACACCGAGCAGAGTGCGCCAACGCCGGGCCCGCCGCAGGTACGATCCGCTGAACGGGCTGGGATCCTGCCGGTCTTGATCGCTTCTCGAACTTGCCCGCGCAGAATAGGCTCGTCTGGCATGGTGGCTCCCTGGTCGGAGGTGGTAGCGGTGCCAGATGCCACGAGCAATGACGCCAGAGTGCGTCAGCCAGAGGACCCGCAGCAGGCGAGGACAGAGTACACCCTATCACCCGCGCTAGGACCAAGGTCCAATACCTGCCCCCGCCAGGCGTTGGTACCTTTTCCTCGCATGGATGATTCCGTCCCGGGCGTGGTCTGTCGGCGGCCTGTTCTCCCCGGGCACGAACGTTACCGGACGAGGGACGGCGACACCCACGAGGCCTGCCTGCGCGAGAGCAACGCGCACGCGCCCTCGCCAGTGGTGATCCGGAACACGTTATCCTAGCGGCCGCCTCGCGACCGGCGCGTCCGACCGCCGAAGGGCCCTCGGCCCCGTTCACGCTCGGGGCCGAAGATCCCATCCGGGCAGACCTGTTCAGCCCGGAGCGCCTCGAGGAACATGCGGAGCGCATCGCGCGCCAGCGTGTTCTTGCCGACGGCAAGACCGGTCGCCGCCTGTCGCCCCCCATACGGGACAGCGCGCGCGCGCTCCTCCAATGCTACCGAGAGATCGCGGCGGTGGTCCGCGACGAAGGGGTGACCACTCCGGCCGCGGAATGGTTCGTCGACAACTTTCACATCGTCGACGCGGTGGTCCGCCAGGTGCGGGAGGATCTCCCGCGCGGATTCTACCGCCAGCTCCCCAAGCTCGCGGAGGACCCCCTTCGGGGCTATCCTCGCGTACTCGGCCTGGCCTGGGCCTTCGTCGCGCACACCGACAGCCGATTCGAGCCCGAGACCCTTCAGCGCTTCGTCCGCCGCTTCCAGCGGGTGCAGCCGCTGACCATCGGCGAGCTCTGGGCCGTTCCCATCGCGCTTCGGATCGTGCTCGTGGAGAACCTGCGCCGGCTCGCCGAGGGAATCGTGCGCGGGCGAATCGCCCGCCACGAGGCCGACGCCCTTGCGAACGAGCTGCTCGGGCTCGGCGGCCGGACTGCGCGCCCGCTCGCATTCCAGGGCCTCGACGCCTCCTCCATGTCGAGCGCCTTCACGGTGGAGCTCGTGCAGCGGCTACGCGAGCAGGATCCGCAGTCGACCCCGGCCCTCCGGTGGCTCAACGCGCAGCTTTCCACGCTTGGCCGATCGCCGGACGAGCTCGTGCAGGTGGAGCACCAGAATCAGGCCGCCATGAACGTGACGGTTCGCAACGTGATCACCAGCATGCGAATCATGTCGACGCTCGACTGGGCGGACTTCTTCGAGAGCGTCAGCCTCGTCGACGACATGCTTCGGGCCGACACCGATTTCGGCGCCATGGACTTCGCGACGCGTGATCAGTACCGTCACGCGATCGAAGACCTCGCGCGCGGCTCCGCCCGCGCCGAGCTCGAGGTCACCCGGCTGGCCATCGCCGCCGCGAAGCGGCCCGCTCCGGCCGCGCCGGGGACCGGCGCTCCTCCCGCAGACCGTTCCGCGGATCCCGGCTACTACCTGATCTCCGAGGGGCGACCGGCGCTCGAAAAGGAGATCGGCTACCGTGTCCCCGCCGCCCGATGGCTCCGGCGAGCGTTCCGGACCAGCGCGACCCCGCGCTACGTCGCGACGGTTGTGGTCGTGACGACCCTGCTCCTCGCGCCGCCGTTGTTCATTGCGCACGCGTCCGGCATGACTCTCGCCGCCCTGGTCCTGCTGGCCTTCCTCGCCGCCATCCCGGCCTCCGATCTCTCGGTCGCGCTCGTCAATCGCGCCGTGATGGCGGTGCTCGGGCCGAGGTCCCTCCCGCGCCTCGAGCTTCACGACGGCGTACCCCCGAGCCTGCGGACGCTGGTGGTGGTGCCGACCCTGCTGACGAGCGAGGCGGACATCGACGAGCAGGTCAGCCGACTGGAGATCCACTTTCTCGCCAACCCGGACGGAGACCTTCACTTCGCCCTCCTGTCGGACTGGAGAGACGCGCTCACGGAGACGCGGCCGGAGGACGCTCGCCTTCTCGGGGCCGCCATCGACGGCATCGCGCGTCTCAATGGACGCAATGGCCCCGCGCCGGCCGGCGGCGCGCGTTTCCTCCTGCTCCACCGCAAACGGCTCTGGAACGCGGGCGAGGGCACATGGATGGGCTGGGAGCGCAAGCGCGGGAAGCTCGACGAGCTCAACCGCCTGCTCACGGGTGCGAGCGACACGACATTCACCGCGATCGGCGGGCGCACGCCGGCGGTGCCCCCGGGAGTGCGGTACGTGATCACCCTCGATGCCGACACGCTCCTGCCCCGCGGAGCCGCGGCCCGCCTCGTCGGCACGATGGCTCACCCCCTGAACCGGCCCGTCTTCGACGCGCGATCGCGGCGCGTGGTCGAGGGCTACGCCGTCCTCCAGCCTCGGGTCACACCAACCATACCCCCCGAGCGGGGCCGGACCCTCTTCCAGCGGATCTTCGCGGGGCCCGCCGGGATCGACCCCTACGCGGCCGCGACCTCGGACGTCTACCAGGATCTTCTCGGCGAAGGCTCCTATACCGGGAAAGGCATCTACGACGTGGCGGCCTTCACCGCGGCGCTGAAGGGCCGGGTGCCCGAGAACTCCCTGCTGAGCCACGATCTCTTCGAGGGGATCTTCGCCCGGGCGGGCCTCGTCACCGATATCGAGCTGTTCGAGGAGTTCCCCACCGACTACGAGGTCGCGGCCGGCCGCCAGTACCGCTGGGCGCGCGGCGACTGGCAGCTGCTCCCGTGGCTCATCAAGGGAGACGTCCAGGACGGCACGCGACGAGGATGGCTCCCGCTCATCGGGGCGTGGAAGATCGTCGACAACCTCCGGCGGACCCTCTCGCCGCCGGCCGCGTGGCTCACTCTCGTCGCGGCCTGGACTCTTCCGCTCGGCCTCGCGCTGATGTGGACGACCTTCGTGCTGACCACCCTCGCGCTCCCCGCGCTCCTCCCGGCGCTCGCCGAGATCGCCCCCAAGCGACCCGGCATCTCCAAGCGGACCCACATCCGCGGCGTGGGCCGGAGCTTCGCCCTCGCGGGAGCCCAGATCGCCCTCGGCCTCACCTTCCTGGCCCACCAGGCGTGGCTCATGGCCGACGGGATCGCGCGGACGCTCGGCCGTGTCTACCTGACCCGCCGCCGGCTGCTCGAATGGACGACCGCCGCCCAGGCCGAATCGGACCTCTCTCGCGACGTCACCGGCGTGTACCGCCGCATGCGCGGCGCCCTCATCCTCGCCGTCGCGGGCGGGCTCCTCGTCGCCGTGACCCGACCGGAGAGCGTGGCGATCGCGGCGCCGTTCCTCCTGCTGTGGGGGCTCTCCCCCCTGGCGGCCCGCTGGGTGAGCCGGCCCCCGCCCCCGTCGCCGACGCAGCTGCTCTCTCCCGCGGACCGCACGGTCCTCCGCTCGACCGCGCGTCGTACCTGGCGGTTCTTCGAGGCCTTCGTCGGCCCCGACGACACCTTCCTGCCCCCCGACAACTTCCAGGAAGATCCGAAGCCGGTCCTCGCCCACCGCACCTCTCCCACCAACATCGGGCTCTACCTGCTCTCGGTGGTCGCCGCGCGCGACTTCGGCTGGCTCGGTATCCTCGACACCCTCGATCGTCTCGACGCGACGCTGGCCACGATGCGCCGCCTCGAGCGCTACCGGGGCCACTTCTACAACTGGTACGACACCGGCGGTCTTCGTCCGCTCGAGCCCCGTTACGTGTCCACCGTCGACAGCGGCAACCTCGCGGCCCACCTTCTCGCGCTCGGAAACGCCTGCCGCCGCGCCGTCCACTCTCCGCTGCTGGAGCGGGATCGGCTCGACGGACTCCGGGACGCGGTGGCCCTCGCGGAGGAGAGCGCGCGTCTCCTCGGCGACGCCCGCCGCACCCAGACCGTCACCGTGCGCAACCTCGCCGAGACCATCGGAGTCCTCACCACCACGCTTCACGAGCTCCCGGCGAGCTGGACGGAGTGGGCCGCCCGCCTCGGTCTCCTCGCCCGCCACGCCGACACGCTCGTGGACGTCTCGCGCGCGCTGATCGCCGAGCGCGGGGACCCCGAGGACTCCGAGGTCGGTGTCTGGGCGCTGGCCGCCCGGGCCACCATCGCGAGCCACGCGCGCGACGTCCAGACGATCATGCCCTGGCAGACCATCGAGCTGTGGGCGTCGCCTCTTGGCGCCGGCGAGACCGCCGCCGCGCCCGATCCGCCCCAGGCGGCGGAGGCCCTCCGTGCTCTCCGGTCCTCCTCGCCCACCCCGGCCGACCTGCCCGACCGCTGCCTCGCCGTCATCGCCGAGCTCACGGCCCTCCGGGAGACCCTGCGTCGCGAAGACCCGGCGAGTGGCGACGCCATCGAGGGCCTCGACCGGACCATCGGCGTCCTGGAGCGCTCCTCGGAGGCCGCCCGCACTCTCGTCCGACGCCTGCTGGCGGTCAGCCGCGCGGCCAAGGATCTCGTCGACGAGATGCAGTTCGACTTCCTCTTCGATCCCAGCCGGAAGATCTTCTCGATCGGTTACCGGGTCACCGACGGCGGCCTCGACTCCAGCGCCTACGATCTCCTCGCCTCCGAAGCCCGTCTCGCCAGCTTCGTCGCCATCGCCAAGGGGGATGTTCCGGTCTCGCACTGGTTCCATCTCGGTCGCCCGATGACCCCGGTGGGGCTCGGGTCGGCGCTCGTGTCCTGGTCCGGCTCGATGTTCGAGTACCTGATGCCGGCGCTCGTCATGCAGTCCCCCGCCGGCAGCCTGCTCGAGGAGACCTACCGCCTGGTGGTTCGCCGTCACATGGGCTACGGCGCGGAGCACGGCGTCCCCTGGGGCATCTCGGAGGCGGCGTACAACGTCCGCGACCTGGACCTGACCTACCAGTACTCGAACTTCGGCGTGCCGGGGCTCGGCCTCGAGCGGGGGCTCGGCGAGGATCTGGTCGTCGCGCCCTACGCCACCGCCCTGGCCGCGATGGTCGACCCGGTGGCCGCCACGCGGAACCTCTCGGCCCTCGTCGCGGTGGGGGCTCGGGGCGCCTACGGCTTCTACGAGGCGCTCGACTACACCGCATCGCGGATCCCCGAAGGGGCCTCGGTCGCCATCGTTCGAGCCTACATGGCGCACCACCAGGGCATGACGCTGGTCGCCCTCGCGAACGTGCTGCACGACGGAGTGATGCGCGCGCGGTTCCACGCCGAGCCGATCATCCAGGCGACCGACCTGCTCCTGCAGGAGCGCCCGCCCCGGGACGTCGCGGTGGCCCGCCCCCGGGTCGAGGAGGTGCACGCGCCGGCTCACGCCCGAGACTTCGCCGAGCCGGTCTTCCGGCAGTTCACGACCCCGCACGGCCCGGTTCCCCGCACGCACCTCCTGTCGAACGGCCGGTACTCGGTGATGCTCACCACGGCCGGCTCGGGCTACAGCCGACGTGGCGGCCTCGCGGTGACGCGCTGGCGCGAGGACGTCACGTGCGACAACCGGGGGACCTATATCTTCCTGCGGGACGTCCAGACCGGCGCGGTCTGGTCGGCCGGTCACCAGCCCACCGGCGTCGAGCCCGACAGCTATCGGGTGACCTTCTCCGAGGACCGGGCGGAGTTCCATCGTCGCGACGGCGCGATCACGACCACGCTCGAGGTGCTCGTCTCCCCCGAGGACGACGCCGAGATCCGCCGGATCTCGGTCACGAATCTCGGGCTCCAGGCGCGCGAGCTCGAGGTAACGTCCTACTGCGAGCTCGTGCTGGCTCCGCCGGCCGCGGACAACGCCCACCCGGCCTTCTCCAACCTCTTCGTCCAGACCGAGCCGCTGGCCGACCTGGGCGGCCTGCTGGCCACGCGCCGGGTTCGGTCGGCGGCGGAGCCGTCCGTCTGGGCCGCCCACACCGTCATCGTCGAGGGGCAGCTCGGCGGAGGCGCCCAGTACGAGACCGACCGTGGCCGCTTCCTCGGTCGGGGGCGGACCATCCGCACGCCGATGTCGATCATCGACGGGCGGCCGCTGTCGAACACCGCGGGCTCCGTGCTGGATCCGATCTTCAGTCTCCGGCGCCGGATCCGACTCGCTCCGGGCGAGAGCGCCCGCCTCATCTTCTCCACGCTCGTCGCCCCGTCACGCGAGACCGCGGTCGCCCTCGCCGACAAGTATCGAGACCTGGCGACCTTCGAACGCACCGTCACCCTGGCCTGGACGCAGGCGCAGGTCCAGTGCCACCATCTGGGCATCGAGCCGGACGAGGCCCATCTCTTCCAGAACCTGGCCAGCCGAATCATCTACTCCGACCCGACGCTGCGCCCCTCCTCGGAGGTGCTGAGGCGGAACACGTCCGGGCCGTCGGCCCTGTGGGCCCGCCAGATCTCCGGCGACCTCCCGATTGTCCTGGTCCGGATCGACGAGCCCGAGGATCGGGGCATCGTCCGCCAGCTCCTCCGCGCTCACGAGTACTGGCGCGTGAAGGGCCTGGAGGTCGACCTCGTCATCCTGAACGAGAAGGCGCAATCCTATGCTCAGGAGCTCCAGACCTCCTTGGAGGCGCTCGTACGGACGAGCCAGTCGGCGCGACGAGAGGAGGGGGAGGGCGTCGCACGTGGCAATGTCTTCATCCTCAGGAAGGATCTGCTCTCCCCGGAGGATCATGCCGCCCTCCAGGTGGCCGCGCGGGTCGTCCTCCTGAGTCGACACGGCACGCTCGCGGAGCAGCTCGCGCGCCTCGAGCCGCCGGGCGACACCGCCACGCCCCGACGGCGCCCGGCCAGACCGGAGCCGGCCGCGGACGTCGCGGGCCCGCACCTCGAGCCCGAGTTCTTCAACGGGCTCGGGGGCTTCGTCGACGACGGGCGTGAATACGTCACCGTCCTCGGGGAGGGGCAATGGACCCCGGTGCCGTGGATCAACGTCATTGCCAACCCCGCGTTCGGCTTCCAGGTCTCCGAGTCGGGCGCCGGGTACACCTGGTCGGTCAACAGCCGCGAGAATCAGCTGACGGCGTGGTCCAACGATCCGGTCAGCGATCCGCCCGCGGAGACGATCTACGTCCGGGACGAAGAGACAGGAGCGCTGTGGGGCCCGACGCTGCTCCCCATCCGCGAGGACGCGTCGCCCTACGTCGCCCGACACGGTCAAGGGTATAGCCGCTTCGAACACACCTCTCACGGTATCGCCATGCAGCTTCTCCAGTTCGTGCCGCTCGAGGACCCGATCAAGATCTCTCGCCTGCGCCTGGAGAATCACTCGGCGAGGCCCCGACGCCTGTCGGTCACCGGGTACGTCGAGTGGACGCTGGGCGTCTCCCGGAGCGCGACCGCGCCCTTCGTCGTCACGGACGTCGATCCGGACACGGGGGCGCTGTTCGCCCGCAACCCGTGGAACGTCGATTTCGGCGACCGGGTCGCGTTTGCCGACCTCGGCGGGCGCCAGACCGCGTGGACCGGTGACCGGGCCGAGATCCTCGGGCGGAACGGGACCGCAGATCATCCCGCTCTGCTGGAACGAGGGGGCCGCCCGTCGGGGCGCGTCGGCCCGGGTCTCGATCCGTGCGCTGCCCTTCAAGCGGTGATCGACATACCGGCCGGTGGCCGCGAGGATCTCGTATTCTTCCTGGGCCAGGCCTCCTCTGCGGCCGAGGCGCGCGCCCTCATCGCTCGCTATCGGGCCGCGGACCTCGACCTCACCCTGGACGCGGTCCGGACCCACTGGGACGACGTCCTCGGGGCCATCAAGGTGCGTACTCCCGATCGCTCCATGGACCTCATGCTGAACCGGTGGCTCCTCTATCAGACCCTCGGCTGCCGGGTCTGGGCCCGATCCGCCTTCTATCAAGCCGGGGGTGCCTACGGGTTTCGTGATCAGCTCCAGGACGTGATGGCTCTGGCCGTCGCGAAGCGCGAGGTCGCCCGCGAGCACTTCCTCAGGGCCGCGGCCCACCAGTTCGTCGAGGGCGACGTCCAGCACTGGTGGCATCCCCCATCCGGTCGCGGCGTCCGGACCCGGATCTCGGATGACCCGATCTGGCTGCCCTACGCGGTCACTCACTACCTCGAGGTCACCGGCGATACCGCGCTTCTCGACGAGATCGTCCCCTTTCTCGAGGGGCCGCCGATCCCATCGGGACACGACGATGCCTACTTCCAGCCCTCGCGCTCGACGGAGAGCGCCACCCTCTTCGAGCACTGTGCCCGCGCGCTCGACCGTAGCTCGCCGGTCGGCGCCCACGGCCTTCCGCTCATCGGTACCGGAGACTGGAACGACGGCATGAACCGCGTGGGCGACAAAGGGCGGGGGGAGAGCGTCTGGCTCGGGTGGTTCCTCCATACGACGCTCTGGGAGTTCGCGCGGGTGGCCGCCGCGCGCGGCGAGCACGCGCGCGCCGAGGCCTGGCGCCACCGGGTGAAGGCCCTCAAGGCCTCCCTCGAAGAGCACGCGTGGGACGGAGACTGGTATCGCCGCGCCTACTTCGACGACGGCACCCCGCTCGGCTCCGTCGTCAACCCAGAGTGCCGGATCGACTCGATCGTGCAGTCCTGGGGGGTGATCTCGGGCGCCGCCGAGCCCGCGCGCGCCGCGCGGGCAATGGCCGCGGTGGAAGAATATCTCGTCCGGCGAGATCAGGAGCTCATACTTCTGTTCACCCCGCCGTTCGACCACGCCTCGGTGGACCCCGGATACGTCAAGGGCTATCCGCCAGGCATCCGTGAGAACGGCGGCCAGTATACGCATGCCGCCATCTGGGTCGTGATGGCCTTTGCCGCTCTCGGGGACGGCGACAAGGCGAACGAGCTCTTCTCGATCCTGAATCCGATCAATCGTGCGAGCACCCGCGCCGGCGTCCACCGCTACAAAGCGGAGCCGTACGTGGCCGCCGCCGACGTCTATGCCCAGTACCCTCACGTCGGCCGCGGAGGATGGACGTGGTATACGGGGTCCGCGGGCTGGATGTACCGGGCCGGGCTCGAGTGGCTCCTTGGGTTCCGCCTACGCGGGGCGGTCCTCCATCTCGATCCCTGCATCCCGCGCGCGTGGGATCACTTCGAGATCACGTTCCGGTACCACGCGTCGCGCTACGAGATCCGGGTCGAGAATCCGAACGGGGTGACCCGGGGCATCTCGAGCGTGGAAGTCGACGGCGCTCCCCTCGCCGTCGCGGGCGGCAGCGTCCCCCTGACGAGCGACGGCGAAACACACCGCGTCCGTGTCGTCCTCGGGTAAGGGCGCGAGACCAGCGGCCGCGGGCAGACCGACCGGCGGCCCGTCGCTCCGCTCGCAGTGACGTCGGCCGTGACCCGCGGGGTTCGTCGCCCCGGCGACCTTCAGGTCAGAACTTGCCGCATCGGGCACGC